>Ga0310810_10007059_pt1 | contig 12765 bp, 9 predicted proteins | sample NCmetagenome_FD_207641 | JGI IMG/M metagenome (GOLD analysis project Ga0310810, IMG submission 207641) | Soil microbial communities from experimental microcosm in Duke University, North Carolina, United States - NC | ecosystem: Engineered > Artificial ecosystem > Soil microcosm > Unclassified ... | reverse complement strand
ACGATCGAGAGCCTGATGGTTCGAATCATTGGTGGCGGCCTCGCCGGTTGCGAGGCCGCCTGGCAGATCGCCTCTCGAGACGTGCCGGTCACGCTCTTCGAGATGCGTCCCGTGCGTCCCACCGCTGTTCACAAGACCGATCGCCTCGCCGAGCTCGTCTGCAGCAATTCCTTTCGCGGCGACAAACTGGACAACGCCGTTGGCCTCCTCAAAGAGGAAATGCGCCGCCTCGGCTCGCTGGTGATGCGTGCCGCCGAAGCGAGCCGAGTGCCGGCCGGAGCGGCGCTCGCCGTCGATCGCGAACGTTTCGCCCAGGCGATGACGGACGCCATCGCCAGCCATCCGCGCATCACGGTTCGCCGTGAAGAAGTCGGCGCGATACCACCCTCGACACTCGCCGAACCGGTCATTGTCGCCACTGGACCGCTGACGTCAGATGCGCTCTCGGCACACATTGCTCAACTCATCGGCGGATCCCAGTTGTACTTCTACGATGCGATCAGCCCGATCGTGCTGGCAGACTCCATCGATCGTTCGAAGGTGTTTCGGCAATCGAGATGGGATCGCAGTCTGGGGTCACAGCGTGTCCAAGGTGCGCAAGGCGCACAAGGTGCTCAAGGTGCTCAAGGTGCTCAAGGTGCTGGGGATACACAAGGTGCAGCAACTGCGCACGGCGCGGCTCCCTCCGTTGCCTGCGGTGTCGACGATGGGCACGGGGACTATTTGAACTGCCCGTTGACGCGGGAAGAATACGAACGGTTCTATGATGCACTCGTGCATGCCGAGTCGGCGACCGTTCACGACTTCGACAAGGAGAAGTTCTTCGAGGGGTGCCTGCCGATCGAGGTCATGGCGCATCGCGGCGTCGATACGCTTCGCTTCGGTCCGATGAAACCGGTCGGGTTGATCGATCCGCGCACCAACCGCCCACCGTACGCAGTGGTCCAGCTCCGACAGGACGATCTGGCCGCCGATCACTTCAGCCTGGTCGGCTTCCAGACGCAAATCAAGTGGGGCGAACAGGCGCGCGTGCTGCGCATGATTCCAGGACTCGCGCAGGCAGAGTTCGTGCGCTACGGCATGGTGCATCGGAACACCTACGTCAATGGTCCGACCATTCTTTGCGAAACATGGCAGCTTCGCGACCACCCGTCGATCTTCTTCGCAGGACAGATGTCCGGTGTCGAGGGTTATGTCGAATCGGCGGCCTCGGGCCTGCTGGCAGGCATCAATGCGGCGGCACTGGCGACCGGGCAGGCGCCGTCGGCACCGCCGCGCACGACCGCCATCGGTGCATTGGCCTTCTACGCGTCCCACGCCAATCCCGCGCATTACCAGCCCTCGAACATCACCTTCGGAATCATGGAGCCGATCGACGTCCGATCCGCCCGCGGTCCGGCCGACAAGAGCCGCGGCGGATCCGCACGGCAAATGAGCAAGGTCGATAAGAAACTTGCGATTGCCGATCGCGCCCTGCAAGATCTGACGGTGTGGCTTCGCGAGGCGGCCGCATGACGGATTACGTCAAAGCGTTTTGCAAGTACCTCGCGCTGAACCGCAGTGTGTCGCGCCATACGGTGCGCGCTTACGAAAGCGATCTGACGCAATTTCTCGATCATGTCGCGGCCGCCACCCGCACCAGGACCGCCGACTTGATGCCCGCTGCACTGGACCGTTTTGCGATCCGCAGCTTCCTGTCGACCGTCAACGCCCGCGGACAGTCGCGCGGAACGGCGGCTCGCAAGCTGGCGGCAATTCGGACGTTCCTGCGCTACCTGCGGCGCGAGGATGCGATCTCTTCTGATCCCGGATCGCTCGTCCGTACACCGAAGCGCGAAGTGCGCATGCCGGTGCATTTGTCCGAAGCCGAAATGGAGCGCCTGCTCGAGGCGCCCGACAGCGACGATCCGCTCGGACGCCGCGACAAGGCCATCGTCGAGTTGTTCTATGCGTCTGGTTTACGCCTCAGCGAACTGGCTGGTCTCGATCTCGACGATGTGACCTTGAGCAGGAAGATGGCCCGTGTGCTGGGAAAGGGCGGCAAGGAGCGTCTGGTACCGTTCAACGGCACCACGGCGGCGGCGCTTCGCGCCTACTTGAAAGACCGCGACAAGTTGCTCGGCGAGGGTCGGCCGGACCACGACGCGTTGTTCGTGAACTATCGCGGCGGCCGACTGACGGTGCGAAGTATCGATCGACTGGTGCGCCGCTATGCCACGGCGAGTGCCCAGTCCAGAGTCAGCCCGCACGCGCTACGGCATTCCTTCGCGACGCACTTACTGCAGCGAGGCGCCGATCTGCGGGCCATTCAAGAGCTCCTCGGCCACTCGCGCCTCAGCACCACACAACGCTACACACACCTCGACGCCACCCAGCTCCTCGACGTCTACCGCAAATCGCACCCGCGGGCGCGGTCGTAGTCGTTTACGACGCGGCCTCGAGCGGCGGATCTGCCGGCACGACCAGCGGCGCAGCCCGCCGTCCGCGCGGGAATTCGATGCCCAGCGTCTTGATCTTGTAGTTCATCACGCGCGGGCTGATCGACAGCAGCTCCGCCGCGTCTTTCTGAACCCAGTTGGACATCTTGAGCGCTTCGACGAGGGCGTGGCGCTCGACGTCTTCGAGTGGAACCCCGGTCGGCGGAATCTTCACGATCGCACCATGATCGCGACCCGAGCCGACGCTGACGGTTTCACCAAGGCGGAGGTCGTCCCCGGCAATGGCGCGCCCTTCAGCCAGCAGCATCGCGCGCTCGATGGCGTTCTCGAGTTCGCGGATGTTGCCCGGCCAGTTGTAGCGCATGAGGAGCTTCTGGGCGTCCGGCTCGAGGCCGTCGATCCGCTTCTTCAGTTCGGCGGAGAAGCGGTGGATGAAGGAGTTGGCGAGCGGCACGATGTCGTCCTTGCGCTCGCGCAGCGGCGGCATCTCGATCGACACCACGTTGAGCCGGTAGTACAGGTCTTCGCGGAACTGGCCGGCGGCGACCATGGCCGGCAAGTCGCGATTGGTTGCCGCGATCAGCCGGACGTCGACGCGGAGGGTGCGGGTGCCGCCGAGACGCTCGAATTCGTGCTCCTGCAGGACGCGCAGGATTTTGGCCTGCGTGCTCGGGCTCATGTCGCCGATCTCGTCCAGGAACAGCGTGCCGCCGTCGGCCTGCTCGAATCGGCCGATGCGCTGCTTGTCGGCGCCGGTGAATGCGCCCTTCTCGTGACCGAACAACTCCGACTCGAGGAGGTTTTCCTGGAGCGCGGCGCAGTTGACCTTCACGAAGTTCCGGGCGTTCCTCAACGAATTGTGATGAATCGCGCCGGCGATGAGCTCTTTGCCGGTGCCGGTTTCGCCGCGAATCAACACCGTCGTATTGCTCTTGGCCACCTTCTTGACGATGTCGAGCACTTTCTGGAGCGCGGCGCTCGAACCGACGATGCGGTCGAAATCGTAGATGTCCTGCTGCGTCCCACGGAGGTACTCGAGCTCGTTCTTCAGGCGCTTCATTTCGAGCGCCTTCTCGATCTTGACCTCCATCTCCTCGATTTCGAACGGCTTCTGCACGTAATCGAACGCCCCGATCTTCATCGCCTCGACAGCCGTGTTGACGGTGCCGAAGGCCGTCATGAGGATGACCGCGGTCGACGGATGCATCGCCCGCGTCGTGCGCAGGACATCCATGCCGTCGCTGCCACCCATCTTGAGGTCGCTGAGCACGACGTCGAAGTAGCTGTCGTGCAGGCGCTCGATGGCGGCGTTGCCGTTCGAGGCTTCTTCCACCTCGTGGCCGGCCTCGGTCAGCCCTCGCTTGAGTCCCCGGCGCAGGGCGTCATGATCATCCGCGATAAGTATGCGACCCATAACTACGTGCCTCTCTATTTGAACCAACCCGAGCTGGTCGAAAGCGGAAGCGTCACTCGAAAACGTGTTTCCGTACCCGCAGTGCTACTGAGATCGATGCGTCCTTCATGCGCGTCCACGATCTTCCGGACAATCGACAGCCCGAGACCGGAGCCCTTGGGCTTGGTGGTGAAGAAAGGGACGAAGATCCGATCGCTGAGCTCGCCCACTCCCGGTCCGTCGTCGATCACCTCGACGATGACGGCGCGGGTCGGCGTCGGCCCGTCGGAGAACCCCGTATCCGCTGCGACGACTTCTCCGGCGGCCTTGACGGTAACGTGCCCGCGTCCTTCGAGAGCCTCGAACGCGTTGATGAGCAGATTCGAAAAGACCTGGCACAACTGATGGAAATCGCCGTCAATCATCGGCAGATCCCGATCGAGATCGAGTCGCAGCCGGATGTCGCCGCGCGTCGCTTTGGCTTCGGCCAGCGTGACCGACTGCTGCAGCACTTCGCGCAAGTCGGTTTGTTCCATCTGCAGCCGGATCGGCCGGACGAACTCGAGCATCTCGACGACGATCGCGTTGGCGAGCTTCGCCTCGCTGATGATGTCGGCCAGCAATGACTGCGCGTCGGGCGAGTCGGGGACCTGACGGCGCAGCAGCCCCGCCATTACCTCGATGCCGGCCAGGGGATTTTTCAGTTCGTGCGCGATCCCGGCGGCCATTTCGCCGAGCGACGCCAGCCGGTCGCGCAGCCGCTCCCGCTCCTCGACCTGTTCGACCTGGGTGAGGTCCTTGAAAAACAGCACCGCGCCGATCGGGCGGCCGCCGTCGTCTCTCACTTGCGAAAGCGTGTAACCAATCACTCGATCGAGGTCCTTCAGCCTCAGTTCGGCCCGGTTCGGCAGCGTGGTCATCTCGAACGCGCCGGACAGGACGCGGATCAAATCCGGCCGTTCCCGGAACACTTCTGAAAACGGCCGTGCGATATCGTTGCCCCGATGGGGCAGCGAAAAGATCCGATAGGCCTCGTCGTTCATCAGCGCCAGCCGGCCGTCGCGATGAATCGCGATCACGCCGTTACGCATGCTGCCGACAAGCTGCCGGAAAAATCGGTCGTCGGCCGCTGAGCCGCGGTGCGCAACGGCGCGCACTGGCGCGGACCCGGAGGCGGTTGTTCGGCGAGGCGCGCGTCCGTCTGGACGTCTTGGCATGGGGGACAATCCGCCCACTGCGAGCGCAAAGGATGTGCCTACGGCCGAAAGCCGCGGAATGTTCTAGAAGTGGCTCAAAATCAGTAACTTACGGGAGTGATGGGTGTCGGAATTCTGACGAAATTGTAATTGGATGACGATTTTGCGTCATGCATCGGCCGCGTGTGCGATATCCGCTGCCGACTGGAGTTCCTCCCACCGATGCATAAGGTCGCCGACCTTCCACATCAGCGCCTGGTGTTCGTCGATGACCGGTTGGGCAGCCGCACGATCTTCATAGAACCCCGGAGCGGCCATCCGCTGCTCGAGATCCCGGATGGCATTTTCGGTCGCGGCGATTTGCGCTTCGAGGGCGTCGATTTCCGCGCGCCTGGCTTGCTCGGCGCGGGCCTTCCGGCGCGCTTCGGCGTCGGCGCGTTTCCGTTCTTCGCGGCTCGGATCGGCAGCGGCAGTCTTTTCTGCGGACGATAGTTTCGTTTTCGTCTGCTCACCAGGTACGGGTTGTCTGGCGGTCCTGGCTGGCGCGACGGATCCTGATACAGCGCGCTTCTGCTGCGCTGCCGCCGGCACGGCTTGCTGGGCGTGTTCTTTGTGCCAGAGGAATTCCTTGTAGGTTCCCGGGTAGACCGTGGCGGTGCCGTTGCCGATTTCGATGATCTTCGTCGCCAGCCGCTCGACGAAATACCGATCGTGGGAGACGAAGATCAGCGTGCCGCCGTAGTCGACGAGGGCATCGAGCAGCACTTCCTTCGAGTCGAGATCGAGATGGTTGGTCGGCTCGTCGAGCAGCAGGGCGTTGGAGGGACGGAGCAGCATGCGCGCCACCGCCAGACGGGTTCGTTCGCCGCCCGACAACACTCGCACCTTCTTGTAAACATCGTCGCCGGAGAACAGGAAGCCGCCGAGGATGTTCCGGATCATCGGCACCATGTGGAGCGGGGAGCCGGCGGCCAGCGTTTCATGCACGGTCAGCACCGGATCCATCCGGTTGGCCTCGTCCTGCGCGAAGTACTGCGTGACGACGTTGTGGCCTTCGACGCGCTGGCCAGCATCGGGCGGCTCTTCGCCCGACAGCATGCGCATCAACGTCGACTTGCCGGCGCCGTTGGGACCGACCAGGGCAATCCGATCGCCGCGTTCGATGTGCAAATCGATGTTCTTGAAGACCACCAGATCGCTGTAGGCCTTGCCGACATGCTTGAGTTCGAGGACGGTCCGGCCGCTCTTGCCGCAGGTGGGGAAATCGAAATGAATCTTCTTGCGCTCCGGCGGCACCTCGATCGCCACCACCTTTTCGAGCATCTTGATGCGGCTTTGCACCTGTGAGGCTTTGGTCGCCTGATAGCGGAACCGGTCGATGAACATCTTCACGCGCGCGACTTCTTCGTCCTGCTCGCGTTTGGCTTTTCGCAATTGCTCGATGCGGGCTTCGTGGGCCACGAGATAGGCGCTGTAATTGCCGACGTAGTCGGTCAGCGTGCGCAGCGTCAGGTCGGCAATCCGCGTGACCACCGCATCGAGGAAGAATCGATCGTGCGAGACCAGGATGACCGCATGCGGATATGCGTTCAGGTATTCCTCGAGCCAGTTGCGGGCTTCGAGGTCGAGGTGATTGGTGGGCTCGTCGAGCAGCAGCAGATTGGGCGCGCGCAACAGCAGTTTGGCGAGCGCCAGACGCATCTGCCAGCCGCCGGAAAACGTTTCGGTCGGGCGATCATGATCGGCCGGCTTGAAGCCGAGCCCCTGCAAGACCGTCGCGGTCTTGAGCTCGATGCTGTAGCCGTCGCCGAGGCGGAACCGTTCCTGCAGATCGCTGTACCGACCGAGCATCGCCTCGTGCTCCGCCTCGGGGATTTCCGGATCGCCGAGGCGCTCTTCCAGGGCGTGCATCTCCCCCTTGATGGCGAGCAGCTCTTCGAAAGCGCTGGCCGCTTCCTCGAACACGGTACGGCCGGCGTGCGTGAGGCCGTCCTGCGGCAGATAGCCGACGGTGAGCGTCGACGGTTTCAGGATCCCGCCAGCGTCGGGCTCGTCGAGCCCGGCCATCATCTTGAGGAGTGTGGTCTTGCCGGCGCCGTTCGGACCGCAGAGGCCGACGCGCTCGCGCGCGTCGATCTGCCACGTGACGTGGTCGAGCAGGACGCGGTCGCCGAAGGACTTGGTGAGTTCGAAAAGCTGGATCATTACTCGCCGAGCGCGCGTGCCGCCGCAGCCAGAACCTGCGGGACGCGGAACGGCTTCGTCAGGTACCCGGCCACGCCGAGGTTGACCGCCTCGATCGCGCTCGACTCGGTCGAAAATCCCGTGATGATAATCACCGGCAGATCGGCCTTGTACCGTTTTGCTTCGCGAATCACGGTCAGGCCATCCATACCGGGCATCTTGAGATCCGCAATCAGCAGGTCGTACGGATACATGCGCATCCGTTCGAGCGCGGAACGGCCGTCGGGGGAGACATCAACATCGTACTCCGCCAGCGCCAGGGTCTTGGCCAGCAGATCCCGAATGCTGGCTTCGTCGTCGACCACGAGGACCCGCGGCCGTCCGGTGATTGGCGTGACGCGCGCGGGCGTCGCCGCCGCCGGTGCCCGCGCGCCGACACGCGGCCGCTGACTGTCGAGCCACGCGTCGATATCGGTTTTGCGAAAACGCCACTGTCGGCCGACGCGGACCGCCGGGATTTTGCCCGCCTTGATCAGGCGGTAGACCGTACGAAGATTGACCTGCAGATACTCCAGGACTTCTTCGGTGGTGAGAAAAGTTTCGTCGATCATGCTGGTGGCCTGCTCGGTAGCTCGACAGTGAAAACGGCTCCTCCGTCAGGGTGATTTGCCGCCGCAATTTGTCCGCCGTGTTCCTGGACGATGCCGTAGGCGATGGCGAGACCGAGGCCGGTGCCCTTGCCCACTTCCTTCGTCGTGTAAAACGGCTCGAAGATTCGCGATAACGCGTCAAACGGAATTCCATCGCCGGTGTCGCGCACCGAGGCGACGATATCGCCGTGTCTGGCTGCGGTAGTGATTTCGATTTTGCCCGGTCGCCCGGCTGTCGCCAGAGCCTGCTCTGCGTTCATGACCATGTTGAGAAACACCTGATGGAGCAGGAGAGGGTCGCCTTTCAACCGGGGTAGCTTATCGTCATAGTGTCGCACGATTTCGATGTCCTGCGCACGGAAGGTCGACTGACGCGATGCCAGCACGCGCTGCAGAATCGCGTTCAAATTCACCGGCCGGCGCACCAGGCGCCGCGAGCCGGTGAAGACGAGGAGGTTTCTCACGATCTTCGCCGCGCGATCGGCTTCCCGATAGATCGTCTGCACCTCCAGGCGGAGCTGCCGTGGAAATGCTTCGGTCGCGCGCAACAGTTCGAGGTGTCCGAGGACGCTCTGCAGCGGATTGTTCAACTCATGAGCGATGCCGGCCACGAACTGACCGAGTGCGGCGAGCTTTTCCGACTGCAAGAGTCGTTTGCGCAGTTCCTCCCGTTCCGCCTCGAGTCGTGTCTGCGGTGTCAAATCGCGCGCCACGAGTACGTGTCCGACGCGGGTTCGCTCGTGGTCGAGGAGATCCGTGACGGTGACCATGAACGGTCCATTCAGCACCGAATCGACGATTTCGCACACCGCCGGAGATCCTTGCGGCGGCGGAGCCTGGTCCAGTGTCGAGAGCCAGTCCGCCAATTCAGGACCGATCACGTCTGCGAGCGGACGATCGATCAGCTCGTCGCGCGTGGAATTGACGCGCGTCGCAAACGCCCGGTTGACGTGGACGATGTGACCGCGGCGGTCGGACACCGCGACGAGATGGGTAATCGAGTCGAAGGTGTTTTCAAGCTCCCGCCGCGATCGCATCACATCGTCGAGCAGCTGCATGTTTTCGATCGCGCTCGCGAGCTCCTTGCCGAGCGCATCGGCGCGGTCGAGCAGATCCAGCTCGCCGCCGGTTTCCACGCGCACGCCTTCGAACACGACGGAGCCGAGGGCGCGGCGGCGGCCTCGTAGCGGCACTGTCAGCGTGCTGATGGATGCGTCGTAGTCGTGCGAACCCGGCAGCAATTCGGCGCGCAGACGGCGCAGCGCGGCGGCGGCGGGCTCGTTGACGTCGTCGGTGCTGACGCGGGCATCGCGGGCCACCTCATCGCGATCGGAAGACGCCTGCAGCGTGAGGCGACGGGCGCGCCGATCGTGAATCCAGACCGAAGTGCGGTCGGCGCCGAACAGCCGGTTCGCGCCCCGGCAGAAGCCGTCGAGGCCCGCTTCGATGTTCAGGGACGTCGAGAGACCTGCCGAAAAGTCGTCGAGCAGCTGACGGATGTCGCGCTCGAGCTCCTCATTTTGCCGAAGCCGAAACAGTTCGAGCGATGTCAGGAAAATGTCGGGGACGTCGGCGACGCCGCGACTGACGACGTCCGCGTCCGGCGATTGGGTGAAGCCGATCACGAGCAGTCCCGCCTTTTCGGTGCCCCGGACCAGCGGGATGAGCAAGGCGGCGGGCGTTTTGATTCGCTCGGATAGATCCGCCATCTGGTGAGCGACGTCGGAAACGAACGTCGGTGACCGTCGGGCAAATGTCTCTGCGACCAGCACGCCTTCGCCATCGGACGGCGACCACGGATCGGTCAGCAGCTCGTCCACGCCGTATCCAGAAGTTGCCTGCAGAACGGCGTTGCGGGGGTTGTACTCGAACAGCAACGCGCATGAGCCGCCGGTCACTTGCAGCGCGTACTGGTGGAGTTGGGGCAGAACGTCAGTCGGCCGCGCCGCCTGTGCCAGCAGAGACACCAAGGGGAGCGACGAGGGATCGGTCGCGCGTTCTGGAACGGGAGCGAGCGGCTGTGTCAGCCGCCGGGTGCGCGTGTTTCGGGACATGGAGCGCGAAAAATCGTTGAGCGCCGCGATTGTAACGCGGATCCAGACCTCGTGTAAGTCATAGATGAATCATCAGTTAAGGTTCGAGGTGATACGATCGCTGATGGAGGGCGGTGCGACCGGCCGGCCGCGCCGTTCCGCCGTCTAACCAAAGGAGAAAGGACCCTCCGCGCTCCGCATGACGTGGACGGACGAAGAACTCGTCGCGCGATCGATCCGCGGCGACGCCGATAGCTTCAATCAACTCGTCTTGCGATGGGAACGGCCGATCTACGCCCTGGCATATCGCACCATTGGACGCGAGGAAGACGCCCGCGACGTCTGTCAGGAGACGTTTCTCCGCGCGTTTCGAGCGCTGCCGGCGTTTCGAGGTCAGGCAAAGTTCTCGTCCTGGCTCTATCGGATTGCGCTCAACCTGTGCCGCGACTGGATCCGGCGGGAACGCCGCGCCCCGGTGGTCCAGGCGCCCGAAGGCGTCGATTTGATGGATCTGGCGGTCGAAGCCGAACCGTCGGAGTCGATCGAGGATCTCGTCGCACGCAAGGACCTCACCGAGCTGGTCGAGCGGGTGATGGCGCGGTTACCCGAGGAGCAACGCACCGCTATCGTCCTGAAGGAATATCACGGCCTCACATTTCAGGAAATCGCTGATGTCGTGGGGTGTCCATTGAGCACAGTAAAAACACGACTCTACCAGGGGCTGACGGTGCTCAGGCGAGAGCTCGCCAAGAGCGCCGGACGCGTCGCGTGACCAACCATGAATGAAACCTTTTGCAACTACGCAGGCAAACGCGACGAAACCATCGTCGCGTATCTCTATGGCGAAATGGAGGCGGACGACCGCGCCGCATTCGATCGGCACGTCGTCGCGTGCGCGCCCTGCCGCGCGGAACTAGCCGACTTGCGGGATGTCCGCGGCGAGCTTGCGAGGTGGGCATCACCCGAGCTGGCCGCCCATATTCCGTTCAATGTCGACATTCCCCGTCAGCCAGTTGCCGTCCTGGCCAGTCCACCAACACGCGTCATTCCAGTCTGGGCGCAAGCGATCGCGGCGACGTTGCTCGTTGGTGTGGCCGCCGGTATCGCCAACCTGGACGTTTCGTACAGCGCCAATGCCGGCCTGTCGATTCGCACCGGTTGGAGACACCCGGTTGCCGCCAGTGTCGCGCCCCCCGTCGTCACGCCCGCGGTGTCGACAACGGCTGCCGTTGCTCCGTGGTCGGGCGATCTTGCTGCCCTCGAGCGCGATCTGCGGACTGCGATCGAGACGCGGCCGCAGCCGATCAGTGCCGTCTCTTCGAGCAGCGACGATGCCGTGATGCGCCGCGTGCGGCAGCTCCTTCAGGACAGCGAGCGCCGGCAGCAAAGCGAGGTCGCGTTGAGAGTGGCCGAAGCGATGCGCGATCTGCAGGCGCAACGGCAGGCGGATCTGGTGAAGATCGATCGCACGCTTGGAGTGATGCAAAGTCGGACCGGCCTCGAAGTGATGCGCACTCAACGTCAGATGAACAGTCTGGCGCAGCAGGTATCGCAGAGACCTTGAGTTCACGAAGTCCGGCCGGGATCGGACACGACGTAGTGAACATGAATTCAGTTAGAGGGCAGAACGATGGGCAGAACCGTTTCATGGATGGTCGTTGGGGTGATCGCGATCTCGGCGACCGCTTCGGCGCAGACGCGTGAGCAGCGGGCGGCCGCGGCGCAGCAGACGGCGGCGTTCGAGCAGGCGCTGCGGCTGAAGGAGTCGCGTTATCAGATCGGTCAAATCGAGCGGCTGCTCGAGGGCGCCGTCGAGCACGGGGCGAGCGTGATTCGCGACCGCCTGCTGGCCATCATGCCTGCCGATATGCTGCTCGCCGAGAATGCCCGTGCACGGGGCTTCCGGCTCGACGGGTACGGTGTGTTCTTCGACGTCGAGGTGCCAAGTCTCGAAGGCACGCTGCCGTGGACGTACCGGACCCTGTATCAGAACGATCTCGGCGTCGACAACGCGCTGCAGACGCTGCGTTCATTCATTCAGACCTCGGCGGCCAACGATGTGAATGTCCGGCAGGCGCTCGAGCGCATCGAATTGCAGGTCACACCCGCGGCGGGCCCGGTGACGGCTTCTACACAGGGCACGCGGCCGGCCGACGCGCGGCCGTCCACGTCACCGGCCCAGTCAGCGTCCAATGACCCGATCCTGGCCAACCCGAACGAGGCTTATCGGGCGGCGATTCGAGCCGCCCTTATCGACGCGATGCTCGAACACACCCGCGGCCTCGGCATCGCCCCCACCGAATGGCTGACCGTTGCCGCCCGGGGCGCCGAGGATCGCCCGCGGCTGGCCCCGGCCGACACCGAAGGCCAGACCAACCTTCTGAGCATCCGCGGCTCGGATCTCGCCGCCTTCCTGGCCGGTCAGATCACGCGCGAAGAGGCCTTGAACCGGGTGGATGTCCGCGTGTTTTAGTGGTCTAAAATACGCGGATGATGCGCGCCTCGCTCTGGATCGCGTTGTTCGCCGCTGTTCTCACCGCTTCGTGCGGTCCGACCGTCGATCTCACCAAGGGTTTGCAGGTGACCGACGTTTCCACCGGGTGGTGGGACGCCGGCATCGTCAACGGCCAGAACAAGCTGGTGCCGTCGATCACTTTCAAATTCAAGAATGTCTCCGGCCAGACACTGGATGTGCTCCAGGCCAACGTCGTGTTCCGCCGCGTCACGGAGGACAAGGAATGGGGCAGCTCCTTCGTGAAGATCACGGGCACGGAAGGTCTGACGCCTGGTGCGACCACGCCCAGCCAAACCGTCAGGTCGCAACTTGGCTACACCGGCTCGGAAGCCCGCCAGCAGATGCTGGCCAATGCC
>Ga0310810_10007058_pt1 | contig 12765 bp, 5 predicted proteins | sample NCmetagenome_FD_207641 | JGI IMG/M metagenome (GOLD analysis project Ga0310810, IMG submission 207641) | Soil microbial communities from experimental microcosm in Duke University, North Carolina, United States - NC | ecosystem: Engineered > Artificial ecosystem > Soil microcosm > Unclassified ... | reverse complement strand
CGAAGGTCCAGATCACCAGGTTGGTGGCGAGGTCGTTGCCGAACTGGTGGCTCAGCACCGACACGTGATCGGGCGCGATGAGGAGGAGCGCGCAGATCGCGAAGTTGGTCGGGTTGAAGAGGTGGTTATCGCGATAGCGGACGACGTACTTCGACGAGATCGCGAGGAAGCCGCCGATGACGAAGGGCCAGAGCGCGGCGCCCTGCGGCTTGGTGAGCAGGGTGAGCGAGATGCCGCTGATGTACGCGCTCTGGAGATTGACGACCTTGCCGCGGTCGAACCAGGAGAGCACGGCTTCCGCGGCGGTGCACACGGCGAGGGCGACGACGAGGCGCTGGTATCCGCCGACGAGGTGATAGCGGAACTGCGCGACGAGCAGGACGAGCGTGATGAGCCCCGCGATGAGGTAGCGCGGGTCGATCTTCCTGCCGAGCTGCCAGGAGCGGACGATGGCGTTGGGCTGCGCGGGGATGGCGCGGGTCGCGTCGCTCACGATCAGCGCTCCGGTTCGGTGACGGTGAGGATCCGGTCGATGGCGGGGCGCGTGACGACCTGTCGCGTGCCGGATGGCCAGGAGATGACGAGGCGGTCGACCCACTCGTGCGAGCCGAGGCCGAAGTGGAGCCGCCGATCGTTCTGGCTGGCGAACCCGGAGCCGCCGTCGACGACGCGGCGCTGCCGGACGTCGCCCGTCTCGAGCAGCACCTCGGCGCCGATCGCGCTGCGGTTGCTGCGCGTGCCGACGAGGTGGAGTCCGATCCAGTGGTTCGCGCTGTCGGGGAAGTCGCGGTAGAGGATCGCCGGCTGGTTCTGGTTCGCGACGACGACGTCGACGGCGCCGCGGTTGGAGAGATCGGCGAGGGCGACGGCGCGTCCGTCGTACAGATCGGTCGCGCCGACCGTGCTGGCGACGTCGATCCAGCCGGCCACGCCGCGGTTGAGATACACGCGCGACGGCTCGTAGCCCGAGAGGCTCGCGTTGCCGAAGGCGGGCCACGACGAGGCGTCCTCGAAGAGGGCGCCGTTCGCGCCGGCGATCTTGGACATCGCGTACCAGTAGCTCTTCCCCTTGTCGGCGGAGATGAAGCCGTTGGCGACGAACAGCTCGTTGGCGCCGTCGTTGTTGAAGTCGCCGAACTGCGCACCCCATGCCCACCCCGCGTCGGCGATGGCGCCTTCGGCGACGTTGCGGAAGCGGCGCCCGTCGGGCATGTCGTTCAGGCGGAGGTTGTTGTTCTGGAAGATGTAGCCGCGCTCGGAGATGTTGGTGACGAACGCGTCGAGCCGTCCGCGGTTGAACGCGTCGCCGAGGGCGACGGACATGCCGCTCTTGGATTCCGCCTCGAGCCCAGCGGTGGTGAGGGTGAACTTCTTCCCGTGGTCGTTGAGGTAGAGCTCTTCGGGCCCGTAGTCGTTGGCGAGGTAGATGTCGGGCCAGCCGTCGCCGTCGAAGTCGGCCGACGCGGCGGCGAGGGTCCAGCGCGTGCTGCCGACGCCCATGCGATCGGTGACGTCCTCGAAGCGGCCGTTGCCGAGGTTGTGGAAGAGGAGATTCTTCCCGCCGTTGGTGGCGTACTCGAAGCTGTCGTGCATGATCCGCGTCGTCGTGAGGTGCCAGAGGTCGACGTCGCGGAAGTACGCGGTCACGTAGAGGTCGAGCAGGCCGTCGCGGTCGTAGTCGAGCCAGATCGCGCCGTTGCTGTTGATCCAGCGATGGAGCCCCGCCTGGGCGGTGACGTCGACGAAGCGCTTGCCGTCGACGTTGCGGAAGAGCGAGAGGTAGCCGTACCGGTAGACGAGGACGTCCTCGCGGCCGTCGTTGTCCATGTCGCCCCAGACGGCGCCCATGGAGACGCCCTCGCCGGGCGCGTTGAGATCGGCGAGGCCGGCCGCGGCGGCGACGTCGGTGAAGGTGCCGTCGCCCCGATTGCGGTAGAGGGCGTTGGGTGCGCCGAAGCGGCTGTTCGTGAAATAGAGGTCGGGCCAGCCGTCGCCGTCGACGTCGGTGACGGAGACGCCGGCGCCGACGCCGGCGACGTGCGGCTCGATGCCGGCGATCCTGGGATCGAAGCTCGCGCGGCGGTGCACGAACCCGATGCCGGCGGCGGCGGTCGCGTCCTGGAAGGCGAAGCCCGGATGCGCGGCATCGGCGCTCGAGCGGAAGGGGCCCCGGTCGAGGCGCGCGGCGATGAGCAGCGCGGCGACGAACGGGATGGCCATGACGGCGCGCCGGACGGCGGGGCGGGGGCGATGCGGAAGGGTGCTCACGCTCATGGGGCCCGCGGCAAGGGAACGGGCGAGGGGGGGACTGCCCGCAGTATAGCCGGAAGGGCCGGCCCGTGCGACCGCCGCGGTGCGGTCGCGCCCCCTTCAGGGATTCGCGGACGGCTCGTGGCGGGAACTCCCGACTGTCAGGGGACCCGGCGCCCCTAGCTTGGCCCCGCCATGTCGACCCCACCGCCCCAGAGCCGCGTCACGCCCGCGAAGCCTCTCGAGTGGCAGCGACAGCTCGCGCGTGTCGTGTCCGGCCTGCTCGTCTTCGAGACGCTGAGCGGGCTGGTCGTCTATCTGCTCCCGTTCAGCGTCTCGAGCCAGATGACGGTGCTGTTCCACACGGCGGCGGGGCTCGTGTTCGTGCTCCCCTACCTGTGGTACCAGCTGCGGCACTGGCAGCGGTACCGATCGACGCGGCTCTCGCACGTCGTGCTCACGGGCTACTTCTCGATGCTGGCGAGCCTCGTGCTCGTGGTGTCGGGCGTCGTGCTGACGGTGCAGGCGCTGTTCGCGACGCGGATCAGCTACGCGTGGGATCTCGCGCACGTGATCGCGACGTTCGCGCTGATCGCCTCGGTGGCGCCGCACGTGGGGACGCTGCTCGTGCGCGCCGCGCGGGCGGGGGCGACGGCGGCGGGATCGGCGCTGCGCGCGTCGTCGCGGCGATTCGTGCTGGCGACGGCCGGGCTCGCGGCGGCGCTGGCGGGGATCGTCGGCCTCGCGACGCTGACCTACCGGCCGCCCGCGCTCGTGAACGAGCTGCCGAAGGACTACAGCTTCGTGTTCGGCAAGGAGCGGCCGTTCGCGCCGAGCCTCGCCACCACGTCCACGGGGGGCGCGTTCGACGCGCGCACGCTCGGGGGGTCGGCGACGTGCGGCCGGTCGGGATGCCACACGCAGATCTACGAGGAGTGGCAGGTGAGCGCGCACCGGTACGCGGCGATGGATCCCGCGTTCCAGAAGGTGCAGAACGTGATGGCCGAGCAGAACGGCTCCGAGTCGACGCGCTACTGCGGCGGGTGCCACGATCCCGTGTCGTTGTTCTCCGGGACGAAGAACATCTTCGCCGCCGACCTCACGGGGCAGATCGGCTATCAGGAAGGGGTCTCCTGCATCGGGTGCCACGCGATCAAGCAGACCGACGTGAAGGGGAACGCGGCGTTCACGATGACGCAGCCGGCGCGCTACCTGTTCGAGATGGACAGCGGGGCGACGGCGCGCGTCGTGAGCGACTATCTCATTCGCGCCTATCCGAAGAAGCACGTGGCCGAGCTGGAGCGGCCGCTGGTGAAGAGCCCGCAGTTCTGCGCGGCGTGCCACAAGCAGTTCATCGACGAGGAGATCAACCGCGTCGGCTGGGTGCAGCTCCAGAACCAGTACGACAACTGGCGCAAGAGCCGGTGGAACCATCCGGGTGATCCGAAGCGGACCATCGAGTGCCGCGAGTGCCACATGGTGCTCACGCAGTCGGACGATCCGGCGTCGGGCGACGCGAGCGACTACAACCGCACGCCCCGCGACGGGATGCACCGGAGCCACCGCTTCCTCGGCGCGAACCAGTTCGTTCCGACGGCGCTCAAGCTCGTCGGGGCGGAGGAGCACGTGCGGCTCACGGAGCAGTGGCTGCGCGGCGAGATCGCCGTGCCGGAGATCGCCGACAAGTGGCGCCGCGGGCCGGCGGTGCCGATCGAGCTGAGCGCGCCAGACAGCGCGTTGCCGGGCGCGCCGATCGTGCTGCAGGCGGAGCTGACGAACAACAAGCCAGGACACGATTTCCCCACCGGGCCGCTCGACATCATCCAGGCGTGGGTGGAGATCACCGTCACCGATCAGGCGGGGCGGCTCGTCTTCCAGAGCGGCCAGCGCGACTCCTCGCACTTCATCGCGCCGGGCAGCTTCATGTTCAAGGCGGAGCCGGTGGACCAGTACGGAAACCTCATCGACCGGCACAACCTGTGGGAGATGGTCGGCGTGCGGTACCGGCGCGCGCTGTATCCCGGCTCGTCGGACCGGGAGCAGTTCAGCTTCGTGTGCCCGGGCTCGATGGTCTCGGGAAGCACGGCGGAGATGGAGCGCGCCGGACGAGGAGGCGCCGCGTCGCTCGACCGCGCCGACACGCTCGGCGTGCCGCGCGGCTCGGTGACCGAGCTGCACGCCACGGCGCGGCTGATGTACCGCAAGACCGATCAGTTCCTGCTGAACTTCCTGTTCGGAAAGGAGTCGGGGATGACGGCGCGGGTGACGGTGATGTCGGAGGACCGGCGCGTGATCCGCGTCGTGGCGGCGAAGTAGCGGTGCGGGGGAAGAAGCTGACGCGCCGGAGCCGCCTGCTGCTGATCACGGCGGCGGGCGCGGTGGCGTTCGGCGTGGCGGCGACGATCGCCGCGACGCGGTGGGCCGGCGCGGCGGCGGAGCCGGTCTACCGGCCCGGCGACGACGTGGACGGCGTCACGGCGGAGCTCGCGCGCTCGCTTCCGCCGGACTATCCGCGCGTGCGGTTCGCCGACGTCACGCGTGCGGCGAAGATCGACTTCCGGCACTTCCACGGCACGCGGCGGAGCTGGCTGCCGGAGGACATGGGCTCGGGCGCCGCGTGGGGCGATTACGACGGCGACGGATGGCTCGACCTCGTCGTCGCCAACGAAGCGGGCTCGATCGACGACGCACCCGCGACGCTGGCGCGCTCACCCGCGCGGCTCACGCTGTATCACAACGACCGCGACGGTACGTTCAGCGACGCGACCGATCACGCCGGCCTCGATCTGCGCGGATGGCTGATGGCCGTCGCGTGGGCAGACTACGACGGCGACGGCCATCTCGATCTGCTGGTGACGGCGCAGGGACACAACGCGCTCTATCACGGCAACGGCGACGGCACGTTCACCGACCGCAGCGCGGCGTCGGGGCTCGGCGGGCCGGAAGGGTTCTGGGCGGGCGCGGCGTGGGGCGACTACGACCGGGACGGCCGGCTCGATCTCTACGTGACGGGCTACGTGAAGTTCACGCGGAAGAGCACCACGACGGGCGTGACGGGCAAGTACGACGTGGAGAATCCGTCGAGCATCAACCCGCTCGCGTTCCCACCCGAGCGCAACCTCCTCTTTCACAACGAGGGCGACGGCACGTTCACCGAGCGCGCCGCCGCGGCGGGGGTGACCGACCTCTCGGGACGCGGGCTGGCCGCGACGTGGACCGATCTCGACGAGGACGGCTGGCCCGACCTGTACGTGGCGAACGACGTGTCGCAGAACTCGCTGTTCCGCAACCGCGGCGACGGCACGTTCGAGAACGTGGCGGAGACGGCGCACGCGTCGGACTACCGCAGCTCGATGGGGATCGCGGTGGGCGACTGGAACGGCGACGGCGCGCAGGACCTCTTCCTCACACACTGGCTCGCGCAGGGGAACGCGCTGTACGACAACCAGCTGCACCGCCCCGGTGCCGCGCACCCGGGGAAGCGCGCGCCGCTGGCGTTCATGGACGAGTCGGAGCGCTACGGGCTCGGGCAGATCTCGCTCGACTACACGGGATGGGCGACGTCGTTCGTCGACTACGACAACGACGGCCGGCTCGATCTGTTCGTGGTGAACGGGAGCACGCTGCAGAAGCGCGACGAGCCGAGCGCGATGGTGCCGATGCAGAGCAAGCTGTTCTGGAATCGCGGGCCGAAGGAAGGGTTCTTCGACGTGTCGCCGGTGGGCGGGAGGTATTTCCAGACGGCGTACGTCGGCCGCGGTGCGGCGTTCGCGGACTACGACAACGACGGTGACGTCGACGTGTTCGTGGTGAACCACGGCGCGACCGGCGTGCTGCTCCGGAACGAGGGGGGCAACCGGAACCACTGGGCGGAGCTCGCGCTGCGCGGCACGCGGAGCAATCGCGCGGGGATCGGGGCCACGGTGCGGCTCGTCGCCGGCGGAGTCGCACAGGTCCGCCAGATGGGATCGCAGGCGCCGTACCTCTCGCAGAACGCACCGATCGAGAGCTTCGGGCTGGGCACGGTCGCGCGCATCGACACGATCGAGGTGCGGTGGCCGAGCGGCGCGCGCGACGTGCGCACCGGGGTGGCGACGAACCAGCGCGTGACGATCGAGGAGGGCGCCGCGCCGGACGCGACGCAGTCCGCGGAGCGCGCGCGCGGCGAGACGGTGCCGACCGCGCCAGCCGCGGCTGGCGCTCCGCCCGCCGGCGCCGCCGCGGCCGGTGCACCGACCGATCGTGAGCGGGTGCAGCGGTTCTGGGCGCTGTATCGCGAGGCGAGCACGTTCCGGATCGGGCACGACGTCCAGCGCGCCGCCGACGGCTACGCGCGCGCGCTCGAGCTCAACCCGCGCCACGAGGACGCGCTCTACTACGCCGGCAGCATGCGGGTGGAGCTCGGCGAGTACGCCGCCGCGGCGGACGCGTGGCGGCGGCTGCTGGCGGTGAACCCGGGAAGCGCGCGCACGCACTCGCAGCTCGGCGCGCTGTACGCCTGCCTCGACGGCGAGGCGCCATTCCAGCTCGACTCGGCGGAGTGGCACCTCCAGCGCGCGCACGACCTGAACAAGGAGGAGAACGGGCCGCTGCTCCACCTCGCCGAGGTGGCGCTGATGCGCGGCGACCGCGCGTCGGCTCGCCGGTATCTCGGCGCGGTGCTCAAGAACGACGTGTCGAACACGTCGGCGCACTTCTACATGGGCTACCTCGCGCTGCGCGACAAGGATCTCGCGCGCGCGCGCGAGGAGCTGCGGCGCGCGAGCACGGCACCCGCCGCGGCGCCGAAGCCCAAGGGGGCGGCATCGGGCGAGGGCGACACGAAGCTCGGCGTGACACCGCTCCGGCACGACGGCACGCGGTGCGACCAGCTCCGCGCGGCGGCACGGCACGCACGCGCACTGGGGCCCACGGTGGATCCGGGGGAGCGCTACCGCGATCTCGAGTCGCTGCTCACCGCGGCGCGCCGCCGCGTGCACTGATCCGCGCGGGAGCCGGCGCGCGCCGATCGGCGTGGGTGATCAGCGGGCGGCGCGGGGCGCGGGGCGGGGAGCGAGCCGCTCGGCCAGCGGAGGCGCAGCGTCGACGACGCGCGTCTGATACTCGCGGAGATAGCGCTGGTGCGCGGCGTCGGTGGGATAGGACTCTCCCGGCGCGTACGGATAGGACCGGATCGCGTGGAAGGGGAGCGGGCCGACCGTCGTGCCGAACGCCGTGTTGAGATCGGAGTCCTTGATCCAGCCGTCGGTGTAGAGCAGGAAGTCGCGGCGCCAGCCGGCGGGCAGCGAGTCCGCCGAGCGGGCGTCGAACTCGATCGTCGCCTCGTCGCCGGGCGCCATGACGACGTACATGTCGTCCGGGTGGCGGAGCAGCGGGAGCACGTCGCCGTAGCGGGTGAACGCGCCGGTGATCGGGCGCCACGGTGCGCGCGTCGACACGCTGTCGTAGTCGAACCAGTAGGGGCCGTAGCGGCCACCCTTGCGATAGGTGCGCGAGAAGCCTCGCGCATGCAGATCGACGGCGAGGGGCGAGAGCGTCGTGAGCTTCACGTCCCGTCGCGCGGGCTCGCGGGCGACGAACGCCTGATCCCAGTAGATCTGCATCGTCGTGCGGATGCGCACGTGATGATCGGCGGTGGGGAACTTCCCGGCGAGATCGATCACGAGCGTCTTGTCCTTCCCCGAGGGGAAGCCGATGTCCGGGATCACCGTCCGCCACGTCCCGCTGGCGTCGCGCACCTCGAGCGAGGGCGGGGCCACGCGGATCGTCGACTGCTGCGCGAGGGCGACGTTGATGCTCGCGTCGGTGGGATAGATCCAGCCGCGCAGATACAGGTAGCTGTCGCGCGCGCCGGCGTCGGGGCCGAGGTCGAGCACGAGGTCGTGCGGCTCGACGACGCCCTGATAGCGGGTCGGGACGAAGTTGGAGACGAAGACGTCGTCGGCGGCGCGCAGCGCGGGGAGCACGTCGGCGCCGCGCTCGTCGACGGCGGAGCGCGGGAGCTGGCGCGGACCGACGTGATAGAGTCTGAGCGAGAGTGGCCCGGGAGGGACGAAGCGCTCGTCGACGAAGACGTCGACCGAATCGGGGTGATCGACGGCGACGAGCTTGACCTCGTCGGCGTAGGCGGTCTCCCAGAGCTCCTCGGTGAGCTGGAGGACGTAGCGCCCGTTGCGCGGCCGGAGCGCGTCGCCGGCGATGCGGACGTACTCCTGCGACGCGCCCGCCGGGGCGAACGCGCTCGCGCCGCCCATGAGGCCGAGCGGCATGCCGAGCGCGCTTCGCCACATGGCGTCGGTCACGAAGCGGAAGCGCGTGCCGTCCCACGCGTACGCGAACGCGCAGGAGCCCTTGAGCAGCTCCTGCTCGACGACGCTCTGATCGGTGCCGGGGAAATAGACGGTCTGCGGCACGCCGTTGGGCCACTCGATGCGCAGCACGTCGGCCTTGAGATGCGCGCCGAGCCCGAAGTGCGTGCGCCGCGCCGTGGCGACGCGGGTCTGGAACAGCTCGGCGGCGCGGAGATCGAGCCGCGCGCCGATGCCGTAGGAGTTGTTCTTCCCGCTCCCCGCCTCGAGACCGCGCAGCACGACGTTCACGGCGAGGTTGCTGTTGCCGCCGTCGTTGCGGATGATCCGCGGCGCGCCGGTGCCGTCGACGAGCGCCACGTCCTCGTCGCCGTCGTCGTCCATGTCGAGCGCGGCGAGCGCCGACGCGCCGCGCGCGCGCACGGAGTCGGGGAGCGCCGAGGTGCGGTCGACGAAGTGGGTCGAGTCGTTGCGGAAGAGATGCAGGCCACCGCCCGCGCCGGCGGAGCCGGCGAGGAGGTCGATCCAGCCGTCGTTGTCGTAGTCGACGAAGAGCGCGGTGGCCGCCCCGCGCGCCGCGCGGAGCACGGCGGCGGCACGGGCGTCGCGCGTGAAATGCCCGCCTCCATCGTCGTGCCAGAGCGACGGCTCGCCGTTCGGCGCTCCGCCGACGAACAGGTCGAGCCGCCCGTCGCCGTCGTAGTCGGCGACGTCCGCCGCGCTGCCCGCGGCGCCCGCGAGCCCGCTCGCCGCGCTGACGTCGGAGAAGCGCTGCGCCCCGCCGTTGTGCAGCAACGTGCCGCCGGACGGCGACGCGAGGAAGAGGTCGACGCGCCCATCGTCGTCGAAGTCGGCGAACACCGCGGACGCGGCGCCGGGACCCGCGAGCCCGAGCGCCGCCGCCGACTCCGTGAAGGTGCCGTCCATGTTGTTGCGATAGACGGCGCGCTGCGCGCCGCCCAGCAGGAGGAGATCGAGATCGCCGTCGTGGTCGAGGTCGACGAAGACGGCGCGCCGCGCGCCGCGCACGTCGGCGACGCCGGCCTTGGCGGTGACGTCGGTGAAGCTGCCGGTGCCGCCGTTGCGAAAGAGATGGCCGCGGCCGTCGCCGCCGATGGCGAAGAGGTCGAGCCAGCCGTCGTTGTCGGCGTCGGCGAAGGTGGCGAACACGGCGCCTCGCGGCAGCGTGATTCCGGCGCTCGCCGTGGCGTCGCGCACGCCGCCGGCGCGCACGCGGTAGAGATGCACGTCCGCCGCGCCCGCGCCGGACATCGTCGAGACGAACAGGTCGTCGGTGCCGTCGCCGTCGACGTCGCCGACGGCGAGCGCGCTCGGCGTGTTCGGCCCTGCCGCGGCAACGCCGCTCGGCACGAGGATCCCCGCGTCGGCCGTGGCGTCGACGAACTGCGTGCTGTCGACCGTGGCGCGCTCGCGCACGCCGTGGAGGGTGACGAACGACTTGGGGACGAAGGTGAGGATCGGACGGCCGGGCAGGGGCGCCTGCGGCGAGCGCACCTCGTCGAGCGACGCCTGGTAGGGCGACGTCACCTCGAGGAGGCCGAGCAGGCGGTCGAGCGTCGAGCGGACGCCCGCGGCGCTGCCGGCGCGCAGGAGCTGGATGGCGCTGTCGAGCGATGCGCGCGCGACGGGAGGCGGCTCGGGAGGGATGCGGCGGATCTCCTCGAGATACTTGACCGCGCTGTCGCTCTCGCCGCCGCGCACGAACGCATCGACGAGATCGAGCCGCACGGCGAGGTTCGCCGGCGCGACGGCGAGCACGGCGCGCAACGCGTCCCGGTATCGCGCCGCCACCGTGGGATCGTTCTGCGCCGAATCGAGCTCGGCGAGCGCGTAGAGCACGTGCGCGTTGCGCGGCGAGCCGCCGCGCAGCTTCTCGAGGAGCTCACGCGCGTCGCGCGAACGGTTCGTGAGCGAATACAACCGGGCGAGCGCCAGCCCGACGTCGACGTTCGACGGGTCGAGCTCCCGGGCGCGATCGAGCTGCTTCTCCGCCTCGGCGTAGCGGCCGCCCTGGAGATAGACGAGCCCGAGGTTCGCGAAGCCGAGCGGATCGTCGGGGGCGAGCTTCGTCAGCTTCAGGAACTCCGTCTCCGCTTCCTGGAGCTGGTTGCGCTGCAGGTAGCTCACGCCGAGCATGCGCGTCGTGTAGAGCTCCTCGACCGAGGCCTGCTCGCGACGGCAGGCGAAGGCGGCGAGGGCCGCGGCGGCGAGCGCGACGGACGCCGCGGCGCGCCAGGCGGCGCGGGTCAGACGATCCTCGGCGCGCAGGGGCGCGGAGCGGGGCGAGGCATGGAGCAAATATCTCGCGGCGCGCGCGAGAGGCAATCGGGGGAGGGAGGACGACCGCCGGCGCGCCGCGCCGCCCGCGGGACGCGTCGCGCCGGCGGCCGGCCGGCCGTCACGCCCGCAGCACGACCTTCTCGCAGTTGTCCTGCTTCTCGTTGAACATCTCGTACCCCTCGGCCGCCTGGTCGAGAGGGAGGTGATGCGTGATGATGAACGTCGGGTCGATGTCGCCCTTCTGGATCCGCTCGAGCAGGGGCTTCATGTACCGCTGCACGTGACACTGTCCCGTCTTGATCGTGAGCGAGCGGTTCATCACGGCGTTCATCGGAAACTTGTCGATGAACCCCGTATAGACGCCGATCACGGAGACCGTTCCCCCGTTCGCGCAGGAGTAGATCGCCTCCCGGAGCGCGATCGGCCGGTCGGTCTGCATGCGCATCATCTGCTTCATCCGGTCGTGCGCGTACATGATGCCGTGGCCGTGCCCTTCGACGCCGACTGCGTCGATGCAGTGATCGGGGCCGCGGCCGGCGGTGAGGTCCTTCAGCACGTCGGGGACGGAGTCGACCTCGTCGTAGTCGATCGTGATCGCACCCGCCTTCTCGCGCGCGAGGTCGAGCCGGTAGCCGAACCGGTCGATCGCGATGACGCGCTCCGCGCCGAGCATGTACGCGCTCGCGATCGCGAACTGGCCGACCGGGCCGCAGCCCCACACCGCCACGGTGTCGCCGGGGCGGATCCCGCACATCTCCGCCGCCATGTAGCCGGTGGGGAGGATGTCGGAGAGAAAGAGCACCTGATCGTCGGTGAGATCCTCGGGCACCTTGATCGGTCCGACGTCGGCGAACGGGACGCGCGCGTACTCCGCCTGGCCACCAGCGAAGCCGCCGGTGAGGTGCGAGTAGCCGAAGATCCCCGACGGCGAGTGACCGAGCAGCTTCTCGGCGATGTAGGCGTTGGGGTTCGAGTTCTCGCAGATGGAGTACGCGCCCGCCTGGCAGGGGCCGCAGTTGCCGCAGGCGATCGGGAAGGGGACGACGACGCGGTCGCCGACCTTCAGGTTCTTCACCTCGCTTCCCACCTCGACGACCTCGCCCATGAACTCGTGGCCCATGATGTCGCCCGGCTCCATCATCGGCAGGAACCCGTTGTAGAGGTGCAGGTCCGATCCGCAGATCGCCGTCGACGAGATCTTCACGATCGCGTCGCGCTTGTTGAGGATCGTCGGGTCGGGTACCTCGCGAACCTCCATCTTGCGGGGTGCCATCCAGCAGGTGGCTTTCATCGTCACTCCTCCGTCGGGGCGGCGCGCGGCCGCCCGGTGCGTCGTCCGTGGGTCAGAGCTCGACCGGCTCGTCGTTCGGCTGCGCCGGATGCGGGCCGCGCTGCTTGGTCGCGTCGGAGAGGAGGATCTCTCCGGTCTCCAGTACCTGCTTGAGGTGGCGCAGGTCGTCCATCACCTGCTGGCCAGGCTCCTCGCGGAAGAGCATCGCGACCTTCGATCCGATCTTGCCGAGGGGCGGCTTGTACTCGAGCTCGACGCGCACTTCGGTGCCGCGGTCGCCCGGTGCGCGACGGAAGCGGACGGTGCCGGCGTTGTAGACGTCGGAGCCGGGCAGCGAGCGCCACGAGATCAGCTCGTTCGGCCGGTCCTCCAGCGTCTCGGCGTCCCACTGGACGGACTGGCCGGCGGGGGCTTTTGCCTTCCAGTGCGACCGACGGTCGCCGGTGACGGTGACGGATTCGAGGTGGCGCATGAATCGCGGCAGGTTCTGGAAGTCGCGCCAGAAACCGTAGACTTCCTCGACCGGCCGGTTCACGGTGATCGCGCGACGCGTGCGGATGATGCCCGAATCGGCGCCTTCGTTGGCGACCGTCTGCGGCTGCATCGAGAGCTGGC
>Ga0310810_10007056_pt1 | contig 12768 bp, 11 predicted proteins | sample NCmetagenome_FD_207641 | JGI IMG/M metagenome (GOLD analysis project Ga0310810, IMG submission 207641) | Soil microbial communities from experimental microcosm in Duke University, North Carolina, United States - NC | ecosystem: Engineered > Artificial ecosystem > Soil microcosm > Unclassified ... | reverse complement strand
GCGCCTCGGAGCGGCTCGCCCGGGTGCTCGACTCGGTGCGGCCGGGCGTCGTCGCAGGCGACCTCGACGCGACCGCGCGGGAGGGGCTCGACTACCCGCACCACTCCGGCCACGGGCTCGGCTGCGACTGGCACGAGGAGCCGCGAATCGTGCCGGGCTCGCAGACCGTGCTCGAGCAGGGGATGGTCGTCGCGTTCGAGCCGGGGTGCTACGGAGACGGCGAGGGGGCGCGCGTCGAGCAGGTGGTGCTGGTGACGGCGGACGGCTGCGAGATTCTCTCCGGCCACGGGCTGGAGCTGTGAGACCTCGTGCAGGCGACCGGTTGGAGGGCGAACGAAAGGAGCATCGATGACTGGACGGCGATGGGCTAGCGGAGCGCTGCTCGCGGCGGGTGTCGCAGCGGCGCTCGCGGTCGGAGCGTCCGCGTCTCGCGGATCGGCGCCGGCAACGGCGGCGAGCTCGAAGGCGTTCCCGACGGGCCCCGTGCATCTGACGATGTGGTGGTGGGGCGAGCAGGAGGCGGCGGGTGCGAAGAAGTGGCTCGCGGACACGGTTGCGCTCTACGAGAAGAAGCACCCGAACGTGACGATCAAGACGGTCCTGCAGACGACGAACGGACTCGTGCCCGCGTTCAAGGCGGCGGCCGCGGCGAAGAAGGGCCCCGACCTGCAGTACTTCTGGGGCGGCATCTGGTCGCTCGAGGATGCGTGGGCCGGCTCGACGAAGGCCGTCTCGGACTACATCCCGAAGTCCGAGCTGAAGCACTACCTCAACACCGCCGAGGACACCTACAACGGCAAGGTGTGGACGGCGGGCTGGTACGTCCAGCCGTCGTTCCCCGTGCTCTATCGGAAGGACGTCCTCGCGAAGGCGGGTGTCGCGCCGCCGGCCACGTGGAAGCAGCTGCTCGCGGCGTGCGACAAGCTGAATGCGAAGGGCATCACGCCGATCGCCGGCGGGATCAGCGACGGCTGGTTCGGCGGCTGGCTCTACGCGACGATCGGCGCACAGGGCATCCACTCCGTCGGCGACGTGCTCGGTGCGGTGGCGGGGAAGAAGAAGTTCACCGACCCGGCGCAGGCGGCGTGGTGGACGCGGCTCCAGGAGATGCGGGACCACAACTGCTGGAACAAGGACATCAACTCCGTGCAGCTCTATCAGGGCCAGCAGAAGTGGTCGGACGGCAAGGCGGCGATGACGGTCACCGCCGGTTCGGACGTGAAGAAGTTCGTCACCCAGGTCGGCGTGTCGAAGGTCGGCGTGATGCCGATGCCGAAATGGGGCACCGGGCCCTACGCCGGGCGGCTCGGCGCAACGTCGCAGACGGTCGGCATCACCGCCTGGACGAAGTACCCCCAGGTCGACGCCGACTTCATCATGTTCATGCACACGCCCGAGCGGATGACGGCGTTCTTCAAGAAGACGGGCGCCTTCCCGGCGGACGACCGGTTCAACACGAAGTTGATCACGATCCCGCAGCAGAAGGTGCTGTTCAACCTCGTGAAGAACGGCGTGCCGTACCTGGAGAACTTCATCCCGACCGAGTTCGACTCGAAGGCGAACTTCGCGGAGGCGCAGCTCCTGCTCGCGGGCAAGATCGACGCGAAACAGGCGGCAGACGCGTCGGAGCAGATTGCGGCGAGGATCCGCCGCACGAACCGCGATCTGATCGCAAACTTCGCGACGTGGTCGAAGTCGTACAAGTAGGAACCTCGCTCGCGGGGGCGCTCGCTTGAGCGCCCCCGGAGCGATCGCCGCCACCTCGATCGGCCCGCGCCGCCGCAGGCGACGCCTGCGCCTCGGCCGCGCGGAGCCGCTCGTCTGGATCGCACCGGCGTTCGCGGTCGTCGCGTTCATCTTCGGATACTCGATGGTCGAGCTCGTGCGCCAGTCGCTCGAGCACGACGGCCGCTGGGCCGGGCTCGAGAACTTCAGGCTGACGGTCACCGACCCGACCTTCCAGACGGCCCTCGAGCACAACGCCAGGCTGCTGCTCGCCGTGCCGGTGCTCGTGCTGATCGCGCTGCTCCTCTCGGTCCTCCTCTTCGAGGCGCTGCGCGGCTGGCGCTTCCACCGCGTCACGGTGTTCCTGCCCTACGTCCTGCCGATCCCGGTCGTCGCGGTGATCTTCGGTCAGATGCTCCAGCTCGACGGCCTCGTCAACCAGGCGTTGCGCGGCGTCGGGCTCGGCTCGCTCGCCTTCGACTGGCTGGGCCAGCCGAGCTGGGCGCTCTGGACGATGACGGGCGTGATCGTCTGGAAGGAGCTCGGCTTCGGCGTCATCCTCTTCCTCGCGCGTCTGCTCTCGCTGCCCGGGGAGACGTTCGAGGCGGCGCGCGTCGACGGCGCGCGCTTCTTCCGGCTGCACCGCTACGTGACCGTGCCGCAGCTCGCGGGCGTAATCGCGTTCTACGTCGTCGTCGAGGCGATCACGATGGTCTCCTGGGTCTTCAACTACGTGTACGTGATCTCGAACGGCACGGGCGGGCCGGGCGACGCGACTCAGGTGGCCGAGCTCTACATCTACCAGTCCGCGTTCCAGTACTCCGCGCCGGATCTCGCCGCCGCAGCGGCGGTGATGCTGTTCGGAGCGACGCTCGTCCTGATCATCGTCTTCTTCCGCGTGCAGCGCCGCGCAGGGTTCATCGCAGCCGGTGATTAGGACCAGCGTTCCGAAACACGTGGTGCTCGTGCTGGCGTCGCTCGCCGCCCTCTTCCCGGTCTACGTGATGGTGACCGCCGCCTTCAAGACGCAGGGCGGGTTCCTCAACTCTCCCTTCTCGCCGGTCGCGCATCCGACGGTGGCCGGCTTCCGCACGGCGTTGAACGACCAGTTCCCGCGGTGGCTCCTGAACAGCGCGCTCGTCACCGGCGCGGCGGTCGCGGCGACGCTCGTGCTCGCGTCGGTCGCCGCGTGGGGATTCTCGCGCTGGAGCTTCCGCGGCCGGGATGCGCTGCTCTCCCTGCTCGTGTCGCTGATGGTCGTGCCGCCCGTCGTCTTGCTCGTGCCGCTCTTCGTGTTCGGCGCGAAGCTCGGCTTGATCTCGACGTTCAGGCTCGTGATCCTGATCTACGTCGGGCTGATGCTGCCGTTCTCCGTGTACATGCTCACGAGCTTCTTCCGGACGATCCCACCGAGCATGATCGAGGCCGCGACGGTCGACGGCGCGTCGTCGTTCACCGTCTTTCGCCTGATCGTGCTGCCGCTCTCGGGCGCGCCGCTCGCGACGCTCGCGGTGATCAACCTCCTCTGGGTCTGGAACGAGCTGCTGATCGCGCTCGTCTTCCTGCAGGACGACTCGAAGAAGACGCTGATGGTCGGCATCACCGGGTTCGAGAGCCGCTACAACCTCGACGTGCCGGCGATCATGGCCGGCCTGACGCTCGCGACGCTGCCGATCGTGACGCTCTACCTGTTCGGGCAGCGCTTCTTCGTGCGCGGCCTCGTGGCCGGCGCCGCCAAGGGCTAGCGCTAATCGATCACGAAGCCGCCGTTCACGTCGACCACCTCGCCCGTCATGAAGCTCGAATGGTCGGAGCAGAGAAAGGCGACGACGTCCGCGACCTCCTGCGGCGTCCCGTAGCGGCCGAGCGGCACGAGCCCGGTCAGGTCGGGGATGTCCTTGATCATCTCCGTGTCGATCAGCGCCGGGGCGACGGCGTTGCTGCGAATGCCGTGCCGCGCGTACTCCTTGGCGATCGACTTCGACAGCGTCATCAGGCCCGCCTTCGACGCGGAGTAGGCGGCCGCGGCGACGCCGCCGCCGGTCTTGCCGGCGCTCGAGCCGACCGCGACGACGCAGCCGGAGCCGGCGCCCGCCATCGAGGGCAAGGCGCGCCGCGCGCAGAGGAACGCCCCCGTCAGGTTGACGTCGAGCTGGCGGCGCCAGGTCTCGACCGACACCTCGGGGAAGGGCTGCGACACCATGATCCCGGCGTTGAGGACGAGCAGCTCGACCGCGCCGAGCTCGCGCTCGACCTCGCCGAACGCGTCGTCGACCGACTGCTCGTCGGAGACGTCGAGCGCGACGCCGAGCACGCCCTCGACGGCAGGCGGGCTCAGGTCGCCGGCCGCCGTCCGGGCGCCCAGGTCTCGCAGCGTTTCCGCGATGCAACGACCGATCCCTCGCCCCGCTCCTGTGACGAGCGCGACCCGGCCTTCGATTCCGTTCAGGCGCACGGCGCCTCACGCTACCTCTCGGCCGCGGCGCGCGTCTCCCACGTGTGAGCCTCCCCGAGCCCGGGTGCGTAGCTGCAGAAGGCTCCGGTCCTGATCGTTGCTCGGAGGTGGTCTCCGAGGCGGGTGTCGTGCGCGGCGATCTTCGTGCTCGCCCGCTTGATCGCCTTCGTCGCGCTGATCCTGGCGCGCTCCGCGGGCGACGCCGCCCTGCGGTCACGGCCACGCAGTCCGACGGCTCGGATCAGCTCGCGCGTCAGGGCGTCGATCTCGACGGCGAGGTGTTCGGCACGCTCGGGGTCGCCCCAATCTCGCGCCTCGTCGAGCTCTGCCTGCAGATCGGCGAGTCGGCTGCGGTACGCGGCCTTCGCCTGGGCGTCGAGGAGCTCGCCGGCGTCACCGAGCCCGAGCCGGCGCGAGGTGACCCCTGCATCGACGGACCGGGCGCGCGGGGATCCCGCCGGCGGGCCGGCCGCGGTGAGCTCGAGCACATGGATCTGCTCGTTCGGACGGGCGAGCAGGCAGGCGATGTACGCGAGCCCGCGCTCGTCCTTGAGTCGAAACCGGGAGCCTTCGAAGGCGATCGTCCAGTACTCGCCTTCCCTCCGGAAGACCCAGGCACGCGGCCTCTGTCCGCCGGCGCCCCGGATCCGATCTGCAAGCACCGTCATCCCGAGCGCCTCCGCGGTCGCGAGGGCCGCGTCCAGCAGAGCGCCGGCGCGCTCGCGATCCTCGTGCCGGCCCCGCTCGAGCAGCGCGGCTGCGTACTCATGCTGCGTATGGGCGAGCAACGGCCGTGCGCCCAGGCGGGTATGGAGCTCGAGCGCCCGCTCGAAATGGCCGGCCGCCTCCTCCCAGCGCTCGAGCGTCGCGGCGAGCTGTCCGAGGTGGCGCGCGACCGCGCCCTCGCAACCACCGCTCTGCCCCATCACGAGGCAGCGCTCACTGCTGCACGAGCACATCAGCGGCGCCGGCGAGGACGGCCCTCTCGACGTCACGACGAGCAACCAGGTCTACGGAACCCCGAACGAGACGGTGCTCGAGCTGATCAAGCAAGTCGACCCCGGCGTGCCCCTGATCGTCAAGCCCAACCCGCTCGGCGGCTTCACGCGCTCGGCGGCGCTCCGGACGGCGGTCGCTTCATGACGGTCGCTCGTCGAGGTGCACGCGGAAGCGAATGTGGGTGGCGAACGGCGACTCGATCACCGCCGTGCGCTCGAACGCGATGTCGGTTCGCGCGATCCCGTCGAAGAGGCGCTTGCCCGCCCCGAGCAGCACCGGCGCGATCGTCAGCGTCAGCTCGTCCACGAGCCCGGCGGCGAGGTACTGCCGGAGCAGGTCTGCACCGCCCATCAGGATCACGTTCCTCTCTCCTGCGGCCTCTCTCGCCTGTGCCAGCGCGTCGTCGATGCCGCCGTTCACGAACTCGAACGTCGTGTCTCCCTTCACCACCGTCTCGTGTGGGCGGTGCGTGACGACGAAGACAGGAACCCCGAAGCCCGGGTCGTCGCCCCAACCTTCGGCGGCGTCGTGCATGGTCCGACCCACGATCAGAGCGCCTCCGCGGCCGAATACGTCGTCGAGGTACGCCTGGTCGACCGCGGCAGGAGCGCCGCGCGGCCCGTCGGCATAGGTCCAGGGCCCGCCGAAGACCCAGTAGTGCAGCCGCTCGCCGCCGTCACCGAGGCCGGCACCGGCGCGGTCGTCCGGGCCGGTGATGTAGCCGTCCAGCGACATCGTGATGCCGGCGATCACCTCGGTCATGTCGACCTACCCGACCGGCTCGACGATCGTCAGGGAGTTTCCGCCCGGGTCTCGCAGCCTGAACATCGGCGGCACGGGGCCGCCCCAGCGCGCGATCTCCGGGTCGACGTCGACTCCTGCGGCCTGCAGCGCCGCGTGGTCGGCCTCGATGTCGCTGGTCGAGATGACGATGCCGGTGTCGACTGCGGTCGGGCCGTCCTCCATCGGGGGCGCGATCGCGATCGCGGTCGAGCCACCCCGCGGCGCGACCTCGATCCAGCGCATCTTCCCGTCGGCGAACGTCTCGTCGGAGCGCAGCTCGAAGCCGAGCGTGCCGACGTAGAACTCGAGCGCGCGATCCTGGTCGGCGGCGGGGACGGCGATGCGGCCGATCTCGGTGAGGTGCAGCGTGTCCGGCATGCGGGCCTCCTTCTCGATTCGTGGGCTCACACCCTGAGACCGCCGTGCGGCGCGAAAGTCATCGCTCTGCGGTCAGCCGCGCAGCAGCGGCCTGGTGAGACAGGTCGGCCCGCCGTCGCCTTTCGAGAGCTCCGGCCCGTCGTAGACGAGCACCTCGACACCAGCGCGCTCCAGGCGCCGCCGCGTCTCGTCGTTCCCGGCGAGCGCGAGGGCGACCCGCGGCGCGAGCGCGAGCACGTTCGTCCCCATCGTCTCGAACTCCTCGTCCGGCACCTCGACGATCGAGATCCCGCGCGCCTGGAGCAGCTCGACGAGCCGCGTCGGCAGAAGCGGCGGATACGCCACCGCGAGATCGTCGGCGAGCGGGCTGATCAGCGAGAGCAGGTGCAGGACCTCGGCCGGCCCGCGCAGGTGAGGGAGGTCGAACGCGATCACGTCGACGTCCGGCAGGGCGCGACTCAGCGCCTCGATCCCTGCTTCGTTCGTCCGGTACGACCGCCCGACGAGCAGGGTCTGCGGGTCGAGCCAGAGCGTGTCGCCCCCTTCGGCGTATTCCCGGCCGGACAGCCGTGCGTGCGTCGGTACCCCGGCGCCCTCGAGCGCCGGCACGAGCCCGTCCGGCTCGTCCCGCCGCTGCGGCTTGCCGGGGCGGAGAAGGAGCGCGCCCTCGTCGGTGACGAGCACGGGATCGAACGTGTAGATCGCGTCGAGGTTGCCGGGTGTGGCGTCTGCGAGCACGATCTCGGCGCCCGCCTCCTCGAGCAGCGCGCAGAGCGCCTCGTGCTCGGCGGCGAGCCGCACCGGGTCGGGCTCGCCGCGCCAGCCGAGGTCGCGCCACGACGGCAGGTCGACAGCTTGCGGCGGCCGGACGAGCACGCGGCGGAGCGTCGCCGTCATGTGCTGCGACCCGTACTCGCGCATCAACTCCGTCATCCGGCCGAGCATATTCGGTCCGGCGCAGATCGACGCGCCCCGGAGTTATAGTCGCGCCGTCTCAGCCAGGACGTACCAAAGGGGAGGGGCATGAATAGCAGAGGCGTGAATCGCACTGTTCGTCGTCGCACCATGCTGGTCCGCTCGGGTCTCGTGCTTGCCGTCGCCGCCGCAGTCGCGGCTGTCGCAGCCACGTCGGGCTCGGCGTCGGCACTCCAGACGAACGTGGCCACGACAACGACGTCGTGCCAGCTCGGCAACGGCGTCCAGCACGTGATCAACATCGTCTTCGACAACGTCCACTTCTCGCGCGACAACCCGAACGTCCCGTCCGACCTCGAGCAGATGCCGCACCTGCTGAACTTCCTGACGTCCAACGGCACGGTGTTCTCGAACTCGCACACGCCTCTGATCGCGCACACGGCCGACGACAGCCTCTCGATCTACACGGGCCTGTACGGCGACCGGCACGGGCAGCCGGTCACAAATTCGTACAAGACCTACAACCCCGACGGCACCACGGATCCTGCCGCGTCCTTCGCGTACTGGACGGCTCCCGTGGACGACACCAAGGCGAGCCCGACGGCCGGCCACGACACGACGCCCTCGATGGTGTACTCGGACACGGTCCCTGCGAGCGGCGCGCCGAACCGCGTCACGCCCGCGCCGTGGGTGCCGTTCACGCGTGCCGGCTGCACGGTCGGCGACTTCTCGACCGCCAACATGGTGCTCGAGAACGCGGGCATCGACCTGCCGACGGTGTTCGGCCCGAGCTCGCCCGAGGTGGCGCAGGCCGCCGCCGACCCCGACTCGTTCAAGGACCCCGAGGTCGCCGACTACATCGGCGAGGCGATCCACTGCGCGCAGGGCGACACGATCTGCGCGAACGCCCAGGCCGTGAAGTTCGGGCAGTCGACGCCGAGCCCCACCGCCGTGGACGACCTTCTGCCCACGGAGCCCCGCGGCTACTCCGGCTTCCAGGCGCTCTTCGGGGCCAAGTACATCGCGCCGCAACTCGGCGCGGGCACGCCGAACCTGACGCACAACGGCTTCGCGGTCACGAATGCAGCGGGCAACCTCGTCGATCTCGACGGGAACCAGATCAACGGGGCGTTCATCTTCAACCCTGTTCACCCCGGCTTCCCCGGGTTCAACCCCACGGCGACCCAGACGCTCGCCTACCTCGCCGACATGCAGGAGGCGGGGATCCCCGTCACGTACGGCTACATCTCCGACCTGCACGAGCGCAAGGCGGACACGAGGACCGGTTGCACCACCGCAACGACGTCCACCGCAGCCGGCAAGCCGCTCGGCCCGGGCGACTCCTGCTATGTCAGGAACGCCCAGCACTACGACCATGCCTTCGACGTGTTCTTCCAGCGCCTCGCGGCCGACGGGATCACGCCCGCCAACACCGAGTTCGTAATCAGCGCCGAGGAGAACGACCAGTTCGCCGGCGCGAACGCCGGCCGCGCGACCGCGCCGACACCGGCCAACTGTGACGGCGTCACCGTGGCGTGCAACTACGCGGCGGGCCAGATCGGAGAGCTGCAGGCCAACATCAAGGGCCTCCTGTCGACGACCGCGAGCAGCGGGACGGTGTTCGACGTCGAGCCGCAGGGCGCCTCGATCTACGTGCACGGCCAGCCGGCGGCGAACGACCCGACCGTCCGTCAGCTCGAGCGGGACACGGCCGCGATGACCGGCAACGATCCGTATTCCGGCGTCAACCCCGAGACGATCGTCAACTACCAGGCCGGGGCGCTCGAGCAGCGGGTGCTGCACATGCAGACGGCCGACCCGCTGCGCACGCCGACGTACTCGATCTTCCCGAAGGGGGACTACTTCTTCTCCACCTCGGGCGCCAACGTCAGCATCAACGACGGGTTCGCCTACGACCACGGCTACTACAGCCCGAACATCGACGTCACCTGGGCGGGCATGGCCGGGCCCGGCCTGGCCGTGCGAGGCATAGACGGGCCGCAACCGGCGGACGGCAATCAGCCGCACGACCCGAACGGCCTGAACACGGTTCCGCAGGCCAGCGCGCAGGGCACGTGGGTCGAGGAGACCGACCTCAGACCGACGCTCCTGCATCTCGTCGGGCTGAGCGACGACTACCAGTCGGACGGGCACGTGATCGCACAGGCGCTCTCGTCCCCGCCGTCGTCGCTCGGTGCCGTCGCGGAGCTTGCGGCCGGGTACGACCAGATCAACTCCAGCGTCGGGCAGTTCGCGACCGACACGCTGATCGCGGAGTCGAAGGCGCTGGCGTCCGGCAGCAAGACGGACGACACGGCCTACAGCGCAGAGCAGGCGACTCTGCAGCAGCTCGCGGACGACCGCGACGCGGCAGCCGCCAAGATCAAGGACACGCTCGCGAAGGCGGCCGCCGGCCAGACGCCGAGCCACGGCGAGGTCGTGAGCGGCCTCGCGCACGTGAAGGAGCTGCTGAACCGGGCTCACACGCTCGCTACGCAGTAACGCGGGCGCCGTTCCGACGCTGTGCCGGCGCCGTGGCGCGCCGGCACAGCAGCGTCAACGCACGAGCGGGACGCGCGGGTCTGGCTGCATCGTCTCCCAGGCCCCGCGCGTCCAGTGCAGATCGGGATCGTCGGCCGACGCCATCGAGCGGCGGTCGCCCGCGAGCGCGTTCAGGTAGTACAGGTCGTAGCCGTGCGCGGCGGCGGTCGTGTGGTAGCCGTGCGGGACGAGCATCAGGTCGCCGTCGCGCACCGTCTCGGTCACGTCGAGGCCGTGTCGCGGACTGTAGAGCCGTTGCACCGCAAAGGCCTCGGGCGCAGGCGTTCTGAAGTAGTAGGTCTCCTCGAGGACGACCTCGCCGGGCGGGTTGTCCTCGTCGTGCTTGTGCGGCGGGTAGCTCGACCAGTTGCCCGACGGCGTGAACACCTCGACGACGAGCAGGCGCTCGGCCGGGAAGTCGGGCTTCACGATGTGGTTGATCTGCCGGGTCGCGTTGCCCGCTCCGCGCACTTCGATCTCGACCTCCTCCGGGCGCACGAGCACAGGCTCGCGACGGCGTTCGCAGCGCGCGCCGCAGATCGCGACCTCGCCCTCGGCATCGACGCGGTAGCTCGTGTCGCGCGGCAGATAGAGCGCCCACGGCAGGCCCGCGAACACGTTCTCGCGCCCGCCGAGCGCCCACGACTCGCCCTCGGCGTCGACGCGGCAGCGGCCCGAGAGCGGGACGAGCGCGATCTCCCCGTCGCCCGTCTCGGCCATAAAGGCGCCGGAGCGGACGCCGAAGAAGAGGTACCGCCAGCCGGCCGACTCGGGCGTCACCTGCTCCCACGTCCCGTGCGTCAGCAGAAGCCCGCTCATACCAAAGCAGCCTCCAGCTCCTCGAGGCGGGGCATCGCCTCCGAGCACGCGAGCCGGGAGGCGACGAGCGCGCCCGCGACGGTGCCGCGACGGACGGCCTCGACGAGCGGCAGCTCGCGGAGCAGCGACTGCCCGACCGCGGCCGCGAACGCGTCGCCGGCGCCGAGGCCGTTGACGACCTCGACCGGGAAGCCGGGCACGTCGGTCTCCTCGCCGCCCTCGTACACGGTCGCGCCGCGCTCGCCGCGCTTGAGGACGAGCGTCGCGGCCCGCACCCGCGCCGCGTCGACCTCTTCCTCGTTGCCGATCACGATGTCGGCTGCCGCACAGGCCTCGGTGGCGAGCGCCGGAAACTCCTCCGGCCGCTCCCAGAGCGCCGGGCGCCAGTCGAGGTCGAAGATCGTCGTGCCGCGGTGGGCGCGGAGCGCCGCGAGCGTCGTCTCGCGCGAGGGCGACTGCGCGAGCCCGGTGCCGGTCGCATAGAGGATCCGGGCGGCCGCGACCTCCTCGGCGTCGAAGTCGCCGGGCGAGAGCTGCCAGTCCGGTGCGGTCGGCTTGCGGTAGAAGAGGATCGGAAAGCGGTCGGGCGGCCAGACCTCGCAGAAGGTCGGCGGCGTCTGCCAGTAGGGATCGGTGGCGAGAAAGCGCACGTCGACGCCCTCGCCCGCGAGCCACGACCGCACGAAGTCGCCGTTTCCCTCCGCGCCGACGCGCGAGACGATCGCGCAGCGAACGCCGAGCCGGGCGAGCCCGGTCGCGACGTTGCCTGCGAAGCCGCCGACGAAGCGCGTGAACGTCTTCACCTCGGCGAGCGGCGTCTCGAGCTCGTTCGGGTAGAGGTCGACCCCGACCCGCCCGATCACCACCGCGTCGATCACACGTGGCTCCGCTCGTCCTCGCGCGCCACCTCGTACTGCTCGCGCGCGGCACGCACGGACGCGACCTCGGACACCTCGGCCACCGCGACGTCCCACCAGCTCTCGTAGCCGGGCACGTCCTCGTAGCGGTCGACCTCGATCGCGATCACGACGGGCCCCCGTTCTGCCTTCGCGGCCTCGAGTGCCGCCCGCAGCTCGTCGACCGTCGCGGCGCGGATCGCCTTCGCGCCGAGCGACTCCGCGTTCGCGGCGAGATCGACCGGCAGGTAGTCGGTCGAGCCCTCGCTGTCGACGCCGCGCGAGCCGTTCGAGCGATAGCGGTACAGCGTTCCGAAGCCGTCCATCCCGAGCGAGCGCGAGAGGTTCCCGATCGACTTGTAGCCGCGGTTGTCGACCAGGACGATCGTCAGCTTCTGCCGCTCGGCGACGGCCGTCACGAGCTCGCTCGAGAGCATCAGGTACGACCCGTCGCCGACCATGACGTAGACCTCGCGCTCGGGCGCGGCGAGCTTGACGCCGAGGCCGCCGGCGATCTCGTAGCCCATGCACGAGTAGCCGTACTCGACGTGGTAGCCCTTCGGGTCGCGCGTGCGCCAGAGCTTGTGCAGGTCACCGGGCATTGCGCCGGCGGCGCACACGACGACGTCCTGCGGACGCGACGCGTCGTTGACGGCTCCGATCACCGCGCTCTGTGCGGGTGGGTCGTGCTCGATCGCGTAGAGGCGCGCGACCTCGCCGTCCCAGTCGCGGTTCAGCCGCGCCGCGCCCTCGCGGTACGCGTCGTCGACGGCCCAGCCCTCCAGCGCGGTGCGAAGCCACTCGAGCGTCGCTCGGGCATCGCCCACGAGCGCCAGACCCGCGTGCTTGTGGGCGTCGAAGTCGGCGACGTTCACGTTGACGAAGCGCACGCCGGCCTCGCGGAACGCCGTCTTCGAGGCGGTCGTGAAGTCCGACCAGCGCGTTCCGACGCCGATCACGAGGTCTGCCTCGGCGGCGAGCCGGTTCGCCGCGAAGGTGCCGGTGACGCCGATCGCGCCGAGCGACGACGGATGGTCGTACGGGAGCGAGCCCTTGCCGGCCTGCGTCTCGGCGACCGGGATGCCTGTGTCGTCGCAGAGCGCGCGCAGCGCGTCCGTCGCCTCGGAGTAGATGACGCCGCCGCCGGCCACGATCAGGGGCCGCTTCGACCCGCGGATGAGCTCGACGGCTCGCCGCCGAGCCGTCTCGTCGGGCAGCGGCCGCCCGATCGGCCAGACGCGCTTGCGCAGGAAGCCC
>Ga0310810_10007055_pt1 | contig 12768 bp, 9 predicted proteins | sample NCmetagenome_FD_207641 | JGI IMG/M metagenome (GOLD analysis project Ga0310810, IMG submission 207641) | Soil microbial communities from experimental microcosm in Duke University, North Carolina, United States - NC | ecosystem: Engineered > Artificial ecosystem > Soil microcosm > Unclassified ... | reverse complement strand
GGCGGTTGCCGTCGCCGGCGCAGCTGGGCCAGGTGCCGGCGGCGCCGTTGGACGGGGCGCCGAGGGCGCCGCTGTACGGGGCGTGGCCGGCGGTGGTTGTTGCGCAAACGAATGCGCACTCCACAGCATCGACACAGCGAGACCAGCCATCAGCGTTCGCTTCATCGTCCCCCCTCCCTGGTTACCGATACTCTTTGAACGGGACCTGGCAATCGTGCTTCCGAAGAAAATTGAGGAATCGCTTGTAGTCGCCCTGCTCCATGTTGAAGAGCCGCGCGACGATCTTGTAGTTGCCGCGTGCTTCCTGCAGCCCTTTGCGGACCACGTCTCTCACGTTCGATCGCGTGATCTCGCGCTGCATGTAGAGCGGGTAGACGACACTCCAGAACGACTGACGTTCTTCCACGAGCCGCTGATACAGGTCGTCGGCTATCGTGCGACGGCGCTCCTGTTTCGGCCGCATCACGCCGGCGCGCCGCGCTTTGATTTCGGCCGGTAGATCGTCCGGCTGAATCGCCTCGCTGCCGCTGTTGACGGCGATCCGTTCGATGACGTTCTGGAGCTCGCGGACGTTGCCCGGCCAGGAGTACGCGACCAGCAGCGCCATCGTGTCCGGAGGGACCTCCCGGGGCGCATCGCCGTTCTTGCAGAAGGATCGGAGGAAGTGCACCACAAGGCCGGGAATGTCCTGCTTTCTCTCCCGCAGCGGCGGAACCGACAGATGGATGACGTTCAAGCGGTAGAACAGGTCTTCGCGGAAAAGGCCCTGGCCAATCATGTCACGCAGGTTGCGGTTCGTCGCCGCAACCACGCGGACGTTCACGCGCCTGGTGACGTGATCGGCGCCGACCTTCTGCAGTTCGCCCGTTTCGAGGAACCGCAGGAGAAGGCCCTGCATCCGCAGCGTCATCTCTCCGATTTCATCGAGGAACACCGTTCCGGAATCCGCCATCTCGAGCTTGCCGAGCTTGTCGCGGTAGGCGCCGGTGAAGCTGCCGCGCACGTGTCCGAACAACTCGGATTCGAGAAGCGTCTCGGGCAGCCCCGCGCAGTTGACCGCCACGAAGGCCTTGTCCGCGCGCGAGCTCTCGTTGTGGATCGCCTGGGCGACCAACTCCTTGCCGGAACCGCTCTCGCCGGTAATGAGGACTTTCGCGTCGGAACGCGCCACTCGCCCAATCTCCGACTTCAGATCGACCATCGGCGGGCTATCCCCGACGAGCAGGTTACGTCGCTGGTCTCTCATCGCTTGTTTTCCTCAAAGAAGCACACCTGTCTTCACCTCCGGAGGTTCTTACAATTCCGACACGAACCCAGGATGACGTCAGAATTACAGAAGTGGAAATCGGTTCGTCAGACTGCGGGAAGGCGCATCAGCAAAAAAGTCGCCACCCGGGCGGACCATAGACGCGCACCACGGCAACTGCGACGGGGGAATAACTTAGGGCTTTAGCGAAGTCGTGGGACCAACGTCTGATGTTTGCTTCAGGAAGTCTGACGCTGACCTGAAAGGTGCGAGAGAAAGGTGAACAAAAGTCTTCCTGTAAGATCCCTCTTGTCACTTCTGGCAGAACCAATGTTGCCGCCGGCAACTCTGAACAAATCCTCGGGCCTCGGCGAAAAATCGCTCTAACACAGATGAATGCGGTTGCCTGGGCCATCGCTGAGTTGCTCATCGATGCATGCATGCGTCTCGCATGACGTCTCGACCGTTTTGGGCGCATGCCTTTTGTGAGTCTGCGCTGCGACTAGAAAGTCACCACTACGAATGTATCGAAGTCCGCCCGGCGGTGGATTTGTCCGACGGGATTCCGCCCCAGTGCGCCGGCTCAGCAGGTACATGCCTTGCCATGTAACGGTGCGCTCCCATGTCGTCTCGGACTACGTCCAACGTTCGCGCCTTCATCGCCGACTTCGATTGCGTGGCGTCCGATCCGGCGGCCGCCGTTCATCGATTATCGGTCGCGCTCGCGCGCACTGCCGGCGTGCCGGACGTCTCTAGAATCATCCTGCGTCATGTGGCGAGTGCGCTGCGCGCCAGCGGCGCGGCGCTCGCGGTCCGCGGTCCCGCCGTTCCGTACAGCGTGGTTGCCACCTATGGTGCTCCGCAGATGGCGGTTGCCGCGCTGCGGGCCGTCTTCAATCCGCGAGGTGACGCAGACGGGATCGCGGAGAGCGAGTTGAGCCACGCACGCGTCCTCACGCAGGAGATCACCGCGGGAGGACGACTGCTCGCGGTGGCGAGTTTCGCCGAGCGTCTCGACAACCGCCCATTCACACGAGCTGATGCGGCGATGCTCCGCGCGTTGTCGGCGCCGGCGGCACTCGCGTTCGAGCGCGAGGCGATCCGCCGACAAGCCGCGGCGTTTGCGCGTGCGGCCACAATCGACCCTGTCAGCGGTCTCTACAACCGGCGCCACTTCCATGCGCGGCTTCAGGAGGAACTGCAGCGCGCCAAGCGTCGCGACAGCAGCGTCGCGTTGTTGATGATCGATCTCGACGATTTCAAGCGCGTCAACGATACGTACGGGCACGCGGCAGGAGATGCCACCATCCGAGCCGCTGCGACGATCATTCGCCGTTCGGTGCGCCCGTTCGACATTTGTACTCGTTATGGCGGCGAGGAGTTCGCGGTGGTGATGCCCGACGGCAGCACGAGCGTGGCCGAAACCGTTGCCGAACGGATTCGCAGTCGTATCGGGGCATGGCGCCCGCCCGAGCCCGCCATGGCGTCACTGCACATCACCGCTAGCATCGGGTTCGCCTTAGGGCATCGCACCTCGTCGAGCGACGAGTTTCTCGAGCAAGCCGACCGCGCTCTTTACGCGGCCAAAAACGCTGGAAAAAATCAAGTGCGCGCCGCCTCTTAATAAACTGTGCAGCTGCAGCAGCTGCCTACGGCGCTTAGATATTCGAGACTGCCTTCAATACTTCCATTTCTAACGTACCAGCTGATCCGACCTCAGTGCTACATCTTCCTTGAAGACGACGCCCGACCGCCTGTAGAATCGCGGTCTTTGCGTCTGCGGTCCTTGACATTTCGGATCGAGGATGGTGCCCGCACGTTCCTGCTGCACCATTGAGCGCGACCATGGCGCTCTGCCACACCAGCCCGGGAGGGCAATGAAGATGGGGTCGATCGGGAAGTCAGTTTCGGGATCCGCGATTCTGCTTGGTAACAGCCATACGACCACGGCTCTCCGCCGAAGTATCGACATGGCTGCGCGCAGCAGCGCGAAGGTGCTCATCCTCGGTGAAACGGGTGTAGGAAAAGAAGTGGTGGCGCGCTCCATCCACGAGGAGAGCGCGCGGCGCGGGCGTCCGTTCGTCGCGGTGAACTGCAGCGGCATTCCCGAAACCCTGCTCGAATCGGAATTGTTCGGCCACGTCCGTGGCAGTTTCACGGGCGCCTATCGTGACAAGCCGGGTGTGATCCGTCAGGCGCATGGCGGCACGCTCTTTCTCGATGAACTCGGCGAGATGAGCCCGCGCATGCAGGCGGTGCTGCTGCGGTTCACCGAGAGCGGCGAAATGCACCCGGTGGGCGCCGACACGCCTGCGCCGCCAAGCGACGTGCGATTAATCACCGCGACCAACCGCGACCTTCGTGCGCAAATCGAAGGGGGCACCTTCCGGCAGGATCTGTACTACCGGCTCAACGTGATCGAAATCCGCGTCCTGCCGTTGAGAGATCGGCGCGACGATGTCACCGTGCTGCTGCGACACTACCTCGATCGCGCGGCCGAAACGCACAACACCGCGCGTCCCGAACTCACCGCCAGTGCGGAAGCCGCGCTCGTCGAATATTCGTGGCCGGGCAACGTCCGCGAGCTGAAGAACATTGCCGAACGCCTCGCGCTCGGTGACTGGCGACGCCCGATCGAAGCGGACGATCTACCGTTCGAAGTCCGTGCGAATGGAAAGCCGGTCGTCCAGACGATGCCACGTGACGACCGCACGCTGGCGCGAACGGTCGATCAACAGTCCGCAGCGCTCGCGCGACTCTTCGACCGTTTTGCGGCCGGCGAGGACTTCTGGACGGTCGTGTACCAGCCATTCAAAGCCCGCGAGCTGACGCGACAGGATCTCGTCGACCTGATCGACGCGGGCCTGCGCAAGACCTCGGGCAGCTATCGCGAGCTCCTGGCCGTGTTCAACCTGCCGCCGACGCAGTACAAGCGCTTCCACGCGTTTCTCTATCAGCACAACTGCAATCTTCCCGTCGGCACCTATCGCCGAATGGCGAAGGCGGGCCAGCGTTCCGACGTTATCGTGCCGCGCCGCGTCGCCGCCTGTTAGGCCTCACAAACAACTGACGTCAGGTCAGGCACACGCATTACGTAGTGGCGTCACCGGCATCGAGCTGGTGGCGTCATCGGATTGACGTGTAGCGGCGGCCGTCATATGGTGAGCGCGGTCACAGAGGGACCACCATGACAACACGTTCGCTCAACGCTGCGGCTATCTGTATCGCGTTCATCGCCGGTCTTCTGGTGAGCAACCAGATCGGCGTCGTCCAGGGGCAGCAGAAGAAGGCGCCTGGAGAAGGATTCGCGGCGGTCCCGGGAGTTAAAGGCGGTAACGACGCGTTCGGTCCCTACGACCCTGTGCAGAACTGGCCGCGTCCCCTGGCAGAGAGCCTGCCGAATCACGAGGCCTGGACCTATTCGCAGGCGACCGACGTCTTTCCCGAAACGCCGGATCGTGTGCTCGTGACGTTCAAGGGCGAGCTGCCCGTGCTGCCCGGCGGCCGGGGACGCGGCACGACGTGGCTGCCGCAAATCGGACCGAGCATCAAGTTCCCCGTCGGCGGCGGCGTGCCGCTGCGGGAAGCCGCCAGCGCGACACCGAGTTTCGGCAAAGCGGTCGACGAGAGCGACGGTCGGCCCGGCATCGATTGGCGATGGGAGCACGTCATCCAGGTCTTCGACCGCAACGGCAAGATGATCGAGGACTGGTCGCAATGGGATCGCATCTGGGGCCGTCCGCATGACGTGGAGATCAGCCCGTACGATCCGCAGAAAAACATCTGGATCGTCGATGCCGACGCACATTTCGTGAGCAAGTTCACCCACGACGGCAAGCAGCGCCTGCTCACGCTCGGCACACCCGGCGTGCCCGGTACCGACGATACCCACTTCAGCCGTCCCACGTTCATGGCGTTCATGGACGCCAACACGTGGTACCTCGCCGACGGCTATGACGGAACCCGCGTCATCAAGTACGACATGAACGGCAAGAAGCTGCTCGAGTGGGGAATGAAAGGTACGCCGCCAAACGAGCGGCGGCCCGGCTACTTCAATAGCGTGCACGGCATCGCCGTCAACCCGAAGACGCGGCGCGTCTACGTCAACGACCGCAACAACGGACGCCTGCAGGTGTTCGACGAGAACGGCAAGTTCCTGGAGCAATGGGATTTTGGTCCGCGACCGCCGATGAACATTCACAGCATCTACATGGGCCAGGACGGAATCCTCTGGGCCGCCGATCAAGGTTCGAACAAGCTGCTCGGATACGACGATCAGGGCCACCTGCTGTACTCATGGGGCACGTTCGGAACCTGTCAGGGATGCCAGTGGGGCATCCACGGGTTCGCGACCGACAAGGACGGTAATCTGTACACCGCTGAAGTCAGAACCGGACGCGTGCAGAAGTACTCACCTCGCAAAGGCGCCAACCAGACGTTCCTCGTCGGCAAGCCCTGGCCCGGGGTTTGGTAAAAATGCTCAAAGCTCAATGCTCAATGCCCAACGTTGAGCATTGAGCATTCTGCTTTGCGCATTGAGCATTGATCCATAATTCCCCGCACAACTGGAGAGCTGACTATGTCATCACCATTCCGACGACTGCTCGTCGTCGTGTCTGCCCTCATGCTCGTCGCGACGATCGCCGGCGTGGCGTACGCCCAGACACCGGCCAGCCGCGTGCCGCAATGGACAAAGGCTGCGCCATTCCCGATGCCGGAAGAGGAACTTTACGGAAGCGTCGTCAACGGCAAGTTCTACGTCCTCGGCGGTTTCGGCATAGGAGGCATGGCGCCAGGCCTCGTGTTCGAGTACGACCCCGCGGCCGATCGCTGGACGCGCAAGAAAGACATGCCCGTCAAGGTGCATCATCAGGCGCAGACGCCGTTGAACGGCAAGCTGTACGTATTCGGCGGATGCTTGCAGGCGATCAGCGGTGAAGGCGGAACGACCAACGCATGGGAATGGGATCCGGCCGCCGACTCGTGGCGCGCGCTCGCCCCGCTGACGGTCAAACGGTGTTCCGCCGTCGCCGAGCAGGTCGACGGGAAGATTTACCTGATTGGCGGTCTCGAACCGATGGAGAACGGCAAGGGGACACGCGTATCGGGCCGCAATCAGATGTACGACCCGGCCACCAACACGTGGACCGAACGGAGCCCGATGCCGACGACGCGCAACCACGCGATGGCCGGCGCGGTGAACGGGAAGATTTATGTGCTGGGCGGCCGTCTTGGCGCCGGTAATATCCCCGTGACGACCAACGTCGACACCGTTGAAGAGTACGACCCCGCGACAAACCTGTGGGGCGCCGTCAAAGAGCGCATGCCGCAGGTGCGGAGCGGTGGCGGATGGGCAACCTGCAACGGGAAGATTTATGTCGGCGGCGGCGAATGGATCACGCGCGAGTTCTATGCGGCCTTGCGCGCGCTCGACGCGTACGATCCCGCAACCAACACGTGGGAAACGCTCACGCCGTTGCCCGGCGCGGTGCATGGCAACGCCATGGGCTGCATCGGCAACAAGCTGCACACGGCCAGCGGGAAGATGCGCGCGGGCGGCGGACCAGACCCCGCGACGGCCTCGCACGACGTCCTCGAGTTGCCGCAGAGAGGGGGCACGCAGTGAACCCCTTCATCACCATTCCAGGAGCCACGGCGGCACGGAGAACACGATATTCAAGACGGATCTCCGTGCTCTCCGTGTCTTCGTGGTTCGTAGTAATGACAGTGTTGGCCGTCAGCACGGCATTCGTGCACGCACAGAACCCGATGCTTCTGCGCTGGGACAAAGCAGCCCCGTTCCCCGAGCCGGAAGAAGAGCTCTATGGTGTGGAGGCGGGCGGGAAGATGTACGTCATCGGCGGCTTCAGTGAAAATGGCAAGCCGGCGCCGGCGATGGTTTACGAGTGGGATCCGGCTGCGGACAAGTGGACGAAGAAGAAGTCGATCCCGGTCGCGGTGCATCACCAGGCGCAGACGACGTTCAACGGAAAGATCTACGTGTTCGGCGGATGCCAGCGGCCATTGTCGGGCCCGGGCATGGGCGGCTGGGAACCGGTGGACAACTCCTGGGAGTACGACCCGCGCACCGACGCCTGGCGCGCGCTTGCACCGATGCCGATCAAACGCTGCTCGGCGATCGCCGAACAGGTTGGCGGAAAGATGTACGTGATCGGCGGCGCGACGATCATGGAAAACTCCGGCGAGACGGCGCTGTTCGGCAATCGTCCCGCGCGCGTGCTCGGCACCAATCAGGTATACGACCCCGCGACCAACACGTGGGCAAACCGCAGCCCGATGCCGACGACGCGTAATCATGCGTTCTCGGGTGTGGTCAACGGAAAGATCTACGTGATTGGCGGGCGTCTGGGCGCGGCTCACGTTACCGCGTCGAGCAACACCGACGTCGTCGAGGAATACGATCCGGCGCGTGATTTGTGGGGCGCGGTGAAGTCGCGCATGCCGACGCCGCGCAGCGGCGGCGGCTGGGCCACCTACAACGGCCGGATCTATGTGGCCGGAGGAGAAGGGCAGCACGAACGCGCCAACTATTCGTTCCGCGCGCTCGAAGCCTACGAGCCGGCGACCAATCGCTGGATCGTCCTGCCCTCGATGCCGACCGCCCGGCACGGCGTGGCTGGGGCATTTATCGGCAACAAACTGCACCTGGTGAGCGGGAAACCGGAAGGCGGAACGCTGCCGGATCTGCAGGGTAAGGGTCTCCCGGTCCACGACGTGCTCGAGATTCCGGCGAACTTCGGAACGAACTGAGAGGGGAGCCCGAAGTCGGGATCGAAGATCCGGGATCGCGGTTCGATCACACGTCCAAGGCCGCGATCGACCTGCGAACGGAATTGATATCGACAGGAGATTGATATGGCACATCTCCCCAGCCGCCGAACCTTCGTCAAGCAGGCCTCGCTTGTCGCGGCGGGCGCGCATTTCGCACCATGGCTGAAGTTCCTTACGGCGGCGGATCTCGGGAGCGCCGTCGCGGACACCTCGGCGGGGAAAGTGCGCGGCGTCGTGATCGACGGCGTCAACGTCTTCAAGGGAATTCCGTACGGCGCGCCGACGAGCGGCACGAACCGCTTCAGGCCGCCTGTCAAACCCGCCCCCTGGACGGGGACCCGCGATGCGCTCGCCTACGGTGCAACGGCACCGCAAACGAGCGACAACTCCGGAACGACGGCCGCCGGCTCGCCGCTTCAGCACAGCGAAGACTGTCTGGTCTTGAACGTGTTCACGCCGGGTCTGAAGGATTCGCGCAAGCGTCCCGTGATGGTCTGGCTGCACGGCGGCGGATTCTCGAGCGGCTCCGGCTCGGGCCGCATTCTCGACGGGACCAGCCTCGCGCACGCGCACGACGTCGTCGTGGTGACCCTGAATCATCGGTTGAACGTGTTTGGATACACGCATCTGGGCGATGCGATGGGCTCCGATTTCGCCGCCTCCAGCAGCGTCGGGTTACTCGACCTCGTGGCCGCGCTCGAGTGGGTCCGCGACAACGTCGCTGCATTCGGCGGCGATCCGAATCTGGTCACGATCTTCGGCCAGTCCGGCGGCGGTCGAAAGGTGGCCACGCTGATGGCGATGCCTGGTGCAAAGGGCCTGTTCCGGCGCGCGATCATCGAGAGCGGCGCCGTTCTCCGTCTGACGACACACGAAGACGCTGTGCAGCAGACGAATCTGCTGCTCGCCGAGCTCGGACTGAAGGCCGGCCAGATTCGTGAGCTTCAGAACGTGCCGATGGAGCGCCTGCTGGCGGCCGATGCCGCAGTGCAAAAAAAGATCGTGCTGCGCGAGCCTGGGATGACGGCGAACACGCCGATGGTGGACGGCAAGGTTATCCCTTCACATCCCTGGGATCCCAAGGCTCCGTCCTTGTCGGCGGACATCCCGTTGCTCATCGGGTACGCACACACCGAGGAGACACTCTACGATCCGCCCACGCCCGAAAAGCTGGCGCTCGACGATGCAGGACTGCGGGAGCGTGCGGCGAAGCGCATCGGTAGCGATCCCGAGCGCGTCATCAAGGCGTTCCGCGAGGCGAACCCGCAGGCAACGCCTTGGGACCTGTGGATTCTGCTCGCCACCGATCACCCGCGCGGGACGTACTCGCGTGAGCTCGCGAAGCGCAAAGCGGATCAACGCGGCGGCTCCGTGTTCGCGTATCGCTACGACTGGGAAACACCGGAGGGCGGCGGGCATATGCGCTCGCCGCACACGATCGAGATTCAGTTCGTCTTCAACAACATCAAGATTGCGGGGCCGCTGATCTCGAAGATGCCAGAGGCCTACGCGCTCGCCGAGAAGACGAGCGCGGCATGGGCGGCGTTCGCGCGTACCGGCGATCCGAATACACCGAGGCTGCCGAAGTGGCCGGCATACTCCGCAGCATCGCGGGACACGATGCTGTTCAACAACGAATGCCGGGTCCAGCAGGATCCGGCTCGCGGTCCACGCCTCGTGATGGAGCAGGTCCTGAAGCTGACGACCTAGTCCCTACTTCTTGCGCCCGTAGTTGTCCTTCGCGGCGGCGTCGATGAGATTCGCCGTCTCGGTGTTCTCGCACGACGTTTCCATGATGTGCTCGAACGGCGCTCGCACGAGCTTCGTCGGCGGCGCCTTCCATGTACTGGTCAGCACGTTCGGATCGTCGGCCGTGACGTTGATCTCCAGGGTGTCGGCGTCGATCAAGCGATACGTTTCGACCATGTGCAGCGCGTCGGAATGGAACGAGACGTCGCCGTGATGGTGCAGCCAGTTCCGGTCGCTGAAGTTGGTGACGTCGACGATCAGCGTATCACCCTGCCACCGGCCAACCGCGTCGCCACGGTTCGATGGTACGACGTCGTCGCGATGAGGCCGTCCGTCGGTGGGAATGATGCGGAAGCCGTGATAGGTCTCGATCAGCTGATACATCGTCTTGGGCGTCATGACGATCTCTCCGACCAGACCATTGCCGACAAGCGGCGTCGGGCCGATGATGCTCGGGATGCACCAGAGCGCGGGGTCGTCCTTGTCGCTGAGCGTCTTCGCCTTGGCCATGGCCTCGGGCTTGTACAGGCTTCCGAACGACTGGGCGCCGATGCCCTGACGCTCTCCCTCGCGGTACACAGCGGTTGCCTGTGCTGGAACGAGGTCGTGGCCGGGCCACCACACGCCGGTCATGTCCGGATGGCCGTCGGCCGTTCGCGGAATCGGCTTGGAGGGTGCAGAGGCCTTGGCGGCGCCGGAGGCGGTGGCGGATTGAGCCGCCACGTGCAGTGAGCTCACGACCACCAGGGACGCCGTGGCTATGACGATCGCCGCCGTCACGAGGGATGCGGCATGTGTCTTCTTCATGGCGAACACCTCTTCTCCCTTATCGGTTTGCATCCGGCTCGTTGCCCTTGGGTCCGATGATGTAGGAACGGCCGTCGGCGAGAACGATTTCCCGGGCCGCTCCCTCGTTCTTCGTCACGTCGCGGGCGTGGCAGCCTCTGATCGTGACGGTCGATCCCACCTTGAACACGTCAGGCTTGACGCCGCTGCGAATGAGCGCGGTGGGCGTCTGTGCCTCGAAACCCCACTGCGCGACGTTGCCGTTCGCGTCTTTGACGTCGAGGTAAATCCACGAGTGTGGATTGGCGAGCTTCACCTGAGTGATCACACCCTGAACGGTGATTAATGCGTTGGCGTCGAAAGCGGCCGCGAACGAGTGATGGGCCCCGACGGGAGAACTGGTGACCGCACCAATCACGACGATGATGGCCGGAATCGCGAAAAACCTGCGTACCATCTCAATACCTCCCAAAACAGGCCGACCTGAGGATCGGCCTCTATGCCGGATGTAGAGGCGGACCTTCACGTCCGCCTCACGTACGTCCTCAAAAATCCAGCTGCGCGCTGATCTTGACGAAACGGCCGACCATCACAATCTGGGGCACGCGGTACGTGCCGTAGGCTGTGCTTTCCGTGAGCACCGCGCTCGAATTCAACGCGTTGTACACATCGAGATTGACCGCCGTGCGGCGCGGCCCGAATTTGAAGATTTTGCCGACGCGGAAGTCAACCTGATTGACGCGATCGCCATAGAGCGCGCCAGCGGTGGCCGTCGTCGGTGTCGCCGCCAGCGCGTTCGATCCGAAGAGGTTCACCTGTGCGTTCGGCGAGTTGCCGGACAACGGGCGACCAAGCGACTGTGCTGCCAGCGCAGTCGGAGCGTTGAACGTAGCCTGAACGATCGGTCCGGGATTGCTCTGGAGCGACGCGCCGACCTGAACGTCAAGTCTGGGAAGCGTGTACGAGCCGAGCGCCTTCACCTGCATCAGAAATGGTGAATCGGTGTGGCAGTACCCGAGCGGCAGGGCAGTCGTCGCCGTGCTGATAAGTTCGGGAAGTTTGGCGACGACCTCGCAGTTATCGGTGCTGGTGCGGCCGGTGCTGACGCCGCCCTGCACCGTGAGCCCGCGCGCGAGCCGGGCGTTGGCGCTGAAATCGATGCCGTTCCAGTGTTCGATCTGGCTGCCGTAGTTCGACGCCAGCGTCACGAAGTTCTGCGCCGCGACGCTGAACTTGGACGGCGTCACGTTGTAGAGTCCGCAGATCTGATTGCCGCCACCGCCTGGCAAGCGGCTATCGGTCGGCGCAGTGATGCAGTACGGATCGAAGTCGCCTGGACCGAGCGCCAGGTTGTCGGTCACGCCGAAGTTGCCGTACCACCGTCGGAAATACCCGACGTCCACGGAGACACGGGGCAGCACCTGCTGCTGGATGCTCGTCGCGAGTTCCCAGTCGAACTGCCGGTTGCCCCATCCCGTGGTTGCCTGTGGATCGTAGGTGGTGCTGGGATTCGCCTTGCCGAAGTTCGGGTCGTTCAACGCGCCGCATTCGCCGTTGGCCAGCGGGCTCGTCAGATCGCACTCCGGCACGAAATTCCGGTTGGCGTCGCTCCAGGTCCGCGTCGTGCTGTGGACGACTCTGTTATAGGGAGCCTGTGTTCCGTACGTGAACGCAGGGCCGTCCGCTCCGATGAGGTATTTGTTCAAACTCACCTTGACTGCGGTCCGGCCATTGCCGAACACGTCGTAGGCGAGGCCCATTCGCGGCGTGACGTCCTTCCAGTTCGAATTCACCGTCCGGGGCAGCGAGAAGTTCCGCGTCGGCGCGAACTGGATGGGCCCGTACGTTTCTTCAGGAAAACTGCTCTTGAACGAATCGAATCTCACGCCTCCGGTGACGGTGAGGCGCGCGATCGTCCACCTATCCTGCGCGTAGATGCCGAGGTCGCGGTCCAGATCCCAGCCGTCATGGTACGGCGTTGCGTAGAGCGTGATCAGATTGGGGACGCCGTTGTTGAACCGGTAGTAAAGATTCTGCCTGCCGTTCAGGAACAACAAGGCGTCGATGTCGCCCTGACCGTTGTTGAAGCCGACCTTGAACGCGTGCGCGCCGGTGACATAGGAGACCGCTGCGCGATAGCGGAAGTCATGCTGCCACCGGTCGGCGTAGCCGGCGGGGCGCAACTTGTAATTGAT
>Ga0310810_10007054_pt1 | contig 12769 bp, 9 predicted proteins | sample NCmetagenome_FD_207641 | JGI IMG/M metagenome (GOLD analysis project Ga0310810, IMG submission 207641) | Soil microbial communities from experimental microcosm in Duke University, North Carolina, United States - NC | ecosystem: Engineered > Artificial ecosystem > Soil microcosm > Unclassified ... | reverse complement strand
TCCGCGAGCCTTCCCACCCGAGGTGGTCGCAGACCTGCAGGACGTTGAGCGGTCGATTTGTCACGAGGCTCTATATTGACACCGAGCCGACCGACCCGTACACTTTGCAGCGCCTACCTCAGTGAGTCCGGCGGTCGGGTCCCAGCCCACACCGCGCAGCACGACCCGTAACGTCGATCCTTCGACCCACTACAGACAGTCGTCTACGCGGCCGATAACAAGGAAACGCCGACGACTAGATGCGTATGGCACCGCGTGCGGTGCAGGGTTTCCCGATATGCGAAAGTTCGTACGACTGCTCGTCCTGCCGCTCGTTGTGAGCGCTGTGGCGTGTGAAGTCACCAAAACAGAAAATCCGCTCAGCCCCTCGGTCGCCGGTCCGATCCCTGGCGTCGAGATTTCCGCGCCAAAATTGCTCGAGCCCGCCTCGGGAGCCCAAATCGCGGGCGACAAGCAGCCGATCACGCTGCTCCTCGAGAACTCCTCGTCCAATGGCGTGCGCCCGCTGAAATACGCGTTCGAGGTTGCAAGCGACTCGAACTTCAACAACATGGTGTTCACGCGTGACGGCGTCGACCCGGGCACCAACGGACGCACGTCGCTGACGCTGCCTAATGCCCTTGGAACGGGACGCGGCTACTTCTGGCGAGCAAAGGCGTTGGACGGGGCCAATACGGGCCCGTACTCGTCCATGGTCGCGTTCAACGTCTACACACCGGTCTCATTCGACAAACCGGTTCCGACCTCGCCGGTCGGAGGCGTGAAGATCGCCAACTACACGCCGGAGTTCGTGTTCAACAACGCGCCTCATACCGGCACTCCGGGTCCGACCACCTACGTCGTCGAGGTCGCGCCGAACGCTTCCTTCGCCGGCATCATCGCGGCGTGGCAGTTCCCCGAGCAGGCGGGTGTGACGAAGTTCACCGCCGCCAGCGCGCTTCCGCAGTCCGCGCAGCTCTACTGGCACGTCCGGGCGTTTGAAGCGACGGCACTCGGCCCCTGGTCGGACACCGCGACGTTCGTCACGCCGACTCCGGTCGTCGTTCCCCCGCCGCCCACGGGAGGCGGAGGCGGCGGTTCCTGCACGAACACGACGCAGATCGGGATCGTCACCTGCCGAAGAAACCAGTTCAGCGGCCATATGGACGCCGGCCAGAGCCTGGTCTTCCTCAAGGCGGTTGCGGGCGATTTGAACAAGGCTGGAACGTGGGGCACCGGCTACGGTCTGCTCCGTAAGACCGGCGGGGCGAGCTGTGGCGGCTATTCCTGCGACATCATCTGCCGCGGCACCGGCAACAGCCAGCAGCAGTGGGACATCCTTGGCGACTCCGACGGCGCGCAGACCCCGAACTGGGGTGGACCCAACGGAGTTCCGGGCATTCGCGTAGACGCCTGCGACGTGCCCTAGGAGACCATGAGCAAGCTTGAACGAAAAACGGGGAGAAGGGCCACGGCCCTCCTCCCCGTTTTTTCTGTACCGTCGATCGGCGCGAGCGCCGTTCCTCGGATTCCGCTCTTAGAAGTTCACGCGGATGCCGCCGCCGATCTGCGCGCCACCGACGCTCACTTTGTCCGAAACGTTATCCAACTTCACAGATGCTCCGGCGTAGCGAACGTAGCCGCCGACAGCGTACCGCTCAGTCAGGTTGTAGTTCACACCGATCGAACCATTGAAACCGGCGCCCGTTCCCGACTCACTGGCCGTGCTCACGTTCACGTTCTGGGTACCTGCCGGCACCGTAAACCCGTTGATGATGTCCTGGCTCAAGTGAATGATCGAGGGTCCGATCTTGGCGACCACGTCCATCTTGTCAGTGATCGGCCTCGCGTAAACAAGCTCCGGCAGGACGGCCACTTCACTGTGCTTGAGCCCGGTGACGGTGCCGGTCACCGTCGCGGGGCGACCGAAAAAGAGCGGATCAGGAATCGACGCGGTATACGACGCATCGCCCGAGTCGTTGAAGAACGACACCGTCACGCCCACGAACACGTTGCCCCACACGCGGTACCCGCCGCCGAAATCGGGGACGACGCCCTTGCCGATCGGCAGCGACGCGTTGAGCGTGGCCGTCTCTTCGTACACCGTCTGACTCGAGTTCATGTCGAGCGACCGCGAGTTCAGTTGTCCGCCGACATCGAAGAAGACGAAGAACTTCGACGTCGAGGGCGAAGGAGCCTGCGCGCTGGCGTACGGAGCTGCGAACAGCGCGAACAGAGCGACCAAACCACACACTTTTCGTATCTGGGCCATCAAACTCCTCATCCTTAACACGGAGACTCTATTTTTATGGGAAAAGGGCTCAAGAAATCCGCTCAGATGGTAGCACGGCCATCAGCTATCGAGTATCATTCTCGACACACCTGTCTCGTCAGTTTTCCGCGAGGAGCAATTTCTTTGATGCACGGACGCACGTATGTTGCGGCCGGCCTCTGCGCGATCATCGCTCTGTCGATCGCCTGCGGCCGATCAGCCTCCACCACCGTTTCACCCACCAGTTCTTCCAAGGCTTCGACAGACTCGACGGCCACCGCAGCAGACGGTTCCACGCTGAAGGTGTCAGCCCCCACGCCGGCCAGCCCGATCAACGATGAGGTTGTGGCCGACAGGAATCCCACGCTGATTGCAACTGCAGCGGCCGGGAAGTACGCGCAGGGCTCGCTGGCCTACGACTTCGAACTGTACGACGACCAGAACGTCAAGGTTCAAACCCTCGTGCGCCCGGACCTGAATTGGCCAGTCGGCGCGCTCGAGTACGACAAGCGCTACACCTGGCGGCTTCGTGCAACCGTGGACAACGCGTTCGGCCCGTGGTCCGCGTTCGCGTCGTTCCGCACCCCTGAAGGTCGCGGCTACATTCGCGGCAATGAACTCTACGACCCGCTGACCAACGGACAGACGGTTGCCACCGGGATGAACGACGTCACCTTCCTTCCAGGTCAGGGTATTCGCCTGAACGGCATCGAGAGCTTCGTCGAGTACCGGCTGCAACAACCGCTGACTGACGGTGAGATGTCGATGATCATCACCAACCTCGGCAACAGCGACGAGCCGTGGAAGACGAAGGTCGCCAGCATGCTCCAGGGCGACGGCGTCAACATTACCGACAACTCCTATCGCGTCACGCTCGATCGCCGCAACGCCAGTTCGGGCGGGACGGTGCGCTACACGATGCGCTCGCGCGGTGTCGACGCAGGCGAGCCGAATGCCGGCGGCATGGGCTGGAGCCGGTCGAAGATCTACCTGTGGACCTTCAACTGGAACAACGGCGCGTCGCGGCTCACGGTGAAGGACGGGGGCACGACCGGCAACACGGTCAAGTCGGTCGGCACCAACTACAAGGCGCCCTACTCGCCGAACCCGCACCTGATCCGCCTGGGCTCGGTGGGCGGTCGCGCCGGAAGCGAAACGCTGCCAGGCGTTATCATCCGCAATCTGTGGGTATCGTCAGCGCCGCGGCCGAACTTCGCCGGCGACACGCCGTAACCGATCAACATCCACCGCCGGACCGGCCACCGCGCCGGTCCGGCCCTCTTCCCTCGTAACCCTCGTGTCCTCGCGCCCCATCGGGCGGATCCTCCGGCCTCTCGTCGCACTCCTGCTCACCGGGTACGTCCTCTGGCGCGCCAGCCCGTCGGCTGTACTGCGTGCTGGCGCGAACGCCGATCTCGCCTGGATCGGCGCGGCCGTCGCGTTGGTCGTCGTGGACCGGATGCTGATGGCCTATCGGTGGATCGTGCTGCTCTGCCCAATCGATCCAGATTCAAGGCCTCCGCTCGCCTCGGTGCTGCGGATCTTTTTCGTCAGCACCTTTGCCGGCACGTTCCTCCCCGCGAGCATCGGCGGCGACATCGTCCGTGCGTACGGTCTCGCGCAACTGCAGGTGGCATCAGGACAGGCGGTCGCTTCGGTCCTGATGGACCGTCTCCTCGGCGTCGTCTCGATTCTCATCGTGGGGGCCGCCGGGCTGTACTTCGCGACCACCGGAGACGTGGCGTCGACCCGTGCCATCACGGCATCGCTTGTTGTCGGGGCCGTGCTGTCGATAGCGGCCGCCTCGATCGTCTTCAGTGAGCGAGCGGCGGCGCTCGCGCAGGCGCTTGCGGTCCGCATGCCCGTCGCGGCAATCCGGAACATCGGCGCGGAACTGACACGTGCGACACGAGCGTACGGCGATCATCACCGCGAGCTCGCAAACGTGCTGGCCGGATCGATTGCGGTGCAGGTGCTGCGCATCGTCCAGGCGTGGTGCCTTGGGCGGGCTCTTGGAATCGAAGCGCCGCTGGCTGTCTATTTCGGGTTGATTCCCCTGATACTCCTCGTCATGCTGCTGCCGGTGAGCATCAACGGCATCGGCACGAGCCAGATGGGATTCGTGTGGTTTTTCGGGCGGGCCGGTGTGCCCGAGGCCGAAGCCTTTGCGCTGTCGGTGCTCTTCGTGGCGCTCGGGGTCGTCGGCAACCTGCCTGGCGGTCTGCTCTACGCGTTCGGTCCGCGGCCGCCGAAGCAACCATGACCAGCGTGAGGCTCCTTTCCCTTGCGCTTGCGCTCGGGATTGCGATCGTGCTGATCACACTCGGAGGCACGAATTCGCTGGCGTATGCGGCGCTGTTCCTGCTCGCGACCGCGCCCGGACTCCCCCTCGGCTTCGTTCTCTTCGGCCGGCGTCACGCCGGCAGCTGGATCGCGGGAGCGCTGCTCGGTTACGCAGCCAGTTGCCTTGTGGTGTGGCTCGCCATCTTCACCCACCACGCGTCGACGCTCGTCTTCAGCCTGCTATGGCTCACTGCCCTCGTGCTGAGCGTCGGCATCTCCAGGGTCATACCCCTTCGAGGTAAGTCGGCGCTCGTTACACTGCCTGCGTGGACCACGCGTGACACGGCGGCGCTTCTCCTGGTCCTGCTGCTCGTTCCGATTCTGGTCGGTCGACCGTTCGCGCGAATCGGCAGCGTCGACGAAAACGGCGACAAACGCTATCGGGCGTACTTCACCGCCGACTTCGTCTGGCACACGGCCCTCACCGCAGAACTGAAGAAGCACGATCAGCCTCCGGTCAATCCGTACCTCGCGCCGGAGCCGATTCACTATTACTGGACCTACTTCCTCGTGCCGGCGGCGGCCGGCCCCATGGCCGGCGCCGACGTGGAGCTTTCGCTGAAGGTGAATGCGGTCGGTACTGCGCTTCTGCTCGTCGCGTCGGCGTTCCTCGCCGCGTGGGCCGCGCTGCCTGCGTATGCCTTCGCGGTGGCTGGCGCGCTCGCGATCGTGATTCTCGCAGCGAGCGCCGAAGGGCTGGCGGCGATCGCCTATGTCATTCAGCAGGGCCAGGGGCTTGGCGGATTGCGGAACCTCAACGTCGACGCGCTCTCTCGCGGCGTCGGTGGCCTGCGGATCGATGACCTGCCGCGCGCCATGTGGTACACGCCGCAGCATTCGATGTCGTACGCGTTGGGACTCGCGGCGCTGCCAGTAGCCATCGTCGGGGGGCTCGACGCCGGCCTCGTCGCCATCGGCATCGCCGGCCTGGTGCTGGGCGCATCGGTGGCGATGAATCCGTTTGTCGGGGGTCTCCTTTGCGCCGTGTACGGCCTCACCGTGCTCGGCCGCTGGTGGCGCCTTCGCGGACCATTCATCCCCGTCGTCCGGCACGCGGTCGCAATCGTGCCGGTCCTGGCTGCGCTGGGATGGGCATCTATCAACAAGGTGGCCGAAGGCGCAGGCGGAACGCTGCAGTTTGGCCTCACAGGTCCCGCTGCCAATGCTCCGCTGATTGCCTTCGCCCTGTCGTTCGGTCCGCTGCTGCCGCTCATCGTCCTCGGACTTCTACCCCAACGCCGTGTCGCGCTCTCAGACATCTGGCCAGCACTTTCCGGCATCGTCCTCGTGGTGCTCGTCATGCACCTGGCGACAATGACCGTCGACGAGTTCTGGATTGGCTTTCGGACGGGTCACCTGTTCTTCGTGCTCGTGCCTGCGGTGATCGTGCGAGGGCTCTTGTGGCTCCGCGATCAGTCGTCACGGCAGCTGGCCGGGCTCGTGGTTGCAGCGGTCCTGCTCGCGGGTCTACCGACGACGATCATCGACGCGTTCAACGCGCAGGATGTCGAGAACACCAGCGAAGGCATCGGCCTCCAGTGGACCCTGCACCTGACGCCCGAGCAGCAGGCCGGGCTGGCCTGGCTTCGCGCGAACACGCCGCCGACGGCGATTGTCCAGGCCGAGCCGCTCGTTCGCGGACGCGATGCGTGGAGCCTGATTCCATCATTCGCCGAGCGTCGCATGGCGGCCGGCGAACCGATCTCGTTGCTGCACGTGCCCGACTACGACTCGAAGTCCGACCAGGTGCAGAGAATTTATGCCTACCCAGACGCCAAACAGGCCTGGGACGCGGCACGCGAACTCGGGATCGAATACTTGTGGCTGGATCGGACGGATCGCGAGGCTTACTTGAACACAGCGAAGTTCGGCGACCACCCCGAGTTCTTCGCGCCGGTGTTCACTGGTGGCGACGTGGCGATCTACCAGGTCAACCGCGACGATATCGCCAAAAAGTCCGGAACCCGATGAACCAGTCGCGGAGACCGATCTTCTTCCCTTCGGTCTTGCTGCGCGGCGAATAGTGGATCGGAACCTCGACGATCCGCGCACCGCGCGCCACCATCCTCGAGGTGATCTCGTGATCCAGTTCGAAGCCGCTCGTCTCGAGCGGCAGCGCCGCGAGCTCTTCACGCTTGAACAGCTTGTAGGCGGTGACTGTGTCTGTGAGCCACGTTCTCGTGAAGAGCAGCGCGATGACGCTCAGGCTTCGCCCACCGAGGTAAGCCGCGAGGGATTGATTCGCGTGCCTGCCCCCTGCCATGTACCGGCTGCCGTAGACGACATTTCCTCGTCCGGACAACAACGCGTCGAGCATCGGCACGTAATCGTTCGGGTCGTACTCGAGATCCGCGTCCTGGATGATCAGGTAATCGCCGGTCGCGCGCGCGATTCCCGCACGGACCGCTTGTCCTTTGCCGCCGTTCTTCTCCATCCGAAGCAGCGTCACGCCAGGTTCTGCGTCAACGATGGCCGCCGTGCGGTCCTTCGAGCAGTCGTCGACGACGATTATTTCCTTCTGAAGTGAGAAGCGCGACAGGTCGACTGCCTTGATTTGTGTCAGCAGTGTGCCGATGAACCGCTCTTCGTTATAGGCGGGAATGACAATCGAGAGAACCGCCACGTCACCTCCGCCGCTGCAGGTATCGCTCGACCAGCGCGAGTTCATCGGGCGTGTTCACACCGATCGACTCGGTTTCGTCCTCGCACGGATACGTGAGAACACCACCACGGGACTCTGCCCAGGGAATGAAGGGCAGGAAGTTCCGCTCGCCCGTGCCAGAGCCGATCGACGCCGCACTCGCGAAGCTATGCAGGTCGTCGACAAATGCGCGCCGGGACAAACTGAACAGTCCCATATCGCTGTCGCCGATGAGCGGCATCGCATCGCCCTCGCGACGATGGAGGACACGAACGATCCGGTTGTCGGCGCCGCGATGCAGGTGGATATACGGCTGCTCTCTCGTACATGTGGGCATCACGATGGCGGCGGCAGGATTCGCCTCCGACAGGCGGGCGAGCCGCTCCACGGTCAGCGGATGAATCCCGACCTGGTCGCACCAGGTGATCCAGACATGCTCCACCCCGCTCGCTTCGATGGCGGGTCGCGCAATCAGGATGGCGTCCAGCATGCCCGTGGGCGTCTCCTGCTCGAGCACCGCAGCCGGGACACCCAGGCGTGCCACGTGCTCCGACACCGCCGTCCGAAACTTCGGGCTCGCGACGATGACGAACCGCTCGACCCAGGGCGCATAGAGACTGACGAGCCAGTCGATCATCGGCCGCCCGGCAACCTGGACGAGCACTTTCGGCAAGGTGGAGCGAAGCCGGGAGCCGGCGCCAGCTGCGGGGATGACGAGCGCGCGGCCTGAACCGAAGTCAGCGGGTCGGGACAGGGGTCGTCCTCCCCTCTTCGGCGACATCCGCTGCAGGTGCAGGACGGGCGGGCGGTGCCGGTGAGAAACGACCTCCGACGAGTGCGCCAAGCGCCTGCAGGCCTTCGACCACGCTCGTGCGCTTCACGAGATCAGGGGAGATCGGGAGGAACTGCACGGGTATTTCGAGAATGTCGGCTTTCCTTCTCAAGAGACGCGCAAGCAGGTGCTCGTTCGCCCGCTTGTGCGTGAGAGGCACGTTCAGGTCCGTGGCATCCGACGCGCGAACTGCCCGCACCGCCGACAACGTATCGGTGATATAGCGGCCAAACAGCGCCAGGCACGACAGGCTCAGGACATGACTGCCCATGTAGCTGACCCAGCCAAGCACTGCGTGCCGCTTGTAGCGGAACTTGTAGGACTCCTCGATGTCGCGCACCGAGAGCCGGCGGCTGCCCCACACGGCATCCAGGCGCCCCGAGGTAAGACTGGCCGCGAGACCGACAACGTCCTCCCCGCGATACATGCCCGAGGACTCGAACAGTACGACGTAGTCGAAGCGCCCCCCGCGCACCGCTTCCCTGAACTGCTCGTCCACGGTGGTCGCGCCGGCGCGCAGGGCACGTACGCTGAACGGAAGCGACCGCAGGAATCCTTCGTCCAGCGCGTCGCCCTCATGGAAGATAGCCGCCTCGATTGGCAGGTCGCCCAGCCCACCACGAATCATCTCGACAATCGACTGCGCAAGCTTGTTCGAGGAACCGGCATCGTAAAGGAGGACTGCCACCTTCTGAGTGGCGTGCCGATGCAGGAGCGACTGCACGAAGGGACCGAGAATCTTCGCTGCGTCGTGGCGTCCGGTGACGCCCTCCTCGTAATTCGCGACACGCACGAGGCGAGGATCTTCAAGGGTTTCGATCTGGCCGAGCGGAACATACGGCGCGGCAGTCTCTGATGTGCCCGGGTCGTTCACGACGTAGTGCGTGATGAGACACGGTGTCGGTGTCTGGCGGACACCCTTGCCCTGCAGGTAGTAGCGCGCCCGCTCGATGATGTCCACCGCGGTGCTGCCGGCGATCTCCGCGTCGGTCTGGATGTTGGTGATGAGCAGCTTGATCGCGCGAAGATTGCGCGCAATGGCTTCGCTCAGGCCTGGCGTGAGATACGACGGGAACAGGCTCGAGTGCTGAGTCCCTGGCGCGTAGACGATGAGATCCGCGTCTGCGATCTTCCGCACGAGCCGGGGGTTGATCCCGATGGTCACCGCGCGGCGAAGGAACAGTCCGGTGGCTGCGTCAGCGCCGCTGACCTGCCGCCGATCTTCCCGTGACAACGGCGGGTCGATCAGAAAGATGTCCTTGATCCGGTTGCGACCGGCGGCACCGACGATCTCCTCTTCGCTGCCCAGGACAGCGCCATCCGCGCCGATCGCTACGAGATAGGCGTTGGTACCGTCGGAGACGTTCTCGATGAGGCCCGCAGGCAGCGACAGGAGCGCGCAGTAATCGTCGACCGCGTCGTTGAAGTGGCGTCCCGTCAGCAGGAACGACCCCGCGAATACCAGGTTGCCGACGCTGCAGTCGTTGAAATCGAAAGGCCTGCCGGTCCGTGACAGTTCAGACGCGAACGCGTCGACCCGCTCGGCCAGCGCAGGATGTGCAGCCGTACGCGCCCGCAGCATCGTCAGTGCATCGTTAGCAGTGAGTCCGTCAGGCAGCCGGGCATCGAGCAATTCGACCAGCTGCGGTGGGCACGTGCCCAGTTCGAGCGCCAGCCGGGAGGCATTCTTGCGAAAGTCGGACGGACCGAGTGCATCGCCGAGGAACCGGCGAACCTCGCCGGTCGACGCACCGTCGTCATACCCGTTGATGGCAACCGTGAGCTGGATTCGCGGGTCGCGGAGGAGTTGTTTTGACAGCACGCCGGACCCGCGACCGCCCGAGAACAGCACGACGCGGGCGGCCGGCGTGGTGAGTGTGTGGCTCTGCGCCATCGAGCGGAACGTTCAGTCGGACGCCGACCCCGCGTGTGCGGGGATGCGCGCCGGCGTGCCGCGCCGCTTCTCGCGGCTGGCGCGCACGAGGAACTTCACGTACGGCACCACCTGCTTCACGGCTGCCACGTTCATCTGGCAGGGGCTCAGGCAGGTCGGGCACTGCTCGTCGCGGACCCAGTCGCGATGCTTCTGGCTCGTGGCGCGGAAGTACAGCTCCTCCGCATCGTCGGTCACGACGTTCCCGAGGACTTCGCTGTTCTCGCAGAAGAACAGGCCGCCATCGGGGTTCAGCATGATGCCCTGGGTCTGGAACGGGCAGGGCGCCTCCCGGTGATAGCCATTGCCGATCATGTCGGCATAGTGCATGTGGATGTAGTTCTGGCCATCCATCAGGGGATCCATGCGGACGCGCTCGAGGAAGAACTGCCGGAGGCGCTCTTCGTCGCGGCCGATCGGCTTCACCGTGTTCGACAGATCGCCGTTCCCCAGCATGGGGTCCGAGAAGCGAACCATGTTGAAGACGATGTCGAGCTGTTCCTTCTTCGCCCAGGCGAGGATGTTCTCGCAGTCGTCGATGTTCTTGTTGAAGATCGTGGCCGAGACGCCGAAGTTGAACGGAACCCGCTTCTGCAGTTCCTTCATCGCGGTGATCGTCTTGTTGGCCTTCTCGAAGCCGTTCTTCACCTGGCGCACTTCGTTGTGCATCTCGCCGACGCCGTCGATCGAGACGCGTGTGCTGAAGATGATGCCCTTTTCCGCGCAGTACTCCGCGACCTTGGTAATCATCGGGATGGCCCGATGGGGCGTGAGACCGGTCGTGTTGATGCCGTATTTGCGCAGCTTCGGCAGGCGGTCGATGATCACCTTTGAGACCTCGACCATATCGTTCCTGGTCGTCGGCTCGCCTCCCGACAGCATGGCCATTTCGACGTTCTTCCAGAGCGGGTTCTGGAAGGCCTTGTCGATCTGCGCCAGCGTCATGTCGGTCTTGCGGTCGCCGCGCTGCCAGTTGCTGCACATCTCGCAGCGGGCGTCGCAGACGAAGGTGCACTGGAAGATGAGCACCGTCGGGTAGATGGGCCGGTGCTTCGCCACGTAGGCGTTGAACATGTCACGCGGGGCGCTCAGCGCGGCCTGCGTCAGATACTTCAGGGCGTAGGTCTGTGCCATTGAACCTCTTGATTTTACGCTGGTTAGCCGTCATCGTAAAGCCGTGATTCCCAGCGCCGCGCCGACCCTCCCCGACCAGCTGTCAGACGCCTCCCTAAGCCGCCTCGTTCGTGCAAGTCTGCTCCTGCTCTTCAGTTACGTGTTCCTGGCCAACGCCTGGATGGGCGACGACGCCTACATCACCTATCGGGTCGTCTGGAACTTCGTGCACGGCTACGGCCTGACGTTCAACCCGGACGAGCGGGTGCAGGCCTATACGCATCCCCTTTGGATGCTGGTGATGTCGGCCTCGCACCTGGTGACGCGCGAGTTTTTCTTCACCGGCACCTTCGTGTCCTGGGCCTTCGATGTCGCAACGCTCGTCGTACTCATGCGCTGGGTCCGCACGCCTGCGCGGGCGGCGGTACTCGTGTTCTGGCTGCTCACCTCGAAGGCATTCGTCGACTACGCCGACTCGGGCCTCGAAAATCCGCTCAGCTACTTTCTGATTGCGCTGTTCTACTCGCAGTACTTCAACCGGCCGTGGGGGCTGCCGCCGGACAGCCGCGACCTGCGGCGGATGTTCCTGCTCGGTTCGCTCGCGTTCCTCAACAGGCCCGACGCCGCTCTGCTCTTCGTCGTTCCGCTCGCGGAAATGCTTCTGATGGCGCTGCAGCGCCGGCCGAAGCGTGCCCTGTACGCGGTCCTCATCGGACTGGCGCCTGCAGCCATCTGGCTCGCCTTCGCGACCGTCTACTACGGCTTTCCGCTTCCCAACACCTACTACGCGAAAGTCGCCAACGGCATTCCGAAGTTCCTGATGTACGAGCAGGGCTTTGCCTACCTGCTCAACAGCGCCAATCACGATCCGATCACGCTGGCGACGATTGCTCTCGCACTGGCGGTCAGCGTGCGGACGGGAGGTGCAGCGCGACGCGCGGCTATCTCCGCTGCGCTGTATGTGATCTACACCGTGAGCGTCGGCGGCGACTTCATGAGCGGCCGGTTCTTCGCGACACCGTTTCTCGTCGCAGCGATGACTGTGGCTCCGGAAGCGGCAAGCCTGGGCACCCCATGGGTCATCGGAGCACTGCTCGCCTATAACATCGTCATGCCGATCGTCCCGATCAAGACGACGTCGCGTTACGACGCGGCGTGGGCATGGCGCACGCAGAACGGGATCAAGGACGAGCGCGGTCACTATCACCAGGGCACGAACATCCTTTTCTACAGCCCGTTCCGGCAGCTCCCGGATTTTGTATGGGTAAATGAGGGCACCAGCTTCCGCAACGGTCCCGAGAAGGTAACTGTGCAGGGAAGCATCGGCTTTTTCGGACTGTACGCCGGCCCTGAAAAGTTCCTGGTCGATCGCAACGCCCTCTCCGATCCGCTGCTGGCGCGGCTACCTGTCTCACCCCGGCTCTATTTCGAGTTCTTCGCCGGCCATTACTTCAGGGATCTGCCCGAGGGATACCTCGAGTCGGTGGATCAGGACAAGAACCTGCTGACAGATCCATTGCTGCGCGACTACTACGCGCACTTGCGGAACGTCACGCGCGGCCCGCTGATGAGCCTGTCGCGCTTCCGGGACATCCTGCTGCTCAACGTCGGCAGGTACCGCAACCTCCACGAGCAGGTTCTCAAGCGACGATCTAT
>Ga0310810_10007053_pt1 | contig 12769 bp, 12 predicted proteins | sample NCmetagenome_FD_207641 | JGI IMG/M metagenome (GOLD analysis project Ga0310810, IMG submission 207641) | Soil microbial communities from experimental microcosm in Duke University, North Carolina, United States - NC | ecosystem: Engineered > Artificial ecosystem > Soil microcosm > Unclassified ... | reverse complement strand
CGCCGTCGAGGAGCGGCTTCATCAGCGCGGGAAACACCGGTTCCATCGCCGCGGCTCCGACCATGCACACCACGGCGAGCGCGAACACCTTCGCGTACGGCCGCACGTAGGACAGCAGCCTGAAATAGAGCTCGCGCGAGCTGGCGGTGCTGTTCACATCAGCTTTCTATACAAATCGGTTAGCTGCTGCGCCATCGTATCCAGGCCGAAGCGCTCGGCGGTGACGCGCGCCGCCTCGCCCTGCCGGCCGCTGCGCAGCGCCTCATCGGCCTCCTTCATCAGCCGCGCGATCCCCGCCGCGTCGTCGGGCTCGCACACCCAGCCGTTCACGCCGCGCTCGACGATCTCGGCTGCGCCGCAGCGCGAGCTCACGATGGCCGGCAGGCCCATGGCGAAGGATTCGATCACGGTGTTGGGGAAGGGATCGTAGCGGCTTGGAAGGATAAGGCAGTCCGCCGCCGCGTACAGCGGACGCACGTCCTTGCGCCCGCCGAGGAAGCGCACCCGCTCGCCGAGCGGAGCGGCCTGCGCCGCGAAGCGCGCCTTCTCCCGGTCCTCGCCCACCACGCCCAGGTGCAGCGCTTCGCTGTGCGTCAAGCGTAGCGCTTCGATGGTTGCCTCCAGTCCTTTCCGGGCAAACCCGGAGCCGACGAAGAGGAACAGCGTGTGGCGCGGCTTCAGGCCAAGCTCCGCCCGGGCCGGCTCCCGCAGGGAATCCGCGCGAGAAAAATGCTCGAGGTCCACGCCGTTATAGACCACGTGCAGCTTGGCCGGGTCGATGCGGAAGCCGCGCCGCACCTCGTCCTGCACCATGCGCGAGTTGCAGATCACCGCGCGCAGGCGCGGATGCTCGAACATCTCGCGCTCCACCCGGCAGACGTAGCGATGGTATGGATTCAGTTCCATACCCAATCTTTCGAAAGGCGAGGCAGATCGCGCGCGGATCTCGAGCCAGCGCCGGTGCACGCCGTCGCCCGCGCGGTAGACGTCGCAGCCGGGGATGCGCTCGTGCGACTGCACCAGGTCGAAGCCTTCGCGCATCCACGCCGCGCGCGCAGCGCTCGCGAAGGAAGCGTCGCGCCATACCTTGCCGAGGTGGAAGGGGTCGACGCGCAGCACGCGCCGCGCGCCCCAGCCCTCGGCCTTGCGCGAAATCAGCGTCACCTCGGTGCCGGCGCGCTCGAGCGCCGGCAGCGCGCGCTCGATGAAGCGCTCGGCGCCGCCGAAGGCGTTGTAGCGCTGGCGCACGATGGCGAGCTTCATTTCGAAGGCAGGAGCTGCGCGGCCGCGGCGAGCACCTCGTCCACCGAGATGTTCTTCATGCACGGCGCATCGCCCGGCTGGCAGCAGGCGGGCGCGTTGCACGGATGCTCGGGGAGCTGCCTGCGGATGGCGATGTGCTTCTCGCCGATCGGCTTCCAGGCGCGCGGCGAGTAGTAGCTGAACAGGCTCACCGTCGGCAGCCCGACCGCCGAGGCGAGGTGCAGCGGCGAGCTGTCCATGCCGATGTACAGGTCGGCACGCGACATCACTGCCGCCAGCTGCTTGACGTTCACCCCGACCAGCGATTCCGAAGGCTCGCGCATGCCGCGGCGGATGGCCTCCACACGTTCTTCTTCCTGCTTGACTCCGGAAAACATCACGCGGGCCCCGTGCCGCTCGACCAGCGTGTCGGCGACTCGTGCATAGCGGTCCGTCATCCACGCGCGCCGGGTGTCCGGCCTGCCCGGATGGATGACGACGACGGGACGCTTGCCTCCTGCGAGCAGTCTTTCTGCGAAGGCCTGGTCCTCTGGCGTGAGTGAAACGGAGGGGAGTTCAGCGGGTGCATCGACGCCGATCGCGCGCAGCGCATCCATCAGATGCTCGACGCGATAGCGCGACTCGGTGTCGTAGGGGGCCTTCACGTTGTACCAGAAGGTCTGCGAGCCCGGCCGGTCGTAGCCCACGCGCGTGCGCGCGCCGGAGAGCCAGGTAACCAAGCCGGCGCGCTCGCCGTGAGGGTGCAGGTTGAGCACCAGATCGAACCGCCTGTTCCTGATCTCCGAAATCAGCCTGGAATAACGCAGCAGGCGTCCCCACGCGGAGAGCTCGCGATCGGACGCGCGCTTGAACGCGATGATCTCGTCGAGGGCGGGATGGCCGCGCACCATCTGGTCGTACGGCTCGTCGGTGAGGAGGGCGATGCGCGCCTTCGGAAAACGCGCGCGCAGAGCGCGCGCAACCGGCGTCATGAGCAGGACGTCGCCCATGAGCCGGAAGCGGATCAGCAGGATGCCGTGGAAGTCCGGGCCCACGCCCGGAGCGTACCTCTAAAGGCGGTAGGCGACCGAGGCGTACGCGGCCCGGCCCGGCGCGGGCAGCGCGCTGAACGTGCTCGGCCCGGTGGCGGTGGCGTAGCTGAAGTAGCCTTCGCCGAACAGGTTCCGCACCTCGAGCGCGAGGTCGATATTGCGCGCCACGCCGTACTCGAGCTTGAAGTCGATCGTCGTATAGGCCGGCATCAGCCGCGGGAAGGTGTTGGCCTGGTCGTTGTCGAAGCGCTGCTCGCCGACGTGGCGCGCGTTCACGTTGAGGCGGCCGCGCTCGACGAAGCGCCATGAAGCGCCCGCGGTGAGCAGTGCTTCCGGCACGAGCGGCACGGCGTTGCCGCTCACGTCGACGCCGCCGTAGGCGCCCGAGCGAAAGCGCGCGCGCTGCAGCGCGAGCCCGGCACGCAGGTCGAGCGTGCGCGTCGCGCGCCACGCGGCCTCGAATTCCGCGCCCTGCCGTTGCGTCGGCGAGAGGTTGACGTTGGAGAAGGTGAGCGGGCTGAAGTAGATCTCGTTCTCGAGGTCCATCGAGTAGAAGCTCGTGCGCAGGCGCAGGCCGAGCGCCTCGTATTCCAGGCCGAGCTCGGAGGTGAGCGCCGTCTGCGGCTCGAGCAGCTGCGCCGAGCACGGGGGGAAGAAGCACGCGTTCTCGTCGAAGTTCGCGACGCGGAAGCTCGAGCCGTAGCGACCGTACACGGCGAATCCGTTGCCGAAGGCGTGGCGCAGGGCCGCGTCGTAGGCGTGGAGGCTCGGCGCGCTGGTACGCGTGTCGAGGGGAAACACCTGTTCGCTCAGGCTCTGCCACATGCGCTGGGTGCGCGCCCCGAGCACTGCGCGCGTACGCTCGCCGAGCCAGAGGCTCGCCTGCGCATACACGGCGGACAGGTCCTGGTCGCCCACGCGCCGCGAGAACGGCGCCGACACCGTGTCGGGCGACGAAGCGCTGATCGTCGTGTAGTTCCAGCTCTCGAGGTCCGCGCCGACGACGAGCTCGTGCTGGCGCCAGCGCAGCTTCGCGCGCGGATTGAAGCTCACCTGGCTCGCGTCGGTGTCGGTGAAGAAGCCGCCGAACGCCGCGAAGAAGGCCTTGGTGCGCCGCTCGCGGTAGCCCAGGTCGGCGGAGATCTCGTGGCCGCCGAGCTCGACCGACCCGCCGAGCACCGCGTGCGCGCCGTCCCGGCTGCGCCAGTCGTCGGGCGTGGCGCTCTGGCGCGGGTCGGCGCTGATCTGCGCCTCGGTGAGCGAGCCCGGCAGGCGCGCGCGCTGCTCGTCGGCGCCGACCTTGAAGTAGGCGCGCGCGCCCGAGAGCTGCGCGTCGACACGTCCGAGCGCGCTCTTCTGCCGGTAGTTGCTGTTGGCCCGGTAGCCGTCGGTGTCCTCGTAGGACACCGCGGCGCCGCCGCCGAACACCTCGCCCATGGCGCTCACGGAGGCGCGGCCCTCTGCGGTGCCGTAGCCGCCGGCGCGCGCAAGCGCGGTGGCGTGCAGGTCCCCGGGCCGCGGGCGCCGCGTGATGATGTTGATGGTGCCGCCGGTGGCCCCCGCGCCGTAGAGCACCGCGCCGCTGCCGCGCAGGATCTCGATGCGCTCGATCGACTCGATCGGGATCGCCGAGAGCTGCGCCGACTCGAGGTCGACCTCGCTGATGCGCTGGCCGTCGACCAGGACGAGCGTGTTCTGGTCGCCGGTGACGCCGAACCCGCGCAGGTCGACCTGCGGGTTCTGCGTGCCGGCGAGGTCGCGAATCTGCAGCAGGCCGAACTGCGCAAGGATATCGCCCAGGTTCGACGAGGCGCTCTTGCGAATGTCGTCGGCGGTGATCAGCGTGACGCCCACCGGCAGGTCGCGGCGCGAGTCCGGAAAGCGGGTTGCCGTAACGACGACGGTCTCGTCCTGGGCGGCGCAAGCGAGCGCCCACAACGCGAGCAGGGCGACGATGAAGCGATGCATGGAAACCTCCCGGGCGTCTTCCCCGACGCCGATAAGTGGTTGAGATGGCTTCCAGGCCGGTCTCCGGACTCGCGAGTGCTTCTTTCCGCTTACCTTCCCGCGCTTTCGCGCAGTGGAACCGCGGCTTTTCTCGCCTACCGTTGCGGGGGCAGCACGGGGTTTGGACCCGTTTCCCGAACACCTGGCAGCGGCCGGATCTTAATGCATGGCCTCGCATGTAAGGTCATGAAGTACTTGCAGAAACAATCCTTACTTCTTGACGCGACTTGAAATTTGCAACATATTCCGGGCGTGGAGGCCGAGTTCAGCTCGCTCGAGACGAAGGTGGCGCAGTTCGTTGCGCTCTGCGAGCGCCTGCGCGCGGAGAACACCGACCTGCGCCGGCAGCTCGCCGCCGCGCAAAGCGACGCCAAGCGCCTGCACGAGAAGATCAACGGGGCGAAGGACCGCCTCGAGGGTCTGATCAACCGCCTGCCCGGCTGATGGCCGCGCAATTGCCCGACGCCTCCAAGACCGTAGAAGTGCAGCTCCTCGGCCGCACCTACCGCGTGGCGTGCGAGGACGACAAGCGCCAGGAGCTGATGGAAGCGGTCGCTTACCTCGACGCCAAGATGAACGAGATCCGCCGCGCCGGAAAGGTGATGGGCGCGGAGCGCATCGCGGTGATGGCGGCGCTCAATCTCGCGCACGAGCTGATGAGCGTGCGCGTCGGCGGCACGTTCGACCTGGGGCAGGCGAAGCGCCGTTTGTCTGCCATCGAGTCCCAGCTCGATGAGGCGATTGCAAAACAGGAAAAGTTGTTCTAAAAGATCATCGTTCCCTGCTGTGTACGACCGGGCTCAATTTTTCCGAACCGATAGCTTCCTCAGGTTGCGGCCCTAGCGTCACTGTTGTGAGCGTCCCCCGCCGCGGTGCGAACCGCGGCTTGCCGGACGCACCTGATGTGACCGGAAAGCGACCACCCTGTTTAGCCAGGGTTCGGGAGCCGAGCCCATCGACATGAGCGGGGAACGCTCCTCCTTCCAGGTCTCCCCATGAAGAAGAACTACTGGCTCATGAAGAGCGAGCCCGACGAGTGCTCGATCGACGACGTGCTGGCCGCGCCGGGCAGGAAGACGCCCTGGAGCGGCGTGCGCAACTACCAGGCGCGCAACTTCATGCGCGACCAGATGAAGGTCGGCGACGGCGTGCTCTTCTACCACTCGAGCTGCCCCGAGCCGGGCATCGCCGGCCTGGCCGAGGTGGCGTCCGCGGCCTACGTCGACGCCACCCAGTTCGACCGCAGGAGCCCGTACTACGACAAGGATTCGAAGAAGGACGCGCCGCGCTGGTTCAACGTCGACGTGCGCGCGCTGAAGAAGACGCGGCTCGTCGCGCTCGAGGAGATGAGGCAGCACAAGCCGCTCGCGAAAATGGTTACCCTTCGCCCCGGGAACAGGCTTTCGATCACCCCGGTGACCGAGGCCGAGTGGAACCACATCCAGAAGTTGATCTGAAGAACGACACCCTATTACGCGCGCTGGCGCGCCAGCCGACCCCGTACACGCCGATCTGGCTGATGCGGCAGGCGGGCCGCTACCTGCCCGAGTACAACGCCACGCGCGCGAGGGCGGGCAGCTTCCTCACGCTCGCCAAGACCCCGGCGCTCGCCACCGAGGTGACGCTGCAGCCGCTGGAGCGCTTCCCGCTCGACGCCGCGATCCTCTTTTCGGACATCCTCACCATCCCTGACGCTATGGGGCTCGGCCTCGGCTTCGCCGAGGGCGAAGGACCCCGCTTCGAGCGGCCGCTGCGCGACGAGAAGTCCGTGATGGCGCTCGCCGCGCCCGACCCCGAGGCCGAGCTGCGCTACGTGATGGACGCCGTGCGCCAGATCCGCAAAAGCCTGGCCGGCCGCGTGCCGCTCATCGGCTTCTCCGGCAGCCCGTTCACGCTCGCCTGCTACATGGTGGAGGGCTCGGGCAGCGACGACTGGCGCGCATTGAAGGGCATGCGCCACGCGCACCCGGAGCTGCTGCACCGGCTGCTCGAAGTGAACACGCGCGCGGTGACGGCCTACCTCCAGGCGCAAGTCGCCGCCGGCATCGACGTGGCCATGATCTTCGACACCTGGGGTGGCACGCTCGCGCACGACGACTACGACACGTTCTCGCTCTCGTATATGCGCGAGGTGCTGCGCAACCTCAGCGTGCCGACCATCATCTTCACGAAGGGCGGCAGCCCGTGGCTCGAGCTCATGATGAAAAGCGGCGCGCATGCCATCGGCCTGGACTGGGCCGCGGACGCGCGCCGTGCGCGCACGCTCGCGCGCGGACGCGTCGCCTTGCAGGGAAACCTGGATCCCGTCGCGTTGTTCGCGCCGGAGAAGGCGGTGAGAGCTGCGGCTCGCCGCGTGCTCGATGCATTCGGCCCGCAGCCCGGCCACATCTTCAATCTCGGCCACGGCATCCTGCCGACCACCCCGATTGACGCCGTCGCAGCGCTCGTAGACGAAGTGCGCACTTACAGTGCCGCCCGGGCCAAAAGCAACACCCCCGCTTGACTTATGCACAAATTCCGCGCTTCGCCGGGGAAATCCGGATGGCCGTGTTGTCCCCTAGCTACGATGATCTAAGTGCCTGATTTCGAGACAGTAAAGCACCCTGTTACGGCGGGATCGCCATGCGAAACTGAGTCCGAACGCGCGTATGACGCCGGTGTGAAGCCCTTACCCACAGTTTTATCCACAAAATCTAAGTCCTTGCCGGGCCGGGGAAATTCCTGCGTGCGGGTGGCGCTCGACGTGCCGCTGCCGCGGCTGTTCGATTACGCGCTGCCCGAGGGCCTGAGCGTCGGCCCCGGCCAGCGCGTCACGGTGCCTTTCGGACGCAGCACGCGCATGGGCGTCGTCATCGATGCATCCGCTGCCTCCGAATTGGCCGGCGAGCGCCTGAAATCGGTCGCCGGTATCCGCGACGATGCCCCCGCGCTCACCGCGGACTGGATCGACCTCATGCGATTCCTCTCTACCTACTACCAGCGGCCGCTCGGCGAGACGGTGGTCGCTGCGCTGCCGCCGCGCCTGCGCTCGGTGAAGCCTTTGCCGCGCAAGTCGGCCGAAGCCGGGCCCGCCACTTCACCGCGCTTCATTCCCAATCACGAACTGACCCAGGATCAGTCCCGCGCGGTGGAGTCGATCGGCTCGAAGCTCGGCAGCTTCGCTGCGCTCCTGCTCCACGGCGTCACCGGAAGCGGCAAGACCGAGGTCTACCTGCACCTGATCTCGCGCGTGCTCGAGCGCGGCGGCCAGGCGCTCGTGCTGGTGCCCGAGATCAGCCTCACGCCGCAGCTCGAGTCGCGCTTCCGCGAGGCGTTCCCCGAGGCGAACCTCGCGCTCATGCACAGCGCGCTCGAGGACGTGCCGCGCACGCGAGCCTGGCTCGACGCCGCGCGCGGCGAGGCGGGCATCGTGCTCGGGACGCGCCTCGCCGTGCTCGCGCCCATGCCGCGCCTGGGCATCATCGTGGTGGACGAAGAGCACGATTCCTCCTTCAAGCAGCAGGAAGGCCTGCGCTATTCGGCGCGCGACGCCGCCGTGTACCGCGCCAAGCTGGCGAGCTGCCCCGTGGTGCTCGGCACGGCCACGCCGGCGCTCGAGACCTGGCACAACCACAAGCTCGGCCGCTACGAGCGCATCGAGCTGCCGCTGCGCGCGGTGCCGGGCTCGCGCCTGCCCGACGTGCGCGTGATCGATCTCAAGACGCACCCACCCGAACACGGTCTTTGTTCTGCGCTCGTGCAAGGGATTTCCGCCCGGCTGGCGCGCGGCGAGCAGAGCCTGGTATTCATCAACCGGCGCGGCTACGCGCCCGTCCTCACCTGCGAAGCCTGCGGCTGGTGCGCGGGCTGCGGCCGCTGCAGCGCGCACCTGGTCCTGCATAGCGTCCAGCACCGGCTCAAGTGCCACCACTGTGGTGCGGAGGAGGCGGTCCCACGCGCCTGTCCGACCTGCGGCAACGTCGACCTGAAGCCGATGGGCCGCGGCACGCAGCGCGTCGAGGAAACGCTGGCGTCGCGCTTTCCCGGGGCGCGCATCCTGCGCATCGATCGCGACAGCGCGCGGCGCCGCGCCGAGCTCGCGCGCACGCTCGAAGGCGTGCGCCGGGGCGAAGGCGACATCCTGGTCGGCACGCAGCTCCTCGCCAAGGGCCATGATTTTCCCAAGCTCACGCTGGTCGGCGTGCTGAATGCCGACAGCGCGCTCGTCTCGACCGACTACCGCGCCGCCGAGCGCCTGTTCGCCGTGCTGTCCCAGGTGGCGGGCCGCGCCGGGCGGCGCGAGCAGCCGGGCGAGGTGCTGGTGCAGACGCGCTATCCCGACCATCCGCTCTTCGCCGCGCTCGCGACCCACGATTACGCCGCCTTCGCCGAGGCGCAGCTCGACGAGCGCCGACGCGCCGGCTTCCCGCCCTTCCTGCACGAGGCGGCGCTGCGCGCCGAGGCCCCGCAGCTCGCCCACGCCCTGGCTTTCCTGCGCGAGGCGCGCGAGCGCGCCGAGCCGCCCGACGGGGTAACCGTGTACGACCCGGTACCGCACGTGATGACCCGCCGCGCCGGCTACGAGCGCGCACAGCTCCTCATGCAATCGCGCTCGCGCCCCGCGCTGCAGGAGTACGTCGGCGCGCTCAGCACGCATCTCTTCGCCGACGCCCCACGCGGCGTGCGCTGGCACTTCGACGTCGACCCGATCGAGTTCGACTGATGGACGCCAAGGCCCAGATCGAAGCCGCCTTGCGCCGGGCGCTCACCAAGCTTGCGCCGGAGCACGCCTCGAGCGCCATTCATCTGGAGCGTCCGCGGCAGGCCGAGCACGGCGACTTTTCCTCGAACATCGCCATGCAGCTCGGCCGCGCGCTGAAGAGGAACCCGCGGGAGCTGGCTGAAGCCCTTACAAAACTGGTTTCCAGCTCTGAAATCGTGGCCGAGGTCGCCGGCCCGGGCTTCATCAACTTCCGCCTCAAGGCCGCCGCGCGCCTCGGCGTCATCAAGACCATCCTCGAAAGTGGGGTCAGATACGGTTTTTCCCAGCAAGGCAAAGGCGAAGCGGTCCAGGTCGAATTCGTCTCCGCCAACCCGACCGGCCCGCTGCACGTGGGCCATGGCCGCCAGGCGGCGATCGGCGACGCGCTCGCGGGGCTGCTCGCCTCGCAGGGATTCAAGGTGACGCGGGAGTTCTATTACAACGACGCCGGAGCGCAGATCGACAAGCTCGCCTGGTCGGTGCAGGCGCGCGCGAAAGGTCTCAAGCCGGGCGAGGCCGGCTGGCCGGAAGAAGGCTATGCGGGCGAGTACATCGACGACATCGCTCAGGATTTTCTTTCCCGGAAAAACAATCCTGAGGACGTGGATGCCGTCCGCACCTTCGCGGTGGACTACCTGCGCAGGGAGCAGGACGCCGACCTGCAGGCCTTCGGCGTGAAATTCGACGTCTACTACCTCGAGTCGAGCCTCTACACCGACGGCAAGGTCGACGCCGTGGTGAAGACCTGGGGCGCGAACGGCAAGACCTTCGAGAAGGACGGCGCGCTGTGGCTGCGCACCACCGAGTACGGCGACGACAAGGACCGCGTGGTGCGCAAGTCCGACGGCGGCTACACCTACTTCGTGCCCGACGTGGCCTACCACCTGACCAAGTGGCAGCGCGGCTTCAAGCGCGTGATCGACGTGCAGGGCACCGACCACCACAGCACGGTGACGCGAGTGCGCGTCGGCCTGCAGGCGCTCGGCGCCGGCGTACCGCAGGGCTATCCCGACTACGTGCTGCACAGCCTGGTGAAGGTGATGCGCGGCGGCGCCGAAGTGAAGATCTCCAAGCGCGCCGGCTCCTACGTCACGGTGCGCGACCTGATCGACTGGGTCGGGCGCGACGCGGTGCGCTTCTTCCTCGTCTCGCGCAAGGCCGATTCCGAGTTCGTATTCGACGTCGACCTCGCCCGGCAGAAGAGCGACGAGAACCCGGTGTACTACGTGCAGTACGCGCACGCCCGCGTGTGCAGCGTCTTTGCGCAATTACGCGACAAGGAAGTCGATCCGAGCGGGGCCAACCTGGAGCTGCTGACGAGCGAACGAGAGTCCGCGCTCGCGCGCACGCTGGATGCCTATCCCGAGATGCTGGCGAAGGCGGCGCGCGAGGCGGCGCCGCACGACGTGGCCTTCTACCTGCGCGAACTCGCTGCGCAGTTCCACAGCTACTACAATGCCGAGCGCATCCTCGTCGACGACGGGGAGCTGCGCAGCGCGCGCCTCGCGCTCTGCGCCGCAGTCCGCCAGACGCTGGCCAACGGACTGTCGCTGATTGGCGTCAGCGCCCCGGAGAAGATGTAATGGCCCGATCCCCCGCTCCCGCGACGCGCAGACGCTCGGAGGGCAGCTTTCTCGTGGGCATCTTCGTCGGCGTCGTGCTCGGCCTCGCCGTCGCGCTCGGCATCGCGTTCTACCTCAACAAGACGCCGATCCCGTTCCTCGCCGCCAAGTCGAATCCCTCGGGGGAGAAGCCGCCCGCCGGCAAGGGCAGCACCATCGCCGGCCTGCCGCAGGGCTCGAGCGCGCCGACCCCGGGCGCGGGCGACAAGCCCAAGTTCGACTTCTACAAGATCCTCCCCGGCCAGGAAGAGCCGGTGAGCGAGAAGGAGCTGCGCGAGCGAACCCGCGCCGCTGCCAAAGGTCAACAGGATGGGCCGAAGGACGTTTATTTCATACAGGCGGGGTCGTTCCAGAACCCGGCCGAGGCGGACAACCAGAAGGCGCGCCTCGCCATCCTCGGCTACGACTCGAGCGTCGAGCCGGCGAACCTGCCCGACAAGGGGACCTGGTACCGGGTGCGGCTCGGCCCGTACAGCAAGGTCGATGAGCTCAACAAGGTACGCGCGACGCTCGCCCAGAACGGCATCGACGCGAGCATCGTGAAGGTAAAGGAGCAGCAATAAATGAAGAAGGTGCTTTCCGTTTTCGCAGTCCTCCTCGTGGCGCCGTTGATTGCGTTCGCGCAGGCAAGCGGCTCGTATTCGGAGCTCAAGCCCACGCAGCCGGTCCCCGAGGGCAAGAAGATCGATGTCATCGAGTTCTTCTGGTACGGCTGCATCCACTGCTACAACCTCGAGCCCGTGCTCGAGCCGTGGGTGAAGAAGCTGCCCGCCGACGTGGCGTTCCGCCGCGTGCCCGCGGTGTTCAACGCCCGCTGGGAGCGCGATGCCGCGATCTTCTACACCTTCGAGTCGATGAACCTGCTGGAAAAGCTGCACCGGCCATTCTTCGACGCCATCCACCGCGACGGGGTGCGCAGCGACAACGACGAAGCGCTCGGCCAGTGGCTGCAGCGCCAGGGCGTCGATTCCAAGAAGTTCTTCGACACGCTGAAGTCCTTCAGCGTGCAGAGCAAGACGCGGCGCGCGGTGCAGCTCACCACGCTCTACCACGTCGAGGGCACGCCGATGATGGCGGTGCACGGCAAGTACACGGTGAGCGCCGACCAGGGCAAGAGCCGCGAAGGCATGCTGCAGACGGTGAGCCAGCTGGTCGACAAAGTCAGGAAGAGCCCATAGGCGAAGCGCCCCGCCGCATCGTCATCACCGGAGCCTCCTCCGGGATCGGTGCAGCGCTGGCGCGCTTCTACGCTTCACCCGGCACCACCCTCGGGCTCATCTCCCGCCGTCCCTTTTCCGAGAAGCTGCCGGGAACGGTCATTCCCTACGCCGTCGACGTCACCGACGTTGCCGCTCTTCAATCGGTTTCCAAAGATTTCGGCACGCCCGACCTCGTCATTGCCAACGCCGGCCGCTCCGCCGGCACCTCGGGCGAGGACATCGGAGACGTGGACATCCTGCGCAAGGTGCTCGAGGTCAACGTCTCGGGCATGGCCGCCACCCTCGCCGCCTTCGCGCCCGCCATGCGCCGCGCCGGGCGCGGTACCCTCGTCTCAGTCGCGAGCGTCGCCAGCTTCCGCGGCCTCGCCGGCAACGGCGCCTACAGCGCCTCCAAGGCCGCCGCGCGGGTCTGGACGGAAAGCCTGAGAACGGAGCTGCACGGCTCGGGCGTCTCGGTGGTGTGCATCTGCCCCGGCTACGTGGATACTCCGCTCACCCGCGTGAACGGCTTCCACATGCCCTTCTTGCTCACCGCAGACCAGATCGCGCCCAGGATCGCCCGCGCCATCGCCGCCAAGCGCCGCGTCGCCGTGATCCCGTGGCAGATGTCCCTTGTCACCAGCGTGATGCGCGTGATGCCGAACTGGCTCTACGACCGCCTCGCCTCCGGCGCGCCTCGCAAGCCGCGCGGACTTTCCTCCGGCTAGCGCTGCAGGCGCAGCGACGCGTAGCTGCCGGGAGCGTCCTCGATGGCCTTGGACGGGATGCGGGCGGGGACCTTCTCGCCGCCGTTCAGCGCGTCGATCCACTTCTGCCAGTCGTTCCACCACGACCCCGCATGCTGCGTCGCGCTCTTGAACCACTCGTCCGCCGTGGCGGGGTTCG
>Ga0310810_10007052_pt1 | contig 12769 bp, 8 predicted proteins | sample NCmetagenome_FD_207641 | JGI IMG/M metagenome (GOLD analysis project Ga0310810, IMG submission 207641) | Soil microbial communities from experimental microcosm in Duke University, North Carolina, United States - NC | ecosystem: Engineered > Artificial ecosystem > Soil microcosm > Unclassified ... | reverse complement strand
GACGCCGTCGTGGCGCAGCTCGTTTCGCCGGCGAGCGCGCTGCTCACCGGGCGGCGCCTTGGCGTCTTCGAGGTGCAAGGACTGTTGGGCGTCGGCGGGATGGGCGAGGTCTATCGCGCGCGCGACACGCGGCTCGGGCGCGAGGTCGCGATCAAAATCCTGCCGCATGCGTTCAGGGACGATTCCGACCGGCTCGCCCGCTTCGAACGCGAGGCGCGCGTGCTCGCCTCGCTGAATCATCCGCACATCGCGGCCATCTACGGGCTCGAGGACGTCTCGGGTGGCAAAGCCCTCGTGATGGAGCTCGTCGAGGGCGAGGACCTTTCACAAAAGATCGAAGGGCTGAGGGCTAAGGGCTCAGGGCTGCCGCTCGACGAGGCGCTACCCCTGGCGAAGCAGATCGCCGAAGCCCTCGAAGCGGCGCACGAGCAGGGCATCATCCATCGCGATCTGAAGCCCGCGAACATCAAGGTGCGCACCGACGGCACGGTGAAAGTCCTCGATTTCGGACTGGCGAAGGCGTTCGACCCGCCCGGCTCACCGCGTCCCGGCGCGACGACGTCCCCGACGCTCTCTCTGCAGGCGACGCAAGCCGGCATGATCCTGGGAACGGCCGCGTACATGGCGCCGGAGCAGGCGCGTGGAAAAGTTGTCGACACCCGCGCCGACATCTGGGCGTTCGGCTGCGTGCTGTACGAGATGGTCACCGGGGCTCGTGCCTTCAAGAGCGACGACGTGACCGACACCATCGTGGCGATCCTGAGCCGGGAGCCCGACTGGCAGAAGATCCCCGTGACGGCGTCAGCCGTGCGGCCGCTGCTCGTCCGGTGTTTGAAGAAAGATCCGAAGCAGCGGCTGCAGGCGATCGGCGACGCGCGCATCGAGATCGACGAGATACGGGAGGCGCCGCAGGCCGACCGCGATCGCGTGTCGCCCGTACACCGACCGGGAAATCGTTGGCTGTTGGCCACCGGTCTGTTGCTCGTGACAGTCATCGCAGCGGTGCAGAGCGTGCGTCTCTGGCGGCAGTCGCCGGCCGCGCCGTTCGCACCCGAGGCCCGGCTCGAGATTACGACGCCATTGGCTCCCGGCGGCGGCATCGCCGGCCGCCCCGTACAACCGGCGGTGGCGATTTCACCGGATGGATTGAAGATCGTGTTCTCGGCGTACCTGGACGGACGGCTGGTGCTGTGGCTGCGCTCAATCGAATCGGTGACGGCCCACCCGCTTGCGGGTACCGACACCGCTGTGCTCCCGTTCTGGTCACCCGACAGTCGGTCTGTGGGGTTCTTCGCGGACAGCCAGCTCAAGCGGATTGACATCGACGGCGGAACAATCCGGACACTGACACGCGCCACGTTTGGTCTCGGCGGGGCCTGGAACAGCGACGGGACGATTCTGTTCACACCGCTCTTTTCCGGCCCAATCTATCGCATCTCCGCGGCGGGCGGCGAAGCGACGGTTGTTACGCAATTGGCCTCAGGGCAGGTCAGCCACTGGTACCCACGATTTTTGCCCGACGGCCGTCATTTCCTCTACGTCGTCGCGGGCCGCACCGATGCCAACGCCATTTATGTCGGCGATCTCGATGGATCGAAACCACGTCGGCTGGTGGACGCCGAGTTGGCCGACGTTCATCTCTCTTCGAACCGACTGCTCTTCGTCCGCCAGGGCACGCTCTTTTCGCAGCCCTTCGATGTGAGTGCGCTGACGCTGACCGGCAGTCCTGCGCCGCTCGCGGAGCAGGTCGCGACCGTGTCGGCCTCACGTGCTGGTCCAGTTCTGTATCGCACGACGCCGCGCCCGGGCCGGCGTCAGCTGGTGTGGCTCGATCGTTCCGGGAAAGAAATCAGCCGCGTCGGCAGTCCGGACGGCAGCCGCATGCCGGAAGGGTCCGACACGGACATCGCGATCTCACCTGACGGCCGGTATGTGGCGCTGAGCCGCATGGTGGACCAGAACCATGACATCTGGCTGCTCGAGACGGCGCGCGGCGTACTCAGCCGCTTCACGTTCGACACGGCGGCGGAATATTCCGCGCGCTGGTCTCCTGACGGTCGGCGGGTGGTCTTCACCTCGGACAGGAACGGAGTGTTCGATCTGTACGTGAAGCCGGCGAGCGGTGCTGGAAGCGAGGAGCTGCTTCTGGCGACGCCTGTGAACAAGTCGCCGATCGACTGGTCACCGGATGGGCGCGTGCTCTTGTTTCGCAGCACCGATCCCGTCACCAGTCACGACCTGTGGGCGCTGCCGCTCTACGGCGATCGGCAGCCGTTCCCAGTGGCGCGCACCAACTTCATCGAAGCATTCGCACAGTTTTCACCGGACGGCCGATGGCTGGCCTACCAGTCGAACGAATCCGGCCGGACAGAAGTGTACGCGCAGCCATTTCCAGGTCCTGGTGCCAAACTGCAGATTTCGACGAACGGCGGCGCCCAGATGCGCTGGCGCCGCGACGGGCGGGAATTGTTCTACCTCGGACTCGACAGCCGCCTGATGGCGGTGCCGATCCGAAAGGCGGACACCGGCGAAGGGCTCATCGCCGGCGAACCGATGCCGTTATTCACCGCTCATGTGGGTGATATTGTGCCGCTGCAGAGTGGCTACAGCATCTCGTACATCATCTCGCCCGACGGGCAGCGGTTTCTGATGGACACGATCGTCGAAGAACCAGCAGCCGCACCGATCACGGTCATCCTCAATTGGAAACCCGGTTCGTAGCTGCCGCATCGGTCGACTCCCCTGCGAGCGTGGACCGTGACGCCTGAGCGCCTCCGCGAAGTCGAGAAACTGTTTCACGAGGCGCGCGAGCGGCCGCCTGCCGAGCGTGAGACGTTTCTCGCGCGCGCGTGTGCGCACGATTCCGCGCTGCGCCGCGAGGTCGAGTCCCTGCTGGCACAGCCGCCGGCCGGCATGATCGACGCGCCGGTCGGCGCGCTGGTGGCCGGGCTCGTCGCGCCAGCCGCGCTGCAGCTCCTGCCAGGATCGTCTCTTGGTTCGTACCGGATCGAGGGACCGCTCGGCGCCGGCGGTATGGGCGAGGTCTATCGCGCGCACGACACGACCCTTGGCCGTGACGTCGCCATCAAGATCCTGCCGCAGGAGTTCACCACCGATGTGGAACGGCGCGCCCGGTTCGAGCGCGAAGCGCGTCTGCTGGCGACCGTCAATCATCCGCATGTCGGCGCCATCTATGGCGTAGTGGACGCTGAGGGCATTCACGGCCTGGTCCTCGAGCTGGTCGACGGTCCGACGCTCGCCGATCGCCTGACCGCAGGGGCATTACCCCTCCGCGAAGCGCTGCGCATCGCGCGTCAGATTGCCGAAGCACTCGAAGCCGCGCACGAGAAAGGCGTCGTCCATCGTGATCTCAAGCCGGCGAACATCAAGGTCACGCACAACGGCGTCGTCAAGGTGCTCGATTTCGGTCTCGCCAAGGCGATCGCGAGCGGCGCAGCAGACAACGAGCTTCGTGGATCGGTGGCGGTCACCTCAGACCGCACGACGCCTGGATTGATTCTTGGCACGACGGCGTACATGAGCCCCGAGCAGGCGCGTGGCGGCGAGATCACACGGCGAACGGACGTCTGGGCATTCGGTGCCGTCCTGTTCGAGATGCTCACGGGCCGCCGCCCCTTCGGCGGCGCAACCGTCTCGGACGTAGTCGCCGCCATCCTGCGGGCCACACCCGACTGGAGCATGTTGCCGGCAGATGTACCACCGAGCGTCGCGCGGCTCGTACGACGCTGTCTCGAGCGCGATCCGAACGCGCGCATGCACGATATCGGCGATGCGCGGCTCGAGATCGAGGATGCGGAGAAGGCGCTCGAGGCGGGAACGCTGAGCGCCATTGCGCCACCTGCCGGCGACAGCACGATCCGATCGCCGTCGTCACGTCGCCTCGCTCGCGGCTGCCGGCGCGTATGTCCTGGGCTCGCGCCGCGCACCTGCCCAGGCCCAGGAGGTGCGTCTCGAGATGCAGCCGCCCGACGGCACCCATTTCGTCAGCGTGCCGGCAGTTGCGCCTGATGGCCGGCAGATCGCGTTCGCGACGGCGCCGAACGCGGGCGGCACGTCACAATTATGGGTCCGGCCCCTCTCCGCCAACGCGGCCATCGCTCTGGCCGGCGCCGAGGACGCGAGCTATCCGTTCTGGTCGCCGGACAGCCGCTCGGTCGCATTCTTCGCCGGCGGCAAGTTGAAGCGGCTCAATTTGGCCGGCGGCGGTCCAATCGTGGTCTGCGACGCTGCGGCGGGACGGGGCGGGCTGTGGCTGGACGACGGATCAATCGTCTTCGCCCCGAATCAGTTCGCGCCGTTAGTGCGTGTCAGCGCTGCCGGGGGCGAGCCGGCGCCGTTTACGAAGCTCGCAAGCGACGAAACCGGCCACCGGTTCCCGCAGCGCCTGCCCGGCCGTTGGCTCATGTACTTCTCAGTAAATCGCGCGCCGGCGAAAAGCGGCACGCGTCTCATCACCGTCGATGCCCCGGAACAGCAGCTCGCCTTCTTCGCGACGCGCACCATCGCGGAGTATGTGAACGCGTGTCTGTTGTTCGATCGCAGCGAATCCACGTCCGGGACCCTGTTTGCCCGGCGGCTGACGTTGCCGAGTGGTCAGTTGACCGGCGATCCCGTCGAGATCGGACTGGCGCGCATTTCGGAGACGCTCGGCCGCCGCGTCATGTCGACCGGGCCGACGGGCGTGATCGCCTATCAAGGTCCGTTGGAGCCGCTGGGACAGTTCACGTGGATGAGCCGGGATGGCCGCGCGATGGACACTATCGGCGCCCCTGTCGCGCGACTGGGTGTGGAGTTGTCGCCGGACCGCAAACAGGTCGCAACCGTCAGGTCTGGCGAACGCGTCTGGGTGCTGGATCTCGCGCGCCCGGTTCCGAACGCCGTAACGGGAGAGAGCCATCGTCATCCGATCTGGACGCCGGATGGAGGACGGATTACGTCGTTATTCCAGGGACGAGGGATCGGCACGTTCGATCTGGTCACGACGTCAGTGACGACCGGAGCCGTCGAGACACTGTTGCAGCAGGCCGTCCTGGTCAAGCCGATGGCATGGAGCCGCGACGGTCAGACCATCGTATACGTCGCTTCGAACGCAAAGGGACCGGAGCGATCGATTTGGACGATGCCCATCGCAGACCCACGAAAGGCGGCGGTGTACCTACAGGACGGCGCGCAGAATCTCGAGGCGCGGCTGTCGCCGGACGAAAAATGGATGGCGTATACGACAGACCGCTCGGGACGGTTCGAAGTCGAAGTTCGGAGTTTCCCGGTGCCTGGCGCAAGACATCCGATCTCGCTCGAGGGCGGCTCCTATCCCAGGTGGCGTGCCGATGGCCGGGAGCTGTATTACCTGTCAGCAGACTCCCATCTGATGGCCGTCGCCGTAAAGCCAGGCGATCCGCCCGTGTTCGGCAATCCCGAGCGGCTCTTCGAGGTCCGTCTCGTGGCGCATCAGGACCGCGCGAACTTCGCGCAGTACGAATACGACGTGAGCGCCGACGGCTCTCGCTTCCTGATCAATCGTCAAATCGCGGAACCCGCCACGAGCATGACCATCGTCCTCAACTGGGCGCCTCCGCGCTGACAAGTCGGCCGCTTATTGGCCGCAGCTCCTTCCGCGTTTCCTCGGCAAGGCGCTGCGTGTCGTACGTGACTTTCTCCTGCTCGGCCAGCTTCCTGTCGGTCAGCGTCGTCATCAACGCTTCGGCAGGAGTGATGTCGCCGATCAACGTGTCCACGGCCACGACGTTGTAGTCGGTGAGCGCCGACGAGATCTGCTTCCTCGCATCGTCCTGCCGCTCGCGACGTGTCCGCAGAAAATCGATGACGTCTGAACCCTGCGCGGCATTTCTGAAGTAGTTGCCGATCGTCGGCTCGAGCACCTGCGTCACCAGGTTGACCATGCTGCCGAACCGCGCGATCACCTTCGGCGCCTCCGAGCGCGGAATATCGAGGGCGATCATCGACCCCAGCGCCCAGAGTTGCGCGTCAGTCACGTGTCTTCTCCAGTCGTCGGCGGCGATGTGCGGCCGTTCGGTGCGGCTATCTTAGCGCCCGCCGGTGATACCATGCGGCGTCATTCGGAAAGACAGGAGGCGGTCGTGATGAGGACTTGGCGATCGGTGGCGCTGCTGCTGCTTTTCGTTCCGGCACTTCTCGCTGCGCAGGCGCCGGGCAACGTCGACTCGAGGGTCTTCTACTACCCCAAGCCTCTGGCGCGCACCCCGTGGCAGGCGCCGATGAAGCCGGTCACGCGGCTGGCCGACGTGAAGGCCAAACATCGCGGCGAGCCAGAATGGCGCGAGCCGGTCATCCAGGATGAGAACTCTCGCGCGTTCCTCGTGCAGGAGCCGGCGGGGACCACGCACGCGCGCAGGCTGTATCCAGACTCTCCTGCCTGGTGGGCCGTCATCGACGGCCGGATCCGCTTCGAAGTCGAAAAGCCCGACCGCACCTTCGAGGTGTTCGAAGCGACGAAAGGCTCGTACGTCTTTGTGCCAGAGCGGATGCTGCACGCGTTCACGGTGGTCGGTAATCTGCCGGCGATCAGCTTCGAGGTGACGCTGGCGTCGGCGACGCCCGTGTATCCCGACCGGCCGGCACAGGCGCAGCCCGGCGTCGAATTCATCCCGGTGCGGTTGAGCACGGGACCCAATCCGCTCGATGTACCCGATCCAAACGGAAAGCCGTGGCCGATCCACTTCAACGTCAACGATCTCGCCACGCAGAATTCCGCGAAGAAGAACTGGACGCAGGAAGCAATCCGCAAGAACCGCGCGCGGGGCAACCTGATCTGCGGGCAGGCAGGATCCGATCAACCCGTCGGGCCGAACAACCGCGGGCACTTCCACTCGGACTTCGCGGAGTTCTGGGTGGTGATGCTCGGGGAGCTGCGCTGGACCTTCGAGGGCGACGAGCCCGGCTCGATCGTCGCCAGCCCGGGAGACATCGTCTACGCGCCGCCGAAGACGTGGCACGCGCCGCAATTCTGGGGCAAGACCGGGCTCAACTGCCGCCTGACCAGCAGCACGTATCCGTCGGCGAATCATTTCTACGATCCGGGTTCAGCGCGACATCATTGAGCTCCACGCACGGTCCGGCTGAAGCCGGACGCTACCGATGGGTTCGGGTCCGGCTAAAGCCGGACACTACCGGCGACGCCGCCGGCGTGCCGAGAACAGGATTCCAATCCCGACCAGGTTCATCGCCACGATCATCGTCGTGATCTTGAGCGCGAACGTGGACACGCTCTCGACCTTGATGATCGGGAACACCGACAGCACGATGTAGAGCAGCGTCATCAGCAGGCCGGACAGTGACGCCAGCCGGAGCCACAGCGGCGGCCGGGGTGTCACGGTGCGCAGCCCGAACAACGGGATGGCGAACATCACGACATACGTGAGCGCGTAGAGAATGCCGCTGCCGTTGAACAGGAGCTGAAACGCCTCCGCGTGCCCGACGCCGATCAGGCTCGACGACGCGAACGCGAACGAGCTGACGCCGACGAGCACGATCGAGTTCACCGGCGTCCTGTAGGTGGCGTGCAGACGGCTGAACCAGGCGGGCAGCAGGTGATCCCACCCGGCCACCATCGGCAGGCGCGTCACCGCGGTGAAGGCGACGCTCGCCTGCCCGACGCGCATCGCCAGCGTCATCAGAATCGCCATCGTCACGAGCGGCGTCGCGATGCCGAATGGACCGTAGCCGACGCGCAGCACCTGCGCCACGGGCCCAATCAGATCGATGTCGTCGGTCGGCACGTAGGCTACGACGGCGCTCGTGCCCAGCACGAACATCAAGGCGATGACCGGCGCCGCGATGAACACGGAGCGCGTGACCGAGCGTGCGGGCGCCCTGGTTTCGCCGGCCAGGATCGCCATGTACTCGAAGCCGCCCAGCGCGCCGAAGCCCATCTTGCCGAGGATGTTCAGGTTGTAGAGCGACAGCTCGGGGAGGTGCGTGCGAAACGGATGGTATTCCGCGAGCGTGCCCGTCAGGAGGCCAATTGCCGGGAGCAGCACCACCGCGCCGAAGATCGTGATCATGAAGATGCCGCCGGTGTTGTGGACCCACTTGCCCACGGACAGACCGATGGTGGACGTCACCACCATCAACGACAGGAGCAGCGCCGACGACAACGCGACGAACCAGCTGCTGCTCGTCATCCACGCCGCGCTCGGTCCGATGGCATACGCGAGATACGTCGCGCACTGGAAGCCGATCTCGGACGTGAACACGATCACGTAGAGCCACAGGTTCCATGCGAGCATGAAACCCACGGCCTGGTTGAAACCGAGCTTCGCCCACTGATACAGGCCGCCTTCGAGCGGCATCAACCGATTGAGGTAGATCACCACCGCGGCCGACGGCAGGTAGAACAGCACGAGCGCCAGCAGCCAGAACACGACGTGCGACGGTCCGAGCTTGCCCGCCACGCCGATCCACGTGAGCCCGACGATGAACAGGATCTGCGTCAGGGCGAGATCGCGGACGCCGAGCTCCTTCTTCAGCGATGCGCTGTGCGCCTCGACGCGCGCCTCGGCCTGTGCAAGTCCTGCCGCCGGAGCGGCCCTGGGATCAGACGATGCGTCAGAGTTGTCTGAGGTCATGCGCGCGCCTCGCCAAGCAGCGTCCAGTAGCGCGCCCAGGCCTCGAGCCCTTCGTGGAGCCGGTGGATGCGGAAGAACTCGTTGGGCGCGTGGAAGTCCTCGTCCGCGGTGGAGAACGAGAAGAACACCGTCTCGAGATTCATGCGGCGCTGGAACAGCTCGGCGATCGGCACCGTGCCGCCCATGCGCACGACAAGCGGTCTCACGCCGTAGGTCGCAAACAGAGCGGCATCTGCCGCCTTCAATCCGAAGTGATCCGTCTCGATGTGCGCCGCGCGCGAGCCGTGGTCCGCGAGCGATAGCGACAAGCGGGTGCCAGGCGGCACGTGAGCCTCGAGATGCCGTCGCACTCGCTCTGCCACGGCGTCGGGATCCTGATCGGGCACGAGCCGGCAGGTGATCTTCGCGTGCGCCTCGCTCGGGATCACGGTCTTCTGGCCGGATCCCTGATAGCCGCCCCACATACCGTTGATCTCGAGCGTCGGACGCGTCCACTGACGCTCGAGCGTCGTGTAGCCCGGCTCGCCGAACGCGGCCGGCGCGCCGACCTGCGCGAGGTACGCCTGCTCGTCGTACGGCAATGCGGCGAGGGCCGCGCGCTCGTTGGACGACAGCTCCCGGACGTCGTCGTAAAAGCCCGCCACGGCCACGCGGCCGTCGGCGTCGTGCAGTGAGGCGATCAGCGAAGCCATCGCGTGCAGTGGATTCGCCACGCCGCCGCCATGACGGCCCGAATGCAGATCTTTCGAAGCCGCCGTCAGCGTGAGCTCGAGCCCGCAGAGTCCCCGGCACGCGACGGTGAGCGACGGCTCGTCGATGCGCCACATCGCGCCATCGGCCGACACGACAACGTCCGCCGCGAGGAGCTCTTTGTGCTGCTGCACGAAGGCGTCGAGATGGCGGCTGCCGATCTCTTCCTCCCCCTCGAACAGAAACTTGATGTTCACAGGCAGGCCCCCGGCGGTCGCAAAGAACGCGGCCGCAACCGCGATCGGAATCAGCATCGGTCCCTTGTCGTCGGAGATGCCGCGAGCGTAGAGACGGCCGTCGCGGACGGTTGGCGTCCACGGAGGGCTGAGCCATTTCTCGAGCGGGTCCGGCGGCTGCACGTCGTAGTGACCGTACACCAGCACCGTCGGCCTGCCCGGCGCACCCAGCCACTCGCCGTACACGACCGGATTACCGGCGGTGGGAAGGATGCGCGTGGCGAACGGCCCGGCAGCGGTTACTTCCGCGGCCACCCAGCGCGCCGCGCACTCGATATCCGCCGCGTGCGCGGGATCGGTGCTGACGCTCGGGATCGACGCGAACTCGATCAGCTTGCCGAGGATCCGGTCGTGATTCGCGCGGAGATGAGCCAGCACTCGATCGTCGGCCATCATTTCCCGCCGTCGATCGAGATCACCTGACCGGTGATCCAGCCGGCATAGGCGGAGGCGAAGAAGAGCACGCCGTAGGCGATGTCGTCAGGCGTGCCCAGACGCTTGAGGGCGATCCGCTCGACGAGCGCGCGCTGACCCTCCTCGCCGTACGACTCCCACTGCCGCTCGGTCGTCGGATTGGATCGAACGAATCCCGGCGCGATGTTGTTGACCGTGATCCCCCACGGTCCCAGTTCGTGGGCGAGCTGCCGCGTGAGCCCGATCTGCGCGGCCTTCGCCGACGCGTACGCCTGGATGCCGGTGAGGCTGATGCCCAGCCCGGCGCCGCTCGAAATGTTGACGATCCGTCCGCCGCGGGCGGCCTTCATGCCGGGCGCCACGGCCTGCGAGAAATAGAACGCGCCGGTGACGTTGACGTCGAAGATCGCCCGCCACTCCTCGGGCGTGATCTGCTCGAGCGGCCGCCCGACCTGTCCGAGCACGCCGCCGGCGTTGTTCACCAGGATGTCGACACGACCCGACGTCGACGACGCCGCAGCGACGCACGCGTCGACGGCAGCGCGATCGCTGACGTCGGTGATCGTCGTGCGGCACGATCCTCCGGCGTTGCGGCACAGGGCTTCCGTCTCGCGAAGCTCGTCGCCGAGCACGTCACACGCCCAGACGTGAGCGCCGCGCCCGGCGAACGCCACAGCGATGGCGCGCCCGAATCCGTGCGCGGCGCCTGTGACGATTGCGGTCTTTCCGCTGAAGTCCAGGTGGTCGTTAGTCATTGATCGTTTGGCCGGCGGCAAGGGCGTCGAGTGTGTCGAGGGACTGCGGACGGGCGCCGCGCTCGATCTCGTGGATAAGGGTCACCAGGCGCGCGGTGAGCGGTGTCGGCACTCCGGCCTGGTCCCCCAAACTGACGACGATGCCCAGTTGGGCGTCGACTTCGGTGGGCCGCCTCCGCACCGCGAGGTCGCGCCAGATGCCGCTATGCGATTTCGCCGAGCGCCGGTTGTGCGCGACCAGCGCGTCGAGCGACCGCTCCGCCGCGCCGGCGGGCGCAGTGGTCAGGTATGCCGCGGGGTCGAACCCATCGAACGTCTCCGGCCGAACGTCGCGTGCCGCCGCGACGGCGAGGATCTCGCGCGCCAGCGCGATGTACAGATGCCGGTAGGCGGGCATGGCAAGGGCGTCGGCGATCGACTCGTTGGTCAACGCCGTCGCGAACAGCATCGCTCCGTACGCTTCCTTGCCCCACAGGTAGCCCCAGATGTTGGGCGTCACGATGGCGCGCGGAGCGAAATGGCGCCACGCGTCGCAAATCGCCGTCACGCGAGGCGTGAGGCGGCCGTCGATCTCGCCCACCACCACGGCTCCATGACCGGCGTAGTGAATGACGCCAGGCTCCAGATAGTCGGAGCCGAAATTGACAAAGGCGCCGACCGTGCGCTGCGCGCCGACGACCACCGCGATCGCCAGCTCGTTGAGGCCGTTCTGCGCCGACACGACGTATCCGTTGCCGGTCAGGTGCGGACGCAGTGCGCGCACGGCGGCGTCAGTGTGATGCGCCTTGGTCGCGAGGATGATCTCGTCCCACATGCCGCTCAGCGTTTGCGGCGTAAACGCCGGCACGCGCACGGCGAACTCGTCAATCGGACCGGTCACGCGGAGGCCGTTCTGGTTGATGGCGTCGACGTGCTCGACGACCGCATCGACTACGGTGACGTCCTGGCCAGCGCGTGCGAGATAGGCGCCCAGCGTCCCGCCAATCGCTCCCGCGCCCCAGATCAGTGATCGCTTGCTCATTGGTAATTGCACATTGCTAATTGCAAATTGCTAATTTCAGACTTTAACTTCTAACTTCTAACTTACAGATCTCTTAGCAGCTGCCGTGTTTCGTCGACCGCAATTTCCCACAGCGCGAACATCTCGTCGTCCGCGCGCTGATACATCCCGCCGAAGTTGCCGTCGCCGAGATACTGACGCAGCGCGACCGGATCGAGGGCGCGCACCCGTGCCATGTCGACCATCGGACGCTGCGCGCCCGGCATGGCTACGCCGGGCAGCCGCGTCCACGGAAAGTTCTCCATCCACGAGCCGTGCGACGCCACGGGATCGATCGCCTGCACCTTGGCCCACGTGCGCGGGGCGTTCCACCAGTTGTGGAAGAGGACGCGGCAAGCCGGGTGATCGGCGGCCCACTCGAGCGCGAACTGCTGCACGGCGTTGTTGCCGCCGTGCCCGTTGACGATCAGGATGCGGCGAAATCCGCTGTGGGCCATGCCGTCGAGGATGTCGCCGACGACGCGCAAATGCGTCTCGACGCGCAGCGAGATCGAGCCGGGGAACTCGCGGAAATAGGGCGTGACGCCGTACGGCACCACCGGAAACACCGGCACGCCGAGCGGCTCCGCGGCGTCGGCGGCCACACGCTCGGGCAGGATGCAATCGACCGTGAGACGCAAATGACTGTGCTGCTCGGTGCTGCCGAGCGGCAATACGGCGCGGTCGTCGCGCCGCAGGTATTCCTCCACCTGCATCCAGTTCATGTCGGCAATGCGCATGTCGGTCCTCAGTCCGTGGTCAGAACAGGCCGCTCATTCTAGTGCCGCCGGGCACACGTCAACGAGGCCCACACGGCCGGGACTATGATGCGGGCACACCGTTGTGACAACAAACCCATGAAAGCTGGTGGATGGCGTGTGGGGCTGGCCGCCGTTGCCGTTGTCCTGACGATAGCCGCTGGCGCCGCCGTCACACAACTGCCCGCGT
>Ga0310810_10007051_pt1 | contig 12769 bp, 10 predicted proteins | sample NCmetagenome_FD_207641 | JGI IMG/M metagenome (GOLD analysis project Ga0310810, IMG submission 207641) | Soil microbial communities from experimental microcosm in Duke University, North Carolina, United States - NC | ecosystem: Engineered > Artificial ecosystem > Soil microcosm > Unclassified ... | reverse complement strand
CCCCCGGTCCTCCGGACGATCCTACGCTCCGTCGAGGTGTCCACGCCTTACCGTGGCTCGATACGAAAGGGTACGCACCCGGGGCGATCTCATCTTTGTGACATTTTCAGGACAGTAGAACCGGCACCAGGGGTTCTGGCGTCTAAACCGTCATTAAGCGCCAGCACTGCCAGGAACGGAGCGAACGGCTTTGTAAAACTTTGATGATGAAGCAGATGTGGAAGGCGGCCGAACGGGACCGGAGTGCGTGATTGCCACGCTCGAAACCAGTGAGTGTGTCAGTTTTTCCTCACCAGCCCCCGCCGGCAGTCAATCATAGCTTCACAAATCAGCATTTTTTGCAGTAAACTGTTGGGCTTTATACGTGGCAGTTGGCTTGCATGACGGCCAACGACTTTGAAGAGCGAAGCGGAGAGGGAAAGGAGCGCACTCATATGGAAGTTCATAAGAATCCAGGCGGGCAAATGACCCGGGATCGATACGCGGAACTGACCCGGATACTCGAAGAGCGGCGGCGGGAAATCATGGATCAAGTGCAGGAAAAGATTCGTGATGCCCGTACCGAGAGCCCGAACAGCCCGACGCAGGGCGTGCTCGATGCGGCTGAAAGCTCCGAGGCAGATATTCAGGACGAGATCGAGTTCGCGTTGATCCAGATGAAGGCCGAAACCCTTCACAAAATCGAGGAAGCCCTGCGGCGGCTGGAGGAGGGCACCTTCGGCTACTGCTATGAATGCGGCGAGGAAATCTCCGAACGCCGCCTGCGAGCGTTGCCGTTTGCCGTCCGGTGCAAGGATTGCGAAGAGGCCCGGGAAACGGTCCAGCAGCGTGAAAAGGCGATAGCGCAGCGCCGCGGCAACGCGTCGCTCTTTATCGACATGCAGGGATAAAGTTCGATCGGCGTTCCGGCCTGCCGACCGCAGGCCGGACGCCGCCGGCCCGCCCGAGGGGCGCCCGCCCCAGACAGTTTCCGCGTATCATCACCCGAACGATCCGTTGAAAGGGAGGATCGCCCAATGAGCGATCAATCCGATCAGTCCGAAAAAGCCGATCAGGCCGAGCGTCTCGACGAAGACTTGCTAGTCAGCGGTGAGCGACCGTTGACGATTCCCGGCGAGCTGCCGGTGCTGCCGCTTCGCGATACCGTCCTGTTCCCGAACTCTTTCATGCCGCTGGCGGTGGCCCGCGAGGCGTCCGTCCGGCTCATCGACGAGGCGACATCGTCGGGCCGGATGATTGGCGTTTTTACGCAGCGGGAGGCCGGAGTCGAAGAGCCGTTGCTCGACGATCTCTATCCGATCGGGACTGCCACGCACATCCACAAGATGTTCAAGCTGCCCGACGGCAGCTTGCGGCTGATCGTGCAGGGATTGGCCCGCGTGCGACTCGACCGACTGGTGCAGACCCGGCCGTACCTGCGCGGCGCGGTGGTGGCCGCCGACGAAAGCCTGCGGGAGGAAGATCATCTCGAGATCGATGCCTTGCAGCGAAATATCAAGAGCAATTTCCAGCAGGTTGTCTCGCTGTCGCCCGTGCTGTCGGACGACCTTCAGGCGCTCGCGGCGAACATCACCGATCCGGGCAAACTGGCCGACTTCATCGCCTCGAGCCTGACGACGATCGGGACGCCGGTGAAGCAGGAAGTGCTCGACACGCTCGATATTCGCGCGCGGATGGACACGCTCAACCGGATTCTGATCAAAGAGCTCGAGGTCCTCGAGCTCGGTTCGAAGATCCAGTCGCAGGTCCAGTCCGAGGTTGGAAAGAATCAGCGTGAGTATTTCCTCCGCGAGCAGCTCAAGGCCATCCAGAAGGAGCTTGGCGAAGGCGACGATCAGGCTCGCGAAATCGATGAACTCCGGGCCAAGGTCGACGCGGCCGGCATGCCGGACGCGGTGAAGAAAGAGGCGCTCCGCGAACTCGATCGCCTCTCCAAGATGCCGGTGGCGGCGGCGGAGTACACCGTCTCCCGGACCTACATGGACTGGATCGTTGCGCTGCCGTGGGCGAAACGGACAGAGGATTCAATCGATCTGAAACGCACGAAAGGCATCCTCGACGCCGACCATTCAGGTCTCGAGAAGGTCAAAGACCGCGTGCTCGAATACCTGGCGGTGCGAAAGCTGAACCCAGACGTCAAAGGCCCCATCCTCTGTTTCCTCGGTCCTCCCGGAGTGGGCAAAACCTCACTGGCGAAATCGATTGCCAACTCGCTCGGCCGCAAGTTCGTCCGCGTATCGCTCGGCGGGATGCGCGACGAAGCGGAGATTCGAGGGCACCGGCGCACCTACATCGGCGCGCTGCCCGGCCAGATTATCCAGGGACTGCGTCGCGCCGAATCGAAGAATCCCGTGTTCATCCTCGACGAGATCGACAAGCTGGGCTCCGACTTCCGCGGCGATCCAGCATCGGCTCTCCTCGAGGTGCTCGACCCTGAGCAGAACAACACATTTCGCGATCATTACCTCGACGTCCCGTTCGACCTGTCCGAGGTGTTGTTTCTGACGACGGCGAACGTGCTCGATCCAATTCCTCCGGCGCTGCGCGACCGGATGGAGGTTCTCGAACTGGCCGGCTACACCGAGGAAGAAAAGCTGAAGATCGCGATCGAGCACCTGATCGAGAAGCAGGTGACGAATCACGGTCTGTCGGCGGAGAACGTCGAGTTCACCGAGCGGGCGATTCGCGCCGTCATTCGCGGCTACACGCGCGAGGCGGGTGTTCGCAACCTCGAGCGCGAGATTGGCGCGCTCTGCCGCAAGGTCGCCCGCAGGCGTGCGGAAGGCGACGAATCCCGGATCGTCATCACCGACGACATCGTCGTCGAGATGCTCGGCGCGCCGACGTTCCTCGACGAGGAAATCGAGAACCGGACGAAGGATCCGGGTGTGGCCGTCGGGCTGGCATGGACGCCGTCGGGCGGGGAAGTGCTGTTCGTGGAAGCGTCGCGGATGCAGGGGGGCGGCAGCCTGACCCTGACCGGGCACCTCGGTGACGTCATGAAGGAATCTGCCCGGACGGCCTTGTCGTGGTTCCGGGCTCACGCGCAGCATTACGGCGTCAACCCGGAGTTCTACAAGGACGCGGAAATCCATCTCCATGTCCCATCAGGGGCGATTCCAAAGGATGGCCCGTCAGCTGGCGTGACGATGGTGACTGCGCTGGCGTCCGAGCTGACCGGACGTCCGGTGCGCGGCGACGTGGCCATGACGGGGGAAATCACGCTGTCCGGCCGTGTGCTGCCGGTTGGCGGGATCAAGGAGAAGGTGCTTGCGGCTCGCCGTCTCGGTATTACCGAAGTGATCCTGCCCCGTCAGAACGAAAAGAACATCAAAGAGGATCTGACCGAAGACCTTCGCGCCGAGCTGACGATTCACTACGTGACGCACATTGAAGAGGTCACCGCGATTGCGCTGCGGCCGTCGGCCACACAGACCCACACCGGGCTGCCGATGGATGAGGAGATCAGGGAGACGGTGCAGTAATCTCGCGGCTCTCGGCTCGCGGCTCGAGTCGCGAACCGCCATCCGCGGCCCGATCAGATCATCGCCAGTCCCGCCACCGTCTTCATGTCGATGATCTCGCCGCGGCGGATCATCTCGCGCGCTTCGCGCAACTCGAACGTCTTCGCCTCGATATCCTCATCCTCGTCGACGGCCGCTGCTTCGGTTGGCTCTTCCAGGCTCGAGACGCGGAAGAACACCATCTCCTCGTCGCAATAACCGGGCGTGGGAAGCATGGCGGCCATACGGACGATGGTCGCCGGCACCTTGCCAATCTCCTCGTGACATTCCCGGCGCGCCGCCTGCTCGGGGGATTCCCCGTCATCTACGCTGCCGGCAGGAAGCTCCCACAGGAACGCATTGACCGGATACCGGTATTGCCGGATCAGGATGACGTGACCGGGCTCGGGTATCGGGATCAGCACGACCGACTTCGGATGGCGGACGACGTCAACCGTGACCGTCCGGCCGTTCGGCATGCGGACCTTGTCTCGATCGACATCGAAGACTTTGCCGTCATAGACGCGTTCGTGACTGAGTCGCTCTGGATCAGACATGTGTGGTTCCTTCGATGAATCGTGTCCAGCCAGTTTCCAGTTCCCAGTCTCCAGCTCCAGAACGTCCAATCTCACTGGGAACTGGCAACTGGAAACTGGCAACTATTCAACGCGAGACTCGATGTCATCGAGCACCCCCTGCAAGTCCAACGGCAGGGGTGAGTCAAATTCAACTCGCCGTCCGTCGGCCGGGTGCGTGAACGCCAGTCGTGCCGAGTGCAGAAACGGGCGTTCGAGTCGCTGGACGGCGCGCAAGTGCCCGGCGGTGCGCCTGTGTATGCCACCGTAGGTTGGGTCTCCGACGATGGGGTGGCCGATGGCGCTGAGGTGCACCCGGATCTGGTGAGTGCGCCCGGTCGCAATCGCCACGCGCAGCAGCGACACGCCCTCGAAGTGCTTCGCAAATGTGACCCGCGTGACGGCATTTCGCGCGCGGCGGGCGCGAGTCGACATCTTCTGCCGGTCATTGGGATCCCGCCCGATCGGCGTGTCAATCCGGCGGCCGGCGTGCACGACACCCCACACGAGCGCGATGTACTCCTTGTCCACTTCGCGATCGCTGAATTGACGCGAAAGCTCCTGGTGAGCCGCATCGTTCTTGGCGACGACCATCAATCCCGACGTGCCTCGATCGAGTCGATGCACGATTCCCGGCCGAAGTTCGCCGCCCACGCCACTGAGATCCTTGACGTGATGAAGCAGCGCGTTCACGAGCGTGCCGCCAGTGTGACCGGCCCCGGGGTGGACGACCATGCCCGCGGGTTTGTCGAGGACGACGAGGTCGCGATCCTCGTAAACGATGCGGAGCGGAAGCTCCTCGGGCGCAGGCGTGGCCGCGACCGGGCTCGGGATGTCGATCTCGTAGGTCTGGCCGGCGTGGACGGCGGTGCTCGCGCGCAGCACGGCGTGGGGGCCGGTCACACGGCCATCCTTGATGAGCCGTTGAATGCTCGATCGAGACTGTTCCGGCAGCAGCGTCGCGAGAAAGGTGTCGAGACGTGCGCCCTCGTGATCGGGCTCGACGCTGAGGCGATGAATGACCACAACAAAAAGCTCGGCTTGATGCGGCGCCGGTGGAAGATCCTGCTACGCCGCTCGAGCCCGCCGGGCGTTGGCCTGCGGCGCAGGACCGGCCTGCCGGCGGCCGAGCACGATCAGCATCAGGATCGCCAGCGGGACGATGATCAGCGAGAGGAACTGGGAGGTCGAGAAGGCCCCGATCGTTCCTCGCGTATCGCCGCGATAGAACTCGATGATGAAGCGGGACACGCCGTACAGGAACATGTAGCTCCAGAACGTGCGGCCCGGGAACGGCCGTCCCTTGTTCTCGGTGGCCAGCAACAATCCGAGGATCAACAGTTCCGCTCCAGCCTCGTACAACTGTGTCGGATGAAGCGGCACGTTCAACGGTGTGCCGACGTTCTCGGCGGCGTAGGTGTTGTGAAACGTGATCGCCCATGGCACGTCGGTGGGCGTGCCGAAACAGCATCCGGCAAAGAAGCAGCCCATCCGGCCGATCACGTGACCGAGCGCGATGCCCGGCGCGAACACGTCGGTGACGGTCCACATCGGCATACGATGCCGCCGCAGATACCAGAGCGCCACCGCGACGGCTGCGATCAGGCCACCGTAAAAGACGCCGCCGGCTCGCAGGAGCGTCAGCAGCTCCTTCGGGTTGCGGCCGAAGGTGTCGAACTCGACGAAGAGGAGGAGCAGCTTGGCACCCGCGAGCGCGCTGATGATGATCCAGATGCCGAGGTCCATGACCCGGTTCGGATCGAGGCCGCGTGTTCTCGCCCGGACGAGCGCGAACTGCAGCCCGAGAAGATAGGCTGCGGCCAGCAGCACGCCGTACGTGTAAACAGGAAAGCGTCCGATTTCAAACAGGATTGGATGCATGTCGCCGCCCGATTCCGATCATATCGAGGAGGACCAGGAGGGCCCCCATCGTGATCGCCGAGTCTGCCACGTTGAACGCCCAGAAATGGGTGTTGCCCCAATACACATCCACGAAGTCGACGACGTATCCCGCAATGGCGCGATCGATGAGATTGCCGAACGCGCCGCCCAGAATCAGCGCCAGGCCGAAACGCGCCATGCGCTCGTGGAAGCCAAGTTGCGTCGCATAGGCGGCGATGGCGACGAGTGCGATTGCGGCGATCCCGATCATCACCATCGGCTTGTACGGGAAATCCGCGGCGTTCAGCAAACCGAACGCGGCGCCGGTGTTGTGCACGTGCGTCAGATCCAGGAAATCAGGGATGATCCGGCGGCTCTCGCCGACCGGCAGCACCACGCGGACGATCGCCTTGGTCAGCTGATCGAGCGCGACGATCGCTGCCATCGTCCCGAGTTCCAGCGGGTGGGCGTACTGGCGTCCGGGCGCGGCGGGGTCGGGCGGCGCGGCTGGCGCCAGGGTGTCGGGCATTTCGGGCGGGAGAGTCATCGAGCGCTCACCCGGCCACTGTTCCGCTCGTGCCCTGGAGCGCGTCAACACACCGGTCGCACAGGCCTTCGGTGTCAGTCGCGGCCGAAACGGTTGGAACGATGCGCCAGCAGCGTGGACACTTGCTGCCCTCGGCCTTCGAGACGACGACCTCGACCCCGGTTCCCTCACCGTCGAGGCGTTCGACGGACGCGTGCGACACGATGAAGAACATCGCGAGATCCTCGCGATAACGTTCCAACAGGCGCGCATCCTCTCCGCGGGCGCGGACGATAACCCTGGCGCCGAGCGAGTTGCCGATGGTCTTGGCCTGCCGTTCGGTTTCGAGCGCGCGGTTGACCTCGTCGCGGATTTGCATCAGGCGCTCCCAGCGCGTGCTGAGATCGCGGTCGTGCATCGCCTCGACATTGGCGGAAAACTCCGCCACGTGGACTGACTCCTCGCGTTTGCCCGGGAGGTGTTGCCACAGCTCGTCGGTGGTGACCGGCAGGATCGGCGCGAGCAATCGTGTGAGCCCGTCGGCGATGATGAACATCGCCGTTTGCGCCGACCGACGTTCCGGGGATCCGGCGGCAAAGGTGTAGAGCCGATCCTTGGAGACGTCGGCGTAGAACGCGCTCAGATCGACGGTCGCGAACTGGTTGATCGCATGAAACACGGACGGAAAATCGTAGGTTTCGTATCCGTGCTGCACGGTGGACGCCGTCGTGCTGTAACGCGAAAGCGCGAACCGATCCACTTCCTGCATCCGGTCGAGCGGAACGCGATCGACAGCCGGGTCGAAGTCGTAGAGATTCGAAACCAGATAGCGCAGCGTGTTTCGGATCTTGCGGTACGCTTCGACGACCCGCGCGAGTATGTGCTTTCCGACCCTGATCTCCTCGCGGAAGTCGACCATCGCCACCCAAAGCCGGATGATTTCGGCGCCGCTGTCCTTGATGATCTCCTGCGGCTCGACCGAGTTTCCGAGCGACTTGGACATCTTGCGGCCGTCTTCCGCGACGATGAACCCGTGAGTGACGACCTCGCGGAATGGCGGCCGACCGCGGGTCCCGAGACCCACGAGCAGCGAGCTCTGAAACCAGCCGCGGTGCTGATCGCTTCCCTCGAGATACACATCGGCCGGCCAGGTGAGTTCAGCGCGGAAGGGCAGCACGGCTTCGTGGCTGGAGCCGGAATCAAACCAGACGTCCAGGATGTCGCGTTCCCGCTCGAACTCGATGCCGCCGCACGTCCGGCAGGTGAGCCCGTCAGGGATGAACTCGGACACGGGCCGCTCGTACCACGCGTCAGCGCCATAGGTATCGAATACGGCCGCCGCCCGCTCGACGAGCTCCGGTGTGAGCAGCGCCTCGCCGCACTTGATGCAGTCCACCGCCGGTATCGGCACGCCCCAGGCGCGCTGTCGGGAAATGCACCAGTCCGGACGGTTCGCGATCATGTTGTAGATGCGATCGCGACCCCACGTCGGAACCCAGCGGACCGCGTTGTCGATGGCGTCGAGCGCCGTCGCGCGCAGCCCGCGGGAGGTCCCCGGATCGAGCGGCGCATCCATCGCGATGAACCACTGCGCCGTCGCCAGGAAAATGACCGGATTATGGCAGCGCCAGCAGTGCGGATACGAGTGCTGGAATGGCTCGCGGTGCCAGAGCCGTCCGCGCTCCTTCAGCGCCTCTTCGATCGCCGGGTTCGCATCGAACACGCGTTGGCCGCCGAACAGCTGCACCGTATCCAGGAAGTGCCCGCCGGGTCCGACCGGCGCGTAGATCTCCAAACCGTACTTGATGCCGGTCATGAAGTCGTCGGTGCCGTGTCCAGGTGCCGTATGGACGGCGCCGGTGCCGGCTTCGAGGGTGACGTACTCGGCAAGGACGCCGACCGAATCGCGGGTATAGAGCGGATGTTGGAATCGGATGTGTTCCAGTTCCGTTCCCTTCATCCGCGCCACCGGTGGTCCGAACGCGCGGCCGGTCGCGGCGGCGACCGCCGGTTCCAGCGCTTCGGCGATGATGACCGCGCGGCCGTCGACGTCATAGGCCGCGTAATCGAACTCCGGGTGGAACGCGATGGCCAGGTTGGACGGGATGGTCCATGGCGTCGTCGTCCAGATGAGGACCGACACCTGGCGTCCCGCAAGCGCCGGCACCCGCGATTGCAGTGTTTCGGTGCTCGCTTCGGCGAGGGGGAACTCGACGTAAATCGACGGCGACGAGTGATCCGCGTACTCGACTTCGGCCTCGGCCAGCGCCGTCCGGCAATGGATGCACCAGTGCACCGGCTTCTTGCCCTTGTAAACGAGGCCGCGTTCGACGAATTTCCCGAGCGCCCGCGCGATGGCCGCCTGGTACCGGAAATCCATCGTGAGGTACAGGTGGTCCCAGGTGCCGAAAACGCAGAGCCGCTGGAACTCGATGCTCATCGCGTCGATGAATCGAGTCGCGTAATCGCGGCAGGCCCGCCTGAAGTCGGCCACGGACATCTCGCGCTTCTTTGGTCCGAGTTCGCGATCGACCTTCAGTTCGATCGGAAGACCATGGCAGTCGTATCCCAGCACGTAGGGCGCGTCGAACCCCATCATCGTGCGAGATTTGACCACGAGATCCTTGAGGATCTTGTTCATCGCGGTGCCGAGGTGGATTCGGCCGTTCGCGTATGGCGGACCGTCGTGCAGCACGAACTTCTTCCGGCCCGCGCGGTGCTCGCGGATTCGGTCGTACAGGCGCATCTTCGCCCACCGATCCAGCGCCTGCGGCTCAGCCGTCTGAAGGTTGGCCTTCATCGGGAAGGCAGTACGGGGCAGGTTCAGCGTGTCTTTCCACTCGGCCATTGATGTTTTTATTCTAGCCTTATTCCGAGGGGCTTCGCCCTCCGGCCCTCTCGGAGGTCGTGACAGAATGACGTCGATGTCGAGTCTCGACCTTCAGTCGCGCGTAAGCGCGATCCGCTGGTATCACACGATCGATCTCGGAGGCGGGATCGTGACCCGCGGGGTCGATGATTCGCCGGTGCGCCTGGCCCGCGCCCACCTTCCCGAAACGCTGCACGGGCTGACCGTCCTCGACATTGGCGCGTGGGACGGCTTCTTCTCGTTCGAGTGTGAACGGCGTGGCGCGGCGCGAGTGGTCGCGGCCGACCACTTTTCGTGGCATGGACCTGGGTGGGGAACCAAGGCGGGCTTCACGCTGGCCCGCGAAGCGCTCGGGTCGCGGGTGGAGGACATCGACATCGACGTCATGGACCTGGCGCCCGAACGGATCGGAACCTTTGACGTCGTGTTGTTCCTCGGCGTGCTGTACCACCTCCGCCATCCGTACCTGGCGCTCGAGCGCGTGGCATCGGTCACTCGCGACCGATTGATCCTGGAAACCGTCGTCGATTTGGTGGGATTCTCTCGCCCGGCGATGGCGTTTTATCCCGACCGTGAACTGAACAACGATCCCACTAACTGGTGGGCGCCCAATATTCCGGCCGTCCACGGCATGCTCGGGAGCCTTGGGTTCAAGCAGGTCACCACCACGACGCCTTCACCAAACGCCGCGTATCGGGCGGCGAGAGCGATCTATCACCGGTTAAAAGGGAAGAATACGCTCGGCGAAGCGTATCGGCAGGATCGGGCGGTGTTCCACGCCAGCAAAAAAGAAAGCCCGGCGTTATAGCCGGGCCTTCTCGTCAGTTTCCAGTTTCCAGTTTTCGACTGATTTATCGCCGCGTGGTGGTTCGGCCGATGTCGACGCGGAATTCGCCGCGATTGTCAGCGAAGCCATCGTCATTGATGCCCAGGAAAAGCTGTCCATCACCCGGCATCTTGATCGTCACGCCGCTACCAATCGCGAACGGTTGCCCGTTCGCGCCGATTCGGCCGATCAGAGCGCCCGCAGGAGCGGTCGGTACTGGTGCATTCGTCGCTTTGCGTCCTGACTTCGAGCCAAATGGCGTGGCCACATCGCTCGCATCGCCGCTGAGCTGAATTTCGCCATTCGCGTTGATGCTGTAGGTGTCGTTTCTCTTGACCGTCATGCCCGTGGCCGTCCACGGCTGGCGCGCTGACACCACGATGCCGCCTCCGGTCGCCGATGCCAGATTCGCGTTCGTCGAGTCCGAGCTTGAGCTCGAGCCCGCGGCCGGAGCATTCGCCGGGCGCGCAAGGACGATGTGGCTGACCTCGTTTGAGGCGATGTCACGAGTGCCGCCCCGGCCAGTAATCGTCAGGCGCAACGGAGAGCTGCCGCCGATGTCCGTCAGTCGGCCTGGGACTGACTCGCCGCTTCTCAGAATGACGGTCGGCCGCGAACCGGGGATCTTCGCCCAGTCAGCATCGCTCATCGAGCCGCCGAAATCGATGACGGCGACGTCATTTTGCGGAATCTGTCGCTCGGCGCCGTTGACCCTCACTGTGAAGCCGACACCGCTCAGGTCCATCAGCTCCCCGCTGACTTTGTCGCCAGAGCGCATGGTTATGGTGGCGCTTTCCTGCGCGCGAGCGATCGCCGGCACGGTCAGGGCGACCACCGACAGCGCGAGAATCGTACGCTTGAACATCGTTCCCTCCTGCGTTCTACCTACCAAAAACACTTGGGCTCGGCTAAACGGCTGAGCTTCAAGAACTGGTCTCTACCCGGAATGGTGCAAGCGGGGGGCCAGCGATTCCAGCCCCGTTAACCGCTGTAACCTCGGCAGTTATCCCACGGAAAACGTCAAAAACCCACCAAAAACCGCCCTATATAATGGTCAGTATGCACCTGCGAGCGGCCACCGCGGTCGATTCCAACCTTCGCTTCGAGTACCTTCCGAATGGTTTGAAGGTAGTGGTTCGCGAGATCCACACCGCACCCTTGGTATCGGTCTGGTGCTGGTATCGGGTTGGATCGGGTGATGAACTCCCAGGGCACACCGGCGTCTCGCACTGGGTCGAGCACATGAATTTCAAGGGGACGGTCAACATCCCGCGCGAACAGATGAAGGGGATCGTCGAGAGATTCGGCGGGATGTGGAACGGCTACACCTGGATCGACCAGACCACGTACCTCGAAACGGCCGGGCGTGCCGCGCTGGATCGGATGCTGTTCCTCGAAGCCGAGCGCATGGCGTACGGTCTGTACGAGCCGGGCGACTGCGAGTCGGAACGCACGGTCATCATCTCGGAACTGCAGGGCGGAGAAAACGACCCCGATCAACTCCTCGATACCGAGGTGATGGCGACGGCGTTTCGAGCGCATCCGTATCAGCACCCGACGATAGGGTGGCTCGAAGACCTCCGTGCCATGACTCGCGACGATCTCGTCAGCCATTACCGCCGCTTCTACATTCCCAACAACGCCACGCTCGTCGTCGTCGGTGACGTCAACGCCGACGACGTGCTGAGAGGCGCCGAGGCACACTTTGCGTCGATCCCTGAAGGCGTGGCACCGGAGCGCATCAGAGTGTGTGAGCCGCCGCAACTGGGAGAACGCCGCGTCCTCATAGAGCGCGAAGGCACGACTGGTTACGTAAAGGTCGTCTTTCACGCACCGGCCGCGAACGATCCCGACTTCTTTGCGATGCTGGTTCTCGACGCGATCCTGACCGGGGCGAAAGGCGTGAACCTGTGGTCGAGTTTCAGGGTTGCGCCTCCGCAGCGGCGAGCGCGCTTGTATACCGCGCTCGTCGAACGAGGACTCGCGTCATCCGTTTCGGGCGCGATCATGCCGACTGCCCAGCCGTACGTCTACACGCTTTCGTTCACCGCGATCGACGGGATCCCGTTGGAGGACGTCGAAGCGGCGGCGCTGCAGGAAATCGAGAGGGTTCGCGAGGCAGGGGTCGAGCCTGCCGACGTTGATCGCGCGCGCCACCAGCTGCGGGCACGACTCGTGTTCGACAACGACAGCGTGACGAACGTTGCGCACCAGCTCGGATACTTCGAGACCATCGCCGGCCCCGACTATTTGCCCTTGCTTCAACAGAGAATCGACGCCGTCACCGCCGAACAGGTCTGGGATGTCGCCCGCCGGAGACTCGGGCCGTGTACTCGGACGGTGGGGTGGTTCAAGCCTGTTGGCGCGCCCCGACAGGGCCTCGATGAGATGTCGGCGAACCCGGCGCGAACGTAAATGTCCTCCACCCTCGCTGCCGGGCTTTCTCCGGTCCGGCAGACTCTCTCCAACGGCGCGGTCATCATCGTCCAGGAAACGTCCGGCGCTCCTTCAGTGTCGATCAATGCCGCGTTTCTGGCAGGGAGTATCTACGAGCCGGATAATCTGCCGGGGCTTGCCCATCTGACCGCC
>Ga0310810_10007050_pt1 | contig 12769 bp, 14 predicted proteins | sample NCmetagenome_FD_207641 | JGI IMG/M metagenome (GOLD analysis project Ga0310810, IMG submission 207641) | Soil microbial communities from experimental microcosm in Duke University, North Carolina, United States - NC | ecosystem: Engineered > Artificial ecosystem > Soil microcosm > Unclassified ... | reverse complement strand
TCACGATATCGCCGGAGTACTTGATTCCGCCGTCGGCGATTACCGGGATGTCGCCCGCGCCTTCGACCGCATCGAAAATGGCGGTCAGCTGCGGAACTCCAACTCCGGTGACGATGCGCGTTGTGCAGATGGAGCCAGGCCCGACACCAACCTTCACCGCATCGACGCCGCGCTCGACGAGCGCTCGCGCTCCCTCGCGGGTCGCGATGTTTCCGGCAACGAGCTGCACGTCGGGGAACATCTCGCGCACGACTGACGTCGCCTCGAGTACCCCTTCGGAGTGGCCGTGCGCGGTGTCGACGATCAGGACGTCGACGCCGGCATCAACCAATGCGCGGGCACGGTCTCTGTAATTCGCGGCACCGATCGCCGCCGCGACACGAAGCCGTCCGTGCTGATCCTTGTTGGCGTTGGGGAAATCGCGGCGCTTGTGGATGTCCTTGACCGTGATCAGCCCGCGCAGTGTTCCCTTCTCGTCCACCACCGGGAGCTTCTCGATTCTGTGCTTTCCGAGAATCGCTTCGGCCTCGTCCAGCGTCGTGCCGACGGGGGCGGTGACCAGGTTCTTCGACGTCATCGCCTCACGAAGCGGACGATCGAGATTGCGCTCGAACTGGAGATCGCGGTTGGTGATGATTCCGACGAGCCGGTCATCGCGATCGACGATAGGGACACCGGAGATCTTGAAGCGCCTCATGAGGGCGACCGCCTCGCGTAGCGTCCCATCAGGGGAGAGCGTGATCGGATTGAGGATCATTCCGCTCTCCGATCTCTTCACCCGGTCGACCTCGGCTGCCTGACGGTCGATCGACATGTTTTTATGGATGACGCCGATGCCGCCGGCCCGGGCCATCGCCATTGCCATGTCGGACTCGGTGACCGTGTCCATGGCGGCCGAGGCGAAGGGGACGTTGAGCTGAATCCCGCGAGTAAACACCGAGCCAGTGTTCACGTCCTTCGGATGGACGAGCGAATGTCGTGGCGTCAGAAGTACGTCATCGAACGTCAGAACGACATCGTTTCTGACCCGAGGTAGCCCTTGTTCGGCGGACGCTGAGGCCTTGATGCGCGAAAGCCCGCTTCCGGCTTTTGCCGGAGAGGCGGGCTTACTCGATGGCCGAGTCGTGGTTGCCATAGCTAAAAGTATGGCATTGCGCGGGTTGCGTCCAGTCCAGAGGTGGCGTGCGAAAAAGTCGCAGCCAGTGTGATACCTGGCTGCGACTCTTTCGCGCTTATGACTCGCGGTAGCTGCCTACGGGAATGGTGTCGCCGTCGGCTGCGGCTGTTCCTGCTGGGGCAGACGAACCTTCGGCGCCTTTCCATAATTCCACTGGAACGTCACGTAGGTTGCCTTGACACCAAAATGTCTGTCGGTGATCTGCTGAAGGTTGTTATCGCCGGCCTGAATCCGGAAATGCATCGTGTCGAACGGATCCGCAAAGCGCACCGCGACGCTCATGTTGTCACCGTCGATCTTCTTGCGGAGCGTGATGTTCGTCATCTGCATCGCGGAGAAGCGTCCCTTTTCGATATTGACCGGCGCACGGTAGAAGTAGTTCGCCTGCAGAGTCACTGTCGGACTCAACTGCGTGGTAGCGTTGAGGCGATACGACCAGGTCACCGCGTTCGATTGGAGCGCCGACTGCGAGCCGCCGTCGGTCACCATCTTGAAGATGTTGAATCCCGCCAACGCACTGAGTTTGGGGCCAAGCCGCAGGTTGCCGTTGAGATCGGTACCCCACGAATTCGCCTTGTCGAGATTCTGGAAGTTTACCGTTGTCACTTCACGTCCGTCGACCGTGTCGGCCGTGTTGATGTTGACGCGAATGACGTCCGTAGTGTGACGATAGAACGGCGACAGCTGCACGGAGCCGAGCTGTCCCGACTTGCTCATGCTGAACTCGAAGGCGTCGGTGTACTCTGGATTCAGACGCGGATTCCCGATCAACACGTTCTGCTGGTCGAAGAACACCGGAAACGGATTCAGCTCCTGGGTTCCCGGTCTGCGAATACGCCGCGAGTAGCTGAACTTGATCTGACTCTGTTCGCTCGGCTTGTACATGATGACGCCGCTCGGGAAGAGGCTGTGGTAGTTGTACGGAATAGCCTCCGCGCCGGCGAGATCGAAGGTTCGGTTCGCCCACTCAGCCCGAAGTCCACCCTGCAGATCGAACTTGCCAACGCTCTGGCTCAACACACCATAGCCCGCGTGCACGTGCTCGTCGAACTGGAACTTGTTGCTCAGATTACTCTCGACCCAATTGCCCGTTCCGAGATCGTCCTTGAACACGAGGAAATCCCGGTCGAGCCAGCGACCCGTTTCCTTGAGACCACTCTCCAGCTTAGTGCTCGCGGTAAGCGGGCGCGTGTAGTCCGTCTGCATGGTGAGGGTGCGGGTCAGCGCGCTCGTGCCGTCTTGCTCACCCTGCGTCGAGGGCCCCGAGCTGGTCCCGTCGGGGTTCTGCGGCTCACGCCAAAGCAGCGTGTTGTCTTCATCTCTCGTTCTATTGAACCGCACTTCGGCCGATAGCTCGTGCTTGCGCGGCTCGATCGTGTGCTTGATCGAGAGCGAGTTGTCGAACACGAGGCCCCGCGCCTTGTCGTTGCGATCTATCACGTAGCGGTCGAGAAAGGCCTGGGCCCCGTCCAGCTCTGTGTAACCCGCAAGATTGCCGTCGTTGGAGTGCCGGCGGTTGAGCGACAGAGAATTGGAGATGACATCCTTGTCGGTCAGCTTGTAATCGATGTTGCCCGTAAAATTGTGACCGCCGTTGATTGTTCTGCCATCGATATCCTGATTCGTATACGACATCGGCGAGCCGACGGGATCGTAGCGAAGCCGGTCGTTGATTCCGACGATAGCGCGATCGTCGGCATTGAAGCCGTAGGTCCCGAACAACGTCAAAGGCCCGCTCTGGTAGCCAACGTTCGTGCCGGTATTGAACCGGCTCGGCGTGGCAAAGCCGGTGTTCAATCCGCCGCTCAAGCCGAGATCGGTGTTGGCCTTGAGGACGATATTAATGATGCCGGCCATGCCTTCGGGATCGTACTTGGCGGATGGATTGGGCACGACCTCGATGCGCTCGACGATGTTCGCAGGAATCTGCTTCAGATAGGCGGACAGCTGGGCGCCGCTGATCGGGGTCGGGCGCCCGTTGATCTGCACGGCGACGTTCTCGTTTCCGCGCAGACTGACTTTGCCATCTCCATCGACTTCAACTGAGGGAGTCGCTGCCAGGACTTCGCTGGCGTTCGATGCGGCCGGCGCGATTTCTTTCGCGCGATAGGTATTGCGATCTGGCTCGATCACGACGGCCGGCCTCTCGCCCTGCACCTGGACGCTTTGCAACGTCACGGAGATGCGCGTAAGTGAAATCGGGTCGAGAGCGGCACGCGGCACGGAATCGGTGATCGCGAACGCGACATTGCGCGGTCCGAAACCGATGGAAGCGGCGCGCAGATAATATTTGCCGGGCCGGAGTCCCTGGACCCGGAAGCCGCCATCGGGGCCGGTGAGCGCGCCCGTTACGAGAGCCGAGTCCTTCGCTCGACGCACGGTAATGGAAGCACGAGAGAGTGGAGTGTTGGCGGCGGTATCCACAACCTTGCCCTGCACCTCACCATTTGCTGAGGGCGGAGGCCCACCGGGCCCGGGCTGGTTTGGGTTTTGTGCCGAGAGAGATACTGCGGCGAGATTGACTACGAGAGCGAGTAAGGCGAACAGGATGCGTTTCATGGGGCCAGCTCTCAGAAGAAAGTGGGGCGTCGAGAACGTTGGAACGTAGGCGGGATGGTCCTCACCTATGTCACCGCACTACGACTTGGACGCTCCCAGGTTTCAAAAAGTTGGCTGTGTCCGAGAAGGTTTCCTGGAGGAAACGCTTGTCACAGCGTCGGACCCGGCAACTCAGGGGAAGTTTGCGAGCACGTAGTCCAGCTCATACGAATGTTTGCCGGCATCGATGTCGATCTTCATTGTGCCCTTGATGCCTTCCAGCTGGTCGGTGCCGGAGTCCGGGACGATCGTAATGACAAGTGACGGCTCGCCCCGATTCATGGTCCCGTTGTGCTGCAGAATGAAAGAGCCCTTTCGACCCTTGACCGAGCCGGTTACGCGCTCGATCGCGACATAGCCGGCCGAGTTCCGGATAATGGTGCCACCGGTCAGCATCTGGCCCTTGCTGGTACCATCCAGGTCGCCGTGGAACTGCTTGTCGATGGACATCCTGCCAAGTAGCTGCGTGGCGGCATCGTCGTCCATCGGGAGGGGCTTGAGCGATACCTCGAAGGTTCCGGTGGCGCGAGGCATTACCCGGATCTCCCGTGATTGTGCGTTGCCGCGTGGCGCATCGTGCTGCGCACGAGTCGGTTCCAGCCAGGATGTGATCTTTCCAACGCGGCCGTCGCCCACCCGTGCGCGTCGCAAAGTCCGAGGGCCACCCCGGGGGATCTGCTCACACCCATATTGCAATGCACGACCAGTCGATCGGCGTCCGGCCAGACACCCACGAAGTCGATGATGGCGCGTGCGTGGTCCACGGCGAAGAGAATGTCGGAATCCACGCCTCGTTCGGTGATGTCATCGAAATTGAGTCTCAGCACGGCGGCGAAGCGTGCCGAGACATCCGCCGGCGGCGCATCTGGATCCGAGATCGAGATGCAGATCTCGTTCGGGCCTGGTTCATAGAACTCGGCGTCCTCACGCGACAGGACGACGAGATCGGGCGATTTGGCCGCGACATTCCTGGTGACCCCCGGCTGCTGACGCATCTATTTCGCCTTTGGTGGAGGCCAGGCGCCCAGAAGCTGACGGACGGTGACGATCTGCGCGAGGTGATAGGAAGCGTGATCGACGGCCACAAGAATCGTTCGCAGATACGTCTGTCCCGTTCCTTTGGGGATTTTCGTCGTGAGGTCGAGCTTGCTGTCGGTGGTGAAACGCTCGAACGCCATCCGATCTTTCTTCCATCCAGAAACGCTCTCGTTCCACGCCTTGTCCCCGGTGGGGGCGGAGTTGGGTGGCCAATAGTCGTCGGGCCACTTGAGCTTTTCCTCGTACTCCGGATTCTGGACGAAATCGAGCAAATCGTGCTGCGTGATTCGAATGTGCTCGAGCAGCTCCCACGCCGAGTGCGGGAATCCGGTCGGCCGCTTTCCCCGAAGCTCCGCTGGTATTCCCCTGATCGCGTTCTCCATTGAGGAATGCGCCTGCTCCCAGTTGAGCGACGAAGCCACGATTGCGCGCCAATCTTCCTTGTTGCTCACGGGAGCTCCGGAATTGAAGTGATGTTCAAAGTGATTCGCTCTTGCGCGGCGGCGCCAGTCCCGACCAGTATTGCCGGCCAACCGCCAGGAGCGACCAATGACCGACAATCGGAGCGGGCAGACCTCGGGTAGCTGGCTTGGTCTGGTGCTGCGGGACGTTCAGTTCTGGGTGCCCGTCGCTGTCCTCGCGGGTGGGCTCCTGGTGCTGCGCTGGATTTCGTCGTGACGGCGCCGAGGACCGAGGAATCTCAGGGCGTCGTGGCGCCGGGCGCGTTGGACGCAACTCGTCTCCGCACACTTCAACGCGTCGGAATGCTTTGTGGTCTGACCGCCGGCGCGTGGCTCGGCGCCGCCGAGGCTCCGACCAAGCTGGTGACACTGGGCCTGTCGCCGGTGGTGATTTCGCTCAGCATGGTGATCGGCGTTTTTCTGGCGCGGTGGACGCTCCCGGCACTGATACAAGGGACCTCATACGTCGCGGCGGATCTGCGGCAAGCGCCGCACCTCATTGTGTGGGCCGTGCTCGCCGGCTGCTTGTGGGCGGTTGCGAATACGCTCACGATCTTCGCGGTCCGCGACGTGGGTCTCAGCATCGCGTTCCCGCTCTGGAACAGCAACAGTCTGCTCGGGATTTTCTGGGGGATTGTTTTTTTTCAGGAGCTCCGTGGCGCGGATTGGCGTCGCTGGCTGGGAGTGATCGGCGGCGCGTTGCTCATGTTCGCCGGGGCGACGGCGCTCGCGCTTGCGTCGGCCCAGCAGGTTCCAGCGCGCGACGCCGCTCGCGGCGTCGCTGCAGCACTCGGTGCCGGAGTGTTGTGGGGGACGATGTACATCCCGTATCGCAAGGCGTATCTCACGGGAATGAGCCCACTCTCCTTCATCACGTTCTTCACTGTGGGTGAGCTCGGGATGATGACGGCGCTTGCGCTCACGTATTCCGGCGGCGTGAGTCCGCTGTGGGCGCAGCTGTCAGGCGCGCGTCACGTCCTGTTCTGGCTTTTGGCTGGTGGGTTCGTCTGGGTCGTGGGAGATCTGTTTCAGCAATACGCGGTCAAGTACGCGGGAATCACGCGTGGTATCCCGCTCTCGAACACCAACCAGTTGTGGGGACTGCTGTGGGGGATACTGGTTTTCGGCGAGCTGCGAACTGCATCCGGCTCCGTGTTGACGCAGGTCATCGGCGGCTCGCTGGTGATGGCGGTTGGCGCGGGCCTGATCGCGCTTTCATCGGTGAGTCGGAGCGAGCACGCGCACTGGCAGAAAGCAGCCACAACCGAAGGCGAGCGTTACGGGGTCGATCCCGAGTACACGCAGTCGCGAATCGCGGGTGGAAGCGCGTCAATCGTCCGCCGACGGACCTGGATCGACTGGCTGGTGGTAGGCGTGGCGACGGCGACCATCATCGGCTTTGCGCTGATCGCGCGCGCACCGCAGATCGAACTCGCGTGGGGATGGACAACAGCGCTAGTTATCGTGACGCTTGGAATGTTAGCCGCCGCGGGGTTGCGCCTTTGGAGGGCGACGCGATTCAACTGACCTGAAAACTGAACTGAACGATCCGAGATCTGAAAACACAAGTCAAAAGAACGCGATCCGAGATCTGAAAACTACAAAGTCAAAAGAACGCGATCCGAGATCTGAGAAACTCAAGATCTCGGGCCTCAGTCACCGCGCTCTGACCGTATGTCACGCGTATCCGATTACAACCGACTGCCTGTACCATAGCGCCAGCCAGATATGTCGCAGGGAAGTTTCTAAATCCTGGTATCTGCGTTGCTCAGATCTCGGATCACGTTCAGTTTGTAGTTTTGAGACATCGGATCACGTTCACGTTGAAATCAACGCGTCAGAGACCCGACGCTATCTGTGTTTGCGTAGTGCCTCGGCGATTGCCTTTTCCGCCATGGGTGCCATGAGCTCGTAGCCTGCCTCGTTCGGATGCACACCATCGGTCGAAAGCCCGTCGCGCATCCCCCCGCGCGAGTCGGACATCGCCGAGTGATAGTCGAGATACACAGCGCCGTGGGCGGCCGCGTAATCCTTCATCCACTTATTGAGGGCGATGATCTTAGGCGCTGGCTCGAGCCCCGGCCGCCATGGATAATCGAACACTGGAAGCACCGACGACAGAACCGGCACGATTCCATTTGCCTTTGCCAGCTCGGCCATCGAGGCAATGTTGTCTTCGATCATCTCGACGGTCGAAGGGCCGGTGTTGCCCGCGATGTCGTTGGTGCCGGCGAGGATCACGACCACTTTGGGCTTGAGATCGATCACGTCCTGTCGGAAGCGAACGAGCAGCTGCGGCGTGGTCTGACCGCTGATGCCGCGGCCGACATACGGCTTGCCCGGGAACATTGTCGGAAAGTGTGGCGCCCATCCCTCGGTGATCGAGTTGCCGAAGAAGACGACGCGGTTTTCGTTTTTCAATGGCGGAGACAGTTGGGCGTTCGCTTCCCGGTATTTGTGAAGGTCGGGCCAGTCATTGTGGAGCTGTTCTTCCTGCGCCAATCGGCGCGCCTCTTCGGCGCTCGGTTGCGCAGTCGGCTGAGTGGGCGGCGTAGTCTGAGCGGCGGCGCTGGCCGAGACTAACAGAGCAAGAACGACTGTGCCCGAGCGATTGTTCACGTTGGATCCCCCCGGGAAGGCTGAAAAGAGATCGACGAGCGAATCAGGAAGTTATCGCGACCAGACAAGTCCGTTAGGAGCGGGCTGCTACCAGGCAATCTCGACTCCCGCGCGCCAACCGCCGCGCGACCCGTTAGTCGGTCCGATAATCGGCCTAGCCTCAGCCATTTTACGGCGGTGCCGCTCGTTCGCGCGTTCCGCGGCGCGTGGGGCGTCGCGAGCGCTCAATATCCACTGTCTAAATCCGAGTCCGACCACGGCCACGCCGAGCACTTGATGAGGCCATTCCGGGCCGGGTTTGCAATTGGGGTCGAAGAGATCGAACGTGCATTTGTTGACGAGGAATGTCATCACGCCCATTCCTATCGACATCACCGTCATCTCATAGTTTAAGACCCCGTGCCAGTACTCCCCGGCGTAGATGTGACCTGCGCCAGGAAGCAGGCTCCCGAGAATCAGAGCTTCGCGGGGATTTCGATACGGACGCGTCTCAGGTGTGCGCGCGAAATCAAGCGTCGCCTTCGTCGCATTAGCGGAGTCGGGCTTCGCGTTCGTCGCACTAGTAGTTGTGTCCTGCGCGTAGAGCGGCGAGATCCACGCTGCGACTATCAGGATTCCAATGAGCGGCTGCATTCTGACTCCATCTCTCTGTGCCTGTCGTGCGGGAGAGATCAAAGTCAGCTGGAGGAGGTCGGCCTCAAATACGTCAAACCACGTAGTTGTATGACGTGCGCCGTACGACAACGCGCATGGCCATGCGCAAGCGTGACTGCCGGGTGAATTGCTACTGCCAGTTGCAATAGGCGAGCGTGTGGACGGCCGTATCGCGGAACCGATCCGCCGAAACCCTGCAGATCGTGCCGTCCTCGGCAAGGAGAGTGTCGGGCTCCTTCTTGGTCATCACGGACTTGGTGTACATGCCGATGCGAGCGCTCGTGACTACGGCGCCATGCGGCCCGGGCTCGATGACGGGGGGTCGCGTGCCACACCCGCTAACCAGAAGCGCGGTTCCGACGTTCACGGCCAGATGCGCCACGTGCTTCATTTAGACCTCCGCGACAACTGATGCCCGATTTCTTCCCGGGCATCGCGACAGGCTAGATCTGCTCCTCGAGCAGCGCGATGCAGCGCGCTGCCAGGCCAGCCGTATCGTATTCTGTTCCGTCCTCGGCGCGCCACACGTACTCGGTGGACGGTGACTCGATGGGACGCAACACCAGCTCCTTCAATATCTTCGCGCCTTCCGGGTTTGCCGCCCTTCCGCGACGGGAGACGATCCCGCTCCAGACGATCACGTGCAGCTCGCCGAGCGGCGAGTCCTTGCCGGTCTTGGAGAACCAGGAGACGCTGACGGCAGCCGTGGGCGCCTGCAGCACGCATCCATTTGGGGTCCGGTGCTGCTCGACGGTCAGCTGAAGCTGATCGCCGCGCTTGAGAACACGCTCGGGCGCGAGCTGGTCCAGAAGCGCAGTAACCGCGCGCTGCACTACGTTCTTTTCCTTCGCGCTGCGCGAGGCAGTCCAGGGAGCAAGGGGCTTGTTTTGATCGTCCATAGTTCGGTGCAATAATGGATGAAGCGAAGCGGCGGAGGAGGGGCGGTCCAGGTGCGACGAGAGCTCTCGAACTCCGCGCGCGCGTGCCATGCAAAGCTACCTCAGCCGGGCAGCTGAAACTAGCCATCCACCGAGCGTATCACACCCGTCTTGTTGAGTGTTCCTAGCGGGTGGAAAACTGAAGACTACCTGCGTGCAGCGGTGTGCGGGGTCACCTCATGGCTACGGGCTTCGCTCAAAGACCGCTTAGAAATCCCTGCCGAGCGTGCGCAGCCGCCGCCTGACTCTGCGCGGGAGGAAAAACGCCGCGGCGACAAGGATCTTCTCCAGATCGAGCTCCTTGAGCTGCGCCGGATCGCCCATCCAGTGGTCCTGAATCACGTTGCGGCCGGCGTTGGCGATCAGCCGCTGCAGCGCCAGAACGAGCACGAACAGGTCGTCTATTTCGCCGAGGAAGGGGATGTAGTCGGGAATGAAATCCATCGGCATCACGATGTACGCGATGGCGCCGGCGACGAGGAGCTTATCGGTGTTGGAGACGCGACGATCGGTCAGCAATCCGCCGAGCAGTCGGAGAAAGTTCGGCAGCTCCTTGACCGTTGACATCAGGGTGCGCTTGGCGCCGCTCCTCGAGGACGGAAGAGGCGACCCGTCATCGTCGCGCACTTCACGGGCGCGTGCCTGTGCGCGTGATGCAGCTGTCCCCAGCCCCCCGGCGCCGGTGGCGGCGCGGCGCTTTCGCGATGAGGCTGTGCTGGAACGCGAGGTTTGGCTCTTCACTTACGCTGATCTCCCGGTGGCGCTGGTGGCGGCGTCTGGGTCGAAGGTACCGGGGTCGCAGTGGTCGGCGCGGTCGAAACCGGCGTGCCCGCCTGTGCGGATGGCGGCTTCGACGAGGTCACCGACGATACGACCCCAGCGATCTCCGTTGCAACTGACTTGCCAGCGTTCGCCACGTCCGTAACCACGCCAACTGCCTTGTTCATCACGCTCATCGTACCGCCGATCACGCCGGCCGACATTTTTCCCGCGCGGAGCGTGTCCTCGACGCCTTCGGCGAACCGTTTCAGTGGATTGGCCGCGGTCGACACCTTCGGGGCGTACTTCGACTCGAGAAAGTCGATGTAGTCGAGGATCTGATAGATCTTCTCCTCGGGCAGCGTATCGAGCTTGCGAATGAGCCGTTCGCGCAGAATGTCGTTCATAGTTTTGTATCCCGTTCAGGTTAGGAGGGAGGAAGGAGGCGGGAGGGGGCAAAGGGGAAAAGTACCGCTTCCCTCCTCCCTCCTCCCTCCTCCCGCCGTTCACCCGCCCCCGCGCCACCGTGCCCGTCTCCCTCGCACATCAATATGCACGTAATTGGTACTGGAGTGCCCGGTAGTGTAGATGCCAAGCCCGCCGACCATATCCGGGTGCTTCAATTCGACGATCTCCACCGCCAAACCTACCATACGACTGTCGATCGCGGTGATCTTCCCATCGCCGTTGGCGTCTATCGCCACGTCGGCAGCGTCGCCGTACTGGTGCTGGCTGTCACTGGCAGCGCGCCGAACCCTCCGATTGTGCTCCGGAGCGCGGAACCCTGAGTGCACGTCGATGTCGATGTCGGCGATTGCCTTGTCGCCATGCCAGCGCGCGATCTCCTGGATCACAAGCTCCAGCTTGTCCAGCAGCTTCGGATTGACGGCGGCGAAGCTGGGCCAGACGCCCTCCTGATCGTGATTCAGGAAATCACCGACCTTCAGGTGCTTGCTGATCGGAATGTCGACGTCCGCGGGAGTTATCTGAAGAAATCCGGTCGGGGGCGGCGTCTTTCCGCGCGCGCGCTCAGCGAGGTACGTCCCAATCCGGTAGCCGTGCAGCATCGCGCCTTCCTTCTCTTCGAAGGGGACAAGGACCGCGAGCGTGAGACCTTCGATGGCGCGCTTCTGACCGCTTTTCAGCAGCGCCAACCTATAAAATCCGGCGGTCGGGGGAGCTGAGACTTTATCCCCGGTAAGTGGCTGCGCTTCCGTAGCGAGCGCCGAGTCGCCGTTCCTGATCCACGCGTACTGAAGCGATGTAGGGTCGCCGTGCACGTCGAGCGGATACGATATCTCCTCGCTCGGCATCGCGAACGCGAGCTTCAGCTCTCCGCTCGCGCCGAAGGCACTGGCCGACGGCTCCGCCAGCGGGACTATCGATCGCGTGAAAGTTCCGATCGGTTTGTCTGTGGCATCGCTCGCGGCCTGCAGGAACTGGAACGCGCCCACAAGGGCGACCACGCCCGCCGTGAACCAGACGATGCGCCCCGTGCGGCGCTTGCGAACGGGGAGATCATCGGGAAGCTCGAGCTCTTCGCCCGTCGGATGATCCCGTCGCTCTCCTACTACTCCGGACTCCAAGCCGTTTTCTTAATAGATGTAAACCGGGGTCCCGACTGCGACCATCGGATACAGCCGCTCGATGTCCTCGTTGCGCATTCGGACGCAGCCGTGGCTCACTGACTGGCCGATGGTTTCCGGATGATCGGTCCCATGAATTCCGTAGCCGTCGCCCAGCTCGAGCCGCCGCGTTCCCAGCACACCCATATACCTTCGGGCCGTAGTGCCGTACGGCGGAATGACGATGTTCCCATTCACGACAATCTCCTTGCCCTCGACGCCGCCACCCAACGACACAGTGCTGCCGTTGCTGTAGCGCTTCACTACTTCACCGTTCTGCGTAGTGAGCACTCCGTCACCGGTCGACATCGATTGGCCCTGGTCGAGATGGACGATCCCGAGGCCCTTCTTGTGTGCCTGCTCGACGTAGTGCCAGTCGGGTGGAACCCACGCCGGGTCTTCGTCTTTTTGTTTTACCGTGAGGCGACCGCGTGGCGTCTCGAACCGCCATTGCCCAGCCGTTCCCCCGACCAGCTCCTTACCACTTCCTGTAGCCACTGGTGCCTCGAACAGGACCTCCTTCCCCTGCTTGTACCAGAGTTTATGGTCGGCCATGCTGACAACTATGTACGGCTGATTCGTCGCCTCGCCCGCCGTCTCGTTCATCAGAGCCTTGAGGCTGTCGCCGGTCATCCCGAGCTTCGACTTCACCTCGTTGAGGACACCGAGGTTGTCGTTGTACACCATGCGGTTGACGTCGCGCTGGTAGCGGAGCTCGGCAGTTTTCGTCAGCAGCATGACGCTCAGTATAGCCGCGACGATGAAGCCGGCTATCAGCATCCAGACTGTCTTGCCGCCGTACGAAAAGATCTTGCTCACTCCCATTTTGCTACCTCATGTACCGTGTTCGACTAAGACGAGCGGGCTAGTAGAAGTATACCTTCATACCCGCATTTAGGT
>Ga0310810_10007049_pt1 | contig 12770 bp, 14 predicted proteins | sample NCmetagenome_FD_207641 | JGI IMG/M metagenome (GOLD analysis project Ga0310810, IMG submission 207641) | Soil microbial communities from experimental microcosm in Duke University, North Carolina, United States - NC | ecosystem: Engineered > Artificial ecosystem > Soil microcosm > Unclassified ... | reverse complement strand
TTGATCAGCCTGGCGCGCGAGGCGAATTTCGGCGCGGCGATGGCTTGAACCTGCTGCAGCTCGCGCGATAAACGCTCGGTTTGCGAAACGTGCTTGAACCGAGGATGGACCCATGAATCTGCCCGCAGGGATCACGCCGGCCGGGACCGGCAAGGCCGCGCCGTCGACCGACGTTACATGGAGCATCCTCGGCCACACGTACTGGCTCAAGGCTGAGGCGAATGATTGCTTTGCCTTCGAGACGCTGGACCCGCCGGGGACCTTCGTGCCGCCGCACATCCATCCGACGCAGGATGAATTCATCTACATGCTGGAGGGTACGTTCGATCTCTATCTCGACGGCTCGTGGACCAAGGCCGGCGTGGGCGATCTCGTGCGGATGCCGCGCGGCATTGCGCATGGCTACTACAATCGCGGCAGCGTGCAGGCGCGCGCCCTGTTCTGGGTGACACCGGCGCGCAAGCTGCGTGCGCTGTTCGATCAGCTGCACAATCTCGGCGACCCGGAAGAGGTCGTTCGCCGCTCGGCCGCCCATGAGGTGGACTTCTTACCCCCGGGAAGCGTGCCGGGCGCGTAGCAAAAACGAAACCGGCCACCGACAAAAGGCGCGCGTTCATCCGGCGTCGCCTTCGTCGTGGCCGATCAAGGCGTCTCGCGACGCCTGCCCAAAACCAGTAATCGGCTTGGATGACAGCGGTGTGTCGGACCGCGGGCCCAAAATGCTAACGACCACGGATGAGGGGTGCGCTTACATCCGGCGTCACCGTCTCAGCGTGGTCGTCCAGGCGACGGAGCCTTTCGGCTCTACACCGCCGTCTGAACCTATATGGTAGGTCCAGAATGGTTTCTCAAGTGTTAACGCTATGAAAAGTTCCGGGAACATCTACCTTGGTGTCGGCGGCTGGAATTTTCCGCCTTGGCGCGGCGTGTTCTATCCGAAGGGCCTCGCGCAGGCGAAAGAACTCGCCTACGCGGGCGCAAAACTCACCGCGATCGAGATCAATTCAACTTACTATGGATCGCAGAAGCCCGAGAGCTTCCGCAGATGGGCGTCCGAGGTGCCGGACGGCTTCCTGTTCTCCGTCAAGGCCTCGCGCTTCTCCACCAACCGCCGCGTGCTTGCGGAGGGCGCGGACTCGGTCAAGCGGTTCCTCAATTCTGGCGTGACCGAGCTGCGCGACCGGCTCGGCCCGCTGCTGTGGCAGTTCGCACCGACCAAGAAATTCGACGAGCCGGACTTCCGCTCCTTTCTGCAACTCCTGCCCGAGAAGCAGGACGGGCTGAAGCTGCGTCACGTCGTCGAGGTGCGTCACGACAGCTTTCGCGACCCGGCGTTCATCGCGTTGTTGCGTGAGTTCAACACCGCGGTGGTGTGCGCCGAGCACGCGACCTATCCGGGCTTTGCGGATTTGACCTCGGACTTCGTCTATCTGCGCCTGCAGAAGGGCAAGGACACGATTGCGACCGGCTATCCGCCAAAGGAGCTCGATGCCTGGGCCGAGCGGCTCAAGACTTTTTCCAGGGGTGGCGTCCCGAAGGATCTTGACCTGGTCGATCCGAAATCGAAACCAAAGGCGATGCCGCGCGACGTGTTCGCCTACGTGATCCACGAGGGAAAGGTGCGCGCACCCGCCGCCGCGATGGAATTGATCGAGCGGGTCAAGTGAAGCCGCTCTTCACCATCGGCTACGAGCAGGCGATCTCGTCTGCCGTTATCGGCGAACTGGGGCAGGCCGGTGTCAAGCTTGTCGTCGATACGCGTGCAGTTGCGGCCTCGCGCCGTCCCGGCTTTTCGAAACGGCAGCTCGCCGCCGGCCTCGACGAAGCTGGCATCGGGTATTTGCATCTGCAGAAGCTCGGGACGCCAAAGGAAGGACGTGATGCCGCGCGCTCGGGCAATCTCGCGAAGCTGTTCGATATCTACGAGCGGCATCTCGCAACGCCCGATGCGCGCGAACAGCTCGACGAGCTCACCGCGATCGTGGCGTCAGGCCGTCCGGTGTGCCTGCTCTGTTACGAACGCGATGTCGCGCATTGCCATCGCAAGCGGATCGCCGAGCTGATCTGCGACCGGACGGGCATCGCAGTCGAGCACCTAGCGGCACCGTTGTTTTGACACCTGTGCCGCTCGTCCCCGCGAAAGCGGGGACCCAGAGCCAAAAGAAAGAACTGGATTCCCGCTTCCGCGGGAATGAGCGGAGCAACTAATTCGCCCCGACCTTCTGCCCCAGCCCCTTCAGCTCGGCAGTTGCCGCGATGCCTTCCAGGAACCCGTGCGGGCAATCCTTGGCGGCAGCTTCGAACAGTTTGACGGCATCGTCCCGCTGCCCCTCGATCAGGGCGTGCTGCCCGCCATAGAAATTGGCTTCGCAGGTGTGCGCCTGTTTCACGGCGGGGTCGGCGTCCTCGGCCGCGGACAGCACGGCATCCTGCTTGATCTCGCCGGTGAACAGGCGGATCACCGGCGCTGGCCAGGCTTTCATGTCGAGCCCCTTTGTCCCGCGGGCGAGAACGCCCTTCTGCTTCGCCCGCCGCTCCGTGATGTCCTGCCACAGCACCGCATAGGCGTTCCTGCGGTCAAGCCGCGCGGCGAGCGCCATGTCGGCGCGGGCTTTGGGCGCCGCGCCCTGCGCAAGATAGAGCGCACCGCGCGCGATATACGCATTCACATTGCGCCGGTCGTACTTGATGGCGGCAGAATAATCCGCGACGGCGCGATCCGCTTCACCTTTTGCCGCAAGCGCATTGGCGCGGTTGAAATAGGCTGAGGCAAGGCGCCGATCGAGCTTGATCGCCGCATCGAAGTCGGCGATCGCCGCGCCAGCGTCGCCCTTCTCGCTGTGCGCGGTGCCTCGGTTCGCGAAGGCACGCGCGTTCTTTGGGTCGAGCCTGATCGCCTCATCGTAATCGGCGATCGCGGCTGCAAAATCGCCCTTCGCCGAATGTGCGTTGCCGCGATTGTAGAAAGCCGCAGCGCGCCCCTTCGGCTTGACCTTGCTGTCATCGATCACGCGCGTGCAGCCTGCCACTGCTGCGTCATTATCTTTGTTTTGAGCGCACGCGGTGATGTCTCGGGGCGTTGTGCGCGTCGTTTGCGCTGCCGCATTGGGCTGAGCAGCGTCCGCCGGCTTGTGCGTCGTCCGCTTCTTGCGTGCGACAACGTGCTTCGCCGGCGCGGCCGCCGCGACCGGCGCTGCCGTGTCGTCGCGCTTGAAGCGAGGGCGCGTGTCGGGAGGCGGCGTTGCTGGCTTCTGAGCCGCTTTCTGCCGCGTGCTGCGTTTGGCGGGCTCCTGCGTCTGTGCCGTGGCGGTACCGATGACGCTGAGGCAGACAAGAGCAGACAGCAACAGAACGAAACGGCGCATGTTGGCTCCCATGCGTGATACAGGGCAAATGTGGGTATTGGGCTGGGCGGCTAAACGCAAGGCGCGCGTTCACTCCGCCGGTTGAGCGATGGCCTGCGCGCGTTCGCTCGCGCGGCGGTTTTCCGCGCCCGTGACCAGCGCACTGATGGCGAACGTGTTCAGCGCGCCGAGCACGGCGATCGCCGCACCGACGCCGAGTACGGTATCGAAGCCGCCCTGTTCATAGAGCCGGCCGATGCCCCAGGCCGCGGGGCCCGCCATCGTGAAAATCAGAAAGAAGCGGATGGCGTAGATGCGTCCGCGCCACGCCGGCGGCGTATAGCGCGCGAGCACGAAGTCGTTCACCGTCACCTGCCCGTAGATCGCCGCGACCGCGAGCGCCAGACTCGGCAGCAACCACCAGCCGCTCGTGTAGAGCGCAAGCAGGAGGCCGATGATCTGGATGCCGGCGATGTATGACATCACCAGATGCGGGGTGAACCGCTCCACCGCGCGCCCCATCGAGAATTGCGCGACGCCGCCGCACAGGAATACGGCGGTCGCGAGCACGCCGACTTCCGACAGCGAGATCCCGGAGGCCGCGCGCTGCTGCACCAGCTTAGGCAGCATGATGGTGATCGCATTGAAAACGAGCCCGACCCAGAAGGCGAGCAGCAGGAACATGATGACGACCGCAATTGTGAGGCCCCAGCTCAAGGCGACGTCCTGGTCCGGTGCCTGCACGACGCGCCTGCCACGGTCGTCGGGCACAAGAGCAAGATACGCAAAGGCCGTGAGAATGAAGACCGCAGCCGGGATAAAGAATGAAAAGCGCCAGCCGAGATACGCCGCGATCACGGCAGTACAGCCGCTTGCGATCGACACGCCGATATTGCCGCAGATGCCGTTGAACGCCATCGTGCGCCCGCGCACGACTGCCTGATCGACGACCATGGGCGTTCCAACCGGATGATAGATCGCGGCAAACAGCCCGACCCCGAACAGCGCGATTGCCAGTGTCTCGAAGCTCGACGAAACCCCGACCAGCACGCAGCAGATGCCGGTGCCGAAGAAGTAGATCGCGATCATGTTGCGCCGGCTCCACTTGTCGGCGAGCCAGCCCGCGGGCAGCGCAAAAAGGCCGAACGCCGTGAAGGCGGCGGTCGAAAGCACGAGCAGGTCGCCGTAGGAGCGCCCGTACACGGCTTCGAGGCCGATCACGACCGTCGGAAAGATCAGGATCACGTAGTGGTCGAGGAAATGCGCCCAGTTGAGGAAGCCGATCGAGCGGCGGCGGGCAGTCTCGTTCTGAACTGTCATGGCGTCCCGGGTTTATCTGCGAGCCACGCTATAGCCTGCCGGTCCCGCTTCTCCCATGCCGTTTTTTGCAAATCAGGGTAGTGGGTTGCGCCGCGCTCTCGTTACTGTAGGTTGCATACGGTGAGGGAAACTGCCGGAGTGGGTGCGGGGATACGTCTATGCGTGGCGTCGGGGTGCTCGTTGCCGCGGCTGTTGCCGCCGTGCTCGCCGTTGGCGGGCTGCGGCCCTCCATTGCCCAGATCGAGAAGGAATCGGCCGTCGCCCAGGACAGCGATGATGACGACGAGGAGATGTGTGAGGAAAACACAGAAGACGTGGAGTGTGATGAAAGCAGCGAGATCAAGGAGAGTAACGAAAGCAAGACTCCGCAGCACGCGGCGAGCCGCAGAAAGTCCGAGCCCCCCGCGAACATCAACCCCGATCTGGTGCCCGAACACCTGCTGTTCTTCAGCGGCGCCGAGATCTGGCGCAACGGTCTTTTCAGTCACAGCGGTTTGTTCTGGGCATATCGAGGGTTCGACGGCGATGGCCCAGTCCTCAAGTTACTTTTGAACAGCGGGCTCTATCGTTACTACTCGGGGCGCAAGGAGATTGTCGGCTTCCAAGCCATGGGGGCCTTCATGCCCGGTTGGCGCTGGCACGGGCCTGGATTGGAGTTCACGGCCTTTGGAGGCATAGACGCGCAGGATCACCGCTTTCTCCCCAACGATCCTGGCAACCGGCTGCGCGGGACCCATGTCGGGCTGCGCGGTGGCTTCGACGTCTGGTTCGAGCCGGTGCACGACGGGATGATTACGGTGTCCGCCTCGCTATCCACAATCGGGTCAAGCTACTGGATGCGCGCGGCAACAGGCGCGCGGTTCATGGACATGATCTGGATCGGCCCGGAATTTCTCGCGGCGGGCGACGAGCGCTACACCGAGTTGCGTCTCGGCGGACACATCACGAGCTTCCGGTTCTCCTCCTACGAATTCTCGCTCGGCGCAGGCTGGGCAACGGACAATGACGGACGCCACGGCGCCTACGGTCGCCTTGGCGTGCTCTATCGGCCATTCGGCGGCGCGACGCAGCCACAGCAGCCGGTGCCGTTCTGAACAGGCGCCGCGTCAATTGCCCTTCAGCGCGTGCGCCTCGGAGAAGAACAGGTCCTGCCACGTGGCCGGCATGTTCTTCAGCGCGCCGACTTTGTTCATGAAGCTGTAGATCTTCATCACGTTTTCAGGCTCCGGCGCATAGGAAAACTCCGGGTCGCTGATCATTTTGGCGACGAAGTCGATCGGCAATTTGGTGTTCTCGATGCGCACGAAGATCTCCGCTGCCTCGCGCGGATTTTTTGCGATGAAGTCGTTCGCCTCCAGAATCGCCTCGTAGGCGGCGCGATAAAGCTTGGGGTTCGCCTCGCGCCAGCGCGCCACCGTGGCGATCACCGCGAACGTGTTCGGTCCGTCGGTCGCATCGTAGGAAGAGAGCACCTTGCGGATCGCAGGATTTTCCAGCTGCTGATACTGGAACGGCGCGGACGTGAAATGCGCCGTGATCTCGAGCTTGCCGGAAAGCATCGCAGCGGTCCCGTCCGGATGGCTCATGCCGACGGTTAGCCTGTCGACTGCATCGAACTTGCCGAGCGTCTTCTCGGCAATCATCTGCAGCATGATCGCCTGCACCGAGACCTTCACCGCCGGCAGCGCGATGCGATCGGCCTCGGTGAAGTCGCGGATCGATTTGATGTTCGGATTGCGGGTGGTCAGAAATGCCGGCTGGCGGTTCATCGCCATCATCCCGCGCACATTCATGCCGCTGCGCGTCTTGTCCCACATGGTCAGGAACGCTGGCAGCCCGATGCCGACGATATCGGCATTGTTGGAGAGAAGCGCGTCGGTGATCGCCGTCGGCGTCCCCATGCCGGTGTAGGTCGCGGTGACCGCGCCGAGGCCGGCGCGCGCGGCCGCCTTCTCCAGCATCTGCTTGTCCTGCATGACGTAGAACTGCAGGTAGCCGAGCCCGAGTTGACGCACGAAGCGCACCTGATTGGCCTCGGCGAATGCGCTCCCGCTCCAGGCGAGGATCAGCGTTGCGACGGCAGCGCGGAAAGCGTGTTGCATCACGGTTGACCTCGGTTCAGCGCCAGCGCACCTTAATAGCAACTCCATTTGCCCGGAAAAGTCTAACATGGCTGTGACGGTAAAACCCCTCAATGCGGCGGTGGGCGCGGAAATCGCCGGCGTCAATCTGGCGCGCTTGAGCGACGCCGAATTCGCGCAGATCGAGCAGGCCTGGAATCGCCATTCGGCGCTGCTGTTCCGCGACCAGAAGCTGACCGACGACGACCTGCTCGCCTTCTCGCGCCGCTTCGGCGAGCTGGATCCGCCGCCGAACCAGGAGCATGGCCGCCAGTCGCCGGAAGGATATCCGGACATTTACGTCGTCTCGAACGTGCTCGACGATAAAGGCGCCCCGATCGGCGCTCTCGGCGCCGGCGAAGCCGTCTGGCACACCGACATGAGCTATCTGCAGGAGCCGCCGGACGCCTCCATGCTCTACGCGCTGGAAATTCCACCGACCGGCGGCGACACCTGGGTGCTCGGGATGCAGGCCGCCTGGGCGACATTGCCTGACGCGCTGAAGGCGAAAGTACGCGGCCGCCGCATCAAGCACGATGGCACCTACAATTCGGGGGGTTACCTGCGCAAAGGCGTGACGCCGACCGACGATCCGCACAAGGCGCCGGGCGCCTGGCATCCCGCCGTGATCGCACATCCTTCGACCGGCGCGCCGTCGCTCTATCTTGGGCGGCGGCGCAATTCGTATGCCGAGGGGCTTTCGCCGGCCGAATCCGAATCTCTGCTCGACGCGCTCTGGGCGCATATCGAGCGTCCGGATCTTCGATACCAGCACCGCTGGCGCGTCGGCGATCTCTTGGTATGGGACAACCGATCCACCATGCACCGCCGCGATCCGTTCGATAACACCACGCGGCGCGTGATGCATCGCACGCAGATCAAGGGCAAGATCGCCCCACGCGCATGGGTCGAGGCGGCCTAATCCAGCGTCCGCCGGAACCGCGTCACCGCGATCGTCATCGCGATCAGCATCAGCACGGCAAGCGCCAGCGCGTCGTAGCGCAGGTCGCCAATTGTCGACCCTTTGAGCATGATCGCACGCACGATGCGGATGAAATGGGTGAGCGGCAGCGCCTCGCCGACCCATTGCGCCCATCCGGGCATCCCGGCGAACGGAAACATGAAGCCGGAAAGCAGGATGTTAGGCAGGAAGAACATCATCGACATCTGCATCGCCTGCAGCTGGTTCTGCGCGATGGTCGAGAACGTGTAACCGATCGACAGATTGGTGGTGATGAACAGTGTGCTCAACACGGCAAGCAGCAGGAGGCTGCCGAAGATCGGCACGCCGAACAGCAGCGTTCCGACGCCGATGATCAGCGCCGCCTGCATGAAGCCGACCATCACGTAGGGCACGATCTTGCCGAGCATGATCTCGACCGGCGTGATCGGCATCGAGAGCAGGCTCTCCATGGTGCCGCGCTCGATCTCGCGCGTCACCGAAAGCGCCGTGAAGATCAGCATGGTCATGGTGAGGATCGTTCCGACGAGGCCCGGCACGATGTTGAGCGCGGTCGAGGCGGCTGGATTGTAGCGGGCGTGCGCGCGCACCTCGAACGGCGGCGCGGTCGTGTCCGGAATGGCGTGGTCGTTGCGCAACGCGGTGGTCACGATGGTGCCGAGCACGCCGAGCGCCGAGCCTGCCGCGACCGGATCGGTGGCATCCGCCGCGACCAGCAGCGCGGGGCGGTCGCCACGGCGCAACGCGCGCTCGAAGTTGGCTGGAATTTCGACCGCGAACAGTACCGTGCCGGAGGCAAGCAGCCGGTCGAACTCGGCTTCATTGTGCGCGATGTGCGTGATCTTGAAATAGCGGGTGTTCCGCAGGGCGGCGAGGATCGAGCGACCGACGTCGCTCGTCTCCTGCAGCAGCACGGCGGTCGGCAGGTCGCGCGGCGTGGTGTTGATCGCGTAACCGAACAGGATCAACTGCATGAGTGGGATCAAGATGATCATGCCGAACGACATCCGGTCGCGCTTGAGCTGGATGAACTCCTTGATCAGCATCGCGCGCGTGCGCCCGGCCGAGGTCATGCGGCATCCTGGAAATTGTCGCGCGCCCGGCCCATCAGGTCGATGAATACGTCTTCAAGCGAAGGCTGCGATCGCTCCCAGCGGTAGCGCGGATCATTTCGATATTGTGCGATGGCGGCCTCCAGCGCGGCCTCATCGCGGCCCGACACATGCAGGCTTGTGCCGAACGGTGCCACCATGTCGACGCCGCTCGCATGCTCCAGTCTGGCGGAAAGTTCGCCGAGATCCTCGCCGCCCACCACGTAGGTTGCGAGATGCGACTGTGCGATCACCTCCGGCACCGTGCCGTGCACCAGCAGATGCCCGTATGCGATGTACGCAATTTCGTGGCACCGCTCGGCTTCATCCATGTAGTGCGTGGAGACGAGCACCGTGAGCCCCTCACCCGCCATCGTGTGGATCTCATTCCAGAACTCGCGGCGCGCCTTCGGGTCGACGCCTGCGGTCGGCTCGTCGAGCAGCAAGAGCTTCGGGTTTGGCAGCGTGCAGGCGCCGAGCGCAAGCCGCTGCTTCCAGCCGCCCGAAAGCGAGCCCGCAAGCTGCTTCTCGCGGCCTTTGAGCCCAAGCCGCTCCACCATCGCGCGCGCGGCCCGAACCGGATCGGGTACGTCATAGAGCCGCGCGACGAACTCGAGGTTCTCGCTTACCGAGAGATCCTGATAGAGGCTGAAGCGCTGCGTCATGTAGCCGACCTGCAGCTTGATCTTGTCGGTCTCGGTCAGAATGTCGTAGCCGAGGCAGGTGCCGCGCCCCTTGTCGGGCGTGAGGAGGCCGCAGAGCATGCGGATCGTGGTGGTCTTGCCCGAGCCGTTGGGCCCGAGGAAGCCGTAGATCGACCCGCGCTTCACCTGCATCGAAAGATCATGCACGACCTCGCGCCCGTTGAAGGACTTGCTTAGGCCCTCCACCTCGATCGCAATGTCGGGCGCGGTCATTTGCGCGCCTCGGCGGTACGCCCGGTCAGCGCGACGCTCACCGGCTGCCCGACACGCAAGCCTTCCGGCTTGTCGGTGCGTGCCTCGATCATGAACACGAGCTTGCTGCGCTCCTCGAGGCTGTAGATGACGGGCGGGGTGTATTCGGCGGAGCTCGCGATGAAGCTCACCTTCGCGGCGATTGGCTTGGCGCATCCGTCGCAAGTGACCTCGACCGTATCGCCGAGCGCGATCGTTCCGAGCAGCGGCTCGCCGACGAAGAAGCGCACCTTGATGTTGCCGGGCGGCAGGATCGACAGCACCGGGCGCCCCGCCGGCACCATCTCACCAGGCCGGTAATAGATCTGCTGCACGGCGCCGGCGACCGGCGAGACGAGCTTGCGCCGCGCCAGCCGTGTCTCGGCCGAGCTTTTGCGCGCCTGCGCGGCGGCAAGCGTCTGGCGCGCGGCCGCGATATCTTCTTCGCGCGCCGAAAGCCGCCCCACCGCGATCTGGTGGCGGATCTCCTCCAGCGCCGCCTTGTCGCGATTGAAATTGGCCGTCGCGGTGTCGAGCGCGGCCTGCGTGCCGACGCCTCGTGCGGTCAACTGCTTCTGGCGGTCGAGTTCCGCGGTGGAAAGCTGCAGCATTGCCTCGGCGCGTCTCTCCTGTGCTTCCAGCACCGCGATCTCTTCTGAGCGCTGCTGTTGGGCTTCAAGGCGCCGGAGCCGTTCGCGCGCCTCATCGGCCTGCGCCGTCGTATTCTTCACGTCGGCGCGCTGCAGCTCATCGTCGACAGTGAAGAGCGGCCCACCGGCCGTGACCTGATCGCCTTCACGCACGGAGAGCGTTTCGACCCGGCCCACCTCGTCCGGCCCCACGAATACGAAGTCGCCCTCGATCCAGCCCTGCATGCGCCCGTTGTTCGCGTTTCCGCAGCCGGCAAGCGCGAAGGCGATTGTCAGGACGATGGCGCGGACCAGCCTATTCATCCCGTCCTCCCGGCGAACAGAATGCCGATATGCGCGCGTACCATCGCGTCGATATCGAGCGGCTCGAACTTCTCGAACATCGCCTGCCACATGATGCCGACCAGCATCGGCGCGACGATGAGTTGCGGGAAGCGCACGAGTGAATCGTTCGGGAGTTCGCCGCGCTCGGCCGCGCGCGCGAGGATCGGCCGGACGATGCCAAGTACGCGCTCGATCACCTCGTGATAGTAGAACTCGGCGATTGCGGGAAAGCGCGGTCCTTCGTTCAGGATCAGGCGGATCAAGTCCTTGCGCCGGGTCCCGTACACTTCGCGAACGAACGTGCCGAGCAGCCCCTCGACCAGCATGCGGGCCGGGATCTCGACGCCGCGCATCTTGTCGAGCATGCCGAGGACCGGGTGCACCATCGAACGCACCAGTTCCTGAAACAGCGTCTCCTTGTCGGCGAAGTAGAGGTAGATCGTGCCCTTGGCGATGCCGGCGCGCTTCGCGACATCATCGAGCCGCGCACCCTCATAGCCCCGGGCCGTAAACTCCTCGAGCGCTGCGGCGAGGATCGCCGAGCGGCGCTCTTCGGCCGCCTGAGTGCGCGGCGTTCGGTCAGCGGCCTTGGCGGGTGTGCGCTGCGGTCCGCGCACTTGCCGTTCCGGGTGCTCGCCCCGTTGCGCACGCGGCTTTGGTGCAGGTTTCGGCATCGTAGTTATATGACTGACTGGTCAGTCATTAATAATTACTGCAGCGCCCGTTTGCAAGGCCCCTGGAGACAAACCGGCGCCCACGCGAGGTTTCCGTCGGACCGAGCCGGATTCGATCAAGGCGCGAAGCCGCCCTGCCCGGGGGGGTAGCCCCCCGGCGGCGCTCTCCAACTTCGCTGGCTAGCCGGCTTGAGGATGCTCAGCCGCCGCGGACCGCCTTGACGATAATGTGCTGGGCGATGTGCTTGAGCGTGTCCTGATGCTCGCCCACAAAGGCGCTCACCTTTGTGGTCGTCCAGCTACTGACCTTGTTCAGCAGGCTGCCGACCGTCTCGACGTCGCCCTTGGCGGCATGCTGTTGCGCAAGCCCAACGATCGAGGCATCGGCACGCTGGTCCGGCGTTTTCGCATCGGCCTTGAGCGACGTGTGCAACCTCTGAAGGATCTGTGCGACCTCAGGGCTGACGGCAGCGCCGCCCGCCCGTTTGGTCTTTCGTTTTGGCTTTGGTTTTTTCGATTTTTTCGCAACTTTTTTCGCTGCTGCCTTCTTGGCCATCCCCTGCTCCCCAAAAACATCTGCAACCCCCGAGCGCAGTAAAACACGCGCCCGCAGGCGACCACAATGCAAAACGGCCCCGCCGAAGCGGGGCCGTTTTATCGTTATTAGGCTGCGGGACTACTGCTTTGCGGGCGCCGGGGCCGGCGTGGCCGGAGGCGCAGGCTGCGGAGCAGGGGTCGCCTGTGTCGCCGAATTGTTGGCCGCGACCTTGGTCTGGTCGCTGCTCGGGGCGAACATGAAGAGGCCGCCCACAATCAGCGCGATGGCGAACAGGGCGATCAGCGGGGCGTAGCCCGAGCCTTCGCTCATGTCCGAGTACCGGTTCACATACGGGTCACGCTGGAAATCGCGATTGGGATCCCTGTCGTCAAACATCGAATCCTCCATTGCTGGTCCGGCGAAAAAACGCGCAGGCCACCGGAGTGGTTCCTGCGCACACAGCGGGAACCTTGCGGAGGGACGACCTAAGCTATTGAATTAAAACCATGTTCCCGGCCCTGCTGGCCAGGATGAACAGCCCTGCAATTCCTATCCGCGGCCGTCACAAGCCCAGGCGCGGATCATGCAGGTTTTGCCTCCGAAACGGTGGCATTGCTCGGTCGCCACGTTCTGCGCGTTTGCGAGCGAATCGGCCTTCGCCCAGCCGCTCGGGCCGCAAGCGTTCTTGGCGTCGATCGCGAACGCCGCGCAGGTCTTGCGGAAGTTCGCCACCACCTTGCAGTCCTTGCCTTTGCATTGGGCGCGGGCCCGCATCGCGGCAGCCTCGGGGGAAACATCATCGACCGAATAGCC
>Ga0310810_10007048_pt1 | contig 12773 bp, 12 predicted proteins | sample NCmetagenome_FD_207641 | JGI IMG/M metagenome (GOLD analysis project Ga0310810, IMG submission 207641) | Soil microbial communities from experimental microcosm in Duke University, North Carolina, United States - NC | ecosystem: Engineered > Artificial ecosystem > Soil microcosm > Unclassified ... | reverse complement strand
GGCGTCGATCTGTTGTTCCGTCCGAATGCCACAGAAATGTATGGTGCCGATCGTTCGGTGTTCGTCGAAGAAGTCTCTCTTTCCAAGACGCTGGAAGGCGAGTCGCGCCCCGGACACTTTCGCGGGGTTTGCACTGTGGTCGCGAAGTTGTTCAACCTTCTTGCGCCTGACGCGGCGGTGTTCGGCGAGAAGGACTTTCAGCAGCTGGCGATCGTTCGCCGCATGGTCCGCGATCTCAATTTCAAGATCGAGATCATTGACGTGGCAACAGTGCGTGAAGAAGACGGGCTGGCGTACAGTTCGCGGAACGAATATTTGAATTTGGAAGAACGGAAACAGGCTGCAGTCTTACGCAAAGCGTTGCTCGCCGCGACAAATGCCACTGAAAAATCGGCGATCAAGGTTGTCACTCTTGTGCGGAGGGTGATTAACGAAGCGCCACTGGCGCAGATCGATTACGTTGAGCTTGTGGATGCAGAAACATTGCGGCCGGTTGAAGCGGCTGGCCCGAACTCGGTGCTCGTGTTGGCGGTGTTCTTTGGCAAAACTCGCTTGATCGACAACATCCGATTGGGATGAAAGAATACGATTTCGTCGTGATCGGCAGCGGCATAGCGGGCCTGAGTTTTGCGTTGAAAGCCGCAAAGCAGGGATCCGTAGCTGTCATCACAAAACGGAAAGGCTCTGACACAAACACCGCGTGGGCGCAGGGTGGGATCGCGTGCGTGACCAGCGATGAAGATTCGTTTGAGCTGCACGTGCGCGATACGCTTGAGGCCGGAGCCGGTCTTTGTGATGAATCAGTGGTCCGCGCGATTGTTACCGAAGGTCCGGAACGCATTCGTGAGCTGGCGGAGCTCGGTCTCCAGTTCGATGAGCGCGAGATCCACGGCCATCGCGAACTTGACCTGGGCAAAGAGGGTGGCCACTCGAAGCGCCGGGTCCTGCATGTGCAAGACGTGACCGGGAGAGAAATCGAAGACACTTTGTTGCGCGACCTGAGTCGACAATCACACGTCCAGCTATTGGAAAATCAGATGGCGGTAGACTTGATCACGGCAGCCAAACTCGGTTTTGCCACAGAAGACCGTTGCCTGGGCGCCTATGTTTTGGATGAAAAAACCGGCGAAGTAGAAACGATCCGGTCAGATCGCATCGCGCTGGCGACCGGCGGCTGCGGCAAAGTTTATTTGTATACGACGAATCCAGACATTGCGACTGGAGACGGCGTGGCGATGGCGTGGCGCGCAGGCGTGGAAATCGCAAACATGGAGTTCATCCAATTTCATCCCACATGTCTATTTCATGCCGAGGCGAAATCGTTTCTGATTTCTGAAGCAATGCGCGGCGAGGGCGGGATTCTGCGCAACAATCGCGGCGAAGATTTCATGAAGCGCTACGATGGGCGTGGCTCACTGGCGCCACGCGACATCGTGGCGCGCGCAATCGATGCCGAGATCAAACGCTCAGGCGCGAAATATGTGTTCCTCGATATCACGCACAGGTCCCCGGAATTTATCCGGGAGCGCTTTCCGCACATTTATCAGACATGCCTGCGGTTCGGAATCGACATGTCGAAGCAGGCGATTCCAGTTGTCCCGGCAGCGCATTATCAATGTGGGGGAATCAAGACCGACCTGAATGGCGCCACGAGTTTGCCCGGGCTTTATGCGATTGGTGAGGTCGCCTGCACCGGGATGCATGGAGCCAACCGGCTTGCGAGCAACTCGCTGCTGGAAGGTCTGGTAGTGGCGCATCGTGCCGCCGCGACAGCTATACAAACCCGACCGGCTGCGAAACAAAAAGTGCCGGTGCCCGAATGGCAATCGGGAAATGTACAGGACGTAGATGAACTCGTTGTGATTTATCACAACTGGGACGAGATCAGGCGACTCATGTGGGATTACGTGGGAATTGTGCGCACCGATAAGCGGCTCCAGCGTGCCAGCGCGCGGCTGCGAAATCTCCAGCGCGAGATCCGCGAATTCTATTGGAATTTTAAGGTATCAGTCGACCTTCTTGAATTGCGTAATCTAGCGGCCGTCGCAGCGTTGATCGTCGATTCGGCCCTGTGTCGCAAAGAAAGCCGCGGCCTCCATTACACGCTCGATTACCCAGATACCGACGACCAGCAATTCAAACGCGACACTGTGCTGAGCCGCAGCTAGCGTTCAAGGCTTCTTCGAACCGTGCGAATTCCTGCGGCTTGGGTTTATCGATCCCGGCTACAACTCTCACCTCTTGCTCCCAAGGCAACAAATGCTAGTTGAAAATGAGGAAACCCATGTTCATCTGAACGCTGAATCGAGGTTTCTGAAGCTTACTCTGGGAAGATTGGGCTTGCCTAAGAGCGGGGAATCGGATAGAAGGTGGCGGCGTTTGTAATGAGGAGACTTCTTGCGGCTTGTCTCAGTCTGGCTGTTGCTGGTGCCCCGAAAGTCTTCGGGGACGAGCAGTCTACTTCTCCCTACGCTACGGCGGCTGACTTTGCCAAGTATGCGATGAAACTGCGCGAGGAGGCACTGCTCAAAGTGGAACCGCAAGTTTTCATCCCTACCAGTTCCCGGCCAGCGATCCAGCGTTACCCATGGAAAACGAGCATCGTAACGACCGTCTTTTGGGTTGGAGAACAGGCTGGAGGCAATAATCCCGTCCCCAATTACAAGAGTTGCTGGGACTTTAATTGGACCACCAATTACGGCGGATACGATAGTCCCGACGCGAGCGCGCGGCGAAATTACATCCCCGTGGCGTTTGTTCCCAAGCTGAATCCCTTCTACTTCGCACTGCCATACAACGACGTCACGCATGGCCAGTTTAAGCCGGAAGCGCCCCTCGTAATTCCGTGGTTCAAACAAGCATATGCAGGGCAGGGACAATCGGTATGCCGTGACCATTGGATCGCCATTCGTAAAGGCAATCGCACCTGTTATGCTCAATGGGAAGATTGTGGCCCATTTCGCACCGACCACTTCCAATACGTCTTTGGCAATGAGCGCCCCAAGCCGAACCTCAATCATGGGGCCGGGCTGGACGTTTCGCCAGCTGTGCGAGACTACCTTGGATTAGCGCCGACCGACGTGACCGATTGGCAATTCGTCGAAGTCCGTGACGTGCCTCCTGGACCGTGGCGCAGCTACGGCGAAAATAATCACTTCGTCATTGCTCGCAACAAGACCGAGCAGCGAATGGCTGATCGGAATCTTAACGCGGCGAAAAAGTAGGTTTCTTCCCTTGGTGGCCTATGGGGTTGCAGAAGGCCGCTGCATCGGCGCGGCCGATGGTGGTGGCGTGGTAGTGGCGCTCGCCGGTGGATTTCCGCCGGCCGATGGGCTTGGATGCGAAGGTTTCGGCGTCGCCATACGGATCAACTCCGATACGGTGACGAATTTGAAGCCCTTTGCCTCGAGCGCGTCAAGAGTAGAGGGCATCGCTTCTATCGTTCCCGGATGAATGTCATGTGATAACACAATCGAGCCGGGCTGCGTCTCCTTCAGAATTCGGTTACGGACGACAGCCGGGCCCGGTCGTCTCCAGTCAAGCGGATCGACGTCCCACAGAATGATCCGGTATCCGAATTCATCATGAATCCAGCGTTTTTCGCGTGAGGTAATCGACCCATAAGGCGGTCGCATCAGGGTAGGACGATTGCCGGTCGCGCTTCTAATCGCGTCATCAGTTCGTCGCAATTGGCTACGAACGCCGTCGTCCGACATCTTGCCGAAGTTGGGATGCGACCAACTGTGATTCCCAATTTCATGTCCCTCCTGAGCAGCCCGCGCAACAATCTCAGGATGTTCCGCGACGTTTTCGCCGATAACGAAGAAGGTGGCCTTGATGTGATGCGCGGCAAGTAGATCAAGCAACTTGGGTGTAAGCGTCGCGCTCGGCCCATCGTCAAACGTCATGGCGATGTAAGGGCCATCGACATGCACAGAATTAAACGTAATGCCCGGATCTTCCGCCGGGGCTTGAGTTTTTTGTGCTGGATGGCGCGTCGGCGGCGTGGGATCAGCTCTCGCTGCAATCGCGAATGCGACTGTCGCGAAGCAAATGAACAACAAACGGTAAACAGACATGAGCACGAAAGTGGCACACTGAACGCATGTGTCTAGCAGAAGGCCAGGACTTACACAGTACGGAGGCGATTGACCCGGAGACAAAAACTTGGCGAACTATGCCCCGCTGCAGAACCCAACCCGAAGTTTCGGGCGAGTGCGCGTTTACCCTTTCCGTAACTTTTGCAGCTCTTCGATGAATGCGTCGGGACCGCCAGGAAAGTAACCCTCGAATTGCCAGAGTTTCTGCCCGTCGCCGTTGACCGCAATAATGGTGGGAAACCCGACAACCTGATACTGCTGCGCCAGTTGCCGGTTCTGCTTTCGCACCTCAGCACTTTGGGCTTTAGCGCGAGGAAAATCGAGTTCTACCAGCACGAGGTTATGACGTGCATATTCCTTGAACTGTGGTTGCGACAGAACTTCTTTATCGAACTTAACACACCAACCACACCAGTCTGAACCTGTGAAATTAAGCAGAAGGATTTTGTTACTCGTCTTGGCCTCTTCCTGCGCTTTTTTGTAATCATTCAGCCAGTCAGATTCCGCACGCGCGAATTGTCCACTGAGAAAAACAAACGTCGCCAGCGCGAAAAGAATCAGTCGATACATTTTCACCTCATGATGTTCGATGCGATTACACCCCGGCGCAAGGCGGTACTGCGCACCGCCAGTGCGATAATCTTTCTTTTACCAAGTTCCGCAAATAGCCCAGCGAAGCAACGCCGGGCTATTAACGAATACCGAAGATTTAACGCAGATGTTTCGAGACGAGCTTGGTCATCTCGAACATGCTCACCTGGCTTTTCCCGTTAAATACCGGCCTTAGTGAGTCGTCGGCGTTGATCATGGTCCTCTTCTTCTTGTCCTGACAACCGTTCTTCTTGATGTAGTTCCAGAGCTTTTTGGTCAGCTCGGAGCGTGGCAGCGGCTGCGACCCAACGACAGCAGCGAGCTTATCATCAGGTTGGACCGGTCTCATGAAGGCGGGATTCGGTTTGCGCTTGGAAGTTTTCTTTTTGGTTTTCGGCATGGAGGCTTGACTAACGTTTCGCTTGCAAGAGAGCAAGACTAAATTTGAGCAAAACCCAAAAATTTTACTGGCGGCCCATTCGGCGTATGGCCAGCACGGTCATATCGTCCGGTGAAGTGTTCACAGAGCCATCTGGTGCAGCTTGCGCTAAAACCCCCTGGAGCAACGCCTCGGCAGTGGGCGCAGAGTGATCCAGCATTTTTTCGAGCTTCTGCGGAGTCAGACGGTGCCGTTCATCCTTGGTCCAGCGAAACAGGCCATCCGTGTACAGAAGAAAAGCATCCCCTGGCTCAAGATCGATGGCGGTTTCCGAAAATTCCGGCTGTTCGATCAAACCCAGCGGAGGCGCAATCGAGGCGACAGATTGCGTCGTGCCGTCACCGCGCGTCACCAAAAGCGGAGGATGGCCTGCCCCCACAACGCTGCCATTTCCGGTTGCAGGATCGAGCGCCACGCACATTGCCGTCATAAATGAGCGCGAGCCAAAAATGCTGCGAAAGTCATGGTTCACCGCTTCCATCACAGTGGCGGGCGTATCCTGTTCGGCATGGCCATGGTGAAAGAGAAGTTTTGCCAGCGTAGTAAGCAACGCGGCAGCAGCGCCGTGACCGGTGCCATCCGCGATCCAAAATAAAATCCGCCCGTCTTTCATTCGCAGCCAGCCATAGATATCGCCGCCGACCTGGATGACTGGCCGATAACAGGTTGCGACCTGCCATCCCGGCAGCGCCAGTGGTTTTTGCGGAATCAGCGATTGCTGCGTTAAACGAGCAGCTGCCAGGTCGCGCTCAAGATTTCGTCGCCATTTCTCAAGTTCATCATTTTGCTGTTCCAACTGCTGTCGCATGGAGCGGAGGCGAAGCTGGGTCTCGATTCGAGCCCGCAACACTGCGGCATTGACTGGTTTTGTCACAAAATCATCGGCGCCAGCCTGTAAACATGATACCTCGCTTGCTTCACTCCCGTGGGCGGTCAACATGATCGTGGGAATTTGCGCGACTGCCGAATGCCGATCCGAGCGAAGGCGTCCTAGCACTTCGGCGCCGTTTAACCCCGGCATATCGAAATCAAGCAGCAAGACCGATGGGGGCTTGACGTGAACCATTTCCAGAGCTTCGGGGCCGTCCTGGGATACACGACATTTGTAACCAGCAGCCGTGAGTAACTTCGAAAGCACACGGCGACTCATGGCGTCATCATCCACGACCAAAATTTCTGTACCAGAATTATCGGACATCTCTTCCGATTCGGATCAGACATGCCGCATCATTGTATTGTGCCGGTGTTTCGCCAGACACGCGCGACGGTCGCAGAAAAAAATGATTTAATAATTGGCAACGAATGTGACTCCGGATACGATTGCGGGAGTCCTTACACTTATGAAATTTTCATCGTCGCTTGCGCTGGTTGCGGCCTTTGTCCTCGTCTCCTGCTCTGAAGAGCCGCCGCCGCCGCCAACCACCCACCACCGGCCCGCGAGGTATCCTGCTACCCAGACCGCGGAATACCCGCCGCAGCAACAACCCTTCAATCCGAACGGGCCAGTTCAGCCCACGAGTCAGCAGCCGGTAGAACCGCCGCCGACCACACCTCCTCCACCAGCAGCACCGACAAAAGTCGCCAAAGGAGATTATCCGTATGGAGTTCCAGTTCCTGGCAAACCGCACTTGGTGGAAAGTCCTTATTCCCCTGGAAAATATATCGATGTCGAAGGCTTCCCTCCAGGAACCGAGGTGAAGGATCCTTACACCGACAAGATTTTTCTTGTGCCGTAACCAGCTTGCATTTTCGATGATTTAGCCGGTGCGCCGATGCTGGATCGTATATACGGGATGCCGGATTAGCGGTTGGTATTTCCGCCGGGCAGCATTTAAGCATCCTGTGTAGCTTCCTTTTTTATTTGTTATGGAGTTACGGATAAAACGAGCGCCGCGAATTGACATCGAAATTACTGTACCCGGCGATAAGAGCATTTCGCATCGGGCGGTAATCATCGCCGCCCTGTCGAATGGGGTATGCACGCTGCGGGGATTTCTTCCAAGTGAAGATTGCATGCACACGGTGAACGCAATGCGCGCACTGGGCATAAAGATCGAGCAGCCTGAGCCGGCGACACTAATCGTTCACGGCAAGAAGCGAGTTCTGACCGCACCGAAACAGGAAATCAACTGCGGTAATTCAGGTACCACCATGCGGCTGCTCGCCGGTCTGCTGGCGGGTCAGCCATTTGAAAGTCGGCTGGTCGCGGATGCCGGACTGTCGCGGCGTCCCATGGATCGGGTTATCGCACCGCTTGGCGAGATGGGTGCCAGCATTGTTGCCGAAGGCCCGGGCGAAACTGCGCCACTTCGTATCCGCGGTGGGTTGCTGCGTGGAATTCATTATCGCCCGCCTGTGGCAAGCGCACAGGTGAAAGGTGCGTTGATGCTGGCGGGTCTTTTTGCCAGAGGCAAAACTACCGTCGAAGAGCCGTTACCGACGCGAAATCATATGGAAAAAATTTTCAATTATTTCCTGGTACGAACGGCAGCTGACGGCAACGGCAGTGTCAGCGTGTTTGGGGATCAGGTTCCGGAGTCGCGCGACTTTGCTATTCCAGGCGACATCTCCTCGGCGGCATTTTGGCTGGTTGCCGCTGCAGCGCAACGCAGAGGGCATCTGCTCATCCGCGACGTTGGTCTGAATGACACACGAACTGCATTGCTTGCCGTTGTGCTCCGCATGGGTGCGCAAGTACGCGAGGCGGTTGAGGATGTCGATCAGGTCGAACCGCGCGGCATTGTCGAGGTTACTGGCTCCCCGCTGAAAGGAACCGTCATCCAAGGCAAGGAGGTGCCGCAGCTTATTGACGAATTACCGATCTTGTCTGTTGCGGGCGCTCTGGCAAACGGCAAGACAATTATTCGGCATGCAGAGGAGTTACGCGTAAAGGAAACTGATCGTATTGCGGCAATCGCGCACAATCTACGCACCATGGGCGCCCACGTTGCTGAGCTTAGTGATGGGCTCGAAATCCATGGGCCTGCTCCACTGCACGGCGCTCGGGTGGCAAGCTTCGGCGATCACCGTATTGCAATGGCGTTTGCCATAGCCGGTCTTTTCGCTGATGGCGAAACGGTTATTCAGGATGCGGAATGTATTCGCGAGTCTTATCCAGGATTTGAGGCGGTGCTTGAAGAGTTCACGAATCCCAAGCGGATGCAGGTCAGCACCCCGGTGATCGGTTCCCTTACTGCCAGTGCCCCAGGGGAAACCTAATTCACCGGGGCCGCGCTCAGGCGCCCTACGATCAGAGTGCATTGCATTGCCGCGTGATGCGCGAGTAAACTGAGACCCCGGGTCATATGCACTCTTCTCAGCAAAATTTTCTTCGTGTAGTCGCGATTGATGGTCCGGCTGCGTCTGGAAAAAGCAGTGTCGCGCGCGAGCTTGCCCGGCGGCTTCGTTTTGTCTACGTCAACTCGGGTGCGATTTATCGAGCGATCACCTGGCATATTCTCGAAAAGGGGATCCATGTAGAAGATCTCAATGGTGGTGTCGCTCTAGCCTTTGACCAGGCAGCGGTTACCAGCTGCCTTTGGGACGGCGAGTCGCGGGTCCTGATCGATAATGTCGACCCTGCAGACCACCTGCGTGATGACCGTGTGAACGAAAGCGTTGCTCGCGTCAGCAGGTTGCCGGCGGTTCGCGAAATTGTTTCGAAGAAACTTCATGACATTGCCCGCCGCGAGGATCTGGTCGTGGAAGGGCGGGACATTGGCTCTGTCGTTTTCCCCGACACGCCTTACAAATTTTATGTTGACGCTTCTCCTGAGGTGCGTCTCCAGCGTCGTATTGCCCAAGGGGAACGCGACGAAATCGCCCTGCGTGATCAGGCCGATTCTTCACGGCCCGTTTCACCGCTCGTCATTGCGAAAGACGCTCGCGTCATCGATACGTCGCACTTGACCGTAGAAAAAGTTGTGGGCGAGATTTTCGCCAGACTCAAAGAAATGGGTCTTCGGATTTAGACGGTCTGGCGATTCAAGTTTCGCTAAAGGTCGACCGCGAAGTTCCGAATTGGTTCTGTGTTACGATGAATTTCTATTACTGGCTTGGCTATCACGTTTCGCGTCTTGTCGGCCGCTTATTTTTTCGATTTCATCGGGAACGAATGATTCAGACCGGGCCGGTAATTCTCGCAATGAACCATGAGAGTTATCTCGATCCGCTATTGGCGGGGAATGCGTGCGATCGAGCGATTTACTTTCTGGCTCGCCGGACGTTGCTGGACGTGCCGGTGCTCGGCTGGCTGTTGCCAAAGCTGAACGTTATTCCAGTTAATCAAGAAGGTGTCGACCGTAGCGCCATTAAAGCGTTAATCCGTACGCTAAATGCGGGGAACGGCGTCCTGGTGTTCCCCGAAGGCTCGCGCACTCTCGATGGTAACTTGCAGCCGGCTGAGCCCGGACTGGGCTTAGTGATTGCAAAAACGCTCGCGCCGGTGGTGCCGATGCGAATTTTTGGCGCGCACAAAGCCCTGCCACGTGGCGGTGGACGTTTGAACTTTGTGCCAATTACAATCGTCATCGGTGAACCGATTTGTTTTACCGCAGGCGAGCTTGGTCAGCCGGGAAAAAAGGTCTATCAGCAAATGAGCGAGCGCGTGATGGATGCAATCGCTTCGTTGCACGTGGATTGATCGGGCTAACTCCTTTAATTCAAAGAAGTGGGCGACGTTTGCCGGACCGGAGCCGATTCAGAGTCCCAGGAAACCAGATCCACAGCGTTGCGCGTATGAAACTGCCACCGATACTACGGCGTGAATTCACGCTACGGGTCCGCCGGAAGGCATCAATCTCACGCCGTTCCAGGTAGCGCGTTTGTCGTAATTCTCGTTATTATCGGAGCCTTGGCATTATTGGCAGTCTTTGCCAATATCCAGCGTTTTCGCCATGCTGATCTTGAGAAGGTCGAGGTGAGATTGCCAAATTCACGGACACCGCAGCCGCCTTAACTTTCGTTTGACTAGTACTGGGCCTTTCGTTCGTTAGAATGGCGGTAACTCAATATTTACTCTTGATATGAAAAGACTTTTTGTCCTGTCGATGCTCATCTCTTTTGCGATGGTTTCCTCCTGCCAAAAACAGAATTCGACCTCTGAACAACAGTTTGCTCAACGAAAAACGGACCTCGACGCACGCGAGAAGGCATTAGATGAAAGAGAAAAAGCCCTATCGGAAAGAGAAAGATTGGTATCGGCCCCCCGAAAGCTTCCTGCCCCCGTCCAAGTGCGACCCGTTACCCAGGACGCGGCGCAGTTGAAAGCTGAAAGGGACAAAAGAATACAGCAGCTTCCCGCCGAGATTCAGGCGTCGGGTTTGATTGCCGACCCCGATCGGATCAAAGGCGAAAGAGACACAAGAATCCAAGAACGAATGGCCCTCAGGCAGCGTAGGATGGAAGAATTACAAGCTAAAAGAATGGCCCACGCGGTGGCGCGTCCTGCGGCGGAGGCTACTTCACCGTCGCCTTCGCCAACGCCGACGCCGGAATAAATCCGAGACGCTAATTACGGAGCGTCGTGACTTGGTGAATTCGCCGTTTGTGCTGCGAGCTCCTGTGCGTATCGGAGCGTATCGATTGAATCAAGGTTCTTGTCGCGTCGGATTGCTTTAATTCTCGGGAAGCGCAAAGCCAGCCCACTGGCGTGACGCGTGCTAACCTGGATTGAATTGAAAGCGACTTCGAGCACGACGTCCGGTTTCACCGTACGATACCGGCCGTGCTCGGTGATCGTGTTTTGTTTAAAGTGCTCGGTTAACTCAGCAATCTCCGCGTCGGTCAATCCGCTGTAAGCTTTGCCGATTGGCAAAAGATCGCCAGTGGCTTCATCCCGCACTGCAAACGTATAATCGCTCAACACATTGTTTCGCTTGCCGTGGCCAAGCTCAGCCGCAACAACCACCACATCCAGCGTTGCCAGCTCTTTCTTGAGTTTAAACCAAAACATCCCGCGCGTTCCGGGCAGATAAAAACTTTCCGGATCTTTGATCATCAGACCTTCGTTTAAGCGCCGGCGAGCGTCTTCAAATGCCTGTTCAATCTCAGCGGCAGAATGGGCAGAGATTATTCTCGCCGTTTGAAATTGGGACGGCAATCGCACGCGGTCGAGATATTTTCGCCGTTCGCGCAACGGAGTTGTTAGCAATGACTGTCCATTCAGCCAGAGAAGATCAAACACCACAAACGCAACCGGCACATCTGCTGCCGCTCGCGCGAACAAATCTTCACCATCCCCTTTGCGGCCCAGCCGCCTTTGAAGATCGAAAAAAGTGAGTCTGCGACCTTCCTCGAAGGCGATAATTTCACCGTCGACAATCAATTCTTCCTGAAAGTGCCGTGCTTGATCAGCCAGCTCCGGGAATTGGCCGGTGATGCGCCGCAAATCGCGCGAGAAAATTTGAACGTGCTGCGCGCTGCGATGAAGTTGCGCGCGGATACCATCGAATTTGTCCTCCACGTATACTGTCGCTTCGTTTGGCAACGCGGGTGGCTGATCGGTGCCTGCCGCGTCAACAAAATGTTCCCACACCGCTTCCGCTGTCGGCTCAGCAGTCGCAAGCATGCATTTGATCGGACGAAAGATTGACAGCTCCGCCTTGTGCAGATCCCTACGCGCGGCGAGTGCTGCTGTCTGAGCGATGTCGCCCAACAACATGTTGGCCTGTCTTACCTGCTCGAGTGGAACGTCGAACACTTTTGCAATTGCTTCCTCGACCAAACCTTCGCGCAGTCCGATGCGCAGCTCGCCAGTCAAAATTTTAACGACATACTGACCTTCACGTGCCGATAAGATAGAGAATCGATCTTTCAACAGCTTGACTTTGGCTTCTGGGCCGCGCGCACGGTTGAGGTTTTCAAATAAGTCTCGCGATTCATCAAGGCTAAACGGCTGTGGTGATGTTCGCCCGTTCAGGACCTCGAACGCGCTTTTGCCGGCATCCCCATAGCCGCTGGCGATGCGATGAAGTTCCGCGTCGCTGATGTCGGTGGCAGCTTGCAACGCGCGGAAGATGACGGACCACCCCACCTGGAGTGTGCGCACATCGCTTTGGGCAAACACTCTTCCGGTCAAGTAGAGAGCCGCGACTGAAACTTGCTCGCCGCTCAAGCCGCGCAGATAGCCGGCGAGCAGCCGAATTTTCTCCAGCTTCGACTGCGTCGCAGCGATAGCTTCACCGACATTCGCAAACGCGAGAAATTCGGATTGGATAACGTCTGCGTCCTGTTGAAACGAGCCGTCAGGTAATTCGCCGGCACGCGAGGCGCTCGCACACGGACGGACGGCACGTTCACTATTTGCGGAAGGCAGGTGTAATTCCATTTGGTTTTCTTCGCTCAATGCCCAAGCTTCGACGCCTCGCGCGCGCAGGTCGCGAGCAAATGCAGCAGCAAAACCGTGGAGCGTAAGTACCCGCTGGGGCTGTACTAACTCGACGTAGCGGATTAGATCCTGATAATCCGCGTGATCGGAAAGAGGAAATGCTGCGTCCACCTGGTAACGGTAAACGGCACTTGCATCGACAGCCCAGCCAGTGATCATTGCCACACGTTTACGAGGAATTCTTTCCAACATATGCGACCGGTTCGCGCTTGGTGGGCAGATGAGGACTTTCCCGGCAAGATCATTCGAGTTGTAG
>Ga0310810_10007047_pt1 | contig 12773 bp, 5 predicted proteins | sample NCmetagenome_FD_207641 | JGI IMG/M metagenome (GOLD analysis project Ga0310810, IMG submission 207641) | Soil microbial communities from experimental microcosm in Duke University, North Carolina, United States - NC | ecosystem: Engineered > Artificial ecosystem > Soil microcosm > Unclassified ... | reverse complement strand
AGAGCGATTGCCGCGCAAAGCGCCAGCAACCTGCGGCTCTTGGGGACCACGGTCTTTCCTGCCACCCGGCGATAGCCGATATATTGTCCGGCGATGAAATAGCCCTGCCAAGCGAGCACGTTGAACGCACCCAGGTCGATCCAGGTTACGCCCCGAACCGCGTCTCCCACGCCGCATTGTGCTGCCAGCCACATTGCCCCGCTGATTACACCCACCAGCCACGCCTTCCCCCTCATCATCGCTTCCAGCGTCAGCGGAATACACAGAAAGAAAATGCAATACATGGGCAGGATGTCCAGCATTCTTGGCTGATACAGGAAGAGGCTGCCGCTGAGCAGCGTGAGCAGGGGATGCAAGGAGCGGACCGATGCGGCCCCCATTCTCGCCCCCGCGATAATGGCGAGACTGAGCAGCAGCATATGTGTGAAATAGATATCGCCCGTTCGGCGAAGAGCTTTGGCGCGCATCGCCGAGGGCCCACGTTTGTTGCGCACTCGCAGGTATACCCAGGCGGTGGTCATGCCAGAGAGAAAGACAAATCCGTCCGGCGCCGATGCAAAGCCGAAGAAGTATTCGGCGAGGCGCAGCAGCACTTCTTCCGGAAGATGTGCCAGCGTCATCAGGAACAAAAAGTAGCCCCGAAGGGTGTCAACACGCCAATCTCGGCCCATATGTGCTATGGGCGTGGTGCAAGTAGCCTTCCATCTCATTGGCCCGGAAGGATACATTTTGGGCTTGATAAGCCCAGGTATATGCAAAAGATTGCGGACGGGAAGGCAGGCCGCTTCTCATCCACACGGGGCACTCCAGCAAGGGTTGGGCGGGTTGATTTTGGAACCCCTGCCATCCTGCAGTCTACTTCGTAATCAGTGTGATGCTGCTTCTGTGTTCGATGCTCCCAGAGGTTGCCACCACAGCAAACTTGGTGCTCAGCGGCTGAGAGACCGCGCCAGGAGCAGGACTGGCGGTCCCCCCTCCGCCGCAGCTACCGGCCAGCAGCAGACTCGCCCCAGCAAGCCCGGCCAGAATCAGCCACCGGACGCGCCGCTTACGTTTTCCCGTCAACGGCGCCGCACTCGCGCACAAGCCTGCCAGCAAAAACCAGCTGGCGGGGAAGAACTTCAAAAATCCGCCGTTTCTTATTGACGCCGAACTGTTGCTCAGGGTCAGCGTAGATTGCATCCGCGTGGTTCCCGCTGGCAGCGACCCGGGCGAAAAAGTGCAACTCATTCCCGCCGGCAGTCCAGAACAGGAGAACGACACTTGATTGGTCAGTCCCGCAGCCTGGGGAATCACCTGCACGGTAGTGCGTGTGGATTGTCCTGTGGGCAGAACCACGTGGTCATCTGTCTTAAGGCTGAAGTCACCGCTGGTTAGCCCGTATACCACCAGTTGGTTGGAAAAAGTAGGAACATACACCTTGCCGTTGGAGATCGTGGCAGGCGCAAACTTCGCGAAGTATCCCAGGTCATCGCGCTGGGCGTTTTGCGTGCTGTCCCACAGCTCGTGCGAGAGGTCATCGGCATCGAAGGCGCGCAAAATACCTGTTAGCTGCCCGCTGCTATCTTGCGCCATAGCTGCGGTTGCCCATACGATCCCGCTGCCGGGTGCGGCTCCGTTCGCCGAGAGCGACAGCGGAACGCTGTTCGAAATCTGCCCCGGCGCGCTCATCGCGCTTTGAGATAGCGGCGTGGTTTGCAGCCGTGCGCCTGCGAACCCGTACTGCTTCAGATAATCGCCAGGGGCCCAGAGATAAATGGCGGGACCGTGAGCTCCGGCCCAAAATACGGGCGCGCCCAGGAAAAAACCGGTAGGCTGAAATTCCTGCACATCATTATTGAAGGCGGCGTTGTACTTGCCGAACTGGTTCTTGCTCACCAGCCGCAGCACTCCGTCTTTGCCCACGCCCACTACCAGGTTCATGTTGGGCAACAGCATCGGCCCGCCTCCGCCCACGTCCAGGTCCGCCGAGCTCAGATAGCCCTGGTCATACGGCGTAAAGTAATCCGCTACGGTCAGAGCCGGCGAAGGGCTCAGGCGCAGGAAACTGCTGCCCCAATCCCGCCCGCCGCTGTTTCCGTCGAAGGTTCCGTTGCCCGTTGCCAGGTAAATGCTGTCGCCATCGGCGGCTAGACCTTGGCCTCCCGCCCAGATTCCCGCCGCTTCGCCGTCAGGACTGGCGTTGAACACAGAGACTTGCTGCAACGTCGTCGCGTCGTAGCCCATCACCCAGCCATGAAAGGGAGGTATATCTCCCACCGCGCCAAACGCCATGTACACCACTCCATTCAACAACAGCAGGCCGGGACGGTTCAGGTGGTGCAGGGCGTCGAAGCTCAAGCTCCCGCCACTGCTTCCCGTGCCGTTGCCTTGCACCGACGCCGTAATCTGCACCGGCCCACCAAATTTCTCCGCCCCCGAAGCCACATCCAGCGCGTGCAGCATGAACTGGTAGGTGCCGGTCGTCTTGGTCTTGGCGACCACATACAACGTTCCCGTGGCAGGATCAATCACCGGGGTGCTGGTAATTCCAATCTCCGGAGCCAGGTCGGGGTAAGGGCAAAAAGGCGATCCGCTCATGTTCTGGCAGATATCGCCGCTGGGCACCGACGGGCCAAGGTTGGTGTGCCACAACGGCGCGGAAGTAGCGGCATTATCTGCATCGAACGCGTAAACCGTATTGTGTTCGGTGGCTACGTACACCACGTTGCGGGTTCCTTGGCCGGCAATTGCTATTTCCGAAAGATACAGGGGTTGAGCGTAGATTTGCCCGTCAACGGTTCGCGTGAAGAGCTTTCCAAAATTGCTGGTGTTTACGTTGGAGGTCTTAAGAATAGTTTCGCCCAGGTTTGCGCCGGTTCGACCTCCATCATTGTGATTGGTAACGACCTCAACCTGGCTCACCGCCATCCCGGTCAGTACAAAAGCCAGCAACAGGACAGAGCACAGGACTCGGTAATGACGCATGGAAAACCCTCCTTGCAGGTAGGCAAGAAAAGCCACTCGGTCACTACGACGACCGGGCCGCAGCCATGCCTTCGTTTAGACGCGCGGACGGCAGAACATCAGGACTGAAGGACGCGCAACGAGCAAACAATCGCTCTCGATGGCCAGGGGATCACTTCTACTTGAGCGAAATTGTAATTGACCGACTTCTCAACGGCAACCGAAGGCGGCAATTCACTGTTGCTGGATGGGATGCGCGCCTACATGAATGTGATGCTAGATTTGCTCTTGCATATTGGCGCGCTTCTCTACGGTTTGAGCGTGACCATCTGCATTACCCAGTACCCGCTGGGTGAAACTGGAGCGGTGGCGGAGTAAGTGCCGGCGGTCGAGCCGATTTTGTCCTCGGCGATATCGGAGTCCGGCTGCGTGATGATGCGGGCGGTAAATCCGGTACCCGGTCCCGGCGTGCCGGTGGCGATCGTGTCGGCTGCGAAGATTAGCTCGTTGGCCGCTGTGGTGGTGGCCAAGCCGCTATTCGCGGTGGTGCTGCTCCCGCTGGCGCCGGCGGTCACATCTAGCGGGCTGGTGGTGCTGGCACCAGAATATTCCAGCACACGAACGTCCGGCGAAGATGCCGCCTGGCTAAAGTTGACGGTCACCATGTTGCTGCCGCCTTTGATGTTTTTGGCGTAGTAGATGGATTGGCGCGCGCCCGAAGCCGTTGTCGGGCCTATCGCCAGCAGATAGGTGTTTCCCGCGCTATCGCTGATCGAACTCACCGATGCACTGGTGTCATTCCAGCCCACCACGACAAGGTTCAGGTTACCCTGCGTCTGCGCCAGCGAGTAGGGAACTGACACGGTGGTGGCGGAACCCTGCGGCGTTGCGGCTGCCACCTGCACAAAGGTGATGGTGGAGACTGAAGAAGAGGTGAAACTGAAGCCGTTGGTCAGCGTCCCGCTCTGCCCGTCAGTATTAGTCACGACCACGTTGACGGTCCCGGCGGCATGTGCGGGAGTGGTGGCGGTAATGGAGGTGCTGCTGGCCACGGCAACATTTGTGGCCGCTACGCCTCCGAACCCGACCGTCGCTCCGCTAGCAAAGTTGCTGCCGGTAATAGTCACGGCAGTTCCTCCGTTGGCCGAGCCCGAAGTGGGGGAGATTGAGCTGACGATCGGCGCCGGGCTTCCTCCGCTGTTCTGCACTTTGAAAGTGGCCATCTGCATCACCCAGTATCCACTGGGAGAGAGGGGAGCGCTGGCGGAGTAAGAGCCGGCCGTAGCGCCGGTCTTGTCCTCGGCAATATCTGAATCCGGCTGGGTAATGATGCGGGTCGTAAAGCCGGCGCCCGGTCCGGGTGTGCCCGTGGCAATCGTGTCGGCACCGAAGATCAGCTCGTTGGCGGCCGAAGTTGTGGCCGAACCGCTGTTCGCGGTGGTGCTGCTGCCGCTGCCGGCCGCAGTCACGTCGAGAGGGCTGGTAACGTCGCAGCCGGCATATTCCAGAACACGAATGTCAGGGGAAGCGGCCGCCGGGCTGAAAGTAACGGTGACCGTATTGCTGCCGCCATTGATGTTTTTGGCGTAGTAGATGGATTGGCGTGCGCCGCCCAATACCGTGGTCGGGCCGACGGCCAGTGCGTAGCTATTTCCTGCGCTGTCGCTGAGGGCGCCGACCGAAGACGTCGTGTTGTTCCAGCCGACCACGACGATGTTTAGATTTCCGGCCGTCTGCGCGTGCGAGTAGGGGACTGATACGGTGGCGACGGAACCCTGTGGCGTTGCGGCTGCCACCTGCACAAAGGTGATGGTGGAGGCTGAAGAAGAGGTGAAACTGAAGCCGTTGGTCAGCGTCCCGCTCTGCCCGTCGGTATTAGTCACGACCACGTTGACGGTCCCGGCGGCATGTGCGGGAGTGGTGGCGGTAATGGAGGTGCTGTTGACCACGGTGACATTGGCGGCCGAAGTGCCTCCAAAGGTCACCCTGGCTCCGGCGTTGAAATTGCTGCCACTGAGGGTCACCGAGGTACCGCCATTCGCCGTTCCTGACGCGGGGGAAATCGAATTAATGGCCGGCGCAGTCGACGCGTAATTAAAGCCGTTGGTCAGCGTGCCGCTCTGCCCATCAGTGTTGGTGACCACCAGGTTGACCGTGCCGGCGGCGTGGGCCGGAGTGGTGGCGGTAATCGAGGTGCTGTTGACCACGGTGACGTTGCTGGCTGCTGTGCCGCCGAAGCTGACGCCGGCGCCGGAAAGGAAATTGGTCCCGCCGATGGTCACTGTCGTGCCGCCGCCTGTGGGTCCGGAGTTGGGCGAGACCGAAGTCACTGTGGGGCTGGTGTTGGTATACGTGAATCCGTTGGAAAGGGTAGCGCTCTGCCCGTCGGTATTAGTGACGACCACGTTGACAGTCCCGGTCGCATGTGCCGGAGTAGTGGCGGTAATGGATGCGCTGCTGACCACGGTGACATTCGTGGCCGAAGTGCCTCCTAAGGTCACCGTGGCTCCGGCGGCAAAGTTGCTGCCACTGATGGTCACTGCCGTCCCACCGTTGGTCGGGCCCGAAGTCGGCGAGATTGAGCTTACCCCAGGCGCTCCTCCTCCCGCGGTGCTCTGAAATTTGAAGGTCGCCATCTGCATTACCCAGTAGCCACTCGGAGCAAGAGGAGCGGTGGCGGAGTAAGTGCCGGGGGCGCCTACAAACTCGTCCTCGGCAAGGTCGGAATCGTGCGGAGTAATGATGCGGGCGGTAAAACCGGTGCCGGGCCCGGGCGTGCCGGTGGCGATTGTGTCGGCTGCGAAAACCAACTCATTGGCGGCGGTGGTGGTGGCGGATCCGCTGTTCGCGGTCGTGCTGCTGCCGGTGGCGGCTGCGGTCACGTCCAGCGGGTTGGTAGTGTCGGCATGCGCATATTCGAGCACGCGAATATCCGGGTAGGACGCGGCCTGGTTGAAGTTCACAGTGACGGTGTTGCTGCCGCCCCTGATGTTCTTGGCATAGTAAATGGACTGGCGCGCACCCGATGCCGTGGTCGGGCCCACCGCCAGGGCGTAAGCATTTCCCGCGCTGTCGTTGATCGAACTGACCGATGAGACGGTGTCGTTCCAGCCCACCACCACGACGTTCAGGTCTCCGGCCGTTTCGGCTACTGAGTAGGGTACCGATGTGCTCGCCGTCGCCGTCTGCGGCGTGGCGGAGTTGACCTGCACAAAGGCGATTGCGGTAGCCGCGGGTGGATTGAGTCCGTAAACTACCAGTTGATTGGAAAAGGTGCCCAAATACACCTTGCCATTGGCCACCGTCGGCGGGCAGAACTTGGCGTAGTTGCCCAGGGCATCGCGCGAGGCGTTCTGATTGCTGTCCCACAGTTCGTGGGTGAGGTCATTGGCGTCGAAGGCATACACCGTGCCGGCGACTGTCGTGTGATTGGGGTCGGAAGCCGGCTTGACCGCCCAAACGATTCCGGTTCCCGTCTGGTTCTGGTTAGAAGAAATAGACAGGGGAACCGTCGGGGATTCGCCCGCGACGTTGCTGATCGTGCCCTGCGAAGCGGGTGTGGTTTGAAAAGTGGAGCCGTTGAATTTCCACGCTTTCAAGTAGCCGCCCGGCCCCCAGAGATAAATTGCGGGCCCGAAAGACGGGCTATCGGCATAGGCGAAACCGCCTAGCACCTGCCCGGAACTGACCTGAAACTCCTGCGCATCCGCATTGAAGGTGGAGTTGAATTTGCCCATGTTGCTGGTGTTGATGAGGCGCAGGATGCCATCTTTGCCAGCCATTACCAGCAGGTTGGTGCCGGGGAGCAGGAGCGGGCCGCCTGAACCCAAATCCGCGTCGGCGCTGAACAGATAGGACTGATTATCGGGAGTGAAGTAATCAGCAACGCTCAAGCCGGAGGAAGTGCTGAGCTTCAGGACAGAGTCGCCGTAATCGGAGCCGCCGGTGTTAATGTCGAAAGTTCCGTTGCCGGTGGCGGCGTAGACGTTGTCCGCATCGGCTGCCAGTCCCACGCCTCCTGCCCACACTCCTCCGTAGCTCCCGTTGGGCGTGGCATTGAAGGCAACTCTCAACTGCAGGGTGGAGGAAGTAAATCCAAAAATCCAGCCGTGCCAGGTACGGATGTCGCCCACCGAGCCGAACGCGACATAAACAGTGCCATTTACCAGCAGGAGGCCGGGCCGGTTGGTGTGATTGAGGGGAATGAAATTTGTGGCCGTAATTTCTGCCGGACCGCCGAATTTCTCAGCGCCGCTAAGCAGGTCGAGAGCGTGCAGGAAGAAGTGGTAGGTGTTGTTGCTCGTGTTCTTGGTCTTGGCGACCACATACATGGTTGCCGAACCCGGATCAATGACCGGAGTCGCGGTGATGCCGATTTGGGGAGTCAGGTCAACATATGGGCATCCACTCACCGATGGCGTGCAGATATCGGAACTGGGGACGGGGGTGCCCAGGTTCACTCTCCACAGGGGTACGGAGGCGTTGGGATCATCGGCGTCAAAGGCGTAGACGCTGTTGTTCTCGGTGGCCACATAGACCACATTGCGCGTCCTGCCGCCCAGGGTGAGGCTGGGGACATATAGCGGTTGCGCATAAATCTCGCCATCTACCGCGCGAAAGAATAGTTTCCCAAACTGGGAAACATTCACGTTTGAGGTGTTGAGAATGGTTTCGTTGGGGTTCTGCCCGGTACGGGCAACGTCATTGTGCTGTGTAAGAACAGAAACCTGGCCGGATGCAATGCCCGCAATTACAACGCAAAACCAGAGTCTAAAAAGGACACGTATGCTGCGCCCCAAGGGAACTCCTTTGATAATTCGGCCTGAGCACGTTGAAAGTCAGTAAACAGGGGAGGCACGAACCCAAGCACAGGGTGCCCTATGGTTTACTCCAGGAGGTACTTACCTGTCAAAAATTCTTGCAAACTGGAATCGCCGGCCCGGGGGAAATGCAAAATGTTTACACTTTCAGTGCAACAGTCGGTGCAGTCGCGCACCCGCAAAAATCTTCGTGCCTGCAGAGCGCTTCAGTTGTGGCACGCTCCTGCCGTACGCAAACCTTGCGCACTCACCAATGCAAAGTCATGCACATTGACAGCTCTGGCCTGGATAGAGACAATCAGAGCAAGGGGCGTCCCGTCGTAACGCGATCAAAGCCACTCGTCCTGCCTAAGTATTTCGCGCCACATGCGTTTACTGTGACGATTTTGTAGTGCAAATCTGTGCAAGCGCCAGACAGCGCCGAACCGTTGTTGGCCCGCATCACGGGTCCAGCGCGATGATACGCATGACAAGACTCAGTTTGCAGCTCATTTTGGTTCTGGTGTCGCCGTCCCTGTTGACGGCGCAAGTCTCGGTTCTCACCGGGCACAATGACAATTACCGCACCGGGCAGAATCGCCAGGAGATCTGGCTTAATACTTCTAATGTCAACATCAGCAATTTTGGCAAGCTGTTCACGTTGCCGGTGGACGGTAACATCTACGCCCAGCCACTGTACGTCGCCAATCTCGTGATTGCAGGTGCCCCGCGAAACGTCGTCTATGTGGCAACCGAACATAATTCGGTTTATGCCTTTGATGCCGATGATCGCAATGCGGCTATGTTGTGGCAGAAGAACCTGGGCACTACCGTCCCCAGCCAGGATGCTTGCGCCTCCTCGGGATGCGTCTTTCAGGACATCACTCCCGAAATCGGTATCACCTCCACTCCGGTAATTGACTTGGGCAGACAGGTCCTATATGTCGTTGCCAAGAACAAGGACAGCGACAACAGCTATCATTTCCGCCTTCACGCCCTGAATATCACCTCGGGGGCGGAGATGCCGGGCAGCCCGGTGGACATCACGGCCTCCGGCTTCAATGTTCTTTACCATGTGAACCATCCCGCCTTATTGCTGGCTAACGGCAAACTGTATTTAGGGTTTGGCGCTATCGGAGATATCAGTGTGTGGCACGGGTGGCTTATGGTCTACGATGCCATCACCTTGCAGCAGAAGGTCGTGTTTAATAGCAGTCCCTCAAGTTCCGAAGGAGGCATCTGGCAAGGCGGACAGGGTCCAGTGGTGGATGGCTCCGGAAACGTCTACGTAGCCACTGGCAACGGCGCCTTCACCGCCAATACCGGCGGCTCCGCCTACGGAGACTCTATTCTCAAGCTGGACGGTTCCAGCCTTTCTGTCCTCGACTACTTTACCCCCGACGATCAGAGTTCATTGAGTGCTAGCGATACCGATCTTGGCTCCGGCGGGCCCCTCTTGCTGCCCGGAACCAATCTGCTGTTGTCGGGCGGCAAGGATGGATGGATTCGCGTGATGGATACTGGCAACATGGGCCAGTTTAACGCAACCTTTGATGCCGATTTGCAGGAATGGCACGCCACCACCGGTCAAATCATCGGAGCCCCGGTGTACTGGGACAGTTCGACGTTCGGTCCGCTTTTATACCTGTATGGCCCGGGTGACCTGCCTAAGGCTTGGCGATTTAACGGGACAACATTCCAGACCACCCCGGTTTCGGTGGGCACGATTGCCAACACCAGCGGCGATGCCAACAACGCCGCCTTAGCGGTTTCTTCCAACGGAGACTCACCTGGCAGCGCTATTCTCTGGTCCTCGGCAACGGCCAGCGGCGACCCCAGCCATTCGCCCATGCCGGGAATCTTGCGCGCCTTCGACGCGACCAATCTGAACGAACTGTGGGACAGCAACCAAAATAGTACCCGCGACAGCGTCGGCAACTACGCCAAATACGTTTCGCCCGTCGTCGCCAACGGTAAGGTGTACCTGGTAACTGTTTCCGGCCAGCTGCTGGTTTACGGCCTGTTGGCGCCGCCAGATTTCACGCTTACTTCTTCACCCAGCCAGGCCACCGTCCAGGCGGGGAGCTCCGCTACCTACCAGCTTACGATTACTCCCATGAACGGGCTCAATTCGACGGTTGTATTGAGCTGCCCCAGTCTTCCTGTCGGCGCCAACATCAGTTGCTCGACCGCCCCAACGGCTGCCCCCGCGGGCGGACCGGTGACCGCTACATTGACCCTGACGACCCTTGGCCGCTCTGCCGGTCTGAATCGCGCCCATGATCTTTCGCCGCTTTACGCCACCTGGCTGCTGCTGCCGGGTATGCTGCTCGCCGCAGGCATAACACCTCGGTACCGAAGGTCGCGCCGTTACCTTTGCTATCTCGGATCGCTTCTGCTGGCGCTGATGCTGGCCAGTTGCGGCGGTGGCGGTTCTTCCACCAACCGTGCGCCCACCCCTGCCGGCGGTACGCCTTCGGGGACATACCACGTCCAAGTGACCGCTGTCTCTGGGCCATTAACCCACACCACCTCCGTTGCCCTGATAGTCCAGTAGGATTCTTGGGCCGCGGTGTCGCGTTTCCAGGGTTTTCCCGCGGTACACCCTTGGGCGAAATGTGGACTTCAACCGCCGTGCGGGAGCGCCACAACACTAACGACGATCAGTACTGTGGAACATGTTTACCTCTCGGGATGAAAATCTCCCTCCTTCGCCATTTAGAGCTGAAGTTACCAACGTAACCGTATCTTCCCTCTAAAAGTAATCTGCAATTCACGAACGCGTCTGGGTGCGGCCTCACGGCGGAACGCTAAGCTGTTGCGTTTGTGGAAGTTGCTTCCATACCCCAGACGGAGGGCCAGGGCGTGAGTTTCTCTTGCGGCGGTGCCCCGTATTGGCACTGCCATTGCACTCGTGCGGGCCTCCCCAATTGGCAGGGGTAATATCCCCGCGAGCTCTGCGCCCATAAGTTGATGAGAAAACTATTCGAAGCAGGATTGATGTGCAGCTTTCTGGTTGCCTGCTGCTGCGCACAAACCCCAACGCTCCAGGTGTTGCCCTGGAATGGTCACAGGGCTGCAGTATCGCTTACCTTTGACGATGCCGATAGCGTGCAGCTGGATCGCGTTGTCCCATTGCTGAACCGGCGTCATCTGCGCGGCACCTTCTTTCTCACCGTCTCCAAACTCACCCGGCTAGACGATTGGAGGAAGGCACAACGACAAGGACATGAAATTGGCAATCACTCCGTCAGCCATGAGCACCCCGCAACGCTTACCAAGGTGAACGAAGAGGTTCAGGTAGAAGATGCGAAGAGATTCCTGGACAGCAACTTCAAGTCTGACGTCCTCATCTTCGCCTATCCCTACGAGGAGAGTTCCCCAGGTCTTGCGTTCTGGGTCAAGCGTTACGACTTTGCCGCGCGTGGGTGGCGCGGCGGAGGAGATCTGCTGTACGTCAGGCCGGATGCTGAGCCTGACTGGTACAGCCTGCCCAGCCAGCCCAGCTACACCCGCTACGACGCCCCGATCTACAAGGGCTGGATTGATAAAGCAATCTCTTTAGGAGCATGGACAACCTTCCAGATGCACGGTGTTGACGATCCGTCTACAGGATGGGAGCCAATTCCAGCCACCACCTTCGTTTCTGTATTGGATTACCTGAGAGCCAAAGAGCGACAAGGCCTGTGGATCGCCCCCTTCGGAGTGGTTGCAGCCTACTTCCGGGCGCAACGGATTGTGCAGCAAGCCGAGCCGCACAGTGTAGATGGCGGCAAGCAGTTCGCTTGGGATCTGCCCCATCCATTTCCTGCTGGGGTAGTGCTCAAAGCCCGGGTGCGGAGAGGTAACCGCGTCTTTCAGCGCGCTCGTGAGCTGCATCCGGACAAACACGGAATTTATTCACTCTCCTTCGATGCGGGTGAACTGGTCATAAGAGGTGGCCTGTGAACCGCGTTTGTGTGTTGCTTCCCGCCAAGGACGAGTGCCTGGGAATTGGCAAGACGCTGCGTAGCATTTTGCGGGCGGGTGTTCCGGCCGCCGACATTTATGTGATTGACGACGGGTCCAGCGATGGCACGGGCGACATCGCCCGCTCGTTGCAAGTCAACGTCCTGCGTAACCAGAAAAACATCGGTAAAGCACACAGCATAAGGCGGGGCGCGCTCGAGTTCAGGCTGGTTGCGCGCTATGAGTACATCTGTTTGATGGATGCGGACACTGAGGTCTGTGAAAACTATTTTGAGGTAATCCGCCAAACTTTCAGCGACCTCTCGGTGGCGGCGGTGTGCGGCCGGGCAAAGAGTACCCCGCACAACTGGCTTACTGCCTATCGTTCGTTGGCCTACTGGATGTCGCACGCGATTTACAAAGCGGGCCAGAGCAACATGAATGTAGTCACCGTCGCCCCAGGGTGCGCTTCCAGTTTCCGGGCTACCGCATTCGCCCAGTTGGAGTGGAACTCCGACACCATAGTGGAAGACATGGACTGCACCATCCAAATTCATCGCAAGCGCCTGGGCAGAATTGTCTACCAGAAGGACGCGCTCGTCTCCACCCAGGACCCGCGAACTTTGCGGGATTACGCCAAGCAGCTTTACCGCTGGGACACGGGAACGTGGCAGACGGGCAGGAAGTATGGCATGTGGACCGGGCTGGCCCGAATCGACTGGGAATACAAGTTGCTCATGGGTGAGGGCCTGCTGTTTGCCCTGTTGTACCTCCTGGTTCCGCTGTGGATCACCTTTTATCCGCGAATTGCGCTCTTCGGGATTGGATTGGACTGGCTGGTGTTGGTAGCCCTTTCGGTGGTGTGCGCCGTTTGCGACGGGCGCAGAGATGTGTTTTATTGTTCGCCCTTTTATGTGGTTATGCGTTTTGTGGACTGTTCCGTATTCATATACAGCTACTGGAAGACAGTCGTCCGCCGGCAACATGTGGGGCGATGGTTTGCAGCATCAAGATACCTGTGGTGAAAGCTGATTAATGGCAAAACACGGCATTGCGGACAATATCTGGCTTGCATTCCTG
>Ga0310810_10007044_pt1 | contig 12774 bp, 12 predicted proteins | sample NCmetagenome_FD_207641 | JGI IMG/M metagenome (GOLD analysis project Ga0310810, IMG submission 207641) | Soil microbial communities from experimental microcosm in Duke University, North Carolina, United States - NC | ecosystem: Engineered > Artificial ecosystem > Soil microcosm > Unclassified ... | reverse complement strand
TACCCCCGGCGGAGCAGCGTCGCGAGGAGCCGGTGGACCGTGCTCACGTGGAGCTTCGTCCGGGCCGCCAGGGCGGTGATGCTGACCTCGCCGTCCGCGCCGGCCAGCGCCTCGAGCAGATCCAGCGCGCGGTCGACCGACTGGACGGACCGCCTGGACCGGCGCGGCTCGGTGGCTTCTTTCACCGTTCGGAAGTCCTCATCTGAGGAGCGAAATCATAGGCCGCCTGGCGGTTCCTATCCTTTTCACATGCCGAACGCCGCCGACCGCCGGACCACGCTGCTCGCCCAGGCGGCCTCGTTCCCGGCATCGCCAGGGGTGTACCTGTTCAAGGACGCCCGAGGCCGCGTCCTGTATGTGGGGAAGGCCGACCTCCTCCGTGATCGGATCCGGAGCTACTTCGGTCCGAGCCTGGACGTGCGGCACGTCCGTCTGGTCGAGCGGGCCGAGCGGCTCGAGTACGTGCTGACCGGCAGCGTGTCCGAGTCGTACCTCCTCGAGGCCAACCTCATCAAGCAGCACCGCCCGCGCTACAACATCCGGCTCAAGGACGACAAGTCGTACCCATACGTGAAGGTGACGCTCGGCGAGGATTTTCCGCGCGTCCTCCGCACGCGCCAGCTCGGCGATCGCACGGCGCGCTACTTCGGCCCGTACGCGAACGCGAAGTCGGTCGACGAATCGCTCGACCTGCTGCAGAAGCTCTTCCCGTATCGCACCTGCAAGCTGACCATCACGGCGGGCGAGGATGGTCGCGGGCGGACGATCCCGCCGAGCGCGCTGCCCGGCGGGCGGCCGTGCCTGCTCTTCCACCTGAAGCGCTGCACGGCGCCGTGCGTCGGCGCGACGACGCGCGATGAGTACCGCGCGACGGTCGAGCGCAGCGTTCAGTTCCTCGAGGGCCGCTACGACGCCCTCGCGCGCGATCTGCGCAAGGAGATGCTCACCGCATCGGAGTCGCTCGAGTACGAGCGCGCGGGCCTGTTGCGCGATCGGGTCACGGCGATCGAACGGACGACGGACCGGCAGGAAGTGCACGCGTACAAGGGCGATGACTTCGATGCGCTCGGTGTCGCGCTCGCCGAAGGTGACGCTGCCGTCCAGCTGCTCCGCGTCCGCGACGGCACGATCGTCGGCCGCGATCAATTCTTCCTGGAGGGCGCCGAAGGCGCGACGCCGGGTGAGGTGCTCGGGTCGTTCCTGCGCCAGCACTACGCCGCCGCCGCGACGTTCCCCCCGGAGATCGCGGTGCCCGAGGCGATCCCGGACGCCGCGACGTTCATCGCGTTCGCCGAGGAGAAGCGCGGGACGCACGTCGAGCTCCACGTCCCGGTGCGCGGCAAGAAGCGCCGGCTCATCGAGCTCGCGGTGCGCAACGCGCAGGACGCGCTCGAGCAGGAGCGTGTGCGCTGGCTGTCCGACAAGGGGAAGACCGACTCGGCGCTCGCGGAGCTGCAGCAGGCGCTCGGCCTCGAGGGCCCGCCGAAGCGGATCGAGTGCTTCGACGTGAGCCACGTTCAGGGGACCAACGTCGTCGCATCGATGGTCGTGTTCGAGGACGGGAAGCCAGCGAAGCAGAGCTACCGGCGCTTCCGCGCGAAGCTGAGCGACCGCAACGACGACTTCGCGAACATGCGCGACACCCTGCGCCGGCGGTTCGCCCGGAGCGCCGCCGGCGAGTCCGACGGCTGGCCGGTGCCCGATCTCGTCATCCTCGATGGCGGGAAGGGGCAGCTGGCCGAAGGCGTCGGCGCCCTGTCCGACGCCGGCCTCCTCCAGATCCCGATCGCCGCGCTGGCCAAGGAACGGGAGGAGCTCTTCGTGCCGGGCCGGCCGGACCCGATCCTGCTCCCGGCGCGCTCGCAGGGCCTGTTCCTCGTCCAGCGGATCCGCGACGAGGCCCACCGGTTCGCGGTCACGTACCACCAGCAGCTCCGCGGCAAGCGGGCGGTCCAGTCGGTCCTCGACGAGATCCAGGGCGTCGGGCCCGCCAAAAAGCGCGCCCTGCTCCGGAAATTCGGGTCGGTGAAGGGGATGCGGGACGCCACCGAGGCCGATCTTGCCGGGGTTGCCGGGGTCGGCCCGGCCCTGGCCGAGCGCATCAAGCAGGCGATCGACTGACCTGTTGAGGTCGACCTCAATGATCCGCATATTCCGCTACACAACGTTGAGTTTGCGTTGACAATCCGGTAGTCCGGCTCGCACAGTCAGGTCATGGCGAATCCGGTCATCGGCCGCTGTCCCATCTGCAACGAGTCGCTGCGCGTCGTGCGCCTCGACTGCGAGGGCTGCGGGACGCGCCTCGAGGGCACCTTCACGCTGGGGCGGTTCCAATCCCTCACAGCGGAGCAGACCGAGTTCCTCGAAACGTTCATCCGCGCGCGCGGGAACTTCAAGGATGTCGAGCGCGAGCTCGGGATCTCGTATCCGACGGTGCGGTCGCGGCTCGACGCGGTGATCCGCGCGCTCGGATTCCCATCGCAAGCGGAGCCGGACCGCGAGGCCGAACGCCGCAAGGAGATCCTGCGCGAGCTCGCCGAGGGCAAGATCGCGCCCGACGATGCCGCGACGCTGCTGGAGGCTGAGTGATGAGTGACGAGAACGAGGCCCGCCGCAAGACGGCCCGCGAGGAGTTCGAGCTGGCGCGCGAGCGCTACTACCAGATGCGCCAGCAGGAACGCGAGATGCGCCACCAGGAACGCGACAGGAGCAGGCAGGAGCGCGACGCCGAGCGCGAGGCCAACCAGCGCGAGCGCGAGCGATCGCGCGACGAGCGCCGCTCGCTGCGGGACGAGATCCGCCGCGGCCTGCACACGAGCATCGGGAACGATCTCGGCCACCACATTGGCCGGAGCATCCGCGAATCCATGAGCTTCAACTTCGACCTCGGCGACCTCGCCGGGGGCGAGGAGTACTCGGAGCTCATCGAGCGCGAGTTCACGGTCGGCCACCTGCCGCGCCTGCACGTCCACAACGTCTCCGGGGACACGAAGGTCGTCGTCGGCGGGGACGGGGCGATCCAGGTCAAGGCCCGGAAGCGCGTCCGCGGCACGAGCGAGGAGCGCGCGAAGCGACTGCTCGAGAACGTCGAGGTCCGCATGGACCAGGAGGGCGACGAGATCACGCTCAAGCCCCACCTGTACGAGCAGGACCGCGGGTGGGCTGACCTCTTCCGCGGCGGCCGCGTCGCGGTCGATTTCGAGATCACGGTGCCCCGCGAGGTGCGCATCGAGGCGCACACCGTGAGCGGTGACCTGGAGCTCGGCGCGACGCGCGGCCCGATCGAGGCGCAGAGCGTGTCCGGCGACGTGCGTCTTGACGACGTGCAGGGTCCCCTTCGCTTGAAGACGGTGAGCGGCGACGCGATCGTGTCCGACTACGCGGGGCAGCTCGTGGCCAACACCGTGAGCGGCGACCTCACGTTCCAGCACGTGCGGCTGCACGGATCCGAGATCGTCACGGTCAGCGGTGAGGTCCGCGTCGACGGCGAGCTGGACAAGGCCCGGGACCACCGGCTCAAGACGATCAGCGGTGATGTCGACCTGCGCCTGACCGGCGGCTCCTACGACATCCGGTTCAGCAGCATGAGCGGCGATCTCGACAGCGAGCTCGAAGGCGAGGTCAGCGTCACCGGCCGGCGCGATAAGCACGTGATGATCGGTGCCGCCGAGACGAAGGTGACCGTGAAGACGATGAGCGGCGACCTCGAGATCCGCGCCTCCGGGGGCGAGGCACCCGCGGCGACCGAGACCTCGGCGATGGCGAGCGAGCCGGCCGAGGACGTCGAGCGGACCGAGCCGATGGAGCCCGAGGCGCGGTCCGAGCCGTCGGTCGACGTGCGCGACCTCCTCGCCCGCGTCGCGCGAGGCGAGGTGGACGTGGATGCGGCCGCGGCCGAGCTTGATGCGCGCCGTGAACGCTGATGCCGACCGAAGAGGGCAAGCAGGTCCTGAAGCTCCTCGCTGAGGGGAAGATCGACGCCGAGCAGGCGTACCGGCTGCTCAAGGCGATCGGCGACGTCGACGAGTCGGGAGCGCACCAATCGCACCCGCCGCACCCGCCCGGCGCGGAGCGACCGCTCTTCCCGCCCGATGCGCCGATCCCGCCCGGCCTCGGCCGGCGCACCCTCCGCATCATGGTCACGTCCGGCGGCAAGTCGAAGGTGAACATCGCGATCCCCCTCGGGATCGCGCGGATGGGCAAGACGAAGATCGCCGCGAGCGGCCTCGTGCGCGAACAGCTCGCGAAGTTCGGCATCGACCTGGACGACGTGCTCAGGCACATCTCGCACTCCGGTCCGATCGTCGACATCTCCGACGGCGACGATCGGGTGCTCATCGTCGTTGAATGAACGAGCGACGAGCGGCTTTGCCGCGAGGAGCGAGATCGTCCAGCCCTGAGCGCGTTTGCCGACGAAGTCGGCAGATGGTCCAAGAGTGACTCTGGCGCAGGTACCGGCGGTCGAGGTCACCGGCCTGACCAAGGTCTTCGAGAAGGGCCGCCGGACGATCTGGCAGCGGATCCGCCGCGAGCCCGACAAGCGAGAGCAGTTCGTGGCCGTGAAGGGCATCGATCTGCGCGTGGAGCGCGGCGAGATCTTCGGCGTCCTCGGCCCGAACGGGGCGGGGAAGACGACCACCCTTCGGATGCTCGCGACGCTCCTCGAGCCGACGAGCGGCGACGTGCGCATCCTCGGCATCGACCTGAAGACACACCCGCGGGAGATCCGCGCGAGCCTCGGCGCGATGCTCTCGGGCGAACGGAGCCTCTACTGGAAGCTCACCGCGCGCGAGAACCTGGAGTACTTCGCGGCGCTCTACCACGTGCCCCCGAAGGAGCAGCGGGCCCGCATCGACGGCGCACTCCTCGCGGTGAAGCTGGCCGATCGGGCCGACGATTACGTGGAGCGCTATTCCACGGGCATGCGCCAGCGCCTCGCCCTCGCGCGCGCCTTGCTGCCCGATCCACCGCTGGTCATCCTGGACGAGCCGACGGTCGGCCTGGATCCGCAATCGGCGCGCGACCTGCGCGACAGGGTCCGGGAGCTCAAGCGCCAGGGCCGCACGGTCCTGCTCACGACCCATTACATGGAGGAGGCCGACCAGCTCTGCGACCGGATCGCGATCATCGACCACGGCGAGATCGTCGCCCTCGACACGCCTGCGGCGCTGAAGCGGCGGATCCGCGCCGAGGAGGTCGTCAGCCTCGAGATCAGCATGACCGGGGCGGACGCGGGGGTAGGGGCCCCCGAGCGCGAGAGCTCGATGTTGAAGCGGCTCGCGACCAGCGCGGTCATCGCCCGGAGCGAGCGGCACAACGGGACGCTGAACGTGACCGCGCACTGCGTGTCCGCGCGCGACTTCGTCCCGGCGGCGTTCGACGCCGCGCGGAGCGAGGGCGCGACGATCCAGCATGTCGAGGTCGTTCCGGTGTCGCTCGAGGACGTGTTCATCTCGCTCACCGGCCGCGCGCTGCGCGAATGAACGCAGCGCTCGCTGCGGCGGACCTTCGCGCCCTCGGCGCGGCCGGGCGGATGTCGTTCCGCCAGCTGCGGCGGTATCCGGCGAACTTCGTCGGGCAGATCTTCTGGCCGGTCATGCTGCCGGCGGTCTGGGTGCTGATGGGTCAGGCGTACTCGGGGGGCGGAGACCCGCAGGCCCTCGACGCGTTCGCGGCCCGCGCGGGCACGAGCGGGGTCACGCTGTTCGTCTTCGTCGGCTACGCGATGTACATGTGGCTGAGCACGCTCCTCTGGGGCCCGGGCACGGCGCTCCGGCAGGAGCAGGTGCGGGGCTCGCTCGAGGCCGTGTTCCTCACGCCGGTCTCCCGGCTCGTGCCGCTCTTCGGGCCGACGCTCACGAACATCGTGTGGGTCCTGTTCAACCTCGTGGTCATGGGCCTCGCGGTATGGCTCCTGTTCGGCGTGGTGCTGCCGCTGCAGGGGATCCTGCTCACGCTCCTCGTCACCTTCGCCGGCCTGCCCGCGATGTACGCGCTGGGCTCGCTGTTCGGCGCCGCGGTCCTGCGGTTCGGCGAGATCAACCCGGCGGTCCAATTCGTGCGCGGCGCGCTCTCACTGCTCTGCGGCATCACGTTCCCGATCGTGATGCTGCCGGCGTGGGCGCAGGCGACCTCGGCCGTGATGCCGCCGACGTACATCGTCGCGGCGATCCGCGACGTGCTGCTCAAGGGCGCGACGCCGCTCGACCTGGTGCCGACCGTCGGCGTGCTCGCCGGCCTGGCGGTCGTGTTCGGGGCCGTCGCGATCGTGCTGTTCCGGATCCTCGAGGCGAGCGCACGCCGCAGCGGGATGCTGGGCCGGTACTGATGAACGAGCTTCGCGCAGCGCTCGCGATCGCCCGAAAGGACATCCGCAACGTGTCGCGCTACCGATTCTCTGTCGCGTCGTCGATCTTCACGCCGCTATACCAGGGCGTGCTGCCCGGCCTGCTGTTCGGCGCGTCGTTCGCGGTCGGCGGGAAGGTCGTGGGCCTCGACAAGACGATCGGCACGGCCGATCTCGCCGGCTTCATCTTCATGGGTGGGGTGATCAGCGGGCTTGTCGCGACCGCGTTCTGGTCGATGGCGATGAGCTTCCGCAACGAGATGGAGACCGGCACCCTTGAGCCGACGTGGCTCACGCCCACGTCGCGCGAGACGCTCGTGATCGGCCGGGCGCTCGGCGGGCTGTTCTGGTTCGTCTTCGGAGAGATCGCCATCTTCGCGGTGGGCATCGCCTTCTTCGGGCTGCGGCTCCGGCCGGAGATCCTGTACGCGATCCCGGCGATCCTCATCGCGATCGTCGCGATGGTCGGCGTCGCCTACCTCATCGCCGGCGTCGTGCTGTCGATCCGCGACGCGAATCTCTTCGTCGACTGCACGAACTTCCTCTTCTCGGTCGCCTCCGGCGCGGCGTTCCCGGTCCTGCTGCTCCCCGGCGTGCTGCAGCCGGTCGCGTACGCGCTGCCCACGACGTACGCGATGGACATCCTTCGCCAGCAGGCCCTTGGCACCCGGCCGCTGCTCGATCCGGCGCTGGAGTACGTCGCCCTGCTGCTCACCACCGCGATCGCGTACCCGATCGGGCTCTGGGCCTACCGGCGCGCCGATCGGCGCATCAGGCGGCTCGGCACGATCAACCAGTACTAGCCGCCCGCTTACTATCCCCGCCATGGGTCACATCGGCCGGATCGTCATCAACGCGATCGCCATCGCCGTCGCCGCGTACTTCATTCCCGGCATCACCTACGGCACCCAGCACCTGTACGGCCTGGGCGACGCAGACCGGTGGGTCTCGCTCGCGCTCACGGCGCTGGTGCTGGGAATCGTGAACGCCCTCGTGCGTCCGATCATCTCCCTGATCGCGATGCCGATCACGTGCCTGACGTTGGGCCTCTTTCAGCTGGTCATCGCGGGGCTGATGCTGCTGCTGGTGTCGGCCATCCCGTTCCTCGACTTCCACGTCGACGGGATCATCACCGCCATCATCGGCGCGATCGTCATCGGCCTCGTCGGGTTCGTTGCCTCGCGGATCATCCCGCATTAGGTCGTGACCGCGCGACCCGACTTCGTCGTGGTCACCGGCCTGTCCGGCGCCGGGAAGTCTCAGGCCGCAAAGGTGTTCGAGGACCTCGGCTATTACATCCTTGACAACCTCCCGCCCGCGCTCATGGGCCCGACCCTCGACGTCGCGCGAAAGGGGGGCCATCCGCAGGTGGCGATGGTCGTCGACGCGCGAAGCGGCGCCCTGTTCACGGACGCGGCCGCCCAGCTCGAGCAGCTCGATCGCGCCGGGACGCGGCCGCACGTCCTGTTCTTCGACGCCTCGGACGAGGTCCTGCTGCGCCGGTACAGCGAGACCCGGCACCGGCATCCACTGGAGACGACCGGCGGCGTCCAGCCCTCGATCGAGGAGGAGCGCCGCCTGCTGGTCGATCTCCGCGCGCGCGCCGACAAGGTGATCGACACGACGCATCTATCGGTGAAGGATCTTCGAGACACGCTGCACTCCCTGTACGGTGCGGGCAGCTCGGGCATGCTCGTGCAGCTGGTGAGCTTCGGCTACAAGTTCGGGCTGCCGCCGAGCGCGGACCTGGTCCTCGACGTGCGCTTCATGGAGAACCCGTTCTACATCGACGCGCTCCGGCCGCTCTCGGGGTCTGACGAGCCGGTCCGCGCGTTCGTCCTGGACCACCCCGCGACGCGCGCCTTCCTCGATCGGCTCATGCCGTTGCTCGAGTTCGCGCTTCCGCGCTACGAGGAGGAGAAGAAAGCGCGCGTCTCCATCGCGTTCGGCTGCACGGGCGGCCGTCATCGCTCCGTCGCGATCGCCGACGAGGTCGCGCGCCGGCTCCGAGCGTCCTGGAGCGGCGAGGTCGTCGTCGAGCACCGCGATCGCGACAAACCGGACGTCCGCACGTGACCCGCGGCGTCGGCGCCCGGGAGCGCTCTCCGTTGTCTGACGAGGTGAAGGCCGAGCTCGCGCGCGTCCCGCTGAAGTCGTGCGACGCGCGCGTGCTGGCGGAGCTGCTGCCCCGCGCGAGCCACCTCGGTGTGCCGGCCCGGCGGCTCGCTCACCGGACCGAGGCGGCCGATCCGCGCTCGCTGTTCCGCAAGTCCTGCTGCCGCCGGACCTATCTTCGCGGCCTCGTGCTGGCCGGCGGCTCCGTGTCGGCGGGACCGTCGGGCTACCTGCTCGAGATCCGCCCTCCGCGCGGCGAGGTCCGGCGCGCGGCGTCGATCCTCGGGCGCGAGGGCTTCGGTCCAGCGATCCGCTCGCGGCGTGGCCAGCTCGTGTTCACGATCCGGGACGCCGAGCTCATCGCCGCGTATCTGCGCGCGTGCGGGGCGTCCGAGACGCTCCTCCGATTCGAGGCGCGCCGGGTGTCGCGCGAGGTCCGTGGCCGCACGAACGCGCTCGTGAACGCGGAGTCGGCGAATCTCGCTCGTGCCGTCGCGTCCGCCCGAGCGCAGACCGAGGCGATCCGCGCGCTCTCGCGCGCCGGTCGGCTGTCGCGGCTGCCCGCGCCGTTGCGCGAGGCCGCGAGCGCGCGGTTACGGGCGCCGACGGCGACGCTGACGGATCTGGCCCGGCACCTCGATGTGACCAAGTGGGTCGTGCGCTCACGGCTGCGACGTCTCGTGGAGGAGGCCGAGGCATGACTCGCGGCAGGCTGGTGATCGGCAACTGGAAGATGAACCCCGCGACCGTCGCCGACGCGGTGGCGCTGGCGCGAACGGTCGGCGCGCTGCCGCATGCCGGTGCGGACGTCGGTGTCGCGCCGCCGGCCATCGCGCTCGCCGCCGTCGCGGAGGCGCTGCGCGGCACGGACGTCTCGGTCTACGCGCAGGACGTCCACTGGGAGGCCTCCGGTGCCTACACCGGTCAGATCAGCGTGGGAATGCTCCGCGGCCTCGCGACCGGCGCGATCGTCGGCCACTCCGAGGTCCGGCGCGACCAGGGCGACGACGACGCGCGGATCGCGCGAAAGCTCGCGCGGGTCCTCAGCGCGGGCCTCCGAGCGGTGCTCTGCGTGGGCGAGACCGAAGCGCAGTTCGCCGCCGAGGAGACCGAGGCCGTCCTGAAGCGGCAGATCGAGCGCGACCTCAATGACGTTCGAGGTGTCACTCCCGAACGGTTCGTCATCGCGTACGAGCCGGTCTGGGCGATCGGCACCGGTCGGCCGGCGACGGGCGCGCACGCGACCGCCGCCGCGCGCACGATCCGCACTGCCCTCCGCGTTCACGGCGTCCCTGCCGATGCCATTCGCGTGCTCTACGGCGGCAGCGTGACCGGGTCGACCGCGCGCGAGTTCGCGTCCGCCGACGGGGTCGACGGCGCCCTCGTCGGCGGGGCCTCGCTGCGATCCGACGACTTCGCGGCGATCGTCCGGGCCTTCTCCGCTTGACCGCGGCCTACCGGCCGGTCGTGCTCTGCGTGCTCGACGGCTGGGGCATCGCCCCCGATTCGGGGTCCAACGCCGCGACGCGCGCCGACACGCCGCGGCTCGACGCCATCCTGCGGGACGATCCGCACGCGAAGCTCGAGGCCAGCGGCGTCGCGGTCGGGCTGCCGGCCGGCGTGATGGGAAACAGCGAGGTCGGCCATCTGACGATGGGGGCCGGGTACGCCGAGCCCCAGGCGCTCGAGGTGATCGATCGGTCGATCCGCGACGGGAGCTTCTTCGCGAACCCGGCGCTGCGCGCAGCCTGCGCGGCCGCCCGAGGGAGCCACGCACTCCATCTCATGGGCCTGCTCTCGACCGGCGGGGTGCATGCGGACATGCGGCATCTCGCCGCGCTCGTCGAGCTCGCGAAGCGCGAGGACGTCGCGACTGTCGTCGTACATGCGTTCCTCGACGGGCGTGACATGCCACCGCGGAGTGCGGGGCCACTCATCGAGCAGGTGACCGCGCCGATCGCCACGGTGCACGGACGTTTCTTCGCGATGGACCGCGACAAGCGCTGGGATCGCACCGAGCGCTCATATCTCGCGATCGTGGATGCGGAGGGACCGCATGTCGCGACCGCCGCGGAAGCGCTGCGCGAGTGCTATCGCTCCGCCGAGTGCAAGGATGAGCTCCTCGAGCCGCACGTGGTCGGACCCGGGCGACCGATGGCCGATGGCGACGCGGTCATCTTCTTCAATTTCCGTCCCGACCGCGCGCGCCAGCTCACCTGGGCGCTCATGCAGCGCGGCTTCGACCACTTTGCGCGTCCGCGCGTTCCGCGAGACCTCACCTACGTCACCATGACCGACTATCAGGTCGATCTGCCGGACATCCAGGTGGCGTTCCCGCCCGCGTCGGTGATCCCGGTCGCGGAGGTCCTCGCCGAGCGCGGGCTGAAGCAGCTCCACATCGCCGAGACCGAGAAGTACGCGCACGTGACGTACTTCTTCAACGGCGGCCGCGAGGAGCCGTTCCCAGGCGAGGACCGCGTGCTCGTGCCGTCGCCGAAGGTGCGCACGTACGACGAGGCACCCGAGATGAGCGCCGCCCCGGTCGCCGCGAAGCTCGTCGACGCGATCCGGTCCGGGACCTACGACTTCGCGATCGTGAACTTCGCCAATCCGGACATGGTCGGCCACACCGGCGTGTTCGAGGCCGCGCTCCGCGCGATGGCCGCGACCGACGCGGCGGTCGGCGCGGTCGTGGACGCTGCCCTCGCGAGCGGCGGCTGCGTCCTGCTCACGGCGGATCACGGGAACGTCGAGGAGATGCGCTTCCCCGACGGGGGCATCAACACCCAGCATTCGACGAACCCGGTACCGGTCGCGTTCGTCTCATCCGATCCCGGGCGCTGGACGATCCACGACGGAGAGCTCTCCGACATCGCGCCGACGCTGCTCGGCCTGCTGGGGATCGACGTGCCCGAGCGCATGACCGGACGCTCGCTGCTCGAGCGACGATGACCGGCCGGGTCTCCCGCGGGGCGTGGCTCGCGTATGCCGCGATCGCGGGGCTCGTGGCCGGCCTGGCGCTGCTCAAGTGGGGACAGGCGCTCGCGCTCGCGGGCCCGGTGCTGTACGGCGAAGGGGCCGTGGCGCATGCCGCGATCCTGACGCGGACGCTCGCGACGTACGGCGATGCCGGCGGGTCCGTGTTCAACGCCGCGAACTACCCGCCGCTCTACTTCCTGCTGGCGTCCATCGGCGATCCGTTCGTGACGGGCCGCGTCCTCAGCATCGCCGCGACGCTCGCCATCGCGGGGCTGGTCGCCTGGCGCGCGCGGCCGGGTGGCCGGCTCGTTGCGGCCGCCCTCGGACTCGGGTGGCTCGCGCTGTCGCCGGTCGCGATCTGGGGACCGGCGGTGAAGCCCGATCTCGTCGCTCTCGCCCTCACGGTCGGAGCCGTCCTGGCGCTCGAACGGCGCCGGCCCGGCGTCGCGGCCGTGCTCCTGGTGCTCGCGACGGCGACGAAACCGACCGCGATCGTGCCGGCGATCGCGCTCCTGTTGTGGATCGTCTGGCGGGATCGCGCGCTCCTCCGCGGGTTCGTCATGGCGGGCGCCGTCGCGCTCGTCGCTGCGGCGATCGCGCTCGCGCCGCTCGGGTACGGCGATCTCTGGCGGCACGTCGTCGCCTGGAACGCGCTGCCCTGGACCGCCGAGTCGGCGTTCCTGCTCGCCATCATCGGCGTCGTGGTGCTCGCCGCCCTGCTCGGTGCGGCCCTCGTCTCGCGGGGATTCACCGGCCCCGTCGCGGCGTACGCCGTCGCGGCCGTGGCCATCACCGCGCTCGGTGGCCGTGAGGGCGCGACGATCAATTACCTGCTGGATCTGGCCGCCGCGGGCTCGCTCGCCCTGGCGGCTGCGGCGCCGGTGCTGGCCCGCGCGCCGTTCTACCCGATCGTCGCGATCGCGAACCTCGTGCTCGCCGCGCTGCTCCTCGATCCGCTCGGCCTCGTGCCAGGGCGCACGGCCACGACGGGCGCATGGGGCGACCCCGCGCGCATCGCCTCCGCGCGCGCGGAGCTCGCGAGCGACGACGTCGTGCTGGCCGAGGACAGCGGCCTCCTCCTCGCGACCGGGCACCGTGTCGTCGTGGACGATCTCTTCCTGTGGAGCCGGCTCGCCGCTCGCGGGGCGATCGATCCGAGCCCCCTCCTCGCGGACGTGGAGGCCGCGCGGTTCACCGCGGTCGTCAGTGAGGTCGAGCTCGCGCAGCTCGGCTCGGCGCCGGCGTATGAGCGCTCTCGCTGGGATCCCTCGCTCGTCCGAGCGATCGACGCGCGGTACCGGCTCGCGTCGCGCTCGCCGGGTGGCCTGTTCGTC
>Ga0310810_10007043_pt1 | contig 12776 bp, 6 predicted proteins | sample NCmetagenome_FD_207641 | JGI IMG/M metagenome (GOLD analysis project Ga0310810, IMG submission 207641) | Soil microbial communities from experimental microcosm in Duke University, North Carolina, United States - NC | ecosystem: Engineered > Artificial ecosystem > Soil microcosm > Unclassified ... | reverse complement strand
GCGCCACCGTGCTCTTGCCGGACCCGCCGGGCCCGTCAATGGCGATAATCAGGCTCTTCTTGTGGGACAAAGACAAGGTTTCGATTCAGTATTCCACAGTCGCTCCGGAGAGGACCAACACCACATACGCGTGGTGTTTCCGAATGGCAGTGGCCCAAATCGTAGTTATCTTGTTTATCTACATTCTGGTAACCTGCGCCAGGCGATTGACGCCGATACCACTGAGGAACCCTGCCATATTACCAGTACATGGTTCATGGCCGGGAAGTATACTGAAGAGACCGTCGTGAAATTTATCTGTTTACAGCCATCGAGACTCCTCGGCGTCCTGGTCGCCGCCATTTTGCTCTCCAGTTGCGGGTCCGCTCCCAGTGACATAGGGGATGGCGGCAAAGGCAAGGGGAAAGGCAAAGGCAAGAACGCCGGCGGCGGGGGTCCCGTGCCGGTCGAAGTCGCCAAGGCCACGTTGAAGAACGTGCCCGTGGACATTACCGTGGTCGGCAACGTGGAAGCCTATTCCATCGTCAGCGTTCGCGCGCAGACCGGCGGGATGCTGACCGATGTGCGTTTCAAGGAAGGCGACTACGTCAAAAAGGGCGACCTGCTCTTCGTCATCGATCCGAAGCCGCTGGAAGGCCAGATGAATTCAGCCAAGGCCAACCTGGCCAAGAGCGCCGCGTTATTGAAGCAGGCGCAGGCGGCACTGGCGCGCGATACGGCCAGCGCGAACTACGCCCGGGACCAGGCGGAACGGTATCAAAAAGGCGTGGACGCAGGGGTTTTCGCCAAGGAGCAGGCGGAACAGTTGAAGAGCGCCGCGGCTGCGCAGTTGCAGATTCTCGAAGCCGACCGGGCGGCCATCGGCAGCGCCGAAGCGCAGATCTCGGCGGATCAATCGGCGATCAACAACCTGAACATTCAGCTCGGCTACACCACGGTGGAAGCGCCCCTCGAAGGCCGCACTGGAAATATTTCGCAGAAGGCCGGCAACATCATCGCGGCCGGCACCACCGACTTGGCGATCATCAGCCAGGTGGAACCGATCTATGTCACCTTCTCCGTCCCGGAGGCCCGTCTGGGTGACGTGAAGCGCTATTCCGCTAATTCCAAGCTGGCGGTGACCGCTCGCGCACAGGATGGCAGCGGCGACGTGGAGCAGGGCGAACTCACTTTCATCGACAGTTCCGTGGACACCTCCACGGGCACCATCCGGCTGAAAGGCACCTTTCCGAATAAGGACCACAAACTATGGCCGGGGCAGTTTGTGAACGTCGGGCTGCGCCTGACCATGCGCAACAACGCCGTCGTCGTTCCCAATCAAGCGGTTCAGACCGGTCAGGACGGAACCTACGTGTATCTGGTCGGTGCAGATCGCGCGGTGTCGGTTCGCGCCATCAAGACGGGTCCGCGCATCGATCAGGATATGGTGATCGACGAGGGACTGCAAGGCGGGGAAACCGTCGTAACCGAAGGCCAGCTTCGCCTGCAGCCGGGATCGCGAGTGCAGATCCGGGATCAGCAGACCGGAGAGGGCCGTCCGCAAGCGTCGCCCTAGAGACCCCACGGAGAGCGTGTGAACTTCTCAGAGGTTTTCATCCGGCGGCCGATCGCCACCAGCCTGCTGATGGCTGCGATCGCCTTATTCGGCGTGATGGCGTACCGCACTCTCCCCGTGAGCGACATGCCCAACGTGGAGATGCCGACCCTGCAGGTGCAAGCGAGCCTGCCCGGCGCCGACCCCAACACCATGGCATCCTCGGTAGCCACGGTGCTCGAGCGCCAGTTCACCGCCATTTCCGGCATCGACTCGATGCGCTCGCAAAGCTCCACCGGTCAAACCTCGATTACGCTCCAGTTCGACCTCAGCCGGGACATTGACGGAGCCTCGGTGGACGTGCAGACGGCCATTGCCGAAGCCATGCCGCTGCTGCCCGGCGGCATGCCCGCGCCGCCGTCGTTCAAGAAGCAGAACCCCTCTGACCAGCCCATCTTTTACCTCACCCTCACCTCCGACGCCATTTCCCTCTCGCAACTCGACGATTACGCCGAAACTTTGATTGCTCCCCGTATCTCGACGGTGAGCGGCGTGTCGCAGGTGCAGGTCGGGGGCGCGACCAAATACGCCGTGCGGGTCCAGCTCAATCCGGACAAGCTGGTGGGCAAGAAGATCGGCATCAACGAAGTCAGCCAGGCCATTTCCAACTGGAACCCGAATTCTCCCACCGGCACGATGCACGGACCCCGCCAGGCGTTCACGCTGAAGACCAACGGCGAATTGAAGGACGCCGCCGGCTTCTCCCAGTTGGTGGTGGCCTGGCGCCACGGAACGCCCATCCGGCTGGGCGAGGTCGCCAATGTGATCGACAGCGTCGAGAACGACATGAACGCCGCCTGGATGTACACCGGGGGCAAGATGGAGCGCGCCATCCAGATGCAGGTGATGAAGCAACCAGGCGCCAACACCATCGAGGTGTCGGACGCCGTCAAGGCGCTGTTTCCGGCCTTCCAGGCGCAAATGCCTCCCTCCGTGCATTTCACCACGCGCGGGGATCGCGCCAAGCTGATCCGCGATGCGTTCACCGACTTCCAGCGGACCATGGGGTTCACGCTGCTGCTGGTGGTGATCGTCATCTTCGTGTTCCTGCGAAGCGGACGGGCGACCCTGATCCCGGCGCTGGCGCTGCCTTTTTCGATTCTGGGAACACTGGTGGTGATGGCGCTGCTGGGTTTCAGCCTCAATACACTTTCGATGATGGCGCTGATTCTTTCGGTGTGTTTCGTGGTGGACGACGCCATCGTCATGCTGGAAAACATCGTACGGCACATTGAGAGCGGCATGACCCCCATGGCTGCCGCGTTCAGGGGATCGCAGGAAATCGGTTTCACCATCCTTTCGATGACCCTGTCGCTGGCCGCCGTATTCATCCCGATTCTGTTCATGAGCGGCACGCTGGGCCGCATGTTCCGGGAATTCGCGGTGACCATCTGCGCCGCGATCCTGGTTTCGGGGGTGGTGTCCATCACTTTGTCTCCCATGCTGTGCAGCCGGATATTGCGCGACAACACCCAGAGACACGGAGTGGTCTACCGCGCCACGGATCGCGTCTTCCAGGGCGCGCTGCGCTTTTACGACTGGAGCCTGCGCGGCGTGCTGCGCCACCGCACGGCCATGGGCTTGGTCTTCTTCGGTGTCCTGGGCGCCACCTGGTATCTGTACCAGAAAGTCCCCAAGGGGTTCATTCCGGACGCCGACAACGATCAGTTACAGCTGAATATCCAAGCGGCGCAGGGAACCTCGTTCTACAAAATGGTGGACTACCAGAGGCGCATCGCCGACATCGTGCGCAAGGATCCCGACGTCGAAGCCTTCATGACCAACGCGGGTGGAAACGCCGGCAGCGGCAACAACGCCCGATTCTTCGTGATGCTGCGGGCCCACCCCGCCCGAACCTCCACCGCCCAGCAGGTGGCCGAGCGGCTGCGTCCGAAAATCGTGAGCATGCCTGGATTCAACGTGTACCCGAATGTGCAGCCGCCCATCCGTATCGGCGGCGGGGGGTACAATTCCCGCAGCAACTACGATTTCACTTTGCAGGGCCCGGATACCGAAGAGCTCTATGAGCAGGCGGCGATCCTCGAAAAGGAGATCCGCAAGGTTCCCGAGGTGCAGGACGTCAACACCGACCTGGAATATCGCAGCCCGCGGATCAATGTCGAGATCGACCGCGAGCGCGCGGCGTTATACGGCCTCAACCCCAGCGAAATCCAGAACGCCTTGTACGGAGCCTATGGTCCCAGCTACGCGTCCATCATCTACTCGCCTAAATCCCAGTATCGCGTGGTGATGGAGGTGGACAAGAAGTATCAGACCTTCTCGGACTATCTGTCCAGAATTTATTTCAAGACCAACAAAGGGGTCCTGGTGCCGATGGATTCGCTGGCGCGCATCAAGGAAGACGTCGGTCCGCAGAGCATCTCGCACGCCGGACAGCTCCCCGCGGTCACGGTTTCCTTCAACCTCAAGCCCGGCATTTCTTTGGGGAGCGTGGTGGACAAGCTCCAGACGGTGGCCAAACAGACCCTGCCCGGCACCATCTCGGCGCGCTTTTCCGGGAATGCGGCGGCGTTTCAGGATTCCCTTTCCAACTTGAGCATTCTGTTCCTGGTGGCGGTGCTGGTGGTCTACATCGTGCTGGGCGTGCTGTATGAAAGCTACATCCATCCACTTACGATTCTTTCGGGACTGCCCTCGGCCTGTCTGGGCGCTCTGCTAACGCTGTATATCTTCAAGGGCGAGCTGAATATTTACTCCTTCGTGGGGCTGATCATTCTGGTCGGTATCGTGAAGAAGAATGCGATCATGCAAATCGACTTCGCGCTCAACGCCGAGAAGAGCGGAGCCGCTTCTTCCGAGGAGGCGATCTATCAGGGCTGCATCATCCGGTTCCGGCCGATCATGATGACCACGGCGGCAGCCATGCTGGGCTCAATCCCGGTGGCCCTCGGCCTGGGCGCCGGCGGCGAAGCGCGCCGTCCGCTGGGGCTGACCGTGATGGGCGGCCTGGCAGTGTCGCAACTCATGACTTTGTATCTCACTCCCGTGGTGTACACGTACATGGCGCAGCTGACCAAACGGATGAAGCAGCGGCGGGAAACAGTGATCGTCCGGCCGGAAGTGGCGCCGGGATTTTCGGATTGAGACGCCCGCAAGACCGGTTTTTCTGCAGAATCTTTCTCAGCAACGATGAACTTCTCGCAACCTTTTATTGAACGGCCGATCGCCACCAGCCTGCTGATGGGAGCCATCGCGCTGTTTGGCACCGTGGCCTACCAGAAGCTGGCGGTCAGCGATCTCCCCAACGTGGATTTTCCCACGCTGCAGGTGACCGCGGCTCTGCCCGGAGCCAGCCCCGACACCATGGCCGCCTCGGTTGCGACGCCCATGGAGAATCAGTTCTCCAACATTGCCGGCATCGAGTCGATGACCTCCATCAACTCGCTGGGAGCCACCCAGGTCACCCTGGAATTCGCTCTGAACCGCAGCATGGACGGCGCCGCCATCGACGTCCAATCGGCCATCACGCAAGCCTCGCGTCAGCTCCCGTTGGGCATGCCCACGCCGCCCACCTTTGCCCGCGTGAATCCGGCCGATCAGCCCATCCTGTATCTGACGCTGACGTCCAAGGAAGTTCCGCTGTGGACGCTGGATGAATTCGCCGAAACCCGCATCGCCCAGCGTATCTCCCAGGTGACCGGCGTGGCGCAGGTGCAGGTGCTGGGCGCCCAGAAGTATGCCGTACACGTGCAGATGGATCCGCATCTGCTGGCCTCGCACAAGGTCGGCATCAACGAAGTGGAAGCGGCCTTAAAGGTCTGGAACGTGAATTTGCCTACCGGCCAGATCACCGGACCGCAGCGCGCCTTCACGTTGCAGACCTCCGGCCAGCTCACCACCGCCGACCAATACCGTTCCCTGGTGGTGAGCTACCGCAACAACACGCCGGTCCGCTTGCAGGAGCTGGGCGACCTGAAGGATAGCGTCGAGGACGATAAGACCGCGTCCTGGTTTTATACTCCGAACGATCAGCAGCGCGCCATCGTGCTGGCCATCCAGCGCCAGCCCGGCACCAACACCATCGCGGTGACCGACAGCGTCAAGAACCTGCTGCCTGTGTTTCAGTCCGAACTGCCGCCCTCGGTCCACATGGACATCCTCTACGACCGGTCCCAGACCATTCGCGATTCCTATCTGGACGTCGAGGTCACCATGCTGATGACCCTGGGCCTGGTGATCGGCGTCATCTTCCTGTTCCTGCGCAACGTTTCGGCCACCGTGATCCCCAGCCTGGCGCTGCCGTTCTCGATCGTGGGCACCTTCGCCGTGATGTACATGCTGTCCTACAGCCTGGACAACCTGTCCATGATGGCGCTGATCTTATCTGTCGGCTTCGTGGTGGACGACGCGATCGTCATGCTCGAAAACATTTTCCGGCACATGGAGCTGGGCCGGAAGCCACTGTCTGCGGCCTTGGTGGGTTCGAGCGAAATCGGCTTCACCATCGTCTCGATGACGCTGTCGTTGACCGCCGTTTTTATTCCGGTCCTGTTCATGGGCGGCATCATGGGCCGGCTGTTCCGCGAGTTTTCGGTCACCATCTGCGTGGCCATCCTGATCTCGGGCCTGGTGTCGGTGACGCTGACGCCCATGCTGTGCAGCCGCTTCCTGCGCGTCAAGCACGGGGATCACTCCTGGTTCTACCGGATGACCGAAGCCTTCTTTGAAGGCATGCTGCGTGCCTACGACCGCACCTTGCAGGTGGTTCTGCGCTTCCGGCCCGCCACCATGGCCGTGTTCGTGGTGGTGCTGATCGGAACGGTTTACCTGTTCATCAAGATTCCGAAAGGCTTTATTCCCGACCAGGACACCGACCAGCTATCGGTGATCACGGAAGCCGCGCAGGGAACTTCCTATTACCAGATGGTGCAGTATCAGAGCCAGGTCGCCGAGATCGTGCGCAGCAACCCCAACGTGGAGGCTTTCACGTCGTCGGTGGGCGGCGCGTCCTCGAACACCCTGGGCGGACCCAACTTCGGGCAACTGGTGGTGCGCCTCAAACCGCGCGCGCAGCGGAAACAACTGGTCGAGAACATCATCGCCGACTTGCGCCCCAAGCTCGATAACCTTCCCGGCATGCGCGTCTATCTGCAGAATCCGCCGACGGTGCGGATCGGCGGCCAGGTCACCAAGAGCCTGTACCAGTTCTCTTTGCAATCCGCCGACAAGACTCAGCTGTACGCCACGGCCGCGAAACTCGAACGGCTGATCACGGCCGTGCCCGGCGTGGAAGATGTCACCTCCAATGTGGCCATCAACAGCCCGCAGATCAACGTGAATATCGATCGCGACAAGGCCGCCGCGATGCAGGTGAATGCCAACCAGATTGAGAATGCGTTCTACGATGCCTACGGCCCGCGCTGGGTGTCCACCATTTACGGCGCCTCCAACCAGTACAAAGTGCTGCTGGAACTGAAACCGGAGTTCCAGGCCGATCCGCGCGCCTTGTCGCTGCTGTACTTCAAGGCGGATAACGGCAACCTGATCCCCCTCGACACCCTGGCCGAAGTGAAGCAGGAGGTCGGCCCGCAGTCGGTCAACCACTACGGGCAGCTCTCGGCGGCTACTATCTCCTTCAACCTTTCCCCCGGCGCGTCGCTGGGCGATGTCTTCGAGAAGATTGAAGCCATCGCGGCCGCGAACGTGCCCGCCGAGGTGGGCACCAACTGGCAGGGCGCGGCCAAAGCGTTTCAGGGACAGTTGGGCGATACCTGGATCCTGCTGTTGGTGGCCATCTTCGTGGTGTACATCGTGCTGGGCATTCTGTATGAAAGCTATATCCACCCCCTCACCATCCTGTCGGGGCTGCCTTCGGCCGGATTCGGCGCGCTGGCCACGTTGTATCTGTTCCACATGGACCTGAACATCTATGCGTTCGTCGGCCTGATCATGCTGATCGGCATCGTGGAAAAGAACGCCATCATGCAGATCGATTTCGCGCTCGACGCCGAGCGCAATCAGGGCCTGCCGCCCATTAAGGCCATCTACCAGGGCTGCCTGATTCGCTTCCGTCCCATCATGATGACCACCATGGCGGCTCTGTTCGGCGCGGTGCCCATTGCGTTAGGCTACGGGGCGGGCGGCGAAGCGCGGCAGCCGCTGGGGCTGGCCGTGGTCGGCGGCCTGATGTTTTCGCAATTGGTGACGCTGTACCTCACCCCGGTGTTCTACACCTATATGGCGGCCCTCCAGACACGCCTGGGCCGCCGCAAGAAGACCAGGACTATCGAGCGCGCTCCTGAGCCGGTCGCTACTGGGGACTAACGCTATCCCAGCTATAATCGGCACATGCCAGAGCAAAGCTATGCCAAGCATGCCAAGTTTGTGCCGATGTTCCACTTTGTGCTGTCCGGCATTATCCTGCTGTCCTTCATCGGATCGCTGGTCAACCTGTGGCAGTCGCTCGGCGATCATGAGCGGCTGTACAACGCGTCGCTGATTACGGCCCTGTCGGTGGCGCTGTTGCTGCTGTTCTTCTTCACCCGCAGTTTCGCGATGGGCGTACAGGACCGGGCCATCCGTGCGGAAGAGAATCTGCGCCACCTCGCGCTGACTGGCAAGCTGCTCGATCCGCGCCTTACGGTGAAGCAGATCGTCGGCTTGCGTTTCGCCTCCGATGGGGAGTTCGCGGAGCTGGCCCGCAAGGCGGCCGAAGAGGGCCTGGCGCAGGACACGATCAAGAAGTCCGTGAGGAACTGGCGCGCGGATCACGATCGCGTTTGATGCGGAGGGTTGCTTGAGAACCGCAGCATTCGTGACTTGCGGCCCTATCGAGGTCTCACTATACTTCCAGCTTGGGTTCAAATCCGTTGCGCAAGTGGACCTTAGTCACGCTGCTGGGCTTGGGAGTGATCATCGCCTACATCGATCGCACCAACCTGGCGATCGCCCTGGCCTCCAACGAATTTAAGCAGTTCTTCGCGCTGAGCGACACCGGCCGCGGGGTGCTGAACTCAGTCTTCTTCTGGAGTTACACCGTCATGCAGATCCCCGCTGGTCTGCTGGTGGATCGCTTCGGCGTGAAGCGTCCCCTGGCAATCAGCTTCGTACTGTGGTGTATGGTGGCGGCGGCCACATCGGTGGCCAACGTGTTTTGGGAGTTGGTCGCATTGCGGCTGATGCTGGGCGTGGCGGAGTCGACCTTGTTTCCCGCGGGCCTGGCCTGGCTCGCGAAACACGTGGACGAGCGGCAGCGCGGGCTGGCTGCGGGGATCTTCGTATCGGGAAGCAAGTGGGGGCCGGCGATTGCCTCGCCGCTGGCCACCTGGTTGATCTTAGGTTACGGCTGGCGGACCATGTTCTTCCTCTTGGGTATCGGTGGCCTGGCGTGGGTCATCCCGTGGATGCTGCTGGCCGAGGATGACAAACTCGGAAGCGCGCGGCTTCAGGCAGTGAATCAAGGTGCCGCGCTCTTCCGGACCCGCGCGATGTGGGCCACGCTGATCGGCACGTTCTGCTATAACTACTTCCTGTTTTTCTCACTCACCTGGCTGCCGGCCTATCTGGTGGAGAGCCGCAACCTCTCTCTGAGCTCCATGAGCGTGTATACGATGTTCAGCTTCGCCGGAACGGGAACGGTCGCCATCCTGGCCGGGGCCGCCGCCGACTGGATGATCCGGCGCGGCGCCAGCGCGTTGAATACGCGCCGCTGGTTCACCATCGCTGGACTGTTGGCGGCGTCGACCGAGGTATTCGGAGCGATGTCGGAGTCCACCGCGGTCGCAGTCTTCTTTGCGATTTTTTCCATGACCGGCCTGGGCCTGGCGACCGCCAACTACTGGGCCATCACGCAGACGCTGCTGCCGGGAGTCGCGCCGGGCCGCGTAGCCGGGATTCAGAACACCGCGCTGAACCTGGCCGGCATCGTCGCGCCCATCATCACCGGGTGGCTGAAGCAGGTCACCGGAAGCTACACGGCGCCCATGCAGACCATCTGGGTGTTTCTGATCATCGGCGTCGCAGCATACTTGTTTTTGGCGCGCGAAAGCCAGCCGCGACTCCAGCCCGGTGTGGCTGCGGCTTGACAATCGCGCTCAGCATCGACATGATTGTTGCGAAGCAGTTTTCCAGGGGGTGCGCGCATGAGGTTACTGACAGCGGTAGTTTGTCTATTGGTATTCACTCTGGCCGCGTTCGGGCAGAGCGACCGCGGCACCATCACCGGAGTGATTTCGGACCCAGCCGGAGCGGTAGTTGCGAATGCTCCGATCGAAAGCAAAAACACGGGGACCGGCGTCGTCTCCCAGGCCGCCAGTACCGCCACAGGCAACTACACGCTCAGCCAGCTGCCGGCGGGCACCTACGACCTATCGGTGACGGTAGCCGGATTCAAGAAGTTCATCCGCACGGGGCTGGTGGTCCAGGCGCTGCAAACCTTACGCGTGGACGTGACGCTGGAAGTAGGTTCGTCCGCGGAGTCGATCACCGTGACCGAAGCTACTCCGCTGCTAAAAACGGAAAGCGGCGACGTGAGCCATAACGTCACCTCAGAGCGGCTGAACGAACTTCCGCTCGGCAACGCGGGCGCTGTCCGGAATCCGTTGACCATCGCACAACTCGTCCCAGGCGGGTTTGTCGTCGGAGCCAACACCCTGCGGATGAGCGGAACTCCCGTCAACTCTCAACAAATGCGGATCGATGGCCTGGACGCAACATACAGTCTGGGCGAGAGCACGTCCTCGTTTGGGACGCCCAGCGTGGATGCCATCCAGGAGGTCGCGGTCCAGACCAGCAACTTTGCCGCCGAATATGGTCTGGCCGGGGGCTCGGTTTTCAACATGACCATGAAGTCGGGCACCAACCAGCTCCACGGGACGGTGTACGACTACTGGGTGAACGAAGCACTCTTCGCCAACGGAGCCTACACCCACACCCGCGCCAAAACACGACGGCACGACTTTGGCGGCACCGTGGGCGGACCGATCTGGATTCCCAAGGTCTATAACGGCCGCGACAAGACGTTTTTCTTCCTGAACATCGAAGATCGCCCCTCCACCACAAACAGCATCAGCATCTCCGACACGGTTCCGACGCTGGATTACCGCCTCGGAAATTTCGCAGCCGCCACGGCGGCCACGGCCAACAAGAGCCTGGGGACCGACCCCTTGGGCCGGGCCATCATTCAAAACTCGGTTTACAATCCGGCCTCGCAGAGGGTTGTATCCGCAACCGATGGACGGCTGATCCGGGATCCGTATGTCGGCAACATGATTCCGACAGCCCAGCTCGATCCAGTGGCGTTGAAGATCCAGGCGTTAGTCCCGTTGCCGGGGTGTCCGGCCGGCACTGCGCTCACGCTGTGTAACCCGGCCGGGCTGATCAATAACTACCTCAACCCGTTCAGCACCAAGAGCGTGTACTATGTGCCCTCGCTCAAGTTCGACCACTCCCTGAATTCCCGGAACAAGGTTAGTTTTTTCTGGGGCTTGAACCACCAGGGCACCCCGAACGAGGGCAACATCGGCTCGTCCGAGGGCTTTCCTCAGCCTATTTCGGCCTTCAGCTCGACGTCTTTCGTCACCAAGAGCTACCGGCTGAATTACGATTACACCCTTACGCCGACGATGCTGCTGCATTTGGGAGGGGGTTATGTGGACGCCAATCTCAACATGCCCTCCTACACCACGGATTACGATGTCACCAAGCAGTTGGGCTTGACAGGACCGTTTCAACCGCACGGGTTCCCGAACATCTCCAGCAACCTGGGGGCGAACAGCACCGGCGGCCTCCAGGCCCTGGGCAATACAGGCTTTATGGGATCCCAGGATACGCTGCAACAGAAGGTAGTTACGACGGCGAGCTTGTCTTGGGTCAAGAACAACCACAATTACAAAGCCGGGGCGGAAGCGCGCTTTGAGGGATACCCCAATTACAATATTCAACGCACCAACGGCTTGTACAATTTCACTGCGGCGGAGACGGGACTTCCCTATCTGAACGCGACTGGTCCTGCCGGTTCCGGCGGCACCATCGGCTTGCCGTACGCCAGTTTCCTGCTAGGCCTGGTGGATAACGGAAACGTTTCGCGGCCGGCCGTGGCGAAGCTCGGGAAACAGGTTTGGGGTTTCTTCATGCAGGACACCTGGAAGGTCACCCGCAAGCTCACGCTGGACTACGGGCTGCGTTACGATTACTCAACATATCAGCGGGAAGAGCACGGCATTTTCGGGAATTTTTCCCCGACGACGCCGGATGCGAACGCGGGCGGCCATCCCGGCGGTGTCATCTATGAAGCCACTTGCAATTGCAAGTTCTCGAAGAATTATCCGTGGGCCTTCGGACCGCGCCTGGGCTTCGCCTATCAGGTGAATTCGAAAACGGTGGTTCGCGGGGGAGCCGGAATCCTGTACAACGGCACGCCTAACAACAACGTGGTCACGCGCCAAGTAACATCGAATAACGTCTTCTCTTCCCCGGGTTTCGCCCAGCCGTCCATGATCCTGAAAACGGGTCTTCCGCTGACACTGGCTCAGATCGCGTATCCCAACCTCAGTCCCAGCTACTACCCGGTGGGCGGAGGGACTGGAGGAGGTCCCCCATTTCTCATCGATCAGAACGGCGGGCGGCCCAGCCGGTCGTATCAATATAGCCTCGGCGTACAGCGCGAAATTTTCAAAAATCTGGCCGTGGACGCCAGCTTTGTGGGGAGCCGCGGAATCTGCCGGCCGCCGTGCTGGTCAACTACAACGCACTGTCACCGCAGGACCTGCTAAAGAACTATGGGCTTGATATAACCAATGCAGCGGACCGCGCCATCCTAGCCGCTCCCATCGGCAATACCACCGCCGGCCGTTTCCAAAATAAATTGCCGTTTGCCGGTTTCCCACTCACCCAAACAGTAGCGCAGGCGTTACGGCCGTTCCCGCAGTTCAACACCGGCTTGGCCGCGCTGTGGGCCCCGCTGGGAGACACCTGGTACAGCTCGTTCCAGCTCAAGGTAACCAAACGGTTTTCGCACGGTTTGGATTTTACTTACAACTACACCTGGGCCAAGGAGCTTACTCTGGGCGTCGAAGCCGACAGCGTCGGCCCATTTGGAGCCGCGGGCGTCGTGAACGACGTTTTCAACCGGCCGAACAACAAGTACATTTCTGTCTATTCGCGTCCGCAAGTCAGCAATATCGCCCTGAACTATACGCTCCCCAAGTGGGGAAAGAACAAG
>Ga0310810_10007041_pt1 | contig 12778 bp, 9 predicted proteins | sample NCmetagenome_FD_207641 | JGI IMG/M metagenome (GOLD analysis project Ga0310810, IMG submission 207641) | Soil microbial communities from experimental microcosm in Duke University, North Carolina, United States - NC | ecosystem: Engineered > Artificial ecosystem > Soil microcosm > Unclassified ... | reverse complement strand
CGGCCGCGACTGAGCCCGAAGGGGCGCAGCGGCAGCGCCTAGAGCCATCGTGGACACTCGCAGCCAGTCGCGGCGCGTCAGCATGAGCATGCGGCGAAAAGTATGGCACAGGCGGGGCTTGGGACTCGGGGTCTGGGGCTTGGGGCTCTGCCTTGTGCCTTCTGCTCCGGCATCAGCGCAGCTTTTCAATCGCCGCCAGGAGATTCGCGCCCTTGTCTTTCCTGAGAGCCGCCCACAGGTCGCCGGCGGCCGCAATCCGAGCCGGCATCGTGTCGATCGTGAAGTCCTGCGGTTTCGGCCGCTGATCCAACTCCTTCCAGGTGAGGGGAGTCGAAACCCCGGCAAACGCGCTCGCCCGGGCGCTGTAGGCGCAGGCGAGGGTCTTGCCCTGGATGTTCTGCAGGTAATCGACGTAGATCGTTCCGTCCTTGCGGCGGCCGACCATGCGCTCCACCGTCGCCGTCTTCGGATGGCGGCTCGCCACCATCGTCGCGACAATCTGGCAGAACAACATCCCGGCCTCGTACGGGGTGTGCGGCGGCAGCGGAATGTAGATGTGCAGCCCCTCCGCGCCGGAGGTCTTCGGATAGCCGCGCACGTTTACCCGCTCGAGCACTTCGTGGACCCAGCGCGCGACGTCGAGAATCTGATCGAAGGTCGCACCCGGCTGGGGATCGAGATCGATCGCGACCTGGTCGGCCGAGTCGAGATCGTCCATCGTCGAGAACCACGGGTCCATCGAGATCGAGGCGAGCTGCGCCATGTACAGCAGCGTCTTCAGCGAGCCGCCAATCAGCCTGGCTGGAACATCGTCATTGGGCAGCGTTTCAATGCGCACGCCCGGCACGACCGGCTCCGGCGCGCGGTGCTGGTAGAAAGCCTTGGCATTGACGCCGTTTGGCAACCGCTTCATCACCAGCGGTCGATCGTTCACGACCGGCAGGATGAGCGGCGCGATCTTCGCGTAGTAGCGGAGGAGATCGCCCTTGGTCCGGCCGATGTCCGGCCAGAACACCTTCTGCAGGTTGGTGACGTCGAGCGTGTCGCCGCCTGGGAGCGAAATCCGGCCGTCCTTTCGCGATTTCTCCAGCGCGTCCAGCTGGTCCACGATTGCGGCGGTGCCTGGCGCCTCCATCGATGCTGCATCGTAAGCCGCCCGGGCGGCGGCGCCACTCGACGATCGGGCGCGCGCTTGCACTCCGTCGGCCGCGCGGGCGCGCTTGAGGCCGGCAACGCGGCCGATCTCGCTCTTGTCTTCGCGCACCCCCAGGTAGGCCGGGTGTCGGAGGCGGCCTTCGTCGGTCATCTCCGTGAAGCGGACCTGGACGACGAGGCGCGGTTCGACAAAACGAGCCCGGCGGGCGAGCCCGGCCGGCATGTCGGTGAGCGGGCTCGAGGGCGTCGTGAGCGGCTCGAGGATGCGCCACAGCCGCTCGATCTCGTCGCCGCTGAATCCGGTCCCGACGTCGCCGACGTAGCGGAGCGGTGCGTCCGCTTCGTCGCGCGTGCGTTCTCCAAGCACGAGCGCGCCGAAACGCGCCCGCGTTCCTTGCGGGATCGTGTAGCCACAGACCACGAAGTCGTCCGACTTCTCGATCTTCAGCTTGCGCCACTCGGGACTGCGCTTGCCGGTCCGGTACGGCGAGCGCGCCTGCTTGACGAGCAAACCCTCCCAGCCCTCGCGCTCAGCCCGCGCCTTGAGCGCGCGGCCATCCCTGGCCACCTGCTCGCTGACGCGGAGTGTTGTGTCTGGGAATGCATGCGCCTCGAGCAGCTGCTCGAGGGCGGCGCGGCGCGCGGTCAACGGCTGGTCGCGAAAATCGAGCTCGCCGACCCGAAGGAGATCGAACACATACAGCGCCGCGGGCTGTTCGGCGGGGGAGAGCTGCGCCTTCCGGGACTGAAAGCCCGGCACGTGCACATGGATGCGATGTTGGAGCTGCTGAAAGCCGAGCGGAGTGCCGTCCCGGCCGAGCGCGACGACTTCGCCGTCAACGACGATCGTGTCGCGAAACCCACGCCCCCACGTGACGAGGGCCTGGACGATGTCGGGGAATTGCGCGGTCTTCTCGTTGCCGTTCCGCGACCAGAGCCGCGCCGCCGCCTTCGGCCCGCCGACGACTTCGACGATTGCCCGGATGCCGTCGTACTTGGGCTCGTACAGCAGGTCCTCCCCCTCGAGAGGAGGTTGGGGGTCACCCCCCACCGCCAGCATCGGCCTCAGGTCACGAGCGTTGAAGGCCATAGATGATCGCGAATCTCGTGACCTGTTGACGTGGTGATCTGGTGATCAATCGGGCGGCGTGGTGATCTGCCGATCTATTTGGTGATCGGGCGATATATTTGCGCTTGTCGCACCCGTCGCACCCGTCGCACCCGTCGCACCGGCGTCAGAACGAGTACCTATCTTCGAACCACGGCTCGGCGGTGTTGGAATATCCCCGCTCTTCCCAGAAACCGAGCCGGTCGTGCTCGAGGAACTCGATCTTGCGGATCCACTTCGCGCCCTTCCACGCGTAGAGCTTCGGAGTGATCATCCGGCACGGGCCGCCGTGCTCGCGGGGCAGCGGCTGGCCTTCCCACGTGTGGACGAGCAGTACGTCTTCCTCGACCGCCCTCGCGAGGGGCAGGTTCACGGTATACGGGATTCGGGTTCCCGGCATCTGGTCGTAGCCGGTGCAAAGCACGAACTGCACGTCGGCGGATGGGACCGCGAGCTCGGCGAGGGTTCGGAACCTGACGCCACCCCACTGATTGTCCATGCGGCTCCAGGTCGTGACGCAGTGGAAATCACTGACGTCTTCCGCCTGCGGCAGCGCCATGAACGCCGGCCAGTCGAGCGTGATCGGGTTCTCGCAGCTGCCGCCAATCTCCAGCTGCCAGTCGGCCCGTGAGACGTCCGGCAGGTCCCCGAGGTCCAGCACCGGCCAGTTCTTCACCAGGTGCTGCCCGACCGGGAGTTTCGGCATGCCGTGGCGATTGGCGGGGCCGCTGCCGCTCGGGCTCGCGTGGGCGAACGCCTCCGGCTTCGCGGCGCGGAGCGCCCGTTGGCGTTCGATATAGCGAAGGCGCTTCTGCACCAAGGATTCATTCATCTCGTCGATTATCTCCAGCCGCAACGGCGCGACGTTCCCGGACCCAGATCGCGAGCGGCGGGTCGATCTTGGCGAGGCTCGAGAGGGACGAATCGATGTTCAGGCCGCTAAAGAGCAGCGCCATCCACGCGTTCGGGGGATCGCGGCGGGATGCGAATCGCTCGCGGTATCCAGCGGCGTCCAGGACCTGTCGCACTCGGTCCACTCTCGGCTGCGAGCGCCGACCGAACCAGTCCTCGTAAACCACGATCACGTCTGCATTCCAGGAGAGCAAGTTGTCCGTCGAGGCGCGCGGCTCGATCTCATGGAGGAAGGGATACAGGTTCGGCAGATACAGCGAGCTTCCGGTGCCGAGCACGAGAGGATCGCCCGTGAGCGTTTCGCGCATCCACCGCTCGGCGTCGCGGCGCGAATCGCCGGCAATGCGGACATTCAGCACGAGCGTTGGCGCCAGCACGACCAACAGGACCGCTGCATAGGCGACGACGGAGAGAGTCCTGCCTTTCGGCATCCGTTCGACAATCCACGCCCACCCTGCACCAGCGGCCAGCGCCAGCATCACGACCACGACGATTAGATATCGATCGTATACGTAACCGACGACGCCGACGAAGGTCAGGCAGTAGCCGACCGGAATCGACAGGACGATCCAGAAACGCCTGCCGGTGCCGGAGACCGCGAGAACCGCGAGCCCGATGAGGGTCAAGACCACGGCAACCGGCCCAATGGTCTGGCCGAAGAGCGCCACAGCGGTAGCAGCGAGTTGGTTGAAACCGCTCAGTGTTGGTGAAAACATCCGGAACGGAGTGGAACCTCGCCCGGTGATGATGGCAAAGTGCGCCCGCAAGCCGTCCAGGTTCCACCATGCGCCCGATACGACGCTGTAGGTGAGGACAGTGGCCGACAGTCCCGCCCAGAGGCCACGATGGAGCGCGGTCGCTCGAAGCCGAGCCAGCGCGCCGCCGTCCGCCTTGCGCCACGCCGACCACAACAGCACCAGCGCCGGGCCGATCCAGCAACCGTAGGCCTGGTCCTTCGTGGCGACGGAAGCCGCAGCGAAGACTCCGAGCCATGCGTGCGCAGCGATTGAGCCGGTACTCGCCGCGCGGACGAAGGCGACCGCGCCGGCAGTCACCCAGAACGTGTAGGCGCTTTCGGGGTTGTAGGTCTTGCTGTAGAAAGCGAACAGCGGGACGCCGAGCACGACGTAGGGCGCAAGCAGCCGAGCGCGGCCGCCAATGGTCCGATCGGCCAGAAGGGCCACGGCGAGGAGCGTCAGCCACGCGAAGCCGAGACTCAATCCCCGGCTCATGAGATGGGTCAGCGTCTGGAGAGCCGCGCCGAATTCGACCGGGCCGGTACCCATCAACAGCACTGATGGCGAGTTGACAATCATGAACAGGTAAAAGGGCAGCGCTGGATACATGTCGAACCACCCACCGGCGAATCGCATCTCCCAGGCATCGAGCACCTGGCTGGGAATGATCTCGTCCCCAACCCAGCCCCGCCACGGTGCCGCCCCGATCCAGAGGTTAGCCGCCAGGAGAGGTAGCGCGACGATCGCCAGCGTGACGACTTCCGGCCATCCCAGAGCGCTCGAGATCCGATCGATGCCGCCGGCCGACGCGAGCATCGCCGCCGAGCCGAGCAGCACGCCGAGCAGTATCCACACCGACCACGCGGTCGCCAGCAGAAGCGGAATTTGCGCGGCCAGGAGTACGCTGGTGAAGGTCGTGCCGTGGGGTACCACCCTGGTGCGCAGTAACCCGAATTCCTCCCGCCACACCGGACTGGCACACCAGAGTCGCAGCACCGCGTCGCCGCCGATTTGCTCGTAACGGATGCGGATGGGATGGAGGCCCGGCTCCAGCTCGATTGGCGCGGACTGCTGAATCTCGCCGCGGTGGTCCAGGCGGTCGAAGATCAACCGGTCGTTCACCCAGATGCCAATCCCGTCGTCAACCCGGGCGCGCAGGTGGTGAGCGCCGGGAACAGTGGCGACGAGGTCCCCTTGCCACTGGACCGCAAACGGGCGATCCGGGGGAATCCCGTTGGCCGACGCGACCGCTTCCGGATCGAGCGTGGCGTCATGGCCGACCCACACGGTCCGCGCGTCGGGTCCGACCCCGTCGAGCAGCGTGGCTTCGAGTCCGGCCTGCGGGCGGACGCCGGCCACCACCAGCAGGCCGATCGCGGTTGCGACCGCCAGCCCGCAGCCGCCGATAACCCACACGCGGAGAAAGGGATGGCGGCGGAGCACGGACCAGACCGGTGGCATGAGGCGGTTCCCGCTAGAATATAAAGGATGCACCGGCTGCCGAATTCGCTGCTGCTTGCCGTGGCAGCCGCTCTCGTGGCGGCCGCCTGCGCAGGAAGCCCCACGTCTCCGACTCAGGCGACGACCGGCCTCATCGTCGGAGAGGCGATGCAGGAAGCGCCGCCGGTTCCCGCGTCACTGGTTCCGACACCGCCCAACGCGGTCGGCGCGACCCGGTTCCTCGCCTTCGGCGATAGCATCACCTGCGGTGTCGTTTCAGCCGGGACGTTCACCCTCGTGCCAGTCAATTGCGATAGCACGAGGGATTACGGGTATCCCGAACGCCTGCAGTCGATGCTGAGCACGTACAACCCGGCCCAGGCGTTCTCGGTCCGGAAGCGCGGCAGCGGTGGTGAGACCGCGGCCGAGGGGATCTCGCGACTGACGTCGGATCTCGCAGAGCTCGCCGGTCCCTCGGTACCGGTCAACAGCCGGCCACAGGTGCTCCTTCTGCTCGAAGGCATCAACGACATGACCAGCGGAGTCAGCGCAACCCGTGCGGCCAGCTCCGTGACGCAGATGGTCCAGATCGCGCGCTTGTACAACCTGACCGTGCTGGTAGCAACCATGTACCAGACTTACCCCAGCGCGCCGAAGGGCGACAACGCGAACGACAAGATCGTCGCCTTCAACACCGAGCTTCGGCGTCAGGTCGGCGGCCTTCAGAATGTCCGGATCGTGGACCTTTACGAATCCTTCGGCACGAATGCGTACGGCACATACGTCGGTCTCGATGGAGAGCACCCGACGCCGGCCGGCTACGATCGGATGGCGCAGAGGTTTCACGCCGACATCCTGGCTCAGTTCCCGGTTCGCGGCGGACTTCAGTAGGCTTCAGGCTTCAGGCTTCAGGCTCCAGGCTTCAGACGGCTTCAGGCTGGAGGCATCAAGGGCGGCCTCAGGACAACTTGCCGCCGAGACCCCAAGACCTCAAGACCTCAAGACCTCAAGACCTCAAGACCACCAGCGTCCTCGCTTTCACCGATGTCGCGCTCAGGCCTGCGGCCGTTCCGAGCCGCATCGTGAGATCGGGCGGCGAGATCGTGAGCTGCCACGTGTCGGCACGGGCGCCGAGCGGCGTGAAACTCTCAACCCACTCCGGCCACCACGGCGCGGCTTGCCCCGAGAGCGGCTCGATGACGAGCAGCTGCGACCCGCGTCGCACGGCATCGGCAAGGGCGTGGTGCAGCGTCTCGCGCTCGGCAGCGGGCAGCTCATTGGCGACGTAGCCGGCGACGATGAAGGAGGGCGAGGTGGGACGCCGGAGGCGAGCCACACTGGCGCGCGTGACCGTGGCGTCCAGGCCGAAGCTCGCGTAGGTGGCTCGAGCTTCGTCGAGCGTCCACGGATGCACGTCGATACCGTGGATGCGGCGAGCACCGGTCCAGGTCGCCACTGCAGCCCCCACTGCGCCTGTGCCGCACCCCAAATCCAGCACTGGTAGTGAGGCCGCGCCGTGAGACGGGACCGCGAGCGCCTCGAGAATCCGCATCGTCGTGACGAAGTGCAGCGGTCCGTAGTAGAGCGCGAACGCAGCTCGCTTGCCGGCCGTGTCGAGAGTTTTGCCGGCCGCAATCGCGGTGTGCCGCCGCTCGACATATGCCGAGGAGAGCGCGCGCAGTGCGCGCGAGACCTCGGCGAACTGCAGATTGGCGAGCTGACGCGCTTCGATCCGCGTCATCCATTGATCCAGCCCGACCGACATAGTCAACCCTCAGCCCAACTGAGCAGTGCATCTATATATTTGTCCGGCATCCACCATCCAATCGAATGGTGGGGTCAAGGGTGCCACGTACAATGTCGTACGGTGACGGCAAAGCGCGTCCTCCTCCTCGTGCTCGGCGTCACCGGTCTGTTGCTCGCCGTCGGCTTCACGGTTGCCGTGAAGCGGGCCGAACCGCGTCTGCGGCAGGAGGTGGTCCGCGCCCTCGAAGCGCGCATGGATGCGGCGGTGACGCTCGAGACCTTGACCGTGCGGATGTGGCCTCGCCCGATGATCGCGGGCGGAGGGTTGACGATCCGCCATCGCCAGCGCACCGATCTCCCGCCGCTCATCGTGATCCGCGAGTTCTCCGGTGACGCGTCGTGGAGCGGGATCTTCTCCGCGAGCTTGAACGCGGTGATGCTGGACGGGCTGGAGATCACGATACCGCCGCGGCGCCGCCAGGACATGCCCGACCTCGTGCCCGGTCAGAACGTCGGGGACGACGGGGAACGCGATCGCTCGCGGTTCGGTATCGCGAACCTCACGGCGACCAACGCGCGGCTGACAATCCTCCCCGGCAATCCCGAGAAGGACCCGCGCGTCTTCGACATCCACTCGCTGCAGATCGACAACCTGACGCTGCAGACCCCTTCGCGCTTCGTCGCGTCGATCACCAACCCCATCCCCGTGGGACGCATCGAGACCAGCGGGTCGTTCGGGCCCTGGAACGGTGAAGAGCCCGGCGATACGCCGCTCGACGGTCAGTTCCAGTTCGACGCCGACCTCGGCACGATCAAGGGCATCGCCGGCGCGCTTCACGCGAACGGCGGCTTCGAGGGCATCCTCGACCGTCTTGCCGTGAAGGGGACTACCGAGACGCCCGATTTCAGCATCCCGAAACTCAAGGCCGCCTCCGTTCCGCTGGCGACCACTTTCCAGGCCGTTGTCGACGGAACGAATGGGGACGTCCAACTCGAACACGTGGACGTTCGGCTGGGCGACTCGCCACTCATCGCCAAGGGCTTCATCGTCGGGACCAAGGGCGTGAAGGGCAAGCGGGTGCTCCTCGACGTGACCGCAACTCGCGCCCGGATCGAGGACATGCTTCGCCTGACGGTCCGGACCACGCCGCCGATGATGCACGGCGCGCTGGCGCTGACCACCTCATTCGATCTGCCGCAGGGCGATGCCGATGTCATCGACAAGCTGCGCCTCGGCGGGACCGTGACGATTACCGACGCCCACTTCGCGAGCGACGCCGTGCAGGGGAAAGTGGACGCGTTGAGCCGACGGTCGAGTGGACGTCCGCAGGATCAGTCGGTCCGCAACGTGCCTTCGACGGTGAAGGCACGGTTCACACTGGCGGATGGCGTCCTGACGCTGCAAAACGTCAATTACGATGTGAGTGGCGCAGCCATCGCGCTGCATGGTCGCTACGAGCTCGAGCCCGGGCAGCTCAACCTGGAAGGGACCGTGCGGCTGCAGGCGACGGTCTCCGAAACGCAGACCGGCATGCGGCATTTCCTGCTGAAACCGTTCGACGCGATGTTTCGGAAGGGTGGAGCGGGGACGCGTTTGGCGATTACGATTACGGGCTCGGTGGAGTCACCGAAGGTCGGGATCGATCTCCGCCGCAGCCTGAAAGGGAAGTAACAATGCTCTTTCCTGCCGAGCGACGCGAGGCCCGCGGCCGAACGAGCGGCCGCCTACGGCGCGAAGCGCCGCCCGCCGAGACTGCCTTGAAAGCGAGGCCTTTGAGTGGGGTGAGTGACGGGGATCGAACCCGCGACAGCCGGAGCCACAGTCCGGAGCTCTACCGCTGAGCTACACTCACCATCCGGCCGAGAATTTTCAGTTTAGCATGATCCCGTTTCTTCCCCCGAACGCGCCGTTTCCTCCTGTAGAACGCGCGTTGAAGCGCCCGGACGGCCTGCTCGCAGCCGGCCTCGATCTCTCGATCGAGACGCTCGCACGCGCCTACACGCGCGGGATTTTCCCGTGGTTCAACGCCGGCGATCCGATTCTGTGGTGGTCGCCGGACCCGCGGATGGTGCTGCCCTGCGACGAATTCCATCTGTCGCGCACGCTCCGCCGCCGGTTGAACAAGCGCGACGTCCGGGTGAGCCTCGACGAGGCGTTCGTCCAGGTGGTCGCGGCGTGCGCCGAGCCCCGCGACGACCAGGGAGGCACATGGCTCGTCCCGGCGATGCAGGCGGCCTACCGGGCCATGCACGAGGCCGGCCTGGCCCACTCGGTCGAAGTGTGGCGCGGCGACCGGCTGGTCGGCGGGCTGTATGGCGTCGCGCTCGGACGGATGTTCTTTGGCGAATCGATGGTGTCGCGCGAGAGCGACGGCTCGAAGATCGCGATTGCCTGGCTGGCGGCGCAGATGATCGACTGGAACATGCCGCTCATCGACTGCCAGATGGCCACCGAGCACCTGGCCTCGCTCGGCGCCCGCTCGATTCCGCGCCGGCGTTTCACCGAGGTCGTCCGCACGCTCGTCGCGGAGCCGGGGCCGGCGCGGTGGCGCTTCGATCCCGACCTGGATCCCGTGTCGCGGCTGGCGCGTGCCTCGTCGGCGCCGCCAATTGGTTGAACGGCGAGCGGTTCGCCGTTCACCGATTCCTCGGGCCGGCGGCCGGCGACCCAATCTACACTCTCCAGCATGAGCCTTTCGACCATCGGACAGATTGCGATCAACGCCCGCGAGATCACGCGGGCGACCGCGTTCTACCGGGACACGCTGGGACTCCGCTTTCTTTTCTCGGCCGGTACGATGTCGTTCTTCGATTGCGACGGGGTGCGGTTGATGCTGGGTGTGGCGAGCGCCCCGGAGTACGACCATCCGAGCTCGATCCTGTACTTCAAGGTGGCAGACATCACCGTAACTTACGCGACGCTGAGCGACCGGGGTGTCCCATTCAAGGGGACACCGCACCTCGTTGCCCGGATGCCGGATCACGAGTTGTGGATGGCCTTCTTCGACGATACCGAGGGGAATACGCTCGCCTTGATGTCTGAAGTGCGCGCGTAGGCTCGCCTGGCGGGAGAGGCGCTCGCCGATCGCGACGAGCGCTGATCGGGAGGCGGCGCTCGCGTGAACTGCGGTGCGAGCGCGTCCGGGAGGGCCTGTCGCCTATCGGGACTGAGGGACGTGGCAATCCCGAAACGATTCACTCCCGATCGTATTTTTGCCGTCCCGAACAGCGCTCGCCGACCATCGCGCGAGCGTCGCTTCCGGCCCCGGCGAGAGTGAAATCGCCGGCGCCGCCCCGCCTCTGCCGTGGTAACCTGAGCGGCGTTCGCAGCTACAATCGAACTGTGGCTGACGCGACGTTTCGCGAAGACCTGCTGAGCGGATCCCGCATCGAGGAGCGCCTGCAGACGCCGCGCCTGTGGCGCGTGCTGCTGCACAACGACGACTTCACGACGCAGGAATTCGTCGTGTGGGTACTCGAGACCGTGTTCCAGAAGGACGCGGCCGAGGCGCGCGCCATCATGTTGCACGTGCACCACTCCGGGGTCGGGGTAGCCGGGCTCTATACGCGCGATGTCGCCGAGACGAAGCAGCAGGCCACCCAACGTCTGGCCGAGCAGCAGGAGTACCCGCTGCTCGTAACTGTGGAACCAGAACCCGAAGGGGCCACGCAGTGAGTCGGCAACCCGTACCGTTCGCACCAGAAACGCTCGAGAGCATCCGTCGCGCTTTTCGCCTCGCCACCGATCGCCGGCACGACCTCGTCAGCCTCGAGCACCTCCTCACGGCGCTGCTCGAGGACCCGCAGGCGCTGCGGATCCTCGAGGTCTGCCGCGTCGATCTGCCGGCGCTTCGTCACGAGTTGGACGATGTGCTGCAGCGCGCGTTCTCCCCGGTCCCAGGCCGCCGCGCCGTCAAGCCCGAATCCACCATCGGCTTCGACCGCGTCGTCGAGCGGGCGGTGGTCCACGCCGCTTCCTCGAGCGCCCAGCAGGTCGAGAGCGGTGCGTTGCTGGTGTTCCTGCTCCAGGAGGACGACAGCCACGCCGCCTATTTCCTCCGCAAGCAGGGGCTGGATCGGCTGACGCTTCTTCGCGCGCTGTCCCACGGACCGGACGAGCACAAGGCGCCGGTGACTCCGGCCGATCCGGATGCGCCAGCCTCGGGGCCGCGCGAGCCGCTCGAGGCCTACGCCACCGACCTGGTTGCGAAGGCGGCACGCGGACAGATCGATCCGCTGATCGGCCGGGACCTCGAAGTCGAGCGGATGGTTCAGGTGCTGTGCCGGCGGCGCAAGAACAACCCGCTGCTGGTCGGCGAGCCGGGAGTCGGGAAGACCGCGCTGGCCGAGGGGTTGGCCCGCCGCATCCAGGAGGGGAACGTTCCGGCCGCCCTGAAGGACGCACGCGTCTTTGCTCTGGACCTCGGCGCGCTTGTCGCCGGCACCCGCTACCGCGGCGATTTCGAGGAGCGGGTGAAGCAGGTCCTCGACGCGCTCGAGAAGCACCCGCACGCCATTCTCTTCATCGACGAGATTCACACCCTGGTCGGCGCCGGGTCGGCATCGGGCGGCACCATGGACGCCGGCAACCTGCTGAAGCCGGCTCTCGCCTCCGGTACGCTGCGCTGCATCGGATCGACCACGTTCAGCGACGTCAAGCAGTCGTTCGACAAGGATCGCGCGCTCTCGCGACGGTTCCAGAAGATCGACGTGCTCGAGCCGTCGGAGGCCGAGACGCTCGAGATTCTCAAGGGGCTGCGCGGCGCCTACGAGCAGCATCACGGCGTCAGCTACAGCGACGAGGCGCTCGAAGCCGCTGTCACACTGTCGGCGAAGCACCTTCGCGACCTGCACCTGCCCGACAAAGCCATCGACGTAGTCGACGAGGCCGGTGCCTCGGCCCGGCTTTCACCGTCCGCGCCCGCGACTGGAGAGAAGATCCCGGTCACCGCCGCGGACATCGAGCGCGTGGTGGCCAAGATGGCGCGCGTTCCGGTTCAAGCCGTCTCGAGCGACGACAAGACGGCGCTCAGGCAGATGGACGCCGAGCTCAAGGCGGTCATCTACGGCCAGGACGACGCGATCGACGATGTGACCTCGGCGATCAAGCTGGCGCGGTCTGGCCTGCGAGCCCCCGACAAGCCGATTGGCAGCTTCCTGTTCGCCGGGCCGACCGGCGTCGGCAAGACCGAGCTCGCGCGACAGCTCGCCCGGGTCCTGAAAGTGGAGTTCATCCGCTTCGACATGTCGGAATACATGGAGAAGCACGCCGTCGCCCGCCTGATTGGCGCGCCGCCTGGCTATGTCGGGTACGAGGACGGCGGACTGCTGATCGACGCCATCCGCAAGGCCCCTCACGCGGTGCTGCTCCTCGACGAGATCGAGAAGGCGCACCCGGATCTGTTCGCAATCCTGCTGCAGGTGATGGATCACGCCACGCTGACCGACACGCACGGGCGCCAGGCCGACTTCCGTCACGTCATCCTGATCATGACGACCAACGCCGGCGCGCGCGATCTTTCGGGCCGCAAGATGGGCTTCGGCGATGCGGGCGAGGGAGGCCGGGCCACCGGCGCGCTCGAGAAGATGTTCTCACCCGAGTTCCGCAACCGGCTCGATGCCACGGTGCACTTCCACGCGCTCGGCCCGGTGGAGATTGCCCGCGTGGTGGACAAGCACG
>Ga0310810_10007040_pt1 | contig 12779 bp, 10 predicted proteins | sample NCmetagenome_FD_207641 | JGI IMG/M metagenome (GOLD analysis project Ga0310810, IMG submission 207641) | Soil microbial communities from experimental microcosm in Duke University, North Carolina, United States - NC | ecosystem: Engineered > Artificial ecosystem > Soil microcosm > Unclassified ... | reverse complement strand
CTTACACCACCTACACCAACGGCTGCCGAGACTACGAAACAGGGCTACGAGGCCGCAGTCAGAAATACTCGTAAGCATCGTGGTGCTTACGAGATCGCCGTCGCTGAGATGCTCGGTCCCGACGGGATGGAGATCCTCCACAGACTCGCGAAGTTGGACGACATCCACGTTCAAAGGCTGTGCCTAGCCTATGGATATGGCGCCCTTGGTGATCGCGAACTGGCAGCGGCCAGGCTCGCGGCAGAACAATCAAGGTAAGTGGGCCATGCAGCCTTCAAAGCAATATTGGTCGAGTACTGGGCGGGGGGGCGGTCAAAAGTCTCGCGATTCTGTTTGTCTAGAACCGCGTCGGTCTAACGCGCAGATTTTTTTTCTGCGGACCCAACTTTTGAGGTCAATCAAACGAAATCAAATCAATCAAACCCTCGTTTTTAAAGGCGCTGTGAGGCCTCTGGTCGATAAACTCGCCGATTTATTTTCAGGGGGCGGGGGAGGGTCAAAAGCCTGGCGGACCGAAAGAGGGGACCGGCGGCGACGCTTCGGACGCAAAACTGTGAAATTAAATACAAAAAGCCCACCCGGGGGGCGGGTCAAAACTCTGGATCGCTTCGTTCGGGACCGGCCGGCTAGCGACACAAACTTTTTCGCGCAATTGGCAAAACTGTTTTTTAGGCCATTCCCCAAAGTGTCAGGCCTCAAAAAATTGTCGCGAAATTCAGGGTTGGGGGGGGCAGCAAGCCTAGGGCAGTGACGCAATGAAGGCAGCGCAGTCAGCAAATGATCGATTGCGGTTAGAATACTGGCCGGTCGAGCGACTCGTGCCTTCGCCGCGCAACGCGCGGACGCATAGCGATGCGCAGATTGCGGAGATTGCCGGCAGCATCAGAGCTTTCGGTTTTGCAAACCCAATCCTTGTTGGTGATGACGGGGACGTTATCGCTGGCCACGGGCGTCTTGCAGCCGCACGCCAGCTCGGTCTCGCGATCGTTCCGGTGATCAAAATATCGGGGCTTAGCGAGATTCAGCGGCGTCAGCTTGTGCTTGCCGATAACCGGATAGCGCTCAACGCCGGTTGGGACATGCAGATGCTCGGCCTTGAGCTGAAAGATCTCGCGAACTTGGGCGCCGACCTGTCGGTCTTGGGCTTTGCGGACAAAGAACTCAGGGATGCGCTGAAGCCCGAGGTTTCTCCGGGGCTCACAGACGAAGACGCAGTCCCGGAGTTGCCACAGACGCCGGTGACGCAGGCCGGCGATATTTGGCAGTTGGGCGCGCATCGGATTGCATGTGGTGATTGTACCAATGCAGGCGCGGTGGCGGCCCTTCTTAGGGATCTCAAGCCGCCTTTGATGGTGACCGATCCACCTTATGGCGTTGCCTACGATCCGACCTGGCGTCATCGCGCGGGCGTCAACAAATCAGCGCGCACCGGTAAGGTCCGCAATGACCAAAAAGCCGATTGGGGTGAGGCCTGGGCGCTATTTCGAGGCGCGATTGGCTATGTCTGGCACGGCGCCTTGCATGCGACGACGGTCGCCGAAAGCCTCACCAAACAGGGTTTTACCATCCGTGCCCAGATCATCTGGGCAAAGGAGCGTCTTGTTATCGGCCGTGGCGACTATCACTGGCAGCACGAACCGTGCTGGTACGCGGTCCGTAGCAAGGGGAATTGGACCGGAGGTCGCAAGCAGACAACGCTGTGGACCATATCCAGCAAGGACCAGGACACGGACACAGTGCACGGCACGCAAAAGCCGGTCGAGTGCATGCGGCGGCCGATTCTGAACAACAGTGTCGCGGGTGAATCGGTCTATGACCCGTTCCTGGGCAGTGGCACCACCCTGATTGCGGCTCAGACCACCGGTCGGACCTGCGTCGCTATGGAAATCGACCCGGCTTACGTCGACGTTGCTTTGCGGCGATGGCAGTCGTTCACCGGCAAGCAAGCCGTGCGCGTCAGCGATGGACGCGTCCTCGATGCTCTTCAACCAGAAACTTCAGGGCAGAATTGACATGCGGGGCCGCCGTCCAAAGCCGACACGTCTTAAAGTGCTTACCGGAAATCCAGGCAGGCGGCCGCTGAATGCTGATGAGCCGCGGCCGGAACCAACGATACCAGACTGCCCCGCCGAACTTGGACCCGTCGCACGCAAAGAATGGGATCGTTTGGCAGCGGAACTTGCGTCTCTGAAGATTTTGACGGCGCTCGATCGCGCAGCTCTCGCTGCTTACTGCAATGCCTATGGGCTGTGGGCCGAAGCCATCGAAGCAATCCAGAAATACGGAACCATGGTGAAGTCCCCGACCGGTTATCCGATCCAGTCGCCGTACGTTTCAATTGCCAATCGCCAAGCCGAGATCATGATGCGGATTGCATCAGAATTTGGCTTCACGCCGGCAAGTCGGAGCCGGATTTCAACGCCGTCGCCGCAAAGCGCAACGCTGTTTGATCTCTTTGAGAATGACAACGGCAGCAATCAAAAGCCACAAGGGTAGTCGTTAAAAACTTGGTGTTCCCAATGTCCGCTTTCGGATCCGTTTTCGAGGGTAAAGCGGAAATGACATATCGCGCTGCACATGTCCGCTTCTGACCTTAGCGGACGTTCTCATTGGCCTGTCGAATCGTCCATCTTGTCATTGCTGGGATTTGCTGGGGCATTGAGGACTGCAGTACACGCCGGTGGCAAATCTTTAAGCTTTAGGCCACTGGTTGATGAGGGAGAAAAATCCGGAATTTTTAAGCGCAAAATCCAATCGGCAAACCAGGACTTCAAGGATTTGTTGCAGCCATCGCCCGCCGGTACAGCTGGCTGAGCACGACAATCTGGCGAGTCAGCCGGACATTTTAGGCGCACGTGGATATGGTCGGCGTGACCATACCAAGGGCGCACTTTAGACATCCAACCTTTGTCGCGCTCGCCCTTAATCCGACAGAGCTCTTGTTTTATCGCAGCATTGACGAGAACCCGTTCGACCTCGGGTTGCTCAGCCGCTGTCCGGATGAAAGCTACGTCGGCAGAACTCCACTTTCCACGATCGACATCTTTGCCGTTCGCCACAACCAGATCGAGAGCCACAATCTTGTCGCGCTCTTCCTGGCTCAATACACGATCAGGCATTGGCATGAACCAAATATCGACGTCCAACCCGATTTGGTGGCTTTTATGTCCAAACGGAAGCGGACCACCGCGAGGCTGAGCCATGTCGCCCACCAAAATTCCGTGCCAACCCGTCGCTTTCGCAGCCAGGGGAGCAAACCGCTCCAGGAATTTGACTAATTCCGGATGCCCCCAATTGCGATTCCGGGATACTCGCATCACCTGCCATGTCGGCCCGGTAGTTGGCAGTTCAACACCTCCTTGAAGACAGCCGCGGGGGTAATACCCAATCGCCATGGCCTCGCCGAGGCTTGGCAGTTTCTTTTCAGAGAATAGGACGCTAGCCGGCTTTGAAGCCTGCGCTTTATCCCGTTCGGCCTTCTTCAATGGATTACTCGGGGGCAGCGGCACTCCATTTGGCGCGCTTGCCGCGTTGCAAGATATCGCCACTGAGATCGCTAAAATTACGATGCCTCGGTACACGGTCATTTTCGCGACTGTAAGTTCACTCAACGAGGGCGACCAGACTTATTTCCTTCCCTTGGCGCTGCATGGCTTTCTTTCTCGTGTCTGCATTTTATTTCACATTCGACATTACAATGCATTTGTCGCTCCCAACTACTGGGGCAGTAGTCTTCGCATCTCTCTTCGCAACTTCGCTGAATTTTTTTGGGCTGCGCCGCCGCAAAAGCTGTCGCGCAGAAGACCAACAGGCCGACTGCCGCTGCTATCTTTTTCACGACGGCTCCTTTTGCATTAGCGGATGTTGAAACGAATAGGCACGGTGAAATCGAACGTCTCCCCCGGCATGTTTGCTGGCGGCGGGGGAAAAGGTTGCGCGCGCTGGACCGTGTCGATTGTTTCCTGGTCAAGCGCCGCAAATCCCGACGACCGGACCACGCGGCTCGTCACGACCTCGCCGTTTCGATCGAGCGTGAACGCAAGTTCGGCGATGCCCATCTCGCGACGGGCCCGCGCGGAAGCCGGGTAGCCTTTGTGACGCTCGACCTGCAAAGCAATCTTTCGATGCCAGGAGGCGATCTGGGCAGCCGACGGCCTTGGCTTCGGTGGTGAAGTGGTTTCGGGTGCCGGCGGCGTCTGCTCGACAGGCTTGTCCTTGCGCTCCAACGGTATCTGTACGTCGGCGTGAGGCATATGAGGGCAACAAAGTTCCGGGGGTGTAACTGAAGGGGGCAATGCTCCGGGCGCCGCGCTTCCACAGTGGTAAACGTTCATTGCCCTAACGTTCGGAGGACTGTCGTTTCTGTCCCAGTGCCGTTTCGCGGTTTGTTCAGCGCGATCCAAGATCGGTGTCGGCTATAACCTTCCGCCAAATTTCGTCAGGGTCGATAACGCCCTGCGAGGCCAAACTGACGACCTTCCTCGCGACGGTCTCGACCACGGGGTCTGAACCCCGAATGTTCAAAATCGTGCAGGCCTTCTGTGAAACGCTGCATCTATGCGCGCAATCGCGTCGGGATCAAATGATGCGCCCGCTGTTCTGGGCATGGCCCGCGATGGCGGCCGAGGTCTTACTTGGGATCACGTTAATTCTTGGGATCGCGACTCGGTACGCGTCGCTCTTTGCGTTCGTCTACCTCATCATCACAGTCGCTCTTGCACATCGTTATTGGGAATATCCGGCCGCGCAGATGGCCAATCAATATAATCATTTCTGCAAGAATCTTGCGATTATGGGTGGAGTATTGGCGCTGTACCTAACCGGAGCTGGTCGCTTCTCTCTCGACAACTGGATGCGCAATCGCTGAAAACTGCCTGTGCTTACCGCGATATCCGCTGCTGGCCCAAAGCAGACATCGCTAGTTGCACCGCACATCTCCGCTTTCGGGGGGTAAAGCGGACATCGGCTCTTGCATCGCAACTGCGGTCCGGCCTCAATAAAAGGCGTCCGGAGATCGCTGCTATGCCAATCATCTATCGACCTGCCCGCGCAACAGATCTTGTTCGGGCCGACGAACTCGTCGTTGGCAGCATCAACGACCTGACCGAACGTCACGGGTTCGGCAAGATCGCATCACCGCGTCCTCCGCCCTTTCAATTGTTTTCCCTGAAGGACGACCCGGATGGACTGTGGGTCGCTGAAGACCACGGAGAAATGGTCGGCTTCGCTTGGAGCTGGGTCTGCGAGGATCTGTGGTTTCTCGCACAATTGTTCATTTCACCCGAACGGCAGGGCAGCGGCATTGGCAACGAGCTGATCAAGCGCACATGGGAGCCCGCAAAAGACAGAGGGGCGACCAACAAGGCCCTGATCACCTTCACCTTCAATACCGTTTCTCAAGGGCTTTATCTTCGGCACGGGATGTTCCCGCGCTTCCCGATTTACTTTTTCAGCGGCGCCAGTGATCGCCTGAAAGCACGACCGGAGGGCCCGCAATTCCGCTGCGTGAAGCTTGAGGAGACGAGTCCGGACCTGCGGCATCTCGCCGGCATTGACGCTCAAGCGCTCGGTGTCTCACGCGAGAAACATCACCGATATCTGATCAACGATCCATCCACCGAGGGCATTCTGCTCTATCAAGGGGGCGCCTGCGTGGGCTACGCCTACATTGCCGAGGGCCATATTGGACCCTTGGCGGTCGTGCACAGCGACCACATGGCCACGGCATTCAGGACGGCTCTGGCGATTGCAGTTGGCAGCGGCACGTCGCAAGTGACGGCATTCGTTTCCGGCCCATCCGAGGCAGCGCTCAAGGCCGCCATCGAAGCCGGTATGCGCATCACGCTTCCGATGGTTTTGATGTCATCGCGCGATTTCGGAAACTGGGCGCTCTACCTTCCTCGGAATCCGGGGTTCATGTGACATGGCCATGTCCGCTATTGGCCCTTAGCCGACATTGGCCATTGCACCGCACATGTCCGCTTTCGGGGGTAAAGCAGACTGACCTTTTGCGGGAGTCCGCTTTCGCGGTCGCTATTGGGGGCAAAGCAGACATTGCTTGTTGCGGCGCATATGTCGGCTTGTGACCCAAAGCGGACATCCGGTTGGACTTGGGTCCAACTCGATCCTCCCCTGAATGTATGGGAAATTAGTCTCTCTACCGTACAGGTGGAACACAACCGCCATGAAACCAAAGGACGACCCAGGCCGGAAAACGAATGTCAGTCGACGCATCTTGGTCGGCGGCACCATTCTAATAGCTGCGTTCGCGGCGGGGGCAACGGCACCGGTGCGAACGGCTCAGGCGCAACAGCAACCCGCGCCATCTGGCCCACGCCCAAACATCCTCGTCATCATGGGCGACGATATCGGCCAATCCAACGTCAGCGCATACACGTCCGGTCTGTTGGGCTATTGGACGCCGAACATTGACCGCATTGCCAGTGAAGGCATGAGGTTCACCGACTATTATGCCGAACAAAGCTGCACGGCAGGGCGCTCGTCGTTCATCACTGGCCAGTCAACGCTGCGCACTGGCCTGAGCAAGGTCGGTGTACCCGGCGCAGCCATCGGCCTACAAGCGCGCGATGCGACCATCGCCGAACTCCTCAAGCCGCTCGGTTATGCGACTGGACAATTTGGCAAAAATCATCTGGGTGACCGCAACGAATTCCTTCCGACCGTGCACGGCTTCGACGAGTTCTTCGGCAACCTCTATCACCTCAATGCGGAGGAAGATCCTGAGTCGCGTGACTATCCGCGCGAACCCGCCTTCAGCCAAACTTTTGGCCCACGCGGCGTCTTGCGCTCCAAGGCATCTGATCGCGACGATCCAACCGAACAGCCCCGCTGGGGCCGCGTCGGCAAACAGACGATCGAGGACACCGGGCCCTTGACCAAGAAGCGCATGGAGACAATTGACGACGAGACATCGTCGGCCGCCATCGATTTCATTCAGCGCAAGGTCCGTGCCAACACGCCTTTCTTCTGCTGGTTCAATCCGACCCGCATGCACTTCCGCACGCATGTGCGGGAAGAACATCGAGGTCCTCCCGGGCTCAACTCGCGTACTGAATATGCCGACGGCATGATCGAGCACGACAACCATGTCGGCCTCCTTCTCAAGGCGCTCGACGATCTTGGCGTCGCTAACGACACCATCGTGCTCTACACAACCGACAACGGCGCCGCCGGTCACACCTGGCCGGATGCTGGCACGACGCCGTTCCGCAGCGAGAAGAACACAAACTGGGAAGGTGCCTTCCGCGCCCCGTTGGTCATCCGTTGGCCCGGCAGGATCAAGGCGGGACAGGTGTTGAACGAAATCGTCAGCGGGCTTGACTGGCTGCCCACGCTTCTCGCGGCCGCGGGTGAACCCGACATCAAAAACAAGCTGTTGAAGGGACATGACGCCGGCGGCAAGACCTTCAAGGTCCATCTCGATGGTTACAACCAGCTTCCGTACCTGACCGGACAACGGCAGCAGAGCGCACGCAAGGAGTTCATTTACTTTAACGACGACGGCGATCTCATCGCCCTGCGCTACGACAAGTGGAAGATCGTATTCGAAGAGCAGCGGGCGCCCGGCACCATGAAAGTCTGGGCCGAGCCCTTCTCAAAATTGCGCATCCCAAAACTGTTCGACCTGCGGGCCGACCCTTACGAGCGCGCCGACATTACGTCGAACATCTATTACGACTGGGCCGAGTCTCATGCGTACGTGATCATCGCTGCGCAGCCGGTGGTCGCTAAGTTCCTTGCAACGTTCAAGGACTACCCACCGAGCCAGCGCCCGGCCAGTTTTACCATCGATCAGATCATCGAGAAGATGCATCAGAACTTCGAAGGATTGCAGGCCCGTTGATTTGGGAGCTTCGGAGAACCATTGAGGCCAAAAAGCGATCTAAGCAAGTTTCGCGAAATGTCCGCTATTGGCCCTTAGCGGACATTAGCTTGTCCGCCGCACATGTCTGCTTTCGGGGGTAAAGCGGACGTGACCGTTTGCGGGAGTCCGCTTTCGCGGTCGCTATCGCGGGTAAAGCGGACAAGCCGTTTTGCTGCGCATATGTCTGCTACTGACCCAAAGCTGACATCCGGTTATTTCGTGACCATGCGTCGCGCTGGGGGCGCTTCTGTTCGCTCGGCCGGTGAAATTGCGAACGTGAGCCACAGGTTCCAACCTTCCGGGCGGTGTTCTGCGGCAAATTCCTTATAACCTTTCAGGTTGAGATAACCTTGCATGTCGCCCACGGGAAACAGGTAGCCGATCTGTGGCCCGACCGCGAATACACGGGATTTGAAATCGCCGAGGGTAGCACCGGCGCCGCTATCAGCGGTCAGTTGCTGATAGGCATAGCCAACCAATCCGATGTGCACTTGCTTGGAAACGAACTTGGAGATTCCCCAATCCAGGTGGCCGTCGATGCCGTTTTGATAGTCGAGACTGGGATTGGTGAAGTTATACGTGAGACCGGCCACTGCTGAAAATTCCCAGCCTGTCTTCGGATCGAAATAGGTGTAGCCACCGCCACCATCGATCGACCAGTGACCCAAGCCGAGGTTGGCGAGACGGGTTGAATCGTACGCGCCGACCGGCAAATTCATCATCCCGTAAACCATGTAATTGTTTACGCCCTGATTCCAGCGCAGCGTCGGCTGCAGAAAAACGTCGCCGAAAGCCGTCCGGGAATCGCTGATGCTGCCCTGCGCTGCGAAGCCGATCGGACCCAATGCGCCGGAGACCGTTGCGTCGATCGTCGCCTGCTGGCGCCCGACGATCCCCAATCCAGTAATGGCAAACTGTCCCCCGAGAACTGGCGTTGCGAATACATAGGTCGGCCCGAACGCGACGACGTCCGCGGTCCCCTTAATCTCGGCGTTCAAGTTGACCGACAGATTCACTGATCGGTTCGGAAATCGGATTGTCCGCGAAGCCGCCACGTCGCCGCCGGCCGACACTGAAGAATGCAAATAGAGAGCGCTCATCGACAGCCCCGGTTGCATCGGGGTGGCTGCCAGACTTCCAAACGTGCCTGGCAGCCAAAAACCGATGCCGCCTTGATCCGCTCGTGAGGGCTGCGGGAGCAACGCGCAGGTGATTGCCGTTATCGCAATGACGGAAGCCCAAGCCGCGCGCCAAAACTCAGTTTTGAGTTCTAAAGCTCGAAACATGTGCCACCCACGGATGCTTCTCATCGACCAGCCTGGTTTGTGCAGCTACGCCAACTGGAAGCATTGGACTTGGGGGAAACTATTCCAACAACTGATCCCGGCCTAGGATCAACATGTGTTGGTGGCGGCATTCAGATACCGACACCGGCCTGCGTGCAAATACCGGAGGAGGCATCCATGCGTCGCAGAAAGCACTTACTTGAAGCCGCCGCGGTCGCGGCAGTACTTAGCAGCTTCATTGGACTCGCGACGAGCGCACTCGCACAGAACACGTCGGCGGAAGGTTCGGTAATTCTCCCGGTTCCTGAGCCGCTGTTTCGCGGCGTCATTGGCCGCAAGGCCAGCGAGTCCAAACCGGACTTTCCCAAAGGGATTACAGCTCCCAAAGGCGCTCCAAACATTCTGCTGATCTTGACTGACGATACGGGCTTCGGTGCATCCGGCACCTTCGGCGGGCCGATTCCAACCCCGACCTTGGATCGCGTGGCAGCACGCGGCCTTCGTTACAACAACTTTCACACCACTGCGCTGTGCTCGCCCACGCGCGCCGCGCTTCTCACCGGCCGCAACCATCACACTGTGGGCTTTGGCGACATCTCGGAATTCGCCACGGGCTATCCTGGCTATAATTCCATTCTGCCCAAGAGCGCCGGTACGATCGGCAACATTCTTGTCAACAATGGTTACAACACGTCGTGGTTTGGCAAGCATCATTTGATTCCCGACTGGCTGCAAAGCCCGGACGGCCCGTTCGACCAGTGGGCAGGAGGGCTGGGCTTTGAGTACTTCTACGGTTTCCTTGGAGGTGACACGGACAACTGGCACCCCGCACTCTTCGAGAACACCAATCCGGTTCTGCCTCCCGTGGGAGACCCGAACTATATCCTCATCCGCGACATGGCTGATCGCGCGATCAATTGGATTCGCACCCAGCATGCGATTGCGCCTGACAAGCCTTTCCTTATGTACTTTGCACCCGGTAACGGCCACGCGCCGCACCATGCGACGAAGGACTGGATCGCCAAGTTCAAGGGGAAGTTTGACCAAGGCTGGGACAAACAGCGAGAGGAGACGCTGGCGAACCAGAAAAGGTTGGGCATCGTGCCAGCCGACACGGTGCTGACAACGCGACCGAAGGACATCCCTGCGTGGGATTCGCTCAGCGCTGATCAGAAGAAGGTCTACGCACGGATGATGGAGGTATATGCGGCCGCGGTCGCGCAGAGCGATTATGAAATCGGTCGCGTCATCGACAGCCTGCAGCAGTCCGGCCAACTCGATAACACGCTGATTATCTACATCGAGGGCGACAACGGCGCCAGCGCCGAAGGCACGCTAGAAGGCACGACGAATGAGTTGGGCGGCAACTTGGAGCCGGAGTCGCTCGCGTTCAAAGTGTCGATGATGGACGCGCTTGGAAGTGATCGGACCTACAACCACTATCCGGTGGGGTGGGCTCATGCGATGGACACCCCGTTCCAGTGGACCAAGCAGGTCGCGTCACACTTCGGCGGGACGCGGAACGGCATGGCGATAAGCTGGCCGAAGCGGATCACCGCCCGAGGTGAAATCCGCTCCCAGTTCCACCACGTCATCGATATCGTGCCGACTATCCTTGCAGAGGCCGGCGTGCAAGCCCCTCTGGTACTCAACGGCGTGACGCAAAGGCCGTTCGAAGGCGTCAGCATGGCCTACACGTTCGACGACGCAAAGGCTGCGACGCGGCACACGACCCAGTATTTCGAGATTACCGGTAACCGCGGGCTCTACGACGATGGTTGGATTGCCAGCACCACGCCGCTACGGCCGCCGTGGATGGTAACGGGCGTGGAGCCCGACCCGGATGACTTCGTGTGGGAACTTTACAACGTAACAAATGACTTCAGCCAATCAAAGGATCTTGCCAAGGAGAATCCGAAGAAGCTCAGCGATCTGCAGGCGCGTTTTCTGATTGAAGCGGCCAAGCACAACGTGCTGCCCATTGATTCGAGCTTCGCCTCCCGAGCGGACCCAGCAGTGCGCCCGGGTTTCAACACCGGACGAACGGACTTTATTTACTACCCGGACATGGTTCGCATCCCCGAGGCAAATGCCCCAGACATTAAGAACAAGTCCTTCCACATCGCCGCCGATGTAGAGATCCCGCAAGGTAGTGCCGAGGGCATCCTTGTGACTCAGGGCGGTCGGTTCGGCGGCTGGGGATTGCTCGTGCTTGATGGCAAACCGATGTTTGCCTACGCCTACTCGAACCAAGACGGGGACAAGTATCCAGACCAGAAAAAGAGCAAGACGCGTATCGCGGGGAGCGAAAAGCTCACCCCAGGCAAGCACGTTATCTCTTTTGATTTTGCTTACGACGGCGGCGGTATCGGCAAGGGCGGACGGGGAACACTTGCGGTCGATGGCCGGAAGGTGGCCGAGGGTCGTTTCGAGAAAACCATACCTTTCCGGTTCTCGCTCGACGAAAGCTTTGACGTCGGCCAGGACACTGGATCGCCGGTCATCGATGAGTACGACGCGAGAATGCCGTTCAAGTTCAGTGGCACTATCAAGAAGGTCGAGGTCAAGCTTGGAGCTGATCAACTTAGTCCCCAGAAGCGAGGTGAGCTTGAGCAGCTCAAGAAGGACTTTGCATTAAGAATGCAATGATACCGGAATGTCCGCTATTGGCTTAGCTGACATCAGCTAATGTCCGCTTTCAGGGGTACAGCGGACATAGGCCTTCGAGTCCGCTTTCGCGATCGCTATATTGGGCCGCTCTTCAAACAGCCGTGAATTGCGCGCCCAATAGACATGCAGCCATGATCTCGCGCGTTGGAGCGTTGACCATGCAGAAAACAGCTATCGTCATATTTGCCGTTCTTTGCGCGACAACATCGGCCGGCCTTGTCGCACCCATGGTTGCGCTGGCACAGCAGACGCCCCCGGCCTCTTCGCGGCCAAACATTCTGTTCATGCTCAGCGACAATGTTGGCTTTGGCGTGCCGTCTTCTTACAACGGCGGCGTCCTCGACATCCCAACGCCGCGCATTGACGAGCTCGCCGCCGAGGGGTTGCGGCTGACGAACTTCAACGTGGAAAACCAGTGCACACCCAGCCGCGCTGCGCTCATGACCGGACGTCTGCCGATCCGCTCTGGCATCGGAAAGGCTATAGCGGCCGGCGCGCCCGGCGGGCTGCCTCCGTGGGAGGTCACGCTTGCGGAGATGCTGGGTGACGCCGGGTACCGCACGGCGATGTTCGGGAAATGGCATCTCGGAGCGGGCCAAGGGCGTTTGCCGACCGATCAAGGCTTCGACGAGTGGTTCGGCTTTGAGACGACCGACATCATCTACTGGGCGGGGAAGCCCGGCATGCCCCTTAAGGATGTGGACTACATCCGTGAAGCGAAGAAAGGTGAAAAACCACGAAACCTGCGGGTGTATGACGAAGTTGTCCGCAGGCAGATCGACAGAATGGTGACCGACCACGCTGTCGACTACATCGCAAAAAATGGCAGGGGTGAGCGGCCGTTCTTTCTCTACGTGCCGTTTGCGTTCGCTCACCATCCGGCGCTCGCCCATCCCGATTTCAAAGGCAAGTCCCCGGCTGGCGAGTTTGGCGATAGC
>Ga0310810_10007038_pt1 | contig 12779 bp, 12 predicted proteins | sample NCmetagenome_FD_207641 | JGI IMG/M metagenome (GOLD analysis project Ga0310810, IMG submission 207641) | Soil microbial communities from experimental microcosm in Duke University, North Carolina, United States - NC | ecosystem: Engineered > Artificial ecosystem > Soil microcosm > Unclassified ... | reverse complement strand
AGCCGGCGCGCGATCGCCGCGCCGACGCGGCGCGCCCCGCCGGTCACGAGCGCGCTCTTGCCTGCCAGCGAGTCGTCCATGGGCGCAGGGATTCTAGTAAATTGGCCGCATGTCCGCCGCGGTCCGCATTGCGCAGGAGATCGGCGAACGCGGCGGCTGGATCAGCTTCGCGCGCTACATGCAGCTCGCGCTGCACGAGCCGGGGCTCGGGTACTACGCCAAGGGCGCGCGCCTCGGCCGCGGCGGCGACTTCGTCACCGCGCCCGAGCTCGGCGGGCTCTTCGGCCGCGCGCGCGCTCGCCGGATTTCCCGCGCTGCTCGAGCTCGGCGCCGGCTCCGGCGCGCTCGCCGAGGTGCTCACCGCGTCGCTCGACTGCGACTATTTCATCCTCGAGACGAGCGCCGAGCTGCGGGCCCGGCAGGCGGCCCGGCTCGGCGGCAAGGTCCGTTTCCTCGAAAGCCTTCCCGCGGGCTTCAAAGGCGCGATCCTCGCCAACGAGGTGGTGGACGCGATGCCGGTGCACCTGGTGCACTGGACGGAGCGGGGAATTCTGGAGAGAGGCGTGACCTGGCCGCTCGGCTGGAGCGACCGCCCGGCGCAGGGCGCCCTGCTCGCCGCGGCGCAGAGCATCGAGGTGCCGTCCGGCTACCTCAGCGAGATCAATCTCCTCGCCGGTCCGTGGATGCGCCACCTGGTGGAATGCCTGGACGAAGGCGCCGTCTTTGTCATCGACTACGGCTTTCCGCGCCGCGAGTACTACCACCCGCAGCGCGCGAGCGGGACGCTGATGTGCCACTACCGGCAGCGCGCGCACGCCGATCCATTCGCCCATCCGGGCGAGGAGGACATCACCGCGCACGTCGACTTCACCTCGCTCGCCGAGGCCGCGCACGAAGCCGGCGCCGACACGCTGGGCTACACGGCGCAGGCGCAGTTCCTCGTGAACTGCGGGATCACCGACGTGCTCGCGGAGGCGAACGCGGAGAACGCGCTGCGCTATGCGCCGATCGCCGCGCAGGCGCAGAAGCTCCTTTCGCCCGCCGAGATGGGCGAGCTGTTCAAGGTGCTGGCGGCGGCGCGCCGGCTCGGGCGGCCGCTGCCCGGCTTCTCGCGCGGCGACCGGCTGCATACGCTCTAGGGATGCGTTTTTTCGCGGCGTTGCTCGTCCTTCTTCCTCTCGGCGCGGCCGCGGACGAGGCCGCCGACGCGAAGCAGCGCTGGGAGCAAAGTCCGCATGGGCCGATGCTCGAGCGCATCCTGCCGCCGACCTTCGAGGCGCGGCAGCTGCCCGAGCCGGACTCGGCAGGCGCGCAGCTCGTTCGGCGCTACTGCGTGCAATGCCATAACCTGCCGAACCCGGCCATGCACCACGCGGCGAAGTGGCCGACCATCGTCGATCGCATGGTGAAGCGCATGCGCGGCCGCGGCAACATGGGCACGCTGATGGCGGACCTGATGGCCGGCGTGAAGGCGCCGTCGCGCGCCGAGCGCCGTGCGCTGCTCGCCTACCTGCGCCGGCATGCGCAGAAGCCGCTCGACCCGGCCCGTTATCCCGAGCTGGCGCGCCCCGAGGGCGAAGCGTTCCGCCTGGCGTGCAGCCAGTGCCATGTGCTGCCCGACCCGCGGCGCCACACCGCCGGCGAATGGCCCGCCGTGGTGGCGCGCATGCAGCGCAATATGCAGTGGATGAACCGCGTGGTCGGCTCGCGTCCCGATCCGGACGAGCCGCAGCTGCGGGTGGAAGCGATCCTCGCCTTCCTGCAAAAATACGCTCGCCCATGACCCGCGGCGTGCCCTTGCGCCGGCGCCTCTTCCTGCTCGCTGCGGCGGCGATCCTGCCGATCGCCGCCATGAGCGGCATCGCCCTCGCCGCGTTCTGGAGCGAGCAGCGCGCCCAGGCGGAGCGGCTCGGCCTCGAGATCACGCGCGCGCTGTCCACCGCCGAGGATGCCGAGCTGCGCCGCGCGATCGCGGTTCTCGAGGGCATGGCCGCGAGCCCTTCGCTCGATGCGCCGGACCTGCGCCGCTACCACGGCCTGATGCAGCGTCTGCTCGCCGACCGGCCGGACTGGCTGACGATCACGCTCGCCGATTCCTCGGGACGCCTGCTGCTCAATGCCCGGGCGCCTTACGGCGCGCCGCTCCCGCCCGTCGTCGATCGCGCGAGCTTCGACGACGCCTGGCACAGCGGCCGTCCCGTCGTCGGCGCCGTGGCGCGCGGACCGCAGGGCGTTTGGGCGGTGCCGGTCCGGGTACCGGTCGTGCGCGACGCGCAGGTGCGCTATGTGCTGAGTGCCATTCTCAAGCCCGAGAGCTTCGTCGAGGTGCTCAATCGCCAGCGCCTGCCGCAGGACTGGGTCGCCTCCTTGTTCGACGCGCACGGCCTGCGCGTCGCTCGCTCGCGCCAGCACGAGGAATTCCTCGGCAAGGCGCCGGCGCCGTCCTTGCGCCGGCTCATGGGAAGCGACGCGAAGGAAGGCACGGGAATCAGCAACGCGCTCGAGGGCGACCGCGTCTATACCGCGTTCAGCCGCTCGCCGTCGACGGGCTGGACCGTCGCGGTCGGCATCCCGCCCTCGTTGGTCGAGGCCGGCGCGCGGCGCTCGCTCGCCGTGTACGGCGGCGGCCTCGTGCTGTCGCTCGCCGCCGGCATTCTCGCCGCGCTCTTCATGGCGCGGCGCGTCACGGTGCCGATGGCGGGCCTTTCCGCCGCCGCGCAGGCGCTCGGCCGGCGCGAAGGCCTCGCCATGCCGGCGAGCGACATCGTCGAGATCCGCCGCGTCGCCGACTCGCTCGAGTTCGCCGCCGCGGAGCGCCAGAGGAGCGACGCCGAGCGCCAGCAGCTGCTCGAGCGCGAGCAGGCGGCGCGCGCGATCGCGGAAGCGGCCAACCGCTCGAAGGACGAGTTCCTGGCGATGCTCGGCCACGAGCTGCGCAACCCGCTCGGCGCGATCGCCAACGGCGCGCGCCTGCTCGAGGCGCCCGACGAAGCGACGCGCCCGCACGCGCGGGCCGTCATCGCCCGGCAGGTGCAGCACCTCGCGCGCATGACCGACGACCTGCTCGACGCGGCGCGCGCCATGACCGGCAAGATCGTGCTGCAGCGCCAGCCGCTCGACCTCGCGGAGGCCGCGGCGCGTTCCGTCGCGGCGCTCCAGGCGAGCGGGCGCGGCGGCGAGCACCGTTTCGTGCAGCGCCTTGCGCCGGCATGGGTCGACGCCGATCCCACCCGGGTCGAGCAGGTGGTCGCCAACCTGCTCGCCAACGCCGTCAAGTACACGCCCGCGGGCGGCACGATCACCGTCGCCGTGGCGCGCGAGGGCGCCGACGCCGTGCTGCGCGTGTCGGACAGCGGCATCGGCATGCCGGCCGAGCTGGTCGGCCGGGTGTTCGAGCCGTTCGTGCAGGGCGAGCGTCCGCTCGACCGCTCGTACGGCGGCCTCGGCATCGGCCTGACGCTGGTGCGGCGCCTCGCCGAGCTGCACGGCGGCTCGGCCGGCGCGGCGAGCGACGGCGCGGGCCGCGGCAGCGTCTTCACCGTGCGGCTGCCGGCGATCGAGACGCCGGAAAGGCGCGCCGACCGGGCGGCGAGCGATCGGCCGCCGCGCCGGCGCCGCGTGCTGATCGTCGAGGACAACGCCGACGCGCGCGAGACGCTGCGGCGGCTGCTCGAATCCCGCGGCCACGAGGTGCGCGTCGCCGTGGACGGCGAGACCGCGCTGCAGGCGCTGCGCGCCGAGCCGGCCGACGTGGCGCTGATCGACATCGGCCTGCCCGGCATGGACGGCTACGAGCTGGCGCGGCGCATCCGCGCGCAGATCGACCGCGAAGCGAAGGTGGTGCTCGCCGCGGTGACCGGCTACGGCCTGCCCGAGGACCGGCGGCGCAGCGCCGCGGCGGGCTTCGACGCGCACCTCATCAAGCCGCTCGACCTGGAGGCGCTCGCCGCGCTGCTCAGCGGCCGGTGAAGACCGTCAGGCCCGGGATCGACGCGATCTGCAGCAGCACGTCGACGAAGTAGTACTGCGCGACGGCGAGCACGAGCAGCGCCCCCAGCACCCAGCGCTTCGCGCCCAGCCAGCGCCGCACCGCCGGCAGGTCAGGGCCCTTCAGCGCGCCCATGTAGTCGCGCACCCGCTCGGCGAGGCTCGCGCGCGGGCGCGCGCGCTGGTTCATGCCGCGCGTGATGCGGATCAGGTTGAGGATCACCTGCTCGGCCGCCTGCGGATGCTGGCGCAGGAACCCCTGGAAGTCGTCGCGCGAGATCACCGCGAACTGCGAGTCCTCGAGCGTCATGATCGAGGCCGAGCGCGGCCGGTAGTCGAGCATCATCTCGCCGAAGTACTCGCCCGCCCTCTTGGTGTCGAGCACCGTCTCCTTGCCGCCGCTCTGGAGGTAGATCTTGACGCTGCCGGCGAGCACTACGTACATCGAGTCGGCGGGCTCGCCTTCCTTGAACACCAGCCGCCCCGCGGGCAGGCTGCGCTGCCGGGCGCGCGCGGCGAGGGCCTCCAGCCCGCTCCCGTCCAGGCTCTGGAAGAGCGACACCGACTGCAGCTGCGCGGCCGTGGCGTGGCTCATGACGGCGCTATGGTACGCCTAAGCGGGCTGCGGCACCGCCATGCCGCGCTGCACCGCGGGACGCCCGCCCACCTGGTCGTACCAGCGCCGCACATGGGGAAATCCGCCGAGGTCGACGCGGTGCCACTCGTGGCGCGCCACCCAGGGGTAGATGGCGATGTCGGCGATCGAATACTCCGTCGCGAAGTACGCCTGGCCGGCGAGGTGCCGGTCCATCACGCCGTAGAGGCGCTTCGCCTCGTTGCCGTAGCGCTCGCTGCCGTAGGGCACCTCGTCCTTCTTCGCGCGCATGAAGTGGTGCGCCTGGCCGAACATCGGCCCGACGCCGCCCATCTGGAACATGAGCCACTGCAGCACCTGGTATTTGAATTTTGTCGGCAAGAACTTGCCGGTCTTCTCCGCCAGGTAGATGAGGATCGCGCCCGATTCCATCATCGCGATCGGCCGCCCGCCCGGCCCGTCGGGATCGACGATCGACGGGATCTTGCCGTTCGGGTTGATCTTCAGGTACTCGGGCGTGAACTGCTCGGCGTTCGTGCCGATGTTGATCTTGTGCACGCGGTACGGCAGGCCGCACTCCTCGAGCATGATGGAGACCTTGCGGCCGTTGGGCGTCGTCCAGGTATAGAGTTCGATCATGGTGAAGTGGCTCGTGACGTTGTTCGTGGTGCTGGCGATTCTAGCGGTCGCCATGCCGCGCTCGGCATCCTTCGCGCTCGGCCGCCTGCCCGGCGACCTGCGCATCCCGCTGCGCGGGCGGGTGATCTACATTCCGTTCACCAGCACGGTGCTGCTCTCGCTCGCCCTCTGGGCGCTCGGCAAGCTGATCTAGAGCGCCTTCTCGATCGCGGCCAGGCGCGCCGCGTCGATCGCCCGCGCGATGTCCTGCTTTTGCGCAATGGCCTGCGCGATCGCGCCGGCGTCGACGCTTGACGCCGCGGCGAAGGCGCGCTCGACGCGCGCCGCGTCGACCAGCGGCGCGTCGCGTGCCGCGACCTCGAGCAGCTCGCGAAAGCGCTCCGGCCGGCGGAACGCGTCGGCGCGCTTGAGGAGCTCGAGCAGCGCCTGGGGCGTGGCGAGGCGCGCGGCGCGCAAGGCAACGCGGTTGCGGCAAGCGAGCAACGCCAGCTCGCGCACCTCGTTCGGCACTCGCAACCGCCCGCACAGTGCCTCGACTTCGGCCTCCTTGAGCGGCCAGGCGAGCCTCGCGAAACGAACCGGGAGCGGCCCTTGCAGCTTTTCGCAATGCGGAATCTCGGGAAAGAGACGAGGCCGCAGCCCGCACGCCTCGAGCACCTCGAACATGCGCTGCGGCGCCGCCTCCGTCAGCCCCTTCGAGAACTCCTGCCAGACGCGCTCGGGCACCAGATGGTCGGTCTCGCCGCTTTCCACCATGCGCTGCATGAGCGCCAGCGTCTCGGGCGCGACCGCGAAGCCGAAGCGCGCGGCGAAGCGCGCGACGCGCAGGATGCGCACCGGGTCCTCGGCGAACGCCTCGCTCACATGGCGCAGCACGCCCTTCTGCAAGTCCTCTTTCCCGTGGAACGGGTCGATGAGCGTGCCATCCTCGTCCTTCGCCATCGCGTTGATGGTGAGGTCGCGCCGGCGCAGATCGTCCTCGAGCGTCACGTCCGGCGCGGCATGCACGGTGAAGCCCTTGTAGCCGCGGCCGCTCTTCCGCTCGGTGCGCGCGAGCGCATATTCCTCGTGCGTCTCGGGATGCAGGAACACCGGGAAGTCCTTGCCGACCGGCCTGAAGCCGAGCTCGACCATCTCCTGCGGCGTCGCGCCGACCACCACATGGTCGCGGTCCCGCACCGGCAGGCCGAGCAGCTCGTCGCGCACCGCGCCGCCGACGACGTACGCCTTCACGCGTACTGTTCGAACTGGGGCAGCGCCTCGGTCTCGCGCTCCGCGGCCTCGATCCATTCGCGCAGCGCCGGAAGCTCGAGCATGCTCTCCACGTAGCGCCGATTTCTCGCCTCCACCTCGTAGGTGCGAAACCGCAGCACCACCGGCGCGTACATCGCGTCGACCGCGCCGAAGCCGCCGAAGAGGAACGGTCCGCGCGCCGCGTCGAAGATCGCCTGGATGCGCTCGATCTCGGCGAGCACCTCGGGCGTGCGGCCCCTGCCGGGCAGGCGGCGCCGGATATTCATGCTCATGTGCGTACGCAGCTGCGGGAACCCGGAATGCATCTCGGCGGCGAGCGAGCGGGCACGCGCGCGCTCGCCGGCGTCGGCCGGCCACAGCTGCTGGTGGCGCTCCGCCAGGTACTCGAGGATGGCGAGCGAATCCCAGACCACGGTCGCGCCGTCGACCAGGATCGGCACCTTGCCGGCGGGCGAATGGCGCAGCAGCTCCGCCTTGGCCTGCGGCGTGTAGAGCGGGACCCGCTTCTCCTCGAACGGCACGCCGAGCACCTTCATGGCCAGCCAGGGCCGCAGCGACCACGACGAGTAGTTCTTGTTGCCGACGACGAGGAGCATGGGAGCGCGCAAATATACTAGCGCGAATGCCTTCCCTCACTGCCCGCATCGCCGGGCGCTTCGCGCGCGACGCGCTGGCGCTCGGCGAAGGCGAGGTGTGCGCGCGCTTCCAGCGCAGCGTCTACCTGCGCCTGCCGGCCGGCACGTTCGCCTGCGTCGGCGACCCCTCGCTCGGCTGCGGGCCGCTCAACGCGCTGGTCGACGGATTTGCTCCCCCGGAAATGGGCGCCCGGTTGTCCGTGGAAATCTCCACCCTGTGGTCGCCGCCGCCGGCCCCGCCGCACGCTGCGCCGGACCTCGCCGCGCTGCAGGCCGCGGCGCGCGGCCGCGCGCCCGCCGAAGGCCTCGGCTGCCTGGTGCTCGGCAGCCACAACGGCCTCTCGGGTCATGCGCAACCGGCGCTCGACGCCATCGAGCGCTGGCTGGTAGGCAACGCGCTGGCGGACGAGGCGGCGATGCTGGTCGGCCTCGGGCCGGGTCTCACGCCTTCCGGCGACGACTACTTGGGCGGCGTGATGCTCGCGCTGCATCACGTGCATCGCGCCACGCAGGCGCGCGGGCTGTGGCGCTGGCTCGAGCCGAGGCTCTCGCGCACCAGCCCGATCAGCGGCGCGCACCTCGCGGCCGCGGCGGCGGGCGAAGGGCACGAGGCGCTGCACGAGGCGCTGGCGCACCTTTTCCAGGGACGCGCCGGATGGCCGGCGGCGCTCGATCGCCTCGACGCGATCGGCCACTGCTCGGGCTGGGACGCGCTGGCGGGCTTCGCCGCCGTGGCGCGCAACTTCGGCTAGGGCCGCGCTAGCGGCGCCGCGCGCGGATGCGCAGCGCCGGGTAGAGCTCGAAGGGGTCGACCGGCGGCAGGTAGGAAGGCACGACCGCTTCGAGCGGCTGCGGCTGGATGCCGAAAGGAAAGGGCGCGCTGGTCACGCTGGGCACCTTCATCGACTCGAGGTTGTCGCGCGACAGGAGCTTGCCCGGCAGGTGCTCGAGGACCCAGGCCTGGACATGGGCGAGGCGCCCGGGCAGGCCGAAGATCCAGCGCCGGCGTCCGGTGATGCGGCACACGAGCTCTACCAGCTCCTGCAGCGTGTACTGGCGCGGCCCGCCGAGCTCGTAGCGCCAGCCATGCGAGACCATGTCGTCCAGCGAGACGGCGATGGCGCGCGCCACGTCGCGCACGTACACCGGCTGGAAGCGCGCCTGCGGGCAGGGCAGCGCGAGCGCGGGAAAGAGGCGCGAGAGCGCCTCGAAACGATTCAGGAACCGGTCCTTCGGTCCGAACACCACCGAGGGCCGGAACACCGTCACGTCGAGGTCCTCGGCGGCGAACACGACCTGCTCGCCGATGCCCTTCGAGCGCAGGTATTGCGAAGGCGCCTGGGGCGAGGCGCCGAGCGCGCTCATGTGCACGAGGCGGCGCACGCCCGTGGCGCGGCAGGCGCTGATGATGGCCTGCGGCAGCTCGACGTGCGCGCGCGCGAAATCCGGCCCGTAGTTGTTGGGCCCGCGCTCGTTCGCTCGGCCGGGCCGGCCGTGCAGCACGCCGACCAGGTTGACCACCGCCTGCTTGTGGCGCATCAGCCGCTCGAGCACGCCCGGCGCGCCGACGTCGGCCTGCACGACGTCGATGGTGGGCAGCAGGATCAGGTCCTTGGCGCGCTCGCGGCGCCGCGTCGGCACGGTCACCTTGAAGCCGCGCGCCACCAGCTCGGCGCACACGTGATGGCCGATGAAGCCGGAGCCCCCGACTACGAGAACGTCGTCGATCTTCACTGCCCGGCGATTCTACTAGGGCAGGTCCTGGTCGAGCGGCGCGGCCGCCGAGAGCGGCGCAATCGTCCCCAGCCGCCGCTTGAGCGGCATCGCCTCGCCGGGCTTCGTCTGGCCCAAGGCGTAGAACACCGCGTTCGCCATGACCTTCTTGACGTAGTCGCGCGTCTCCGGGAAGGGGATCGTCTCCACGTACACCGCGCCTTCCAGCGGACGGCTGGCGTCGCGCCAGCGCCGGGCGCGCGCCGGGCCGGCGTTGTACGCCGCCGAGGCGAGCACCGGGTGGCCGAGCTGGTCGAGCACGAGCTTCAGGTACCCGGTGCCGAGGGTGACGTTGGTCTGCACCTCGGTCATGCTCTTGCCGCGGTAGTCGCGCAGGCCGATCTTGCGCGCGACGTAGCGCGCCGTACCCGGCATGACCTGCATCAGCCCGGCCGCGCCTGCCTCGGAGCGTGCCTCGGTGATGAAGCGGCTCTCCTGGCGCACCAGCCCGAGCACCCAGGCCTCGTCGAGGCCGTAGCTCTTGGCGTAGGTCGAGAAGACCTCGCGGAACGGCGCCGGATAGCGCAGCGCGAAGTTGTGCTCGCGCACCGTGCGGTCGGCGGCCTGGATCGAGCGGTCGTAGGCCTGCGCGCGCCGCGCCACCTCGGCGGCGGCGAGCAGCCGCGCGTCGTCGAAGCCGCGCGTGGCGAACTGCCATTCCCGCACGCCTTCGGTGCGGATGCCGAGCCGGATGAGCTCCAGCGCGCGCTTCAGGCCGCTGTCGGCGGCCGCGGCGGCCACTTCGTCCCCGGTCGGCACGTGGGCGTTGGCCGGCAACGCCGCGGCATAGCCCAGCTCCTCGGAGGCGAGCAGGCTGTAGAAGTCGGTCTGCCCTGCGATGCGCAGGTAGTACTCGCGCGCCCGGGTGAGCTCGCCCTGCGCCGCGAGCGCGCGCCCATACCAGTACGTCCACGTCGCCTCGCGCCGCATCTGCGCCGGCATCTCGTCGATCGTGTCGCGCAGCACGTCCCAGTTGCCGGCGCGCAGCGCCGCGCGCGCCTTCCAGGCGAGCTGGTTGTGATCGAACTGCGTTTCGTCCGCGCGCTGGTACCACTCGAGCGCCTGCGGCAGGTGCTCGCGCGCCGCCTCGTAGGCGATGCGGCCCCAAAGGTAGTCGCGCTCGGCCTCGGGCAGGCGCGCCGCGACCTTCTCCATCGCCTGGGCGGCGCCGCCCGGATCGGCGCGCGCGTAGCGCAGCACCGCGAGCACGGCGAGCTCGCGCTGCGGCCGCGTGCCCAGCCGCCGCGGCAGGTGCTCGAGCAGGCGCTTGGGCTCGCGCGCCGCCTCGGCGAGCAGCCGCTCGTCGGGCGAATCGCCGCGCGCGAGATAGCCGAGCGTGGTCTTCGCCGCCGTGATCTGGCCGGCCTCGAACAGCATGCGCACGCGGCGCCACACGTGGTCCGCGGTGATGCCGCGCGCCTGGCCGAGGCGGTCGGCGAGCCGTCCGCAGCCCTCGGGCAGCTCGCGCGGCTCGCGCCACATCGGGCGCAGCGCTTCCTCGGCGCTCGCTTCCTTGCCCTCGAGGCGGCGCAGCGTGTCGTAGCAGGCGATTTCGAGGTCCTGCGGCCCGTAGAGCGCCGACTGGCGCTCGAACTCGGCCCAGTCGGCGCGCTTGCCGAGGACCCTGAGCCACTCGCCGCGCAGCCGCTCTGCGACGTACAGGGCGCGATAGCGGTCGAGGAAATCCTGCACCTCGGCCGCCGGGGCATCCTCGAGGCGCATCGACAGGCCCCAATAGGCGATCCACGGCGCGAGCAGCGGCTCGCCCTCGAGATCCTTCGCGTAGCGGGCGAAGCGCACCGCGTCGCCCGCCGTGTAGGCGTCGTAGGCGCCGAGGACGGCCTCGTCGGATGCGGCCAGCGCGCCCGCGCTCGCGGCAATCGCAGCGATCGCCCACAGCGAGCGGAAAAGCTTAGGAATCATCGGCTAACATTCCCCCATGGAACCCGCAGAGCTCAAGCGCTGGCGCAAAGCCGAGCGCGAGCGCCTGATCGCCGCGCGCATGGCCGTCGCGCCGGCGACCCTCGAGTCGTGGCGCGTGCGCATGGATGGCTACTTGGAGCATTCGTTCCCCGGGCTGGCGCGTTGCCGTCTCGCTTTCTGTTGGCCGATCAAGGGCGAGTACGACGCCCGCCATCTTGCCAGAACGCTCCGCGAGCGGGGCTCGTTGACGGCACTGCCGGTCGTCGTCGCACCGAGGACCCCGCTCGCCTTCCGCGAGTGGCATCCGGGCGTGAAGCTTGTCAATGGTCCGCTCGACATTCCCTATCCGACGGATTCTCCGGAAATCGTGCCCGATGTCGTGCTTTTACCGATGAACGGCTGGGACCGGATGGGCTATCGGCTGGGCTACGGCGCGGGTTTCTTCGATCGCACGCTCGCCGCCGCGGAAAAGAAGCCGGTGGTGATCGGCGTGACCTACGAGCTGGCGCGGCTGGAGACCATCCATCCCCAGCCCTGGGACATCCCGACGGACTACGTGGTCACCGAGCGCGGCGTCTACCGCCGCGATCCCGAAGGGCTCGCCTACCTCGGCGAGCCGCAGGCGGGCACGCCGAGCAAGCTGGCTTCACCGGTGTGCTACGCCGACGAGGTGAAGCGCTAGCGCAGGAAGAGCCGGTAAGCCGGGTTGCGCGTCTCCTCGGCGTACGGATAGCCGAGCTTGCGCAGGAACAGCAGGAATTGCCGCTGCTCCTGGCGCGGCACCTGGACGCCGACCAGCACGCGCCCGTAGTCGGCGCCGTGGTTGCGGTAGTGGAACAGGCTGATGTTCCAGTCGCTGCGCATGCTCTCCAGGAACTTCATGAGCGCGCCCGGGCGCTCGGGAAACTCGAAGCGGTAGAGGAGCTCGTTGCGTGCGAACGGGGCGCGCCCGCCCACCATGTGCCGGGCGTGCCACTTCGCCATCTCGTTGTCCGAGAGATCGAGCGTCGTGAGCCCGCGCCGCCTGAGGTTGCGCACGATGCGCCCGGTCTCGGCGCGGCCGCCGACCTCGATGCCGACGAAGACATGCGCATCGCTGGAATCGGCGATGCGGTAGTTGAACTCGGTGATGTTCTTCGCGCCGAGCGTCGCGCAGAAGGTCTTGAAGCTGCCCGGGCGCTCGGGGATCGTCACCGCCAGCACCGCCTCGCGGTGCTCGCCGAGCTCGGCCTCCTCGGCGATGAAGCGCAGGCGGTCGAAATTGGTGTTCGCCCCCGAGGCGACCGCCACCAGGGTCTTGCCCTTGAGCCGGTGCTTCTCCACCCACGCCTTGGCGCCCGCGACCGCCAGCGCGCCGGCCGGCTCGAGCACCACGCGCGTGTCCTCGAACACGTCCTTGATCGCGGCGCACATCTCGTCGGTGTCGACGAGCACCATCTCGTCGACGAAGCGCCGGCACAGGCGGAACGTCTCCTCGCCCACCTGCTTGACCGCCACGCCGTCGGCGAACAGGCCGACCTGCTCGAGCTTCACCCGGCGATTCTTTCTCAGCGACCGGGCCATCGCATCGGCATCGACCGGCTCCACGCCGACGATGCGGGTGCGCGGGCTGATGCTCTTCACGTACGCGGCGATGCCCGAGATCAGCCCGCCGCCGCCGACCGGCACGAACACCGCGTCGATCGGCCCGGGGTGCTGGCGCACGATCTCCATGCCGATGGTGCCCTGGCCGGCGATCACGTCCGGGTCGTCGTAGGGATGCACGAAGGCGAGGCCGCGGCTGCGGCGGATGCGCATCGCCTCCTCGTACGCCTCGGCATACGAGTCGCCGTGCAGCACGACCCTCGCGCCGCGCGCCGCGACCGCGTCGACCTTGATGCGCGGCGTCGTGACCGGCATGACGATCAGCGCGCGGCAACGCAGGCGCTGCGCGGCGAGCGCCACGCCCTGCGCATGGTTGCCCGCGCTCGCGG
>Ga0310810_10007035_pt1 | contig 12786 bp, 10 predicted proteins | sample NCmetagenome_FD_207641 | JGI IMG/M metagenome (GOLD analysis project Ga0310810, IMG submission 207641) | Soil microbial communities from experimental microcosm in Duke University, North Carolina, United States - NC | ecosystem: Engineered > Artificial ecosystem > Soil microcosm > Unclassified ... | reverse complement strand
CCGGCTTGTCGTTTCCATAACGCAAAATCGCCTCGTCGTAGCTCATGCGCGGGAAAGGCGTCTTGATCTCATGCCCGGCGGCGCGGAAGGCTGCAGTCAGGAAGCCCTCGACCACGCTCCATACGCTTTCCATTTGCGGATAGGTCATTTCCAGATCGATCTGCGTAAACTCCGGCTGCCGGTCAGCGCGCAGATCTTCATCGCGGAAGCATCGTACGATCTGGAAATATTTGTCGAACCCCGAGATCATGAGGATCTGCTTGAACATCTGCGGGGACTGCGGCAGGGCGTAAAAGTGCCCCACCTGCACCCGGCTGGGGACGAGATAGTCGCGTGCCCCCTCCGGCGTCGAGCGCGTCATGAATGGGGTTTCGATCTCAAAAAAGCCGCGGGCGGCCAAATCATCGCGGATTGCCTTCGAGACCTTGTGGCGCATCTCGATATTGAACTGCATCGGTTCCCGGCGCAGGTCGAGATAGCGGTACTTCAGCCGCATTTCCTCATTGGGCAGGACGGCATCGCCGGGCAGAAACGGCAGCTGTTTCGAGTCATTGAGAATGCGCAGTTCCTCGACGATGAGTTCGACCTCACCGGTGGCAAGGTTTTTGTTGACCGTGTCCTTGTCGCGTAGCTTTACCGTCCCGATCACGGCGATGACGTACTCGTTCCTGAGTTGCTCGGCTTTGTCGTGGGCCGCGGCGTTCTCCCGGTTGAAGACCACCTGGGTGACACCGGTGCGGTCGCGCAGATCAATAAAAATGATGCTGCCAAGGTCGCGGCGGCGGTTAACCCATCCCATAAGCACGGCCTTGCTGCCCGCGTCAGATGCACGGAGAGCTCCGCACATGTTTGTGCGCTTTAAGTCGCCTAAGAAGTCGAGCAAAGTTTGCCTTTCGGAAAAGAGCTCTTAGCCATTCGCCCTAAGCCATCAGCCAAGAAACACGGATTCCCCTTACCGATCGCTGAGAGCTGATGGCTGAGACCTCAGGTGGGCCGAAACAAAGATTATAAACGCGACTGCCCCACCCCGGGGAGAACCATACGGGGTGAGGCAGTTTCGCGTATCGCCAGAGATTTTCCTGCTGCTATTTCTTGGTTGCCTTACCTTCCATGGCAGTCATCCACTGCTTGCCGTCAGGTGAGAGCTCGAATTTCATCGCGTACTCCGTTGGCGAAAGGATTTTCATGGTGAAGCGTCCCTGCATCGTCTTGCCACCCATATGCTCCGTGCTGGTCCAGGTGATGGTGTCGCCTTCCCATTTGCCGGCAGCATCTTCCACCTCGCCAAAACTGCTGAATGACCGATAGGTGTAGACAGCCCTGTCCGGGTCATATCCCATCACCGCCAGGTCCTTGCCCTTGCCCATCGCCCCCAGATCCATCTCGGAACGTTCGACCAGGAAGAAGTTTCCCTCCATCCACTCGGCATGGGTCGTCATGGTCCACCTGCTGGACGCTGCTCCGGGCCCGGGAGTCTGGGTCCCCTCGGCCGCCCAGTCTCCAACGAACATCTCCAGTTTCTTCAGCTCCGCAGCAGGCGTGGGTGGGCCCATCTGGGCCTTCACTGGACTGATTGCGGTAGCAAAAAACAGAAGCGACGCCGTGAACGATAGCAACCGTCTCATGAGCCAATCTCCTTCTGAAACTCAATCTCCGACAGGGGCGAATAATAGGCGAATAAAAATCACGTGTCAACAAAAAAATGGGACCCACTTTTCGCCTTATTGCAGGGAACCGGATCCTCCTACTTTTTTGTCGCTTTTCCCTCCCAGAACACCATCCAGTTGGCCCCTCCATCCGCCGAGACCTCGTACTTGGTCGCGTAGGAGGTCGGCGAACTCATCTTCATCGTCAAACGGCCTTGAATGGTCATCCCGTTGTAGTCGTTTTCCGAAGTCCAGGTCCAGGTGTCACCGCTCAGCGTGCCGGTGCTTTTCTGATGTCGCCCATTGCTATCGAACCGGTCTTCGGTATAGACCTTCTTGTCCGGATCGTAGCCCAGAATGGCCGTCGCACTCCCGCCACCTCCAAGCTCAGCTGGAAGCGTGAACTCATTGTGTCCTAACAGGAAGAAATTGCCTTTCATCCACTCGTCGGTGCCGGTGGCACTGAATTTTCCCCCGCTGCCCCATGGCCCCGGCCCGATCGTCGCGTCGATGGTCCAGGTTCCGTTGAAATAGTCGAGCTTTTTCAATTCAGCGGCAGGGGTTGGTGGACTCATCTGGGCGGAGGCACTCGCTGCGGTGAGAATCAAAATCAAACCAAGAGCAATGGATGTCGATGTTTTCACGGTCTATCTCCTTGCGGTAGCAGTGATGTTACGCATCGTGCAGCGCAGAGAGGATTCCGAACAGTGGGGTTAGTCACGCGCCAGAAGTGACAATTGTCAGACCGAAGCGTCGAAGGGAAGAAGCGTGAAGGGAGAAGAATCGAAAGCCATTGAGGACGAGCAAAGCCCGTCCTCTTCAGTGCAATAGCAGCTACTTCTTTGTCGATTTTGCTTCCATGGCCTGGAACCACTCGTGGCCATCCATCGACAGCTCAAACTTTGTGGTATAGGACGTCGGTGAAAGCACCTTCATTGTGACCCGGCCCTTCATCGTCATTCCACCAAAATGCTCATCCCCCGTCCATGTCCAAGTATCGCCATCCACCTTGCCAAGGGACAACTCCGATTGGCCCATGCTGTTGAAGTTGCGGTAGGTGTACACCTTCTGATCGGGATCGTAGCCCATCACGACGAGCTCTTTCATCTTCCCCATGCCTTCCATGTTGGACTCGTGGTTTTCAACCAGGAAGAAGTTGCCGTCCATCCAGGCGGCGTGGCTGGTGGTCGAAAACTTGGCGGGTGGCGTTCCGGGAGGACCGGGGACGAATGTGCCTTCCGTCGTCCAGTCGCCGGCAAGGAAGTCGAGCCTTTTCAGTTCTGGTGCGGGCGTCGGCGCGCCTTGCGCATCAAGCGGCGGCACTGTGAGAAGGCACGCGAATGCAAACAATACCGCGACTGAGAAACCTCTCATGCTCGGCTCCTGTAGGTGAGTTCCCCGGTGTGGTGATACTAGGTGGAGAGTTCAGTTGCGTCAATGCACCCTGGAAGAACGATTACAGACCATCCCGGATTGCTTCCGCCAACTGATCTCGCTCAATACTCTTCTGTTCTCCCTTGGCGAGGTCCTTCAGCGCGAACACGCCGGTGCTAACCTCGCGTTCTCCGGAAATCAAGGCATACTTCGCGCCCAGCTTGCTTGCTGTCTCTAGTGATTTCTTCAGGCGGAAAGATTCATCCCCGAGTTCCACTACAAGGTTATGCCGGCGCAGTGCGCGCGCCAGGCGTATCGCCTCCTTGTTCATTCCGGGACCAAAAGGCGCGATATAAACGTCGGGCTTGCGAACGACCTCCTCAGCCGGCTTGCCCAGCGACATGATCAAGCGGTCCTCACCGATCGCGAAGCCGATTCCCGGAGCAGGCGGTCCGCCGAGAGATTCGGACAACCCGTCATAACGGCCACCGCCCAGGATGGCATTCTGCGCGCCCAAGGCTCCATGAGTGAACTCAAATGCGGTGCGCGTGTAGTAGTCCAGTCCACGTACCAGGCGGTCATTCAGGGTGAATGGGACTCCGGCTGAGGAAAGAATCTCTCTTACTTGCTCAAAGTGTTTCTGGCAAGGCTCGTCAAGAAACTGGCCGATGCGGGGCAAGGTTTCGATGATCGGCTGGTCTTCGGGCACTTTGCAATCAAACACGCGAAGGGGATTGGTCACAGCCCGCCGCTGGCAATCGGCACACATTTGGCCTTTGACCGGCTCAAGGGCTTGGCGCAGGGCTTCGTTGTAGCGCGCACGATCCGCCGGACAGCCCACGGAGTTTAACTCCAGCCGCCACTCTTGTATTCCCAAGCGATCCAGCAGTGTGGAGAGCATCTCGAGCAGTTCCGCATCCCGTACCGGAGATTCGCTGCCCGAGCTCGCGGGTCCGATCACCTCCGCGCCAATTTGGTAGAACTGTCGATAGCGCCCCTTGGCGGGACGTTCGCGACGAAATTGGGGCCCAATGTAGTAGAGCTTGTTCAGCCCGAGCTTCGAAAGGTCATGTTCGATATAGGCGCGGACAACTCCTGCCGTGTTCTCCGGCCTGAGGGTGAGCGACTGGCCTTTTTCTGACGCAGCCCGAGCTTTGTCGTCCCAGGTGAACATTTCTTTGGAGACGATGTCGGTTTCTTCCCCCACGCCGCGGGCAAATAGTTCTGTACCCTCGATGATCGGCGTGCGAATCTCATGAAAGTTATACGCGCCAAATACTTCGCGCACGGTGCTTTCGGCAAAGTTCCATAGCGCCGTGTCCGGCGGGAGAAGGTCGCGCGTTCCTCGAATAGCTTTGATCATGTTTTTCGTTGGTCGTTAGTCGTCTTAGGGCGCGCCCTGTGACTACACTCAGAGCTCGGCGGATGGAGCACCCTGGGTTTTCACACCATTTCTGTTCCCCACAGGTCGTGCAGGTGGACGATTCCCTGAACATGGTGCTGTCCGTCCACGACGACGAGCGAAGTGATCTTGCGCTCCTCCATTATTGCAAGGGCTGTGGCAGCGAACTCGGAGCCGGAGATGGTTTTGGCTTCGGCTGTCATGCATTCCGCGGCGGTCATGTCGAGTGCGTCTTTGCCGCGGCGTTCAAGCAAACGGCGGAGATCGCCGTCGCTAATAATGCCGAGAAGTTTATCGCCGTCGACAACTGTCGTCACGCCCAGCTTCTTGCGCGACATTTCATAGATCACCTCCGGCATCTTGGTCGTCGGCAAGACACGCGGGATCGCGTCGCCTGTATGCATCAGGGCTTCGGCGCGGGCCAGGCGCTTGCCCAGCTTGCCTCCGGGATGCAAGCTGGCGAAGTCTTCTTCTTTGAATCCTTTGCGTTCGGCAAGAGCGACCGCGACTGCGTCGCCCAGTGCCAACATGGCTGAGGTGGAAGCAGTCGGCGCAAGGCCCAGGCTGCAAGCCTCCTGCGCCACTGCACAGCTGAGCGAAATCTCCGCCGCCGATGCGAGCGTTGATTTTTTGGGGTTTTCCGATCGCGCCGGCGAGGCCGGGCGCGCCCCCGGGGAGACCTCGTCGCAGGTCATCGCGATCAGAGGCACCCGTAGGCGCTTGATGGTCGCTAGCAGTTGCAGGATCTCCTCGGTTTCCCCGCTGGCGGAAAGCGCGATGACCACGTCGCCCTGCGCGAGCATCCCGAGATCTCCGTGCAAGGCTTCCACCGGATGCATGAACAGCGAAGGCGTCCCGGTCGAACTGAGCGTGGCAGCTATCTTTCGGGCAATGATGCCGCTCTTTCCCATACCCGTGACAACGACACGCCCGGCGCAGTTGTAGAGCAGTTCTACGGCGCGGTCAAAGGCGTCGGCCATCGGACCAGCCAGGCGATCGGCGAGGTCTTCCAGCGCCTGAGCCTCGATGCGGACGACGTTTTCGCCGATGTTGTGCATAAGAATTGCGATTTGTCCGATGTTCCCCTCTGAACTACCCGGCAACGGCCACCCGGGAACTCTGGACTCACCCGTTACTGGTCCCGCGCATTTCCTGGGCTCCGCTCCCCGATGTAATCGGTCACCACCTTCTTCCATTTCCCCTGGGCTTTGAGGATGAACTCGATGGCATCGCGCGCGGCTCCGTCCCCGCCACCATGCTTGGTGACGTAGTGTGCATCCCGCTTCACTTCCTCGCGCGCGTTGGCAACAGCGATGGCAAAACCGCAATTCCACATTACTGGCAGGTCGATGACATCATCTCCCACGAAACAGGCTTGTTCCGCGGTGGCATTGGCGGAGGCAAGAATTTCTTTGAAGGCTCCCAATTTGTCCTGAATGCCCTGATACACATACTCGAGTTTTAGATCGCGAGCCCGGAGAGCTACGGTTTCAGAGATCCGCTTGGTGATCAGGCCGGTTTTTAAACCGGCGAGGCGCGCCAGCGAGATCGCGGTGCCGTCGTGGGCGTGGAATCCTTTGGCTTCGATTGTGGTTTGACTGTAGAGCCCGAATCCGCCTTCTCCACCATGCTTTTCGGCATGTGCCCGGGTGGTGAGGGTTGCGCCCTCGGGTTTGGGAAAAAAGAAAAGCTTTCCGTCCGTTAAGACTCCATCGACGTCGAAGAGAATCAGTTTGATTTTCTTGGCGCGGGACTTGGCGTCGGGCATGGGCGGATTCTAGCAGAATCGAGTGATCGGATTAGGTCGTGACAAGGTCAGAGAAGTAGCCGGGAGTCTCCCCGGAGGATCGCTCTGGCTTCAGATCGCCCAAAAGGAATCCATCAAAATCGTGCCCTTCGTTTTGGAGGATCCCTGGCAGGGATGCCCTAGGTGTGTTTTGCCACCCACAGCAAAATTCCGAAGATCACGATCGGGATCAGGGCCATGGCGACATAAAACAGGATTTGGCGGGTGCGGGGTTGCTTGCGGACCTTCCAGTTGGTCAGTTCTTCGCGATCATCAGCCACTCCGACCTGCTCTGGATGTTCGAGATCGTGTGCCAACTCCCGGGCGGATTGGTAACGCTTTGCCGGTTCGCGCTCGATAGCGCGATAGATGATCTCCTGCAACTGCGGGGAGATCGAGGCATCGATCTCCCTCGGCGGCACCGGATTATTCAGCAATCGATCGTTCATGATGATGAAGGCGTTCGCCCCGCCGAACGGCACCTTTCCCGTAAGCATCTCGTACAGCATGATGCCAAGCGCGTAGATGTCGCTGCGGGCATCCCCGCGCTTGCCTTTGACCTGTTCGGGAGAAATGTAGTCCGGTGTCCCCATGGTTTGCGAAAATTTCGCAAAGGTGAGGCGCTTGGAACCGACATTGGCAGCGATGCCGAAATCGATCAGCTTAATGCGATCGTTCGAGTCCACCATGATGTTTTCCGGCTTCAGATCACGGTGGACCACGCCCTGAGAGTGAATGTACTGAAGCGCGACAGCGATCTGCAGGGCAATGTTGACGGTGCGCTCAGGCGAGAACTTCTTCTGCTCATTCAAGATCTGACGGAGCAGCCTGCCATTGACCCACTCCATCGCCATGTAGAGCTGACTGTGGTCTCCATTGGGGAAGACCTTCATCACGTTCGGATGATCGAGCTTGACGCCGATTTCCTGTTCGCGCAAAAAGCGGTCATAGAAAACCGGGTCGGCTTCCATTTCAGGGTGCGGAATCTTGATGGCCACCGTCTCCCCGGTGCGATCATCGGTGGCGCGAAATATCGAAGCCATTCCGCTGCGAGCGGCTACGTTTTTGATCGTATAGTGGTCGAGTTTGTCGCCCAGATGAAGTTCAGTCATGGATGCGAGAGCATCCCCGGCATGCTCTCAAGAATTTCTATTTCCATGATGCCAGAATGCGCGTAAGGAGTGCGTAAAAACTGTTCGTTCGCCCCGAGCGCTAGTTTGGGCAGCATGGGCCAAGCCAGGTCCGGGTGCCGGTTGACAGCGCAGGAGCGGGGAAAAACTCTAGCGCAGCTTGTAAGGCCGGCCACGGTACATTCCCATGCGCTCGACCGACTGGATGCGAATCAATTGCGCGGTGGTGTTGTCGCTGCCATCTTTTTCGAGCGCCAGCGACACCAGCCGTCGTGCAGCCTCCGCGAGGTTGCCACCCTGCCCGGCAATGGCTGCGATCTCAGACGAGGCCAGCGAGCCATGCAGCCCGTCGCTTGAAAGCAACAGAACATCTCCCGGAAGCACCTGGTGTTCGTCGAGCTCCACGTTGACGAACATGTCCGCACCGAGCGAGCGGCTCAAGATATTCTTGCGGTCAGAATTAGCCGCTTCCTTTTCGCTCAATAGACCCATGCGTACCTGTTCGCCCACCAGACTGTGGTCTTGCGTGAGTCGCTGCGTCTGCCCTCGACGAATCAGGTAGCAGCGAGAATCGCCGACGTGGGCCACGGCAACTCGATCGTAGCGAAGCAGGCAGGCGACGATGGTCGTACACATGTTGCTGCCGGACGGCCCCGTCGAGGTTGCGGCCTCATAGATCTTCAGATTCGCGGCCTGAATCAGGCGTTGCAGGCAAGCCCCGGGACTCTCATTGACGCGGAGCTCGCGAAAGTCGGTCTGCAATGTCTGGATCGCCAGACGAGAAGCGACCTCGCCGCGATCATGTCCACCCACGCCGTCGGCGACGGCAAACAGCCATCCCTGGCTGCGAGCGGCGCCATCGCCCGGCGCAGCGTGACCTAAGAAATCTTCGTTGTGCTCGCGTACCTTGCCTACGTCGGTAAGTTCCGCGAACTCGAGTTCGAGCATGCCGCTCCCCAAAAAGGGTGGGCCGCCAGCGTCTCGACTGGCGGCACCAGAAATTCGTACTTCGACTGATTTGAACATGGCCGCACTTGTGGTGAGGCGAAATTCATTTCGTCTTGAGCCATTCCGAATCCCGATTCCTCGCGCCTCGGAACCTGCTGCCCCGCATTCCTAGATACCGCGTGGAAGCAGCAGGTCCCTCGTTTTCCGTTTTCGCTCTCCCCTCGGAATGGCTCAAGTGGGGGGGAGGACGACTAAGCTGCCCCAGCGCGGCTAGTGATCAGAGTCGTCCGGCCCGTAGCCTTACTAGATCGGAAGAAATAGATGGCGCCGTAGATGCCCCACACAGCTGCAATGCCTAGGGCGAGCAACGGTTCCATTTTGGTGCCGTATCCCAGGAATGGGCCGATGACATAGAACGCCATACACGCAAGATTGGCAAACAGTCCGAACAATGGAATCACCAGGTGTCGGAAGAACTTGAATTTTGGATGCCTATGGAAGCACACAATGCAAGTCAAGCAGCTCAGCATGTAAAGGAGGAACGTGCCGAAGTTCGAAGCTAAGGTGACGGTCAGCAGCGAGTTCGGCAACGCGGCCATTTTGTCATGTGTGCTGTATCCAAAGCTTGACCAAAAGCCGTGGGGAAGAGCGGCAATGGCTGCGTCAGACGGAGCGCCGGCATCGCCAAATGCCATGATTACGGCGAGCGATCCAACGATGGCGGAGATGACAGCCAGCGTCCAGATCGCGCGGTGCGGGGTCAGGTTGGTGGAGTGCAGCGCTCCCATGCTATCTGGAAGCTCCTTGTCCTTGCCCATGGCGTAGGTGACGCGAGCCCCGGTGTTCATGCAAGAGAGCGTCGTGCCCACGATGGCCAGGAACACGGTGAAGGCCTCGATCAGCATGAAGGCTCGGCCATGGCCGTTGAACAATTGGTTGCCGACCAAAACCATCATGTCGCCGATGGGGGCGGCTGACCCGCTGGCGTTCTGCATAGAGTAGCCGCTGTTTAAGAAGTAGTTTGCCGCAAAGTACTCGATCAGGTAGCAGAATGCACCCTGAACCAGCAAGGACGTAATCACAGCGATGGGCACGTCCCGCTTTGCGTTCTTGGCCTCACCGCCCATGGCGGTAACCGATTCGAATCCTACAAGGATCAGAATCGCGACCGTAGCTTGGACGAAGGCCCAACCAAAGTTGTGAATCCCGACAACGGACTTCGCGCTCGTGTGGCTGAGGAAGTTCCCGCTGGCATCGCGTTCAGGATAATCAACGTGATAAGGAACCGGTTTGCCGGAAGCGTCCAGCTTGGGCTGAGGTATGCCATCGCTATCGCGGACGATGGTATCGGTGGCCTGGCCGTTGACGATTTCCGTCTTCGTCAAGAACTCATATTTATAAGCGTTGCCGGAGGCCGAGTCCCACTGGAAGGCTTCCGCACCCGGCTTGTGGTTCAAGCGGTAGCTGAGCGCCATCACCGAGAACACCAAGAGCGCGCTGATCTGGATGATGTTGATGGCGATGTTTACCGAGGTCGAGCCGTTCACCCCGCGATACGCGATGTAGGCGGTCATAAAGGAGAACACAACTGCAATGGCGATCATGAAAGCAGGACCAGGATTGGAGGCGCTCATAAAGTTCGGCCAGAGCGTACCCACCAGGTACCCGCAAAGAATGCCCATGACGCCGACCATCACGCCGGGGTAGATCCAGTAGTAGAGGTGCGAGGCCCATCCCACGATGAACTTGGAGAGGCGAGCGAAGCGCCAGGCAGCATGGTGGTTCAAGAAGGATTGTTCGGCGAAGTAATAAGAGCTTCCGGTTCCGGGATAGAGCTTTGCCATTTCCGCATAACAGACCGCAGTTGCCAGGCAAAGCAGCAGGGCGACGACGATGCCGATCCACATTGCGGGAGCGGTCACGCCGGTCGTCGCCTGAATGAAGAAGGTGAGCCAAAGGAAGGCGCCGGGTGCGATGAGTGCCATAGCATTCATCGTCAAGCCGGTCAAGCCTAACGTCGGTTTCATTTCAACGGATGCGTCGGCCATGTTGATGTTTTTCTCCTCGGGAATTTTGTACGAGTCTTGCGGTCGGAATGTACTGGCGGCATCGACGTGGATGCTCCTTTTGAATTTGCCCGCCGCAGCTGCTCGGGGAGACCGAGGGACTCACCTGCGCCGGGGAAGAACTCAAAAACTGGAGCGGACTGGCTTGAAACCATCGTGGTCATGGCAGGAGGTTGCGCGCTCCAAGCCAGTCCGCATCGAGCGCAGCCGCCGGACCTGGCGGCTGCCCCACGGAAACCTCTAGTGCGACTCGGCCGTCGTAAAGCTGAAGATCAAGCCGAGGCTAGCTGTGTCTTGTTGCTTTGAGAGCGCGCTCGCACCCTTGACAAAAAACGGCTGGCTGGTCGCGTCGTGACGATACTCAAGCCGGCTGATGATGTGGGAAGCGATGTCGCGCTCGAAGGTGAACGTTCCTTCTTGCCAGTGCTGTCCGATGCCGACCGACGGCCCAAGTCCTGTCATGAATCCTTGGGGATCGTTGAAATATTCATATCGGCCAGCCAATGTGTACTTGCTGTTGATCGCGTATTTGACGTAGCCGGCGGCGCCGTACCAGTCCACTGCCGGGGTTATGGCGTCGGTGATCGGACTGATATAGCGATCCCCTCGGCCATAGTCGCCGTTAATCATGAACGTCAGCTTGGCGTTTGGAGACAGAGTGATGACCGTATCCCACAACTGACGGAAGCTTTTGTTGCTTCCGGCGGGATCAACCGTCGACCCGAGAGCCGGCGAGGGCGCTAGCTCTGGTCCGGCCAGAAAGGTCTGGGTGATCCCGAACTTCTTATTGGGATTCCAGGCCAAACTGAAGCCGGCCGTCTTGCCACTGTTGTTGTCGACGATGTTATTCCAGCCGTTGACGAGATAACCGGTTAGAGAAACCTTGTCATTGAACGCATACTTGGCGCGAGCCCCGTAGTGGAAGTAGGGAATCGCATAATAAAAGAGAACGCTGCGGGAATAGTTCCAGTTTCCATTGCTCTCGATTACTTCAGCACCCGCCGGGGTCACAAATTTTCCTACGTCGATCTGCAGGCCTTTTCCGACTGGAGCCAGATAGGAGAAGTAGGCCTCCTTTAGATACTGCGCAAAACCAAGTCCGGCACGTGGTTCACTTGCATTCACGGCATTCATCGCCTGCCCGAAACCCAGGGCAACGTCATAGCCGGTCCGGTTGTCGGCGGTGGGTGATTTAGCCATCACCAGCTCAACCATATTCAGGCCGAACTGGTTGTTGAAAGGAGTAAACGGTTGCGTGCCGTTTACCAGGCTTGAGGGATGGTTCGAGTTGTAACCGTAGTAGGCATCCACAAACCCGCTCAGCGTTGTCGGTCCCAGAATGCTGCCAAGGGTCGGGGTCGTCGGCGCCGGTGTCGCAGCTGGGGTCGCTACGATGGCATTCGCTTGGGCCGGCACCGCAGCTGCCGGCTGCATGGCAGCAAGCTTGGCTTTCACCTCGGCCAGTTGCTGCGAAAGGTCGTCGATTTTTTTCTGCAGGTCGTCTGTCGAGGGCGATTGTGCCCAGCTAGATACGGCCCCAGAGCAAGTAAAGGCCGCAAGAGCGGCGAAAGCAAATAAAGCGCGCCGTAGTTTCAATGACTGCAAAGTGTTCCTCCTGTTGCAGGTGAAGTTGCCCGCGAAGTGATTGCACGTTATTGCGTGCGGGCGGGGGTGTCCAATTGATTGTTTTTTTCGCTGCGATTAGCGGAACTTTGAAAAGAGGAATTTATGGGCGAGATAAGGAATGTTTTTGGATGATGAAAACAAAAGGGGAATTTGGGAGGTCAGGGGTGGTCGACGCGACAACCACGAATGCAAGCGATTTGGTTTGTGAATAGCCGGCGAGTCCTCGGTTGGCGTTTTTTTTGTTTTCTGTGACAAAACTATGACGGAAGCCCCCAGGCGAATGATGAGAGAAGGGGGGTGATGTGGATGTGCACCATAAGATTTCTCCAATCGGTTGCGATTGTCTTCCTGTCGAGCCAGCTCATCAGCGAAATCGTCAAAATTCAGTCATAAGCGAAGATCCTCTTCGCTGAACATAATTGATGCAGAGCCGCCTCTTTTACTGAATCATCGTCGTTGGCAGCGTAAAACGGGTACGGCCTGCGTTTCAACGAAGGTGCCGTTCCGCCCACTACAGTGCCTTGAAGTTGAGAATCAGCCCCTTCCGGCCCAGGCCCAGCCGTGGTGAGCGGCAGCGGAGGCAGAGTTCTCCTGGTGCAATATTTTAATAAGGTTTTGAAATTTAAACCCGATCGCCATTTTGGTGTACAGCTTTATACCGATTGCTTGCCACGAAATGAGCTGTTAGTCTCGGTTACCGAGGACATATGAATGAGCAAGCCTTCAGATCTCGTGCAGGGCACACTGGATATGTTGCTGCTGAAGATTCTGGCGCTTGAGCCAATGAATGGCTTCGCCGTTAGTGAGC
>Ga0310810_10007034_pt1 | contig 12786 bp, 6 predicted proteins | sample NCmetagenome_FD_207641 | JGI IMG/M metagenome (GOLD analysis project Ga0310810, IMG submission 207641) | Soil microbial communities from experimental microcosm in Duke University, North Carolina, United States - NC | ecosystem: Engineered > Artificial ecosystem > Soil microcosm > Unclassified ... | reverse complement strand
GCTGGAAACCCGGCTGACTCCGGATCAGCAACGGGCTGTAACTGTAGTCCAAGACGTCGCGCGCAGCGGCGGAATGAACGTGTATCTGACTGGCGGTGCGGTTCGCGACATCATCAGCGGCTTCCCTATTCGCGATCTCGACTTCACGGTTCAAGGTAATCCGCTCAAACTGCAAAAAGAATTGGAGAAGTCTGGGGCGAGCATTCAGGCGACGGATGAGGATCTGAAAGTGCTTTATATCACCGCCGCAGGCGGAGTTCGTGCCGAGATCGGCATGGCCCGTACCGAGCGCTACGAAAAGACCGGCAAACCGCCGATTGTGGCTCCCGGAACTATATTGGAAGATCTGCGGCGACGCGACTTCACGGTGAACGCGATGGCCTTGTCGTTGAACCCCGGTTCCCGGGGCTTGTTGATGGACCCGTTCAACGGGGCGGCGGATATCGAGGCCAAGGTGATCCGTATTCTTCACAATTACGCATTTGTCGAGGACCCTTCGCGCCTTATTCGGGCCAGCCGCTTCGCCACCCGCTTTCATTGGCCCCTGGAAGAACGTACGCAGGCGCGTTTCGAGGCCGCGAAGGAAAACAAGTACATCGAGTACATCAGCAACCGGGCAATAGGTTATGAAATTGAGCAGTTGGCCTACGAAGAAGATCCTCTTCACATGGTGAAGATGATGGAGAAGGAAGATTGGCTCAAAGTCCTGAGTCCGCATTGGACAACGGCGAAGATCGACACAGCCGGACTGGGACAATTGGTCAAGACCAGGCAGCAGATGATGGAGTTCGGACTGAATCCCGACCCCGCTCCCTCGGTGCTGTACTTCCTCACAGCCCGGCTCAATGACAAAGAAATCTCGGACATGCAGAAACAGATTCCGCGGCGCGATCTGGTGGAAGCGTGGCGGGACCTGGAGAACAACGCGAAGGAATTAGCGAAAAAACTCAGCGGCAAGGAAGCGGCCACGCCATCGAGGACCTGGAAGCTGCTCTCCGAGTCACGGCCGGAAATGATTTTGTTTTTGGAAGTGACCGCGAAGCAGCAGGGAGTAGTCCAGAAGATCCGCAATTTTCTAGGTAAATGGCGCCAGCTGCAGCAAAAACTGCCTTTGCCGGAGATGGCTGAATTGCACATCACGCCGCAGTTGCCGGAATATCCGAAAATCGCGAATGACGCTTTCATGCTTATGCTGGACGGGAAGCTGCGGTCGCGAACCGAGATTCTGAAATTCCTGAAACCTCTGGCGCCGCCGCCCCCGCCGCCCCCGCCTGCGCCAAAACGCGGCCGCGCAGCGAAAGCCGCTGCCGCCGGTTCGGCTAGCACCACGGCAACGGTTAAACAACCAACAGCACCCAAAAGGGGCAAGGCAGAGGGCGCAACTGCCGCTGCCGACCCGGCACCGGCAGCGGAGGGAGCGAAGCCGACCGCCAAATCCCTCGCCGCAGCTGCGAAACCCGCCAGCAAACCCGCCAAGCAACTTCCTGCCCAAAAAACGGCTACACGGCCCGATAAGAAAAGTTTCGCCAAAACAAAGAAGAAGACTGCCAAGAAAGGGCGCTGAAGAGTTGAGCTTTGGCAGGATAATCCACAGCTAATACCTGCTGTGGCGGCCGCCACTGGCATTACAATGTAATAACCCTCAGCTCACCGGCGACCAGCGGTCAACGCCCGGCGATTCGTGCTTACGGTGGAAATGTCCCAATTCGTACACCTGCATCTTCATACCGACTACTCGATGCTCGATGGCGCTTGCGACGTCGAGAAACTAGTATCGCGCGTAAAAGAACTGGGCATGCCGGCGGTCGCCATGACCGATCACGGCAACATCTTCGGCGCTGTTCACTTCGTCAATGCCGCGCACAAAGAGGGAATCAAGCCCATCGTGGGTTGCGAATTGTATGTTTGCAAGAAAGAAGACCACGACATTCAGCGCACACCGCCTGAGGGGGATACCTACAACCACCTGCTAGTTCTCGCGGAAAACGAAGAGGGCTACGGCAATCTGATGAAAATAACTTCCGAGGCGTCCCTGCGGGGGTTTTACTACAAGCCTCGGATCAGCAAGAAATTTCTGGGCGAGCACTCGACCGGCTTGATCGCGCTTTCCGGATGTCTAAAGGGCGAGGTGGCGGAGGCGCTTTCCGGCGACGATTACGATGCTGCGCGTAAAGCCGCTTCGACCTACCGCGACATTTTCGGACGAGAGAATTTCTTTCTGGAAATCCAGGATCAGGGTCTGGAAAAAGAACACAAGATCCGCCCCGGTTTGCTGCAGCTGGAGAAGGACTTGGGGCTACCCCTGGTGGCCACCAATGACAGCCATTATCTCTGCGAGGAGGACGCCCACGCGCAAGACGTAATGGTGTGCATCCAGACCGGCAAGTCTATCCAGGAACCAAACCGGATGAAGTTTGAGGGCAACCAGTTCTTCGTGAAGAGTCATGAAGAGATGGCGCGCATTTTCAAGGATTCACCCGACGTGCTAACCCGCACCCTGGACATTGCGGAACGCTGCAATATGAGGCTGGAGAAAGTGGGGAGTCCTTTCCCTCATTTTGATGTGCCGGAAGGATTCACGCTGGATAGTTATTTTGAGCATGTCACACGTGAGGGGTTTGCGCGAAAGTGCGAGAACTTGCGTGCGATGGAAGACCGGCTGAAACACAGCCTGGCAGACTACGAGCAGCGGCTGTCGCGCGAAATAGCCATCATCCAGCAGATGAAGTTTTCCGGGTATTTCCTGATTGTCTGGGACTTTATACGATACGCGAGAGAGCGCAACAACCCGGTAGGTCCAGGCCGGGGATCGGCTGCAGGTGCTCTGGTGGCTTATGCGCTTGGGATCACCGACATCGATCCCCTCCAGCACGAACTGCTGTTTGAGCGATTTCTGAATCCCGAACGCGTTTCCATGCCCGACATCGACATCGACTTCTGCATGAACCGGCGAGGGGAAGTTATTGATTACGTAACGCACAAGTATGGCCGCGAGAACGTCGCCCAGATCATTACGTTCGGAACGATGGCCGCAAAGGCGGCGATCAAAGACGTAGGGCGCGCGATGGATATCCCGTATATCGATGTCGACCGTATCGCCAAGATGGTTCCGACCCAGCTCAACATCACGCTGGAGCAGGCCATCAAGGACTCTCCGGGGCTGCAGCAGGCCTATCAGAACGAGGCGCAAGTGCGCGAACTGCTAGACACCGCGAAAAAGCTTGAGGGCCTGGTGCGCAACGCGGGAGTGCATGCTGCTGGAGTTGTGATTGCCCCGCGTCCGCTGACGGAACTAGTGCCCCTGCACAAGACCAAGAATGACGAAATCGTGACCGCCTTCGACATGGTGGCGATCGAGAAGCTCGGCCTGCTCAAGATGGACTTTCTTGGCCTGACCACGCTCACGATCCTGGACGATGCGCTGAAGTTGATCGAGCAGACCCGTGGCCAGAAGATGACGCTCGATGATATTCCTCTGGAGGATCAGGAGACCTATGAAAAAGTCTTTCATAAGGGGCTGACCTCGGGTGTGTTCCAGTTTGAATCTCACGGGATGCGCGACGTACTTCGCCGCTATCAGCCGAACTCGATTGAAGATCTCACCGCTCTGAATGCGCTCTATCGGCCCGGTCCGATTCAAGGCGGCATGATCGATGACTTTATCGAACGCAAGCACGGCCGCCGCAAGATCGAATATGAATTACCCGAGCTGAAGGAAATTCTTGCCGAGACACTCGGAGTCATTGTTTACCAGGAGCAGGTGATGCAAATCGCCAACCGCCTGGCGGGTTATTCGCTTGGCGAGGCCGACCTGCTGCGCCGGGCCATGGGCAAGAAAAAACCGGAAGAGATGGCCAAGCAGCGCGAGCGATTCGTGCAAGGAGCAACCCAACGCGGTTTTCCGCCGAAGAAAATCGAAAAGATTTTCGATCTCATGGCGCAGTTTGCGGGATATGGTTTCAATAAATCGCATTCCGCGGCATACGCCCTGCTGGCCTACCATACCGCCTTTTTGAAGACACACTACCCCGTGGAGTTTATGTCTGGGTTGCTCACGTCGGTGACCGGGAGCACAGATGATGTGGTGAAGTACATCAACGAGTGCCGGGAGATGGGAATCGCGGTCGAGCCACCCGATATTAATGTCAGCGATGCGAATTTTACTCCGCACGGGGCAGCGATTCGCTTCGGGTTAGCCGCGGTCAAAAACGTCGGGCACAATGCAATCGAATCGATTATCGCCGGCCGCAGAAAGCTGGGGCGTTATCGCACGATTTTCGAGTTCTGCGAAAACGTGGATCTGCGGTTGCTGAACAAGCGGGTCGTCGAATCGTTGGTGAAAAGCGGCGCCATGGATTCGCTTGGCAGTCGCGCCGCCCTGGTAACGGTACTGGACAAGGCCATGGAACGAGCTCAAAAAGCGCAGCGCGATGCAGAGTCGGGTCAACATGGACTGTTTGGCGTCTTCAACCAGGAAGAAACTCACGAGCACAACGATAAACTTCCCAATGTGCCCGACTGGGATGAACACACCAGGCTGGCAGCGGAAAAAGAAATCCTGGGCTTCTTCATTACCGGCCACCCCCTCGAAAAATACAAAGACAAGCTTGAAGATTTCCGGGCTTTGACCACGGAAGAAATCTGCGGGCTAAAAACTTCCACCGGCAAGGACGAAATTTACAGCGGAGGCGTAATCGCCAATCTCCGCGTGCTCAAGTCCAAGAAGGGAGAGTTCTACGCCCTGGCGCAACTTGAGGATTTGTCGGGTTGCGTTGACATGCTGGTTTTTCCGGAAGCCTACAGGCGGCTTGCCGAGAAGGTCAAACTTGAGGTTCCGGTGCTGATCCGGGGAGGGGTTCGGGTTGAGGAGGGTTCAAATCCCAAGCTGACGGTCAGTGAAATCATTCCGCTCGAAGACGCCAAGCCGAAGTTGCCGCGTTCCCTCCGGATACGTATCCCTTTGGAGTCGGCGACGGAGTTCACGGTAGACGCTCTCCATGCGCTTTTCCGGGACCGGCAAGGGGAAGCCAAGGTGCTGTTCGATGTGGAGCGGCAAGGCGATTTCATGGTGGTAATGGAGGCGGGCAGTTATAATGTCCAGCCAGACCGCAATTTCATAGCACGGGTAGAAGAACTGTGCGGACGCGGATCGGTCCGCATCATTAACTGACGTCTGTTCAACTTGGCTGCTACCATGATACGTTCCGCTGGACCCGGCGTCGCTGCCGCACAATCCCGCGCCGAAGTTCCCGAACTGATTGCCGCCTCGGAGTTGCTCCTGTCCATGGTCGAAGATGGCTGGAGAAACTCCCGCAATGGCTCAGGAAAAAAAATGGACGGCACCTCCGCAAAAGCGCACCAGGAACTTGAAAAGATCGAGCAGCAGATTGCCCAAATGGGAGCCGTAGCCGGGCACAACCAGGATGCGACCCAGCAACTGCAGCAGTTGAAGGAACGGGTTAACGCGCTGCGCCAGGAAATTGTTTCCCGCATGAATGCCTGGCAAAAGACGGAACTGGCCCGTCATCCCCAGCGTCCCTACATGCTTGACTATGTGGAGCGCATTTTCAGCGACTGGAGCGAGATTCACGGCGATCGCAGTTTCGCGGACGACGCCTCCATCGTCTGCGGTTTGGCGCGCTTCCATGATGATGACGTCATGCTGGTCGGCCATCAGAAGGCACGCGACACCAAGCAAAAGGTCTATCGCAACTTTGGGATGCCGAATCCGGAGGGATATCGCAAGGCGCTGCGTGCCATGAAGATCGCGGAGAAATTCGGGCGATCGATTTTCACTTTTGTAGATACCCCCGGAGCGTATCCCGGACTGGGCGCCGAAGAGCGGGGTCAAGCCGAGGCGATTGCGCACAATCTTCGCGAGATGGCGCGCATCAGAGTTCCAATTATTGCCACCATCACCGGGGAAGGCGGCAGCGGCGGGGCGCTGGCTATTGCCGTCGCGGACCGCGTGCTCATGATGGAGAACTCCATCTACTCGGTGATTTCGCCGGAAGGCTGCGCCTCAATCATGTGGCGCGATGCCAGCAAGAAAGAACAGGCAGCCGAGGCTTTGCGCATCACGGCGAACGATTTGACCGAACTGGGGTGTATCGACGGAACAGTTCCCGAGCCGAACGGAGGCGCGCACCGCGACCACGATGCGGCCGCCGCGCTGCTCGATACCTCGCTGCAATTTCACTTTGCGGAACTGAAGCAACTTCCCCTCAATGAATTACTCGCGTCCCGATACAATAAGTTTCGCAATATGGCGCAGTTTTTCAGCGTCGAAGGCTAGTTCACAACCAGGTACTTCGCCGAAACAGGGATGCAGCAGGCTGTTCCTGGCGCGGCCCCGTGCCTTATAATGAATGAATCCACCACCTTGTCAGTAGCTCTGGGCGGCGGTACCTGCCCAATCCAAAGGAAGGAAGGGAATGGCCACAACTGATGTAGCGCTCCACGAAGCTTCCGGGCGCATGGAGCAGAAACGCATCGTCAACGACATGAGCATTCAGGTCGCGACGGTGAACGGCTCCGGTTCACAGAGTTCCAACACAGTTCTCCTGCGCAGCATTTTTCAGATGGGAGTGCCGGTCTCAGGCAAGAATCTTTTTCCCTCGAATATTGCCGGCTTGCCCACGTGGTACACCATTCGCGCGAATAAAGACGGCTACATTGCCCGCAAGAAGGAAATTGACTTCCTGGTCGCGATGAACGCGGAGACAGCCCAGGAAGATGTGAAGTCTCTCGATCCCGGCGCGGTGGTCGTGTACGACGAGCCGCTCAACCTGAGCCAAGTGCGCAATGATCTGATCTTCTACGCCGTGCCTTACGACAAGCTGGTTGCTCCGGTCTGTCCGGAAGCCAAGCTGCGCAAGCTTGTGCGCAACATGATCTACGTGGGCGTAGTGGCCAAACTGCTCGGAATCGAGATGGCAGAAATCGAGAAGGCGATTCGAAAGCAATTTGCGACCAAAGTAAAAGCGGCTAACTTGAATTTTGCCGCCGCCCAGGCGGGATACGACTATGCGAGTGCGAGCCTTGCGAAACGCGATCCATATTCCGTGGCACGCATGAACAAGACGACGGGCAAAATCATCATTGACGGTAACTCGGCGGCGGCTCTGGGCTGCATGTTTGCCGGCGTTACGGTGGTGACGTGGTATCCGATTACGCCGTCGTCATCGCTGGTGGAGACCCTGATTGAATACATGAAGGAGCACCGCATCGGTCCGGATGGCAAGGCAACTTTCGCGATCGTGCAGGCTGAAGACGAGCTTGCCGCGATCGGGATGGTCCTGGGCGCGGGATGGGCTGGCGCGCGATCGATGACCGCTACCGCCGGGCCAGGCATCTCTTTGATGGCAGAATTCGCGGGACTTTCCTATTACGCCGAAGTCCCTGGAGTGGTCTGGGACATCCAGCGTGTCGGGCCATCTACCGGCTTGCCCACGCGCACTTCGCAGGGCGACATTCTTTCGACGGCCGTGCTCTCGCACGGGGACACCAAGCACATTCTTCTGATCCCATCATCGGTTGAGGAATGTTTTTCTATGGCGCAAGACGCTTTCAACCTGGCCGAGCATTTCCAAACGCTGGTATTTGTGATGTCGGATCTGGATCTTGGCATGAACAACTGGATGTCCGATCCATTCAAATATCCTGAAACTCCCATCAAGCGCGGGAAGATTCTGGGAAAGGAAGATTTGGACCGCCTCGGGGGCTTCTCCCGTTACAAGGATGTGGATGGCGATGGCATTGGATATCGCACATTGCCGGGGACGGATCATCCGGGGGCGGCATATTTTGCGCGCGGCAGCGGCCACAACGAGAAGTCGCAATACAGCGAGCGTCCGGATGACTTCGAGCGAAACATGGAGCGCATCAATCGCAAGTTTGAAACAGCGCGGTCCATGGTGCCCCGTCCCGAAGTACATACCGGCAAATCAAAAGTCGGAATCATCGCGTATGGAACGTCGCACTGGGCGATTACCGAATCGCGCGACCAGATGCGCAAGGAGTCGAATGTAGAAACCGATTACCTTCGCATAAAGGCGTACCCGTTCACGCGCGAGGTGCACGACTTCATCGAGCAACATGAACGGGTTTACATAGTTGAACAGAACCGCGACGGGCAGATGCTCAGCCTGCTCAAGCTGGATGTACGCCCCGAACTGGTGGTGAAGCTGCGCAGTATCGCCCATATTCACGGCTTGCCGCTCGATGCGCGCTCCATGACCGACGAAATCATGACCATGGAGGGCAAGTAGATGGCGACCACGCCAACCAGCACGCCCGGACCAAAAACCAACGTGATCGGGCTAACAGTGCTCGATTACCGCGGCGGTAAAACCACTCTTTGCGCGGGATGCGGCCACAATGCGATTTCCGAGCGCATTATTGATGCGATGTACGAAATGGGAGTCAAGCCTGAGCGGGTGATCAAGCCTAGCGGCATCGGCTGCTCATCGAAAACTCCGGCTTATTTCATGTCGCGAGCGCACAGCTTCAACGCCGTTCACGGTCGCATGCCATCGGTGGCGACGGGCGCTGTTCTCGCAAACCATAAACTGATTGCGCTTGGCGTCAGCGGCGACGGCGACACTGCCTCCATCGGCATCGGCCAGTTCGTGCACCTGATGCGGCGGAATCTTCCGATCATCTACATCATCGAAGACAACGGCGTTTACGGCCTCACCAAGGGGCAATTCTCCGCCACGGCGGACCTGGGATCGAAGTTGAAGACCGGCGTCATCAATGATCTGCCGCCGATCGACACTTGCACCCTGGCCATTGAGCTGGGTGCTACCTTTGTCGGCCGGTCATTTTCCGGTGACAAGAAACAGTTGCTGGCGATCTTGAAAGCAGCCGTTGCTCACCGCGGAACTTCCATGATTGACGTGGTTTCCCCTTGTGTCACATTCAATGACCACGAGGGCTCAACGAAGTCTTACAAGTACATGAAGGACCACGAGGAACCGCTGCAGGACATCAACTTTATCCCGAGCTTTGAAGAAATCAACATGGAATACGACCCCGGAGCGACGGTGGAAGTGACCATGCACGATGGATCGCGGCTACGGCTCCACAAACTGGAAGAAGAATACGATCCGACGGACCGCATCAACGCGGTGAAGCGCTTAATGGATGCTCACGCGAACAATGAAGTGCTGACGGGCGTCTTCTATGTCAATCCCAAAGCCCCTACCTTTATTGACATGCTGAATATGACCGACGAGTCTCTGGGGACGTTGCCCGATTCAGTAGTTCGTCCCGGCAAGGAAGTACTCGAGCAGGTCATGCAAGAGTTGCAATAAGTTAAACCAAGGAGCTGAAAAGCCTGCGGAAGTCCGCGGGCTTTTTTCATGCCCTTTTGGCGTGGGCATCCTGGTCGGCTGCCGCGGTAAGAGCAGCTTGGAGCGCCGCCAGGTGTCGTTCCTCGGTTAAATAGCTGATCACCATCATCCGCAGCACACTCTGGCCATTCGCCAAAGTTTCCGAGATCCACTGTTTCCCGTCGCCGGTAACCTGCTCGATGATCTGGCTGTGCGCGCGGGAAATGTTACGCTCGGGCACTTTTTTTAACCGGAAGGTGACGATCGGCAGCACAGGCGGCACAGCCAATTCAAATTTTGCCGAGGAGCGAACCCAATCCGCGAATTTGTGCGCCAACCCTAACTGCCGATCAATCAGTTCCTCGTATGATTGGCGGCCGTGCACTCGCAGCGTCAGCCACAGCTTCAATGAATTCATTCGGCGGGTCCACTGCGAGCTTATGGCAGCATTGTCCGGCAGAGTGGCGCCGGCCGCCTTCGGCATATAAGCGGTGGGAACAAAAAACGTTTTTTCCAGAGCCTGGGGATGGCAGGTCACGATCACCCCTGCCGCGTAGGGCATTGCCAGCCATTTATGGGGATCGATAGTGATCGAATCCGCCTTTTCGATACCTTTTACCAACCCGCGATGGCGATCAGAAAAAATGGCAGCGCCGCCGTAAGCGCCGTCTACGTGCAGCCAGAGTCCATGCTTTTTGCAGATGCTGGAGATTGCATCAAGATCGTCCACCGCTCCGGAACTTGTCGTTCCCGCTGTAGCGACAACGCAGAACGGCTTACGTCCAGCGGCCGTGTCCCCGCGGATTGTAGTTTCGAGGCTCTCGGGGTCCAGTTGCAATCGCTCATTGCCGCGCACGCGACGAAGCGCTTTGCGTCCAATTCCGAGAAGTCCGGCGGACTTATCCAATGAATGGTGGGCCTCGGTCGAAGTGTACAAGACAGGCTCACTGCCAATGGAAGCCACTCCATGCTCGACGACTTGCGGAAATTGCGTGGTAAGCGCGAGGGCCAAGCCGCTGAAATTTGCTTCGTTGCCACCACTGGTGAATGTTCCGCCGAGATTGTTTGCCGACCACCCCACGCGCTCACCGATCCAACGAACGGTTTCCAATTCAATCTTGGACGCCAATTGCGACCGCTTCAGAGTCGCCAATTGAGGGTTCAATGCGGCAACCAGAGCCTCAGCGAGGAAGCCCATGTAGGCGGGCGTGGGGTTCATCAGGCCAAGATAATTTGCGCTTGCCACATGAAACCCCTTGTCCACCAACTCGCGCCAGACTTCATCCAGAACCTGTGCTGGATTCGCACCTGTTTCGGGGAGAGCATTTGACAGTGGTCCATAGGTGCGCTGCTCAGAAGGGACCTGTACAGCCCGATCGGGCAGGGACGAGAAGAAGTTGTCGACCATGTCGATGAGTTGGTATCCCAATCGTCTACGGGTCTCACTGTCAAAATCGAAGCGGTGCCTCATGGTCATAAACGATAGCCCAAATATCTGCGCTGAGATATCCATAACTTGCGCGTCAACTGCAGATGACACCCAGGTGGGCGGAAAAACACGGAAACGCCTACAAGATATTTCAGCTCTGATTACATCTTTTTCCGAATTCAGGACCCTGTCTGCCAAGTGTACATTCCTAGGTGAGAGTGAGCCCGCTTCGAGGTTCTCCGAACAAACGTACCTGAGAGCGCCGGCATGAAGCTGGTCATATTTGGACTGACTGTAAGTTCTTCGTGGGGAAACGGGCACGCCACGATCTGGCGCGGGCTCTGCTCAGCCCTGGCACGGCAGGGGCATGAAATCGAGTTTTTCGAGCGCGACGTTTCTTACTATGCCATCCATCGAGATCTGGCCAGCAGCCCGGATTACGAAATTACCCTCTATAAGCAGTGGGAAGAAATTCAGTCCAGGGCTCGTGCCGCGGTCGAAAGCGGTGATTGTGCCATTGTGACTTCGTATTGTCCGGATGCGCAGGTGGCTTCTGATCTGATCCTCGAATCTGACGGTCGTCTGAGTGTCTTTTACGATTTAGACACGCCGGTCACGCTAGAGCGCTTACGGCGAGGGGAAGAGGTCGATTACGTACCCTCTTACGGACTTGAACCTTTTGACCTGGTCCTAAGCTACACCGGTGGCCCGGCTCTCAACGAACTCTCGGCGCGCCTGGGAGCGAAGCGGGTGGCGCCTCTCTACGGCAGTGTCGATCCTGACGTACATCATCCGGTGGAAGGCAACGATCGCTACCGCGCCGACCTCTCCTATCTGGGAACCTACGCGCCGGATCGGCAGGCGAAATTGCAGGAACTTTTCATAGATCCCGCGCGGCATTGTCCCGAAAAGAGATTTGTAATCGGTGGCGCTCAATACCCCACGGAATTTCCATGGACCGACAATATCTGGTTCGTCCGCCATGTTCCTCCCTTTGAGCACCCCGCTTTCTACTGCTCTTCGGATCTCACATTGAGCGTTACGCGCGCGGCAATGGCGGAGATGGGTTACTGCCCTTCCGGCCGATTATTTGAGGCAGCCGCGTGTGGAGTACCTGTCATCAGTGATTACTGGGAGGGGCTGTCGGAATTTTTTGAGCCGGGTCGCGAGATCCTGGTGGCTTCGACGGCGGATGAGGTGAAAGAAGCGCTGGGACTGGACAAGAGTGAACTGGCCACGGTCGGCGGCGCAGCGCGTGATCGCGTTCTAGCAGAGCATACGGCTGAGAGACGGGGAGTGCAGTTGTTGAGTTTATTGGAGGTTGCAGCATGAGCGTGTGGGGCATCATCCCCGCAGCGGGAGTGGGGACGCGGATTCAACCGCTGGCGTTTTCTAAAGAATTATTGCCGGTGGGAACACGTCGCGACGGCGACACCGAACGGCCGCGGGCGGTCTCGGAATACTTGCTGGATCGCATGCTGCTGGCGGGCGCAAACCGGATCTGTTTTGTCATCTCTCCAGCCAAAACCGACATCATGAATTACTTTGGCGGACAGATCAGCGACGCGGCAATCTGCTACGCGATTCAGTCGAATCCCAGCGGCTTGTGCGATGCCATCTTCAGCGCTCTTCCTTTTATTTCGCCGGGAGATGATGTGCTGGTGGGCCTCCCCGACACAGTCTGGTTTCCAGAAAACGGCTTCCGTGCTCTGCCCGCACGATCGTTTTCTTTTCTGCTGTTCCCGGTGAGCAAGCCGGAGCTTTTTGACGCGGTGGTGACCGACGATTGCGACCGGGTTCTTGAAGTGCAGGTGAAGCGTGCTAACGCCTCGACCAACTGGGTGTGGGGCGCGTTTCGACTTCCCGCCGAGGACCTGGCCAACCTGCACAAATTGTGGCTGCAACGGGATCGCCAAGACCAGTACATCGGAACGCTGGTGAATGAGTACATTCGCCGAGGCGGCAGAGTGGCCGCGGTACGCCGCGGAGAGCGCTATGTGGATGTCGGCACCCTGCATGGGT
>Ga0310810_10007033_pt1 | contig 12787 bp, 10 predicted proteins | sample NCmetagenome_FD_207641 | JGI IMG/M metagenome (GOLD analysis project Ga0310810, IMG submission 207641) | Soil microbial communities from experimental microcosm in Duke University, North Carolina, United States - NC | ecosystem: Engineered > Artificial ecosystem > Soil microcosm > Unclassified ... | reverse complement strand
CACCGCGACACGTTCCTCGAGCTCGCGGCCGGCGTGTCTCCGGACCACGCGCCGCGGTTGGCCGAGCTCGCCGCGCGCGAGGCCGCGATCCTCGCCGCGCTGCCGGTGCGCGCGCGGATCCACTGATGCTCCGCTCCTTGTACTTCTGGGTGCTGGTCGCGATCGTCGCCGGCATCGTCGTCGGGGTCGCGTGGCCCGACGTCGCCGCGCAGATGCAGCCGCTCAGCGAGGGCTTCATCAAGCTCGTGCGCATGGTGATCGCGCCGCTGATCTTCTGCACGGTCGTCGTCGGGATCGCGGGCATGAAGGACGTGAAGTCGGCGGGCAAGGCCGGCGGCCTCGCGATCCTCTACTTCGAGATCGTCTCGACGATCGCGCTCGTGATCGGGCTCGTCGTCGTGAACGTCGTCAAGCCCGGCGCCGGGATGCACATCGATCCCGCCAAGATCCCGCAGTCGGATCTCGCGAAGGTCGCGAAGTTCACGTCGGCCGACAAGCTGCACGGCGTGAAGGACTTCCTGCTCGACATCATCCCCGACACGTTCGTCGGCGCGTTCACGCGCGGCGACCTGCTGCCGGTCCTCGTGATCGCGCTCCTGTTCGCGTTCGCGCTCGGGAAGTCGGGCGAGCGCGGCAAGCCGGTGCTCGAGCTGATCGATCGGATCGGGCACGTGATGTTCGGCGTGGTCGCGATCATCTTGCGCGCGGCGCCGATCGGCGCGTTCGGCGCGATGGCGTTCACCGTCGGGACCTTCGGCGCCGACAAGCTCGTCTACCTGCTCGAGCTCATGGCGTGCTTCTACGCGACGTGCCTGATCTTCCTGTTCGGCGTGCTCGAGGGGGTCGCGCGCGTGCACGGCTTCAGCGCGTGGCGCTTCATCGCGTACATCCGCAGCGAGCTCTTGATCGTGCTCGGGACGTCTTCGTCCGAGTCCGTGCTGCCTCGCATGATGACGAAGCTCGACGACCTCGGCGCCGACAAGCGCGTCGTCGATCTCGTGATCCCGGCCGGCTACTCGTTCAACCTCGACGGCACGGCGATCTACCTGACGATGGCGGCGATCTTCGTCGCGCAGGCGACCGACATCCCGATCGATCTGTGGCACCAGCTCGCGCTGGTCGGCGTCCTCTTGCTCACGTCGAAGGGCGCGGCCGGCGTCAGCGGCTCCGGCTTCATCGTGCTCGCCTCGACGCTCTCGGTGGTCGGCGACGTACCGCTCGCCGGCCTCGCGATCATCCTCGGCATCGATCGCTTCATGAGCGAAGCGCGCGCGCTCACCAACGTCTGCGGCAACGGCATCGCGACCCTCGTCGTCGCGCGCTGGTGCAACGCGCTCGACCTCGATCGGGTCAACGCGAAGCTGCGCGGCGATCGGTCCTCGTCCCCGGCGTGATCGAGAGTGGCGCCGTGTTCGGCCGGCCCCGATGCGACATACCCTTCGCGCGACGCTAATCGAGATCTCGATAATATCGAGTTGTCGATAATATCGAGTTGTCGATACGGTTCTGCGCGAGGGGTATGCCGATCAGAGGTCGACGCCGAAGCCGGCCTTGGCGACGCAGCGGCCGTTCTCGCAGGCGGCGTGGGTCTCGATGTACTTGCAGTCTTCGATCGGGCAGCGCGTGGCCTTCTCGCAGGTGCGCGCGAACTCGGCGTCGGCGGCGGCGACGCGCGCGGCGGGGATCGCGGTGCGACACCCGCACGCGGAGCTGCAGCAGCCCTTCGCGGTGGAGCAATGGATCACGCAGTCGCTGCTCGCGGTGCACTCGGGGCCGGGCTTCGGCGGCTTCGGCGGCGGCGCTTGCGCGACGGCGGCGTCGGGCGGCGAGACCGCGGGCGGCTGCGCTTCTTGCTGCGCCGGCGCATCGACCATCATGACCGGGGTCGCATCGATCGATGACGGGATCGGCGGCGCTTGCGCCGCGGGCTGCGATCCTCCGGACGAGCACGCGACGATCAGCACGAGCAACGCGTAGCGCATGCGCCGATTCTAGCGGCGATGCAGCTCGGCCGCGCGCGAGGCGTCGCTCATGTGCTCGGCGATGAAGTCCCAGAGCGCCGCGATGCGCGGCACCGTGCGCAGCGCGCGATGGCCGACGAGCCACAGATCCTCGAGGGGCAAGGCGTCCCACGACGGCTGCAAGCTCTTCGCGATCGTCACCGGCACCAGGCGATGCACGTAGCGGAACGGCTCGGACGCGAGCACGACGCCGAGCCCGTGCGACGCCGCGACCAGCTGACTCGCGAAGTGCGACGTGCGCAGGATCGGCTCGACGCCGGCGACGTGCTCGGTCATCCATCGCCCGGTCGGGATGTGCGCGAGATCGGGCGCCCACGTGATCCAGCGCGCGTCGCTCCATCGCTTCAACCGCCCGAGCTCCTCCGCGTACTCGGGCGACGTCATCGGGATCGATCGCGTCGAGATGATCTTGGTCGCGATCAGATCGCCGCTCTTGGGCCGGAACGCGCGCAGCGCGAGGTCCGCCTCGCGCCTCGTGAGATCCGCGTAACCGATCGACGCGTCGAGCTCGACCGAGACTTTCGGGAACCGCTCGCGGAAGCGCGCGAGCAGCGGCGCGATGAACGCGTCGGCGACGCCGGGCGGCGCGGTCAAGCGCACGACGCCCTCGGCGGTGGTCTCGACCGCGTCGACCGCGGCCGCGAACTGCGCGAGCCCGCGCTCCATGTCCTCGGCGGCGGGCAACATCGCCTCCGCGGCGGCGGTCGGCACCGTGCCCTCGCGCGTGCGATCGAACAGGTGCACGCCGAGGTCGGTCTCGAGGCGGTCGAGGCGGCGGCTCACCGTCGAGACGTCGAGTCCGAGCCGGGCCGCCGCGCCCGCGAGCTGCCCGGCCCGCGCGACCGCCAGGAACACGCGAACCTGGTCCCAGTCCAAGGTTTCGATGGCTTGCATCCTTGCAAGGTACCATTGCAAGTACGGGCGTTGCGATGCATTAGCGCAAGGCGCATGAATGGACCCATGAACAACGCGAACAGCAGCAACGCGAACGGCAACAAGCCCCTCCACGTCATCGCCGGCGCCGGTCAGATCGGCCCGCTGGTCGCCGAGCGCCTGATCGCGCGCGGCCTGCGCGTCCGCATGATCAAGCGCGGCGCGTTCGGCGACGCCCCGGTCGGCGTCGAGACGCTGTCGGCCAACGTCAGCGATCCGCGCGAGGCCGCCGAGGCGCTGCGCGGCGCGTCGGTCGTCTATCACTGCGCGAACCCGCGCTACAACAAGTGGCCCGAGGAGCTGGTCCCGCTCGCGAAGGGCATCACCGCCGGCGCCGCGGCCAACGGCGCGCGCCTGGTCGCGCTCGACAACCTCTACATGTACGAGCTCGCCGGCGACGGCCGGCTCGCCCCCGACACCAAGGTCGCGCCGGTCTCGAAGAAGGGCGCGCTGCGCGCCGAGGCCGCCGCCGCGATGCTCGACGCCGATGCGCGCGGCGAGGCGCCGGTCGCGATCGTCCGCGCCGCGGACTTCTTCGGCCCGAGCTGCACGCGCTCGATCTTCGGCGATCGCTTCTGGCAGAAGCTGTTCGCGGGCAAGGCGGTCGAGACGATGGGCGACGTCGATCAACCGCACACGTACTCGTACGGCCCCGACGTCGCCGACGCGCTCGTCACGATCGGCCTCGCCGATCCGACGACCGATCGCGACGTCTACGGCCGCGTCTGGCACGCGCCGGCCCTGCCCGCCGAATCGACGCGCACGTGGATCAACCGCTTCGCGCAGGCGGCGGGCGTCGAGCCGCGCTTCATGCGGCTGTCGCCGCTCTTGCTCCGCCTCGCGGGCATCTTCATCCGCGAGGCCGGCGAGCTGCCCGAGATGATGTACCAGTGGCGCGCGCCGTTCGTCCTCGACGACACCGCGTATCGCGCGCGCTTCGGCGCCAAGCCGACGCCGCTCGAGGTCGCGGTGCCCGCGACGCTCGCCTGGGCGCGCGCGCACTACGCGAGCGCGTCGCGCGAAGCCGCGTGAGCGGCGAGCGCCTTCTCGATGCCGTGGATGTTCAACACCGAGAAGACGTCGCTGCCGTCGTAGAGGCGCGGCTTGCGCTCCGGCCAGCCGCGCGCGTCCTTGCCGCCCATCTGGCGGAACCCGATGCGACGCCCGCGCCCCGCGATCACGAGCACGCTGAAGTTCATCATCACGCCGCCGCCCAAGCGCACCGGCACCCGCTCGCCGGTCGCCCAGTGATCGTAGCGATCGACCGGCTCGTCGATCTTCAGGCCGCCGCCGTTCACGCGCACGCGCAGCTCGCCGCCGCGCTTCACGAATTCGATCGCGACCGACGAGCGCCGCAGCTCCCAGCGCGCGAGCAAGACGAACGGCACGATCGCGAGGAGCCACATCCACCACGGCCCGATCGGCAGCGCGATCGCGACGCACATGGCGGTCAGCGCGCCGACGATGCCGATCACGATCAGGAACCAGATGGCGCCGTTGGTCGTCGCCTGTCCGTCACCCGTGAAGACGATGTCGTCGCTCATGCCGCGATGATACTAGGGGATCGGGTCGCGGCAGCCGCTCGACCAGTTCGCGCTGCAGTCGTGGACGTCCTGCGTCGTGTGCACCGCGCCGCCGGGCCAATCGATCGTCGCCGCGGTCCACACGCGATACGGCGCGAGGTCCTGGATCGCGATCGTGTGCGGCGTGCCGGCGATGTTCAGCGTGACGAAGCCGTCGGAGCTCGGATCGCCGCCGCCGTTCCAGTGCTCGACCATCACGGTGTACGTGCCGGTCTCGGGCTTCGAGAGCCAGACGTTCTCGGGCCCGTACGCGCCGGTGTTGTCGATGTCCTTGTGCGGGTCGTCGGTCGCGTCGCCGACGACGCCCCAGTCCGGCGACGATCCGATGCAGCTCGTCCACGTGCAGTCGGTCGCGTTGTCGTTGATCTTGCCGCCGGGCTTGATCAGGTGGAGCTCCCAGTCGCGGCCGATCGCGTCCCACTGCACGGTGATCGTGAAGTCCGACGGCGTGCAGCCCGAGTGCGTGAGGTCGTAGACGAGCACGAGCGGGCACGTGCCGTTGTTCCACACCAGCTTCACCTCGTTGTCGCCGCAGAAGATCGGGACGGTCTTGCCGTAGTTGCCGCCCGCGTCGGTCTCGAGCGCGCCGCCGACGATCTCGCCGTTCGGGCCCTTCACCCAGAACGTGCCGTCGCCGACCGCGCCGGTCACCGTGCCCGCGAAGTGCCACGACGTCGCGGTGCCCGCGTCGATCGTGAAGGTGGTCTCGGTGCTGGTCGGGCAGCCCGAGCCGCCGTTCGCGCCGGTCGTATCGACCCCCGGCGCCGGATCGTCCAGCCCGATGCGCGGATCCGGCGCCGCATCGGGCGCGGGCGGTGTCGCGTCGATCGTCGGCGGCGGCGCGTCCGCCGCGACCGACGCATCCGCGCCGGCGGCGTCGCCCTGCGGCGCATCGAACAGCGTCGCGCCCTTGCCACCGCACGCGACGACACCCAACGCCAAGACCAGCGCAGCTCCCCTCATCCCTCCAATGTATCAGAGGGTCGCGAACGCGGCGTCGGGGATCTCCATCGGGAGGCGGTCCTCCTTCGCGATCTGCTGCGCCTTGACCGGCACCGTCGCGAGGACGTTCTGCGCGAAGTACTTCGCCGCGAACACCTTGCCGGTATAGAACGCGCGGTCCGGATGATCGGCGGGGAGCTTCGCGGCGGCCTGCTCCGCGATCACCGCCGCGTCGAGGAGGAGCCAGCCGACCACGGTCTCGCTCATCATCTCGAGGAAGCGATTCGCCGCGAGCGGGACGAGCTCCATCTTGCCGCCGTTGGACCAGCCGAGGAAGCGCATCGCGGTGCCGGTCAAGGACTCCATCGCCTGCGCGAGGATCCCGATCGGCTCCTTCAGCGACGCGTGCTCCTTGTGCGTCGCGACGAACGTGCCGACGTCCTTCGCGAAGGCCTGCACGTTCGCGCCGCCCTTCTGCGCGAGCTTGCGGCCGACGAGATCGAGCGCCTGGATGTGGTTGGTGCCCTCGTAGATCGAGAAGATCTTCGCGTCGCGGCAGTACTGCTCGACGGGATGATCCTTCAAGTAGCCGGCGCCGCCGTAGGTCTGGATCGCGGTCGCGCAGATCTGGAACGACTGATCGCTGCCGTACGCCTTGAGCAGCGGCACCAGGAGATCGACCTGGCCGAGGTCGTACTGCGCCTCGGGCTTCTCTTCACCGATGATGCGCGCGCGATCGATGTGGGTCGTGAGCTTCACGACCAGCGCGCGGATGCCTTCGACGCGCGCCTTCATGTCGAGGAGCATGCGGCGCACGTCGGGGTGCTCGATGATCGCGACGCGCGGCGCGTCGGCGTTCTTCCACTGCTTGATGCTCGAGCCCTGCTTGCGCTCGCGCGTGTACTCGAGCGCGTTGAGATACGCCGACGACGCGAGCGCGAGTCCCTGGAGCCCCACGCCGATGCGCGCGAAGTTCATCATCAGGAACATCTGCGACATGCCCTTCTGCTCGGCGGTGCCGACCAGCTCGCCGACGCAGCCGCCGTTCTCGCCGAAGTTCAAGACCGCCGTCGACGACGCCTTGATGCCCATCTTGTGCTCGAGGCCGCCGCAGCTCACGTCGTTCGGCGTGCCGTCGAGGCGCACCTTCGGGACGATGAAGAGCGACAGGCCCTTGGTGCCGGCCGGCGCCTCGGGCGTGCGCGCGAGGACGAGGTGCACGATGTTCTCGGTGAGATCCTGGTCGCCTCCCGAGATGAAGATCTTGGTGCCGACGATGTCGTAGGTGCCGTCGGCGCGCTTGGTCGCCTTGGTCGTCGCGCTGCCGACGTCGGAGCCGGCCTGCGGCTCGGTCAAGCACATCGTGCCCGACCACTTGCCGCTGTGCATGTTGTGCAGGTAGCGCTGCTTCTGCTCCGGCGTCGCGAAGCGCTCGATCACCTCGGACGCGCCCTGCGTGAGCGCGGGGTACATGTTGAACGACGTGTTGGCGCCGCACATCATCTCCTCGGCGACCGCGTGGAGCGTGAACGGTCCGCCTTGGCCGCCGCGCTCCTCGTCGACGGCGAGCATGCGCCAGCCGGCGTCGGCGAGCGACTTCCACGCCTCCTTGAAGCCGGGCGGCGTGGTGACCTTGCCGTCCTCGAGCTTGCAGCCGACGCTGTCGCCGACCGAGTTCAGCGGGCCGAGCACCTTGCAGACCCACGCGTAGACCTCTTCGAGGACCGCGGTCACTTCGTCTTTGCCCCAGTTCGCGTAGCGCCCCTTGCCGAGCAGCTCTTGCAGCTTGAACTGCTCGAAGAGGAGGAACTGGAAGTCGCGGAGGTCGGCTTTGTAGTGGTTGATCGGCTGGGACATCGCGGTACTCCGGGAATGAATGACGACTCATTCATTTTGAGCTTGAGTTGCGCGATGCGTCAAGGGAGTCCGTGATAAGGTCGCTGGCGATGAACGTAACCAGCCGGATTTCCTTGGAAAACAAGGTGGTGGTCGTGACGGGCGCGAGCCGGGGGATCGGCGAGGCGATCGCGGTTGCGTGCGGCGAGGCGGGCGCGAACGTCGTCTTGGCGTCGAGGAAGCAGGCGGATCTCGAGCGCGTCGCGGCGCAGATCCCGAGATCGATCGCGGTCGCGTGCCACACGGGGCACGAAGCGGAGGTCGCTTCCTTGTTCGAAACCGCGATCTCGAAGTTCGGGCGCGTCGACGGCCTCGTCAACAACGCGGCGACCAACCCGTACTTCGGCCCGACGATCGACATCCCCGAAGCGGCGATCGACAAGACCTTCGAGGTCAACGTGAAGGGCTACCTCTACTGCGCGCGCGCGCTCGCGAAGCACGCGCAGCAGCGCGGCGGCGGCGCGTCGATCGTTTCGGTCGCGAGCGTGGCCGGCATGCGCGCGGCGCCGATGCAGGGCGTGTACGGCATGACGAAGGCCGCGGTGATCTCGATGACGCAGACGCTCGCGTTCGAGCTCGGGCCCGCCGGCATCCGCGTGAACGCGATCGCGCCGGGGCTCGTCGAGACGAAGTTCGCGAGCGCGATCGTGCAGAACCCGATGCTGCGCGAGCACTTCGTCAAGCGCTCGCCGCTCGGCCGCCACGCGCAGCCGCCGGAGATCGCCGGCTACGCGGTCTTCTTGCTCAGCGACGCCGCGTCGTTCACAACTGGATCGGTGCTCGCGATCGACGGCGGCATGACCTCGACATGATCTTGTTGGTCTTGGGATCGATCACGGGCGTCGTCGTCTTCGACGGCACGGCGCCGGTGCGCAAGGAGATCGAGCGCGACACCGATCCGGTGTGCGCGAAGACCAAGGAGCTCACCGAGGACGTGATCGTGGATCACGGGCACCTTCGCGATGTGCTCGTGCATGTCGTCAAGGGCGCCGCGCCGTCGAAGGCGCCGGATGCGCCGGTCGTGCTCGCGCAGCACGACTGCCGCTACGAGCCGCGCGTCTCCGCGGTGATCGCGGGCCAGAAGATCGCGATCCACAACGGCGACCCGACGTACCACAACGTCCACGGCACGCTCGCCGGCAAGAACGTGTGGAACGACTCGCAGCCCGCCGGCGATCCGGATCTGGTCAAGGACGCGCCGGGCAAGCCGGGCGACGTGATCAACCATCACTGCGACGTGCACGCGTGGATGCAGGCGTACACGATGATCGTCGACAACCCGTACTTCGCGGTCACCGGCGACGACGGCGCGTTCACGATTGGCGACTTGCCGGCGGGGACGTACACGCTCGAGGCGTGGCACCCGACGCTCGGCAAGAAGACCGCGAAGATCACGATCGGCCGCGGCAAGCGCGCCGATCAGAAGACGACGTTCCACTTCAAATGACGGTCGGCACGCTCCTCGTCTCGTGCCCGGATCGCAAGGGCATCGTCGCGTCGCTCGCGCAGGTCTTGTACGGGCACGGCGCCAACATCCTCGACGCGGATCAACACACCGATCCGATCGCGCAGATGTTCTTCCAGCGCATCCGCTTCGATCTCTCGACGATGACCACCGATCGCGTCGCGCTCGAGCACGGCATCGGCGAGGTCGCGTCGCGCTTCGCGATGACGTATCGGATCTCGTACGCATCGAACGTGCACAAGCTGGCGATCTTCGTCTCGCGCTACGATCACTGCCTCTACGATCTGCTGCTGCGCCACCGCGCCGGCGAGCTCGCGTGCGAGGTCACGATGATCGTGTCGAACCACCCGGACCTCGCGCCGGTCGCCGCGCAGTTCGGCGTGCCGTTCCATCACCTGCCGGTCTCCGCGGACACGCGCGCGGCGCAAGAAGCCGCGGCGCAGTCGCTGCTCGAGGGCGCGCGCGTCGACACGATCGTCCTCGCGCGCTACATGCAGATCCTGTCGTCCGACTTCGTCGCGCGCTGGCCCGCGCGCATCATCAACATCCATCACTCGTTCCTGCCCGCGTTCGTCGGCGGCAACCCGTACCGCCAGGCCTACGAGCGCGGCGTGAAGCTGGTCGGCGCGACCGCGCACTACGTCACCGCCGATCTCGATCAAGGCCCGATCATCGAGCAGCAGGTCGCGCGCGCTTCGCACCGCGACGCCGTCGACGATCTGGTCCGCAAGGGCCGCGACCTCGAGAAGCTCGTGCTCGCGACCGCGGTCCGCGCGCACCTCGACGACCGCGTCTTGGCCTACGCCGGCAAGACCGTCGTCTTCGACTGATGTTCGTGCTCGAGTGAGCGCGTTACTGCGGTGCTCGCGTGCCGCGTTGCCGGTCCCCCCCACCGTCGCCTTGCCCGCGAGCATCCTCGCAACACGCGAATCGAACGCGCGCGGACGCGCTCGAGCGAACGCTCCTACGGAGACCTCAAGAACGCGTCGGCCTGCGCGAGCAACGTCGTCGGACCGGCACCGTCTACGTCGAGGAGCGTGTGCGCCTTCTGCGCGAGGGGCCGCGCGCGCGGGTCGGTCGGCGGCAGCGCGCGCGCGAGGAGCAGATCGGCCTCGGCGGCGAGCGGCGGCTCGCCGGCGGCGTCGCAGACCGCGACGGCGCGCTCGAGCGTCGCGCGCGCGCCCGCGGGATCGCCGTGATCGAGCTGCATGCGGCCGAGCGCGACCAGCGCGTAGCCGAGGTGCGTCGAGCGCGGGCCACCGACCTTGTCGGCGAGCGCGACCGCGCGCTTCAAGGACGCGAAGCCTTCGTCGGCGTGACCGGTCTCGACCAGCGCCTCGCCGATCACGCTGACGACGTGCGAGACGAGCTCGTGCTCGGCGCCGAGCTGCGCCTGCGCGATCGCGAGCGCCTTCCGCGCGTGCGCCAGCGCGTCCTTCGGTTGGTGATCGTCCTCGAGCGTGATCGCGAGCTCCGCCTCCGCGTACGCGAGGTACGGATGATCGGCGCCGTAGGTCTCGTGCCAGATCGAGAGTGTGCGATCGAGCGCGGCCTCGGCGTCGCGATCGCGCCCGAGCGCGCGCAGGCTCTCCGCCTCGTTGAGCAGGACGTGCGCGACGTCGGGATGGCGCGGCCCCATCGCCTGCTCGACCATCGCGCGCGCACGCTCGTACGACGCGAGCGCGCGCTGGTGGCGGCCTTGGCGCGTGTGCACGGTGCCGATGTTGATGAGGACGCTCGACAGCTCGCCGGAGCCGGGGCTCGACTCTTCGAGGATCGCGCGGCCGCGTTCGTAGTTGTCGAGCGCCGCCGCCTCGTCGCCCGACGAGCCGAACGCGGTGCCGAGGTTGATGTAGTCCTGCGCGGTCGTCGGGTGGCGATCGCCGAGCTCGGCGCGATCGACGTCGAGGATCTTCCGGTACAAGGGCACCGCGGCCGCGTGATCGCCGCGCTCGTCGGTGACGTTGGCGATCACCCAGATCGCGCGCATCGTGCGGCGATCGCCGGCGCCGTACAGCTTCGTGTACGCATCGAGCGCGCGGTGCGCGGCGGCGAGCGCGTCGTCGTAGCGGCCGCGACGCCACGCCATCGCGCCGAGCGTGAAGTCGAGATCCGCGGCGAGCGCGGCGTCGCCGGTGCGCGACACCATCGCGCCGACCTCGCCGAGCCACGGCTCGACCTGATCGTAGTGCGATTGCAGATCGCCGACCTGGTGCACGAAGTCGATCCACGCGCGCGCCTCGATCGCGTCGGCGTGGGCGAGCGCGGCGTCGCGCATCGCGTCGCGCAGCATCGGGCCGACCTCGGCGTCGGCGCCGAGCGCGCTCTTCACGCGCGCGAGCACGATGCGCGCCTCCGCGCGGGTCGCGGGATCCGTTGCGCCGAGCGCGGCGCCCGCGGCGGCCGCCGCCTCCTTGTTCTTGCCGGCGCCGTCGAGCGCCTGCGCCCGGGCGAGCGCGGCCTGCGCGGCCGGATCGCGCGGCGTGGTCGTGCGCCGCAGCGCCTCCGGATCCGCGCACTCGGCCAAGGTCGGCAGATCGTCGACGAGATCGCCGGCGCGCGCGACGACCTCGCGATCCGCGTGCACGAGCACGTCGATGGTCGCCGCGGCGCGCGCGCGGCGCCGCTCGAGGCACGCGATGCGCAGATCCATCAGCTCCGCGCTCTGCTCGCCGCGGACCTGGGTCGCCTCGCAGGCGTCGGTGTGCATCGCGACCCACGCGTCGGTCCAGCGATCGAGGCTCGCGATCGTGCGGCGCGACGCATCGGCGGCGAACGGCGCGCCGGTCTTCGCGAACGCGTCGACGAGCGCCGCCTTCTGCGGCGTCGCCCAGATCTGCGCGACGTGCGCGCGCGCGCTGCGGCACGGCGGCGCCGGCGCGCGGCTCGCGCTCACCGCGACCGCGCCCGCGATCGCGCCGACCCCGACGACCGCGATCGCCGCGCGCCGCGCGTCGCGCACCGGATCGCGCCGCAAGGCCGCGAGCAGCGCGTCCATCGACGGCCAGCGATCCGCCGGATCGACCGACAAGCCGCGCGCGAGGATCTGGCGCAGCCGGCGCGTGAGCTGGCCCTTCGCCGGCGGCAACACGCCGGTCAGCACCTTCAAGCGCAGCGCGTCGCGCGACTCGCTCTTGAACGGATGCTCGCCGGCGAGCGCCTCCCACAGCGCGACGCAGAAGCCGAACTGATCGCTGCGCGCGTCGACCTCGCGCTGCTGATACTGCTCGGGCGACATGTAGCGCGGCGTGCCGACCACCGCGCCCGCGCGCGTCAGCGGCTCGGCGAGCTTCGACGTGCGCCCGGTCGTGTCGCCGGTCGCGCCCGGCACCGGCGTATCCGGCGCGTCGCCGGCCGCGCGCGCGACGCCGAAGTCGAGCACGCGCACGCGCCCGTCGGCGCCGATCATGATGTTCGACGGCTTCACGTCGCGGTGGACCAGCCCGACCGCGTGCGCCGCCGCGATGCCCTCGCCCGCCGCGATGAAGGCCTCGAGGATCTCCTTCTTCGTGCGCGGCTGCTCGGCGAGCCACGCCTCGAGCGTGGGCCCCTGCACGAGCTCCATCGCGAGGAAGACCTCGTCCCCGACCGTGCCCACGTCGTGCACGGCGATCACGTGCGGATGCGACAAGCGCGCGAGCGCCTGCGCCTCGCGCAACAACCGCTCGCGCCCGCGCGACGCCGCGCGCGCCAGGACCTTGATCGCGACCGCGCGATCGAGCTCGGGATCGTACGCCTTGTAGACGATCCCCATGCCGCCCGCGCCCACGCGCTCGACGACGACGTACCGCCCGATCTCGCGCCCGCGCTCGCTCTCGCCGCGCTCCGCGTGCGCGCGCTTCTCGACGATCGTCTCGCCGGTCTGCGTCACGTTGCGCTCGCTAGAGCCCATCACACCCATCGTACCCCGCGCGAGCACGAACGCTTCGCGATCTAGCTGCGCGTAG
>Ga0310810_10007032_pt1 | contig 12788 bp, 9 predicted proteins | sample NCmetagenome_FD_207641 | JGI IMG/M metagenome (GOLD analysis project Ga0310810, IMG submission 207641) | Soil microbial communities from experimental microcosm in Duke University, North Carolina, United States - NC | ecosystem: Engineered > Artificial ecosystem > Soil microcosm > Unclassified ... | reverse complement strand
TGCGCAAGTGGGGCGGCTCCGATCTCTGCGACGTCGTGTTCTACAAGAAGGCGGGTGTCTGCCAATTCTCGTTTGCCTGCCTGCCGCTGGCGCGGCGCACGCCGCGGCCGGGCAAGGCCTGGAACCAGGCGCTCGCGTTCGCGGCGGACGAGATGGAAGGGCGCAGCGACGTGCTCGAAGACAGCATCCGCTACTACATGAACCCGGCGCTGACCTCGGATCGCAACGCCTGCCGCTTCCGCAAGGAGTTCGTGCCGGTCGTGGAATCCGGGCGGCACTGGTTCTTCCGCGAGCCGACCGAATTCGAGCGCGCGGATCTGCGCAACAGCAATCCGATCGAGTGCCAACGCTATCAAGCCGCGCTGGAGGCGAAGAAGCGCGCCGCAAAGCTGCGGGCCGAGAGGCTCAAGCGCCTCGCGCTGCTGAAGAAGAAAAAGAAACACCTCGCCGCCAAGCCTGCCGCGAAGGTGCATTACGCGGCGGGGAAGTGATCGCAACGAGATCGCCGACGCCGAGCGCATGGCGGCGCCGCGAATGATCCGCTATTGACGAGGCATGCGCGCTCTTGCGGTTTTTCTCCTCGGCCTCGCGGCGGTCTGGGCCGATGTGTCTGCGCATGCCGCTGACTATCCGTCGCGCCCTGTCACGCTGATCGTCGCGTTCACGCCGGGCGGACCAAGCGATGTGCTGGCCCGCATCCTCGGCAAGAAGCTGGAGCAGATTTTAGGCCAGCCTTTCGTGGTCGAGAACCGGCCCGGCGCCGGCGGCAACATTGCGGCCGAACTTGCCGCTCGCGCAGCGCCGGACGGCTACACCCTGCTGATGGGCAACAACTCGATCCTCGCCACCAACGCAAGCCTCTATGCCAAGGTCGGCTTCGACGCCGAGAAGGACTTCGCACCGATCAGCCTGATCGGCTCGCAGGCGAATATCCTGGTGGTGAACCCGGCGCTGCCGGTGCGGTCGATGGCGGAGCTGATCGCGCTTGCGCGCAAACAGCCTGGGCAGCTCAATTTCGCCTCGTCGGGCCATGGGGCGGCCGCGCATCTGGCCGGCGAGCTGTTCAAGGCGGAGGCTCACATCGATATCGTGCACGTCGCCTACAAGGGGGCGGCGCCTGCCCTGCAGGACGTGATTGCCGGGCATGTGCAGATGATGTTTGCCACTGCGGCCTCGGTGCTCGGTCACATCCGCAATGGATTGGTCCGGCCGCTCGCCGTCACGACCTTGCGGCGTAGCGCCGTGCTGCCCGATGTGCCGACGATCGACGAGCTCGGGCTGACGGGCTTCGACGCGGCTACCTGGCACGGCCTTGTCGCGCCGGCCGGCACGCCACCCGACATCATCGCGGCGCTCAATAGCGCAACCGTCGCGGCGCTCACCGATCCCGCGACGCGCAAATCGCTCGGCGACCTCGGCGTCGACATCGTGGGCTCATCGCCGCAGGAATTTGCCGCCTACATCAAATCCGAGATTCCGAAATGGCGCGCGGTCGTGAAAGCGGCCGGCGCGCGGGTCGAATGACGCGCCCGGCCGACACGGGCGCGTCGGCGCACAAGGTCCGTCGCCTCGCGCACCTCGATGTGCCCGGCGCCGGCCAGGTGACGGTCGCGGGACGCCACGCCTATGTCGGACACATCCCCAACAAGGATCAGCTCGGCACCACGATCATCGATGTCGCCGACCCGTATCATCCGCGCGTCGTGGCGACCATCACGCTCGACGATCCGGCCTCGCACAGCCACAAGGTCCGAGTCGTCGGCGACCTGATGATCGTCAACCACGAGCGCAACATGACCCGCATCGGGCGGCGCGCCGAGCAGTTGCCTGCGGCGCGCGCGGAACTCGCCGCATCGCTCGGGCGCGAGCCGACTGCGGTTGAGATCGCTGCGCGCGTGGGTATCAGCGAGGCGGATCTCTTCGCCGTCGAGGCGGCTGGCCGGGAGCGCTATCAGAACGGCGGCTTCAAGATCTACGACGTCGCCAATCCCGCGAAGCCGACACTCATCGCCTACCATAAGACTGGCGGCATCGGCGTGCATCGCTTCGCGATGGACTCGCGCTACGCCTACATCTCGACCGAGATGGAGGGGTTCGTCGGCAACATCCTCGTCATCTACGACATCGCCGATCCGCGCGCGCCGGCCGAGGTCTCGCGCTGGTGGATGGCAGGCCAGCACGCCGCCGGCGGCGAAACGCCGTCATGGCAGGGCCGCCGGCACCGCCTGCATCACGCGTTGCGGTTTGGCGACGAACTCTGGGCGAGCTGCTGGCACGGCGGCTTCTTCGTCGTCGATTGCATGGACATCGCGAAGCCGCGCACGCTCGGCTCCTACAACACTCATCCACCATTCCCCGAGCCGACGCACACGGTGATGCCGCTGCCGGGCCGCATCGCCGGCCGCCGTATCGCGGTTGCGATCGACGAGGAAGATCAGGCCCAGAGCGCGGCCGAGGAGCACGCGCGGCGCGGCCGCCCGCATGCAGGCCTCTCGACCTTCGACGTGACCGATCCCGCCGCGATCAAACCGCTCGGGCTCTTTGAAGTGAGCGAGCGCGATTCACCCTTCGCACGCGTCGAAGGCGCGCGCTTCGGCGCGCACCAGTTCCACGAGGCGATGGACGGCACGCTCATCTTCGCGGTGTGGTTCTCGGCGGGCCTGCGCATCGTCGACCTCGCGGACCCGTATCAGCCGCGCGAGGTCGGCCACTTCATTCCCGAGCCGGCCGGCGGGCGAACCGCCCCGCAGAGCAACGACGTGATGCTCGACGCGCGCGGCCTGATCCACATGGTGGATCGTCACGTGGGATTCGACATCCTGGAATTCACAGGTTGACCGATGGGGAACACGCACATGGCAGCCGAAAACGGCGCGGCATCGCCCGCCGCAAGCTTGATGCAGGGGCCCGGCGCGGCCGGTATCGCGCCGGAGCGGCTTCCCGATATCGCGATCGAGGTCGAACGGCTTTCCGGTATCACGCGGGCTGCGGCATCGCAGCTCTCGTTCAACGATGAGCCGAGCCTGTTTGCCGCAACGCTCACCAACACAGCGCGATGACGACCGATCTCGCGCTGCTCGACCTTGCCGAGGCGGCCGAACGCCTCGCCAGTGGCGCCGTATCCTCGGTCGCGCTGACGGAAGCCTGTCTCGAACGCGCCAAGACCTGGCAGGCGAGCCGCAACTGCTTCATCCGCCTCGATGAGGAAGCCGCGATCACCGCCGCGCGCGAGCGCGACGCCGAGCTCAAACGCGGCCACCGGCGCGGTCCGCTGCACGGCGTGCCGCTCGCCCACAAGGACATGTTCTACCGGCAGGGAAAGGTTTCGACCGGCGGCAGCAAAATCCTGCAGGACCAGGTCGCGACGACGACGGCGACCGTGCTGCAACGGCTCGATGCAGCGGGCGCGATCGAGATCGGCGTTCTCAACATGTCGGAATTCGCCGCCGGCCCAACCGGCCACAACATCCATTTCGGCCATTGCCGCAACGCCTTCAACGCGGCGCACATCCCGGGCGGCTCGTCGAGCGGCTCGGCGGTCGCGGTTGCGGCGCGTGCCGCTTTCGGCGCGCTCGGCTCCGACACCGGCGCCTCGGTCCGATTGCCCGCCGCCTACAACGGCGTCACCGGGCTGAAGCCGACCTATGGGCGCGTGAGCCGGCACGGCGCGATGCCACGCTCGTGGAGCATGGATCACGTCGGCCCGTTCGGGCGCACCGCGCGCGATTGCGCGCTGCTGCTGCAGGTCATCGCAGGACACGATCCGAACGATGTCACGACGAGCGCTCAGCCGGTTCCCGATTATTCGAGCGCCCTTGGTGCAGATCGCCTGTCGGGCCTGACCATCGGGGTGGCGGATCACGGTGTCGCGCTCGACCCCGATATTGCCGCCGCCATGGACGAGAGCGTGCGCGTCCTGGAACGGGTCGGCGCCAGGATCGTGCGCGTCGCGCTGCCCGATCTCGGCCCGCTGTTCCGGGTCGGTGAGAGCATCATCAAGGGCGAGGCGGCCGCGCTGCATCGCCAGTGGCTCGCGAGCCGGCCGCAGGATTATTCGAACAGCGTGCGTTTCCGCATCGAAGGCGGGCTGTTCCTGTCCGCCGCCGACTATATCGACGCGCTGCGCCTGCGCGGCGTGATGACGGCGAAGTTCCTCGCTGACACAATGCACGGCATCGACCTGTTGCATCTGCCGACCTCGCCGGTCATGCCGCCGACATTGGCGGAGAGCGACATGGAGCGCGCCGACAGCGAGACGCTGCTTGGCCTGTTCAGCCGGCTGACGATGTTCATGCGGCCGTTCAATTTTCTCGGCCTGCCGGCGATCAGCGTGCCGTGCGGCTTCGCGAACGGCTTGCCGATCGCCTACCAGCTCGCCGGCCATCCGTTCGCGGAGGCCGAGCTGCTGCACGCGGTCGGCGCCTACCAGCGCGCGACCGACTATCATCGCGTCGTGCCGAAACTGTAGCGCCCGCGCGTGCTCGTTGATGCATGATAGTGCGACGCGACGAAACGAAGGCCTTAGCTTGGTGTTGGTTGCTTGCGGGGCAGGGTTCCTGAGGCGGTGCGGACATGCCGAACCCGCGGCTTCTGAGGACGGCATTGTTGGCTCTGGCGGTGGTCGTCATCGCCTTGGCCGCCACGCCATACCTCCGCCAGCACTTTTTCGCGGCGACCGCGCCGCGGCCGATCGAGCCGCGCGGCGAGCTTGCCGATTTTGAACGAAGCACCATCGAGCTCTTTGAACGCTCATCGCCCGGTGTGGTGCAGGTCGTGGCGCAGCGCCAGAACTCCGGCAGGCTTGATGAGCTCGGAACCGACGGGCCGGGCGTGGGTGCCGGAACCGGCTTTGTGTGGGATCGCGCCGGTAATATCGTCACGAATGCCCACGTGGTTGTGGGTGCGCAACGAATTGCCGTGCGAACGGCGTCCGGGAGAATCGCTGCCGCCGAGCCGATCGGTATTGCGGTAAATTTCGATCTTGCGGTCGTGAGAGTCTCGACGTTCGGCGCCATGCCGCTTGCGCTGCCGATCGGCACGTCCTCCGATCTCAGGGTGGGGCAAACAGTCTTCGCCATCGGCAATCCTTTCGGTCTCGATCAATCCCTGAGCACCGGGGTGATCAGCGCGCTCAAGCGCCGGATGCCGACCGCACAAGGGCGCGAGATCGCGGACGTGATCCAGACCGATGCGGCGATCAACCCGGGCAATTCGGGCGGTCCGCTTCTCGATTCCGCGGGGCGCGTGATTGGCGTGACGACCGCGATCATCTCGCCATCCGGCAGCAACGCGGGCATTGGGTTCGCCATCCCGATCGATACCGTCAATCGCGTGGTGCCGCAGCTCATTCGCGCAGGCCGAGTCTCGACTCCTGGTATCGGCATCATCGCGGCGAACGAGGCCGCTGCCGCTCGCATCGGAGTCGAGGGCGTGATCGTGATGAGGACGGTTCCGGGCTCGCCCGCCGAACGGGCAGGAATTCGCGGCGTGAATGAAGCAGACGGCACAATCGGGGATGTGATTGTGGCGATAGACGGCAAGGCCGTGAGAAAGCTGTCCGATCTCACCGATCAGCTTCAGAGCGTGACGCTTCCCGGAAAGGCGGAAATCACGCTTCAGCGCGGTGGATCGCAGCGGACGACTTCGGTCGACGTTGTCGATATGGGACGCAGTTGAGCTTCAGGCGGTACGGCCTTGATGTCCTGCTGCTGTCGCGTACCATTGCCGCGCTCTCTCGCTCAGGACAATCATGCGCTTCGCCGCAATCGGTCTCGATCACCGTCACATCTACGATCTCACCGAAGGTTTGCTCGACGCCGGCGCGACCTGCGCGGGCTACTGGCCGCAGACCACCGATCCGCGCGTGCTGGAAGGCGTGCGCAAACGATTCCCGGACATTCCGGCAATCGAGGATCGCGACGCGCTGATGCGCGATCCTTCGATTGACGTGATCGTCTCCGCCGCGGTGCCGCGCGACCGCGCGGGTATTGCCATCGAGGCGATGCGCAACGGCAAGGACGTGCTCACCGACAAGCCGGGCGTGATCGCGCGCGATGCCCTCGACGAGGTGCGGCGCGTCGTCGCGGAGACGGGCCGCATTTTCTCGATCTGCTTTTCGGAGCGGCTGATCACGCCGGCATCCGAAGTCGCCGCCAAGCTCGTCGCGGACGGCGCGATCGGTCGCGTGATCCAGACGGTCGGTCTCGGCCCGCACCGCTTCAACCGCGCGATCCGCCCGGCCTGGTTCTTCGATCCGAAGCTTGCCGGCGGCATCCTGGCCGACATTGCTTCCCACCAGATCGAGCAGTTTCTGTTCTACACCGGCTCGGCGACGGCCGAGATCGTGCACAGCGCGATCGGCAAGTTCGGCACGGAGGACTTTCCCGACTTCCAGGACTTCGGCGAGATCGTACTGCGCTCAGACCGCGCCTGCGGCTACATGCGGCTCGACTGGTTCACGCCGGACGGCCTGCCGACCTGGGGCGACGGCCGCTTCACGCTCCTCGGCACCGAAGGCACCATCGAGCTGCGCAAAAACATCGACATCGAGGGCCGCGCCGGCACCGATCACCTGTTTATGGCGAACCATGCCGGCACGCGCTACATCGACTGCAGCACCGAGCCAGTGAGCTACTTCCGGAAATTCATCGCCGACGTGCGCGACCGCACCGAGACCGCGATGACGCAAGCGCACGTGTTCACGGTGTGCGAACTGGCGCTCGAAGCACAGGCGCGCGCCACCAATGCGGTGGCGCGCGCTCCGGGCTGATTGTCAGCTTCACCCGATGTTCAGCATCCAATTGTCGATGTGACCGGTCGTGGTGTTCAACCATGCGAGGTCCGGCACACCGTTGTGGTCGAAGTCGCCGATGCCGACCGGCACCGAACCCGCCGGGTGCGTGCCGAGATCGACGCTCGCCGCCCAGTGGCCGTCCTGCAGGAGCCAGACATCGATGTCGTTGGTCGTCGGATTGTACCAGACGACGTCGCTCGTTCCGTCGTGATTGAGGTCGGCGGCACCGATCGGCTGGTAGCCGGCCGGGTGCGTACCCACGTCGACGCTCGCCGCCCAGTGGCTATTGGACATCTCCCAGATGTCGACGTCGCCGGTTGTCGGATTGAACCAGGCGACGTCGCTCGTGTGGTCGCCGTTGAAGTCGCCGACGACGGCGGGCTGGTAGCCGTCCGGATGGCTGCCGACATCCACGCTCGCGCTCCAGTGGCCGTTCGACATGTCCCAGATATCGACGTCGCGTGTGGCCGGATTGAACCAGAAGACGTCGGCAGTGCCGTCGCCGTTGAAGTCGCCGGTGTGCGCGGGATCGTAGCCGGCCGGATGCGTTCCGACATCGACGCTCGCGCTCCACTTTCCGTTCGAGATCTCCCAGAGGTCGACGTCATGCGTCGCCGGGTTGAACCAGAGGACGTCCTTGGTGCCGTCGTGATTGTAGTCGCCGAAGCCGACCGGCTGATAACCGGCGGGATGTGAGCCGACGTCTGAGCTTGCGGACCACTGCCCGTTGGCTAGCTCCCAGATGTCGACGTCGCCGTTGCTCGAATTGAACCAGGCGAGATCGGCGCTGCCATCGTGATTGAAGTCGCCGATGCCGGCCGGCGACCAGGCGACCGGATGCGCGCCCACATCGACGCTGGCCATCCAGTGCGGCGGGCCCGAGTGGACCGGCGGTGTGCCGTCGGGAGGGGTCGTGTCCGGAGGCGAGCCGCCGCTCGGGACGTTTGATGCCACGTCGGCGATCTTGTTCGGATCGCCGCCCGCTGCGACCAGATCGCTCGACAGCGAGCCCTGCACGTTGGTCTCGACCGAGCCGAGCGCATCGAGCAGTCCCTGACCCACGCTGTTGCCGGCGAGAGCCGAATCGAGCTGGGCGTTGGTTGCAAGGACGATCTTGGTGACGCCATCGGCAGCGGCGCTGCCGTCGAGCCCGACGCCGGTTGCGGCGGTCGTGAACAGGGCGGAGACAGTGCTTTGGTCTTCGAGATTGAGCGCGCCGCCATGCGCGAGATCGCCGACCATCGCCTGCACGACCGCGTTCTCGGCGGCTTCGCTGTCGGCGCCCATGCCTGTCAGCGTGCTGGTCATCAGATCGACGGCGTCGAACACCTTCACGCCATCGACATAGACCTGCGCGCTGGTGGCATCGCCGTTCTGGGTGCCGGCCACGGGATCGAGCGTGGTGAGGTCGACGCTGCCGAGCCCGAAGGCGGAATCGACGGTGCTCATCGACTGGTCGGCATCGCCCTGCTGCTTCCACAGTTCGGTGGTGAGTGTCGTCAGCGGCGAGATGATAGAAGACGCGCCGGGCGCCTCCATGCTGCCCTTGAACGGCAGATTGGTCGCGGCGTCAGTACCGCCCATCACGACTAGCGGGCCCGCCGCGCCGGGCAACGAGTATGCGCCGTTGGCGTCGGTTGTCGTCCACGCCTCGCCTGCATCGAACTTGCCGTTGAAATTCGAATCCGCAAACACCACGGCATCGACCAGGCGCGTGCCGATCGTATGTCCGGTCGCGTTCAGCGAAGCAGCGAAGGTGGCAGCGAGACTGGCGCCGTCGTGGTTGATGAGGCTCCCGCCGTCATGGCCGATCAGGCTTGCACCGTCCTGACCAAGAAGGCTGCCGCCATCGTGACCGATCAGGCTGCCGCCGTCGTGTCCGATCAGCGAATTGGCTTGCAGCGAGATGAGGCCCGCGCCGACCTCGCTGATCAGGCTGCCGCCGTCATGCCCGATAAGGCTGCCCCCATCGTGTCCGATCAGCCCGGCGGCATCCTGGCCGATCAGGCTCCCGCCATCATGTCCGATCAGGTACTGGAAATTATTGTTGATGAGCAGGTTTCCCTCGTTCAGCACGAGGTGCCCGTTCGAAGGTGTGATGACGAGCGAGTTGGCCGCCCAGCGCGTGGCCGCGTCGTTGGCTACCTGCTGGATAGCGTCTGCAGCGGCAAGGATCGTGCTACCGCCGTTGTCGACCGACTTGGTCCAGCTTCCGTCGGTGTTGAGCTTCCAGATAGTGGCGTGACCAAACGGTCCATCCTGATGCTGGATGAGAGCGCCGTGAGCATCGAATTGGTCTGCCGCGAACCTTCCATCGGCATAGGTGTAAGCTGCGCCGTCCAGCCGCCCGTTGGTGAAGTGTTCTTCGACAATGTTTCCGTGGCCATCCGTTTGGACGACATCGTACGTGTTGGAATGTCGGAAGACGCTTGGAAAAGCGACTGGCGTGAAATTAAAATTGACCGCGTTGATTGCGAGTTGATTGAAATATTGAGCGATTGCCGTCGGCCAAGAGGGCAGATTTGAATTGTCCCAGGTCACCTGCGTCGCAGCGACTGTTCCATCTGGCGCCCTGTACTGGTCGACATAGGTGTTGAGCTGCATTCCCTGGATATCGATGAAAGCGACGCGATCGGCGAACAGCCCCTTTTGTCCCTGCGTTTCTGACCCGTCCGGCGCGAAGAAATGCGTAGGGCCAGCTTTCTGGAGACTTCCTCCCTCCAGTTCCAGGACCACCTGCCCCTGGTCGTTGAGCCAAACATTGTCGTTCGACAGACTGTAGGTCATCGCGAGTTCCCTCTCTGCCGCGCTTGTGCGCGTGTTTCCGCTTTGACCGACGCAGAAGTTGCTGAGCGCCGGCCGGCTTTACCAAGCGGCGGCAAGGGAACTCAGGAGAGGTATTTTCCTGATTGCCCCACGCGTAACGCTTGGTAATTTGGCACCGTGGGGCGGCGGACGATCTAAGTCCTTGGGCTGAATCTCAAATGTTCTCAAATGACGTCGCCAAGGGGGTGACGTTCGGACCATTTCGCCTCGACCTCGAAGCGCGCCTTCTCTATCGCCACGACATGGAAGTGCCGCTTGGGACGCGCGCGCTGGATGTGCTCTGCGTGCTCGCCGAAAAACCCGGCGAGCTCGTCACCAAGGATGAACTGATCGCGCGCGCCTGGCATGGCGTCGTGGTCGAAGAACACAACATCCAGGTTCAGGTCTGGATGCTGCGCAAGGCGATCGGCGGCGAGACGCAAGGGCGCCGCTTCATCGTGACCGTGCCGGGGCGCGGCTACCGGCTTGCTCACGCAAAGCGAGACATGCCGGCAAGCTCCGCGCCCGCCGCTGCAGCTGCAACGCACGACCGTCCATCGATCGCGGTGCTGCCCTTCCTCAACATGACCGGAGAGCCGCGCTACGAGAATTTCGCCGACGGTCTCGTCGTCGACCTCATCACCGAATTCGCGCGGCTGCGTTGGCTCTCCGTCATCGCGCGCAGCTCGGCCTTTGCCTACAAGGGACGCGCGATCGATGTGCGGCAGGCGGGCCGCGAGCTCGGCTCACGCTATGTCGTCGAGGGCGGCATCCGCGCCTCGGAAGGCCGCGTTCGCGTGACCGCGCGGCTGATCGAAACCGACACCGGCGCGCACCTTTGGGCCGAACGCCGCGATTGCACGATCGCAAACGTTTTCGCGGGCCAGGAGGAAATGGTTGAGCGAATCATCTCGGTGTTCGAGCCGGCGCTGCGGGCAGCCGAGATCGCGCGGGCGCGGCAGCATCCGGCCGAGAAACCTTATTCGCTGCAGGCGAGGGGGCTCGCGGAGCTGTTCACGTCCACCAAGGAGGGCAGTCTTCGCGCCGAAGCGCTATTGCGCCAGGCCGTTGCGCTCGACCCCGGCTATTCGGATGCGCTCGCAGGCCTCATCGATTGCAAGTGGCAACAAGTCCTGAACGGGTGGATTCCGACCGCCGCCGTGGCGGCTGCGCGGCTCGAGATCGAGCAGCTTGCCCGTCAGGCCATCGCGGCCGATCCGCTCAACGGCAGGGCGCTCGCCGCCGCAGGGTTTGCGATCGCCGGCGTACGCTTTCATCACGAAGAGGGAGTGGAGCTGGTGAAGCGGGCGCTCGAGCTGCTTCCGCGCTCTGCCTACGTGCAGAATGCGGCCGGCCAGGTGTTCGTCTACTCGGGAAAGCTCAAGGAAGCGATCGAGTGCCTCGCGAACGCGAGCCGGATCAGTCCTCTCGATCCGCACGTGACCGTCATGCACAATGGCGTGACGGTCGGGCTCGGACATGCGTTTATGTTCAAGCGCGATTTCGAGGCGTGCCTCGCCTGGAATCGGCGCGCGCTGCTCGAGAAACCGGAATGGACCAGCTCGCGGCGATTGATCCAGGTGGCGCTCGCGCACATCGGGCGTGTCGATGCGGCGCGCAAGCAGGTCGGCGAGCTGCTCAAGGTGCAGCCCAACTCAAGTCTGGCGCGCGCCAAGACCAGCATCTATCGCCGAGGCTGGATGAACGACCTCTATCTCGAGGGGTTGCAAAAGGCCGGACTGCCGGAGAAGTGATCTGTCCAGCACCGCGCTTCTTCCACGCGAAGTCGCGGCGGATCGGCAGATCAACGCCGGGCTCGGGGCGAGCAATGGCCCTTCTTTACGGTTCATTAGCCAAATTCGGATGCTCTTGAGGGCACACGGGAAAGACACCTGCGCAAGCGTCCCTTTTCCGGACAACGCCTTCATCCTGCCCCATCTCGTCCGCATAGATCGCGGAAGTGGGGTCCACGGTGGTCGGGGAACAAAAAATGATGCTGCGTTCGGCCTTTAGCCTCATCGCGCTCGGGCTTCTCTGTGGCGCCTCGCAGGCGCAGCCGTATCCATCGCCCTATCCACCCGCGAATGTGCAGGCCTATCCGCCCTACCGGGCGCCCGCGCCCACCATGGTGGAGGACGACGAGGACGATCTGCCGCCGAATTTGCGCGCCGCCCCAGGCACTGCCCCGCCTCCGCCCGGTGGCTACCAGTTCCCAGACCAGCGCGCGGCCGTCCCGCCGGGGGCGATCCAGCGCGAGGCCCTGCCGGCGCCGGGCGGCGTGGCCGCGCCGGTCTATGGCCAGCCACCGGCCGTCGTTTATGGCGACCGCGGACCTCAGCCCTATCCGCCGCAGACCTATCCGCCGGCCTATCAGCAACCAGCCTACGGAAGTGCCCCCACGGGCCACGGCCAGCCGGAGAGCTACGGGGCGGCGCCGGCGTATCCGCCCGCGCAAGCCGCCATCCCGCAGCAGTATCCGCCCGTTGACGCTCCGGCGCCATATGGTGCGCCGCCGCCGGGCTATCAGGACCAAGCCGGCCCGATGCAGCTTGGCCCGGGCGTGCGCCCGCCAGCCGACGTCGCCGGCCATGAGGCTCCCGCGACCGCGCGGCCGAACACGGTCGCGATGCTCCCGCCCGAGGAGCAGCCAGACCAGGGCAAGCCCGAGCTTCCTCCGCAGTTCAGGCGACAGATCGTGGCGTTCCAGACGACCGAGCCGGCGGGCACGCTCGTGATCGATACCGCGCACACCTACCTCTACCTCGTGCTCGGAAACGGGCAGGCGATGCGCTACGGCGTCGGCGTCGGCCGCGAAGGCTTCACCTGGGCGGGCGCGGAACGCATCACCCGCATGAAGGAGTGGCCGGACTGGTATCCGCCGGCCGAGATGATCGAGCGGCAGCCCTATCTGCCGCGCATGATGGCTGGCGGCGAGACCAATCCGCTCGGCGCGCGCGCGCTCTATCTCGGCAAGACGATGTACCGCATCCACGGCACGAACCAGCCGAGCACGATCGGGAAATACGTCTCCTCGGGCTGCATCCGGCTGACCAACGAGGACATCGAGGATCTCTACAGCCGCGTGCAGGTCGGCACGCGCGTGGTGGTGCTGCCGGGCTCGGCGCCCCCGACGACGGCTTCCAATACGCCGCCGCCGCAACAGGCCCCGGTGCAGCAGCGCTAGCCTGAT
>Ga0310810_10007031_pt1 | contig 12789 bp, 9 predicted proteins | sample NCmetagenome_FD_207641 | JGI IMG/M metagenome (GOLD analysis project Ga0310810, IMG submission 207641) | Soil microbial communities from experimental microcosm in Duke University, North Carolina, United States - NC | ecosystem: Engineered > Artificial ecosystem > Soil microcosm > Unclassified ... | reverse complement strand
TCGGTGAGCTCGAAATGATGCGCAAGACCTCACCGGTGGCCGTCTGCTGGTCCAGCGCCTCGGTCAGGTCGTGATTCCGCGCCTCCAGTTCCTTGAACAAGCGGACGTTCTCGATCGCGATGACGGCTTGGTCGGCGAAGGTCTGGAGGAGCGAGATTTCGTCGTTGGTGAATCCGCCGGGCTCTTGACGGGTCACCGCTACGGTCCCGATTGCCTCGTCGTTCCGGAGCAGCGGTACGGACGCCACGCTTCGGAAGCCGCTGAGACGAACGACGGCGCGTCCGGCTTCGGGTACTCGGGGATCGACTTCTGCATCAGCGATATTGATCGGCGCGCGCTCGCGAATGGCTTGGGTGTGCCCGCCCTTGGAATGCAGCGGTCGTGGCCAATACGCTCTCATCGCGTCGTCGTAGGCTCCATCGATGCTCGTGAAGGCGGCGAGTTCGAGCCAGTCGCCCGCGACCCGGGTCAGCATGCCTGAGTGCGCCCGCAACAATCGAACAGCGCTTTGCACGATCGCGTCGAACACCGGCTGGACGTCCGTCTGCGATCGGCTGATGACGCCGAGGATGTCGCTGGTCGCCGTCTGCGTGTCGAGTGCTGTCGTCAGCTCGCGGTTGCTCGTCTGCAATTCCTTGAACAGCCGCACGTTCTCGATGGCGATGACCGCCTGGTCGGCGAAGGTCTGCAGGAGCGCAATCTCTTTGTCCGTAAATGGACGAACCTCGGTGCGACGAATCGAGATGACGCCGAGCGCCACGGCTTCGCGCACAAGAGGCACGACCAGAATCGTTCGCCATCCCGCATCCCGAACGACCGCCGCGGTTTCAGGATATTCCCGAGCAAACTCGGCGTCGAACGCGTCATGCACATGTATCGACCGGCATTCGAGGATTGCGCGGCCACCGGGGGAGCCGGGCGTGATGCGGCGCATCTCGGGCAGAATCAGCGGGATCGCTCCGGAATGGGCGACGCGACGTGTCTCCTGGCCGTCGACCCGCAAGATGACAGCGTCTGTCGCTCCACAAACTCTCGCCGCACTCACCGCCACCGCGTCGAGCACAGGCTGAATGTCGGTCGGTGAACCACTGATTACACGCAGGATCTCACTCATAGCCGTCTGCTGCTCCAGCGCCTCCTTCGTCTCGTTGAACAGCCGTACGTTCTCGATCGCGATCACGGCCTGAGCGGCGAAGGTCTGGAGCAGCGCGACGCGGTTGTCGGAGAATGCCCCGGGCTCGGCGCGCGCGACGGAGATCGCCCCGAGAGGGACACCGTCGCGCAGCATAGGAACCGTGAGAATGCTTCGAAAGCCCACCGCGCGGGTGAGCTCTTGATGTCGGAACTCCTGATCGAGCTCGATATCGGGCAAATGGATCACGGCGCAATCGAGGATCGCCCGGCCCGCAGGCAGGGCCCGGCTGGGCGGGGCCGGCAAGATGCTACGTGCGAGATGGTCAAACGCTTCTGGCGTCCAATTGTGCGCCGCTTCGAGGCGCATCAGCTGACCATCGAAGCTGATGAGCGTGCTAAAAACTCCGTCGCACAACCGCGCGGCGTTCTCAACGATCGCGGCGAAGACGGGCTGCACGTCGGTCGGAGATCGACTGATGACGCGGAGGATCTCGCTGGTCGCACCTTCCCGATGGCTAGCCTGCGCTAACGCTTCTCGCAGTTCGGCATTTTCATGCGTGAGCGATGCCACGCGATCGCGGAGCGCGGTGATTTCAGCGAACTGGTCGGCGTTCGCCTCGCGTGGCGTCATAAATCCGTCCTCACGGCAGCTCCATCATCTCCGCCTCCGCCTGCTCCAGCCAGTACGTCATACCTAACACCGCAGGCGATGCAGAGCGGGCTGGCGAGGAGTTTCGTGCTGACACCGAGGACACTTCATGCCGAGCTGCCTCCAGTTCATCGGGCCGGCTTCAGAGCAGGACGAAGGTAGACCGCCCAGGGCGAGGACGTCAATTGACGCGTTTGGTTAAGGGGCTCGAGGCTCGCGGCATTGACTGCCGCGCGATATTCAAGAACGGTGTTTCTTGTGCCGTGCCCGCTCATGCCCATGCAGCCGACGCTGGCCCGTCCGCCATTCCACCGTAGCGGCTGGATCTACGAGGAAAAGGTAGACGGCTGGGCTTCAGCAGCTTCAGAGCGAACGGTGCGTCCACCGTCTGGACGAAGCCCGACAAGAGGATCACGGGCATGGGGCGAGGCGAGGCGTTAATCTGCACGAGCAGCCAAGCGCCATTCTTCCCTTCAGGCCGAAGTCAGTGATCACGACGTCGGCGTCGAACACCGTGCGAAGGGCTTCTTATGCGGTCGCGGCCAGCGTGACAGCAGCGCCGAAGAACGTGAACGCCTGCCGCAACACATCACGGCTGTCTTCCTGGTCGTCCACCACGACGATCCGAATGTCCGCGAGGATTGCTGTTCGCGCGCTACTCGTGCATCCGCTCCGCGAGGTCTAACTCGTACTCGACCTGCTCCGCAGTTATCGAAGCGTCGCACGCATCGCACGGTCGGCTCGTGCCCTTGCCGACCCAGCACTTGCCCGGAGGGTCAGGCGGAAGGGGTAGCGCACCGCCCTGGACCTTATCGCGAATACTCGCCACCAAATTCCACGGCATAATTACTGGCTCCGCGTAACGACGTCCGATGGCGCATGACGCAACACACCCGGCGCGAGGGGAAACAAATGTTTCATAGATTACGACGCGACGCTAGTCGTATATCTGCCGAGAACTTCCCGGCGCGGTCGTAGCTTCCGGCGCGCACGCTGACGCACGCACTAAGCAATATGGCTGTTCTCCCATATAGCGCGAGCGGGTGGTGCTCGCCTCTTTTGCCGCTGCTGGCGCGGTTCCGACTGGGACCCTATTCGGGGGCAGCTCCACTCTGAAGTTTCCTCACGCTGGGCGCCTCCCGTTACTGGCGCCCGTGAACGTGCGCGGAGCGAGGAACGTGACTCCGGCGGGCCTTGATCGGTATGGCCGGGGTCACCGTAGGCCCTGTCGTCTAGCGGCTAACCCGCCGAGCCTGCCAGCCAGACCACCGCCGTCCGTTAGGTTATGAGTACGAAGCGGCCATGACCGGTAACCCTCTGATCTCGCGGGAAAGTCGTTCGGCACGGGGAACTTCGACGTTTTGTGTTGATACAGCGTTCCTCGTCCTGTTTGGCGCTGATTCGGGGTCTTATGGGAGCAAAATGGGAGCGGCCGCTGTCGAAGCGGCCCTGGTCGATCGGTCAAGATCATGGCGCGCGTTCAGCTCGGCAGAACGCTGGACGACGAGGAGACATTTCATCTCGTCGCGTTTCTCAACAGCCTCACGGGTAACCTGCCGGAGACGTTGGCGCAGGTCCCGTTGCTGCCGGCGGTCGCGTTCGCGGGAAGTCCTGTCCAGCCGGCGGTCGGCGCCGGCCGTCCCCTCACGCTTTCCGGCACCGTGAGCTTAAACTTTCTGCCCGAACCGTCACCGCCGCGACAGATTGGGGCGTCGGTAGCCCGACGTCCGCGACGTCCACGAAAGGACCTTCGTGCAGGATCGCCGCCCGCTCCATCTAGATGCGCGAGTTCCCTCACGTTCCCCGGCCAGTGATACGCTAGCAGCGCCGCGCCAGCCTTCCTTCGTCAACGCTTCGCCGGTCGTCCATACTCTTGCGTGAATCGGTCGAGGAAGTGCTCGGCGAGCATAAGCGCGTCGGCGCCCCGCTGCCCCAGTGGCGCCACGACGATCGTCACGACGTTCAGTCGCGCCGTATTTCGTTCCTGCAGCATGATGTCGTGCGAGCTGGGCTAAGGGGCGAGCGGTTGGAGCCGTTAACGCTATTGGAAAGTTGACCTAATATGTCTTATTAGGTATTCTTAATATCGTGGCGACGCCGGAGCGGCTGTGCCGGCGATCGTGCGCGAGGCGGCTCGGCCGCACGCGGGAAGGCGAGGACCCAACCCGTGCACAGCCACGGACATACCACCACAACCGTCAGCGCGCCCGGCGGCTCCGTCTTCCTCGTGGGCCAGCCGAACGTCGGCAAGTCAGCGCTCTTCAACCGCCTCACGCGCCGCTACGTCGCCGTCTCGAACTATGCAGGCACGACCGTGGAGATCGCGCGGGCCGCGGCGCGTTTCGACCCCGACCGCGTCGTGGTCGACACTCCGGGTGTGGTGACGCTGCCGCCCCACACGGACGAGGAGCGCGTCACCGCGCGCGTCCTGCTATCGGAGCAAGTGTCGGCGATTGTGCAGGTCGGCGATGCCAAGAACATGCGTCGCACCCTGCAGTTCGCCGTGCAGCTGGCGGAGATGGGTCGCCCGATGGTGCTCGCGCTCAACATGATGGACGAGGCGCGTGCGCTCGGCCTCGAGATCGACCACGCGGGGCTGTCACGTCGACTCAGCGTCGCGGTGGTGCCGACCGTGGCGACGATGGGGGAGGGCGTCGAACGTCTGGCACAGTGCCTGCCCTCGGCGGAGCCGCCACGGCTCCATGTGCTCTATCCCGAGGTCGTCGAGCGTGCCATCTCGGATCTGCGCCCCGACCTTCCGTCATGCTCGGTGTCGCCGCGCGCGCTCGCGCTGGCGTTCGTCTCCGACGACGACGAGACTGAGGCATGGCTGGCAGGCGTACTCGATCCGTCCGTGTTGCAAGGACTCCGCGAGCGCCGCCGGCGGCTGGCCGAGGGCACGGCGAAACCGCTCGCAGAGCTCGTCCAGCGCACGCGCGCGGAGTTCGTCGCGGGGCTGATGCACGCGGTCCGCGCGCGCCAGGGCGAGCGCACGCGGCATCGGTTCCCCCTCGGTCGCGTGGCCACGCATCCGGTGTGGGGCTGGCCGATCCTCGCCCTCGTTCTCTTCGGTGTCTACGAGTTCGTGGGCGGGTTCGGCGCCGGCACCCTCGTCGGCCTGCTGGAGAAGGAGCTCTTCGGTGGCTACGTCAACCCGTGGGTGACGAGCCTCGCACAGGCGTGGCTTCCCGCGCTCGTCGCGGATTTCTTCGTCGGCGAGTACGGGCTGTGGACCATGGGGATGACGTACGCGCTGGCCCTCATCTTTCCGATCGTGACGACCTTCTTCCTCGTGTTCGGTGCGCTCGAGGACTCGGGTTATTTCTCGAGACTGGTGGCGCTCTCGAACCGCGTGTTCCAGGCGCTCAGCCTCAACGGCAAAGCCGTGCTGCCCATGGTCCTCGGCCTCGGGTGCGTGACGATGGCTACCCTCACCACGCGGATCCTCGAGACGCGCCGCGACCGCTTGATCATGACGTTCCTCCTCGCGCTCGGCATCCCGTGCTCGGCCCAGCTCGGCGTGGTGATGGGAATGCTCTCGATGCTGTCCTTCGGCGCCACGGCGATCTGGACCGCGGTCGTCCTCGTCATGCTCGGCGCGGTGGGCTGGCTCGCGGCACGTATCGTGCCCGGCGAGGCGACGCCTCTGCTGGTAGAGCTGGCGCCGATGCGCCTGCCCCAGCTCAGCAACGTGCTCACCAAAACGCTCGCGCGCCTCGAGTGGTACCTGAAGGAAGTGGTCCCCCTATTTCTCATCGGCACCACGCTGATGTTCGTGCTCCACAAGGTCGGCGTGCTGCCGTGGCTGATCGAGACCGGTAAGCCGCTGGTAACGGGGTGGCTCGGCCTGCCTCCCGAGGCAAGCGCCGCCTTCGTCATGGGCTTTCTCCGGCGTGACTTCGGCGCCACGGGCCTCTTCGTCATGGGCGCCGCCGGCAAGCTCACCGCACTCCAGGCGGTGGTCGGCATGGTCGCGATCACGCTGTTCATCCCGTGCATCGCGAGCGTGCTGATCGTCGTGAGGGAGTTCGGTCTCAAGGTAGCCGCCATCGTCGTGACGGTCGTCTTTCCGATCGCCTTCCTCGTGGGCGGCGTGCTCTTCCGCATCCTCCGCGCCACCGGCTGGGGCGCGTGATGACGGCTGACTGCTGTCCGCTCTGTGGGCACACCATGGCCCCCGCCGAGGGAATATCCGGCTGTGCCACGGCCATGCGATGCCGAAGCTGCATCGGTGGCAGCGCCTGCGCCGTCATGCGGTGCGCGGGCTGCGGATACGCAACGATCGATCCCGCGCGCTCGACGTGGGTGCGCACCTGGGGAACCTTGCTGAAGAAGATCTCGACGAGAAGCCGGACATGACGCTCAGGGAAGCGAGCCGAGGAGTGCAGGTACGCATCGCCGGCTTCGACGTGGCGCTGGGCGCGCGACATCGTGAGTACCTGCGCGCCTACGGCCTCGAACCAGGCGGCACCATCGAGGTGATCCAACAGCATCCGGTCACCGTCGTGCAGGTTGAGCACACCGAGCTGGCGCTCGACGGTCGCATCGCGGCCCACGTGCTCGTAACGGAGCCCATGCCGGGCGCCGGCGAGAGCGTGGCCGATGGGCACTGATCGATCGCGCCTCATCGTAGAAGCGCGCCGCGCGCCTGCGACACGGGACCCCGCGTGATGCCGTAGAGCCTGAAGCCGTACACGATCGCGTCGGCCCAACATGTCGACTGAGTCGGCGAGCAGGGCGGTCGAATGCGCGAGAATCCAGCCGTGAACTCGGCCTAGAACCTCAGCACGTTGATCGAGAGCACGATGTGCAGGACGCGCCGTTGCCGTCCGTGTAGTCCCCGCGATCTCGCGGCAATAGCTCCAATTGCCGATGTCATGCAGCGCGACCTGTGTGGCACCGCGTTGAGCGCGTCGTCCCGACCTCTTATCTCTGTGGCCGTTCTCGTTCCCGCGTGCTCCTCTCACTATCATTGAGCGGCTCTCGCCGGCGGCCGTCATCGATGCCTTCAGCCCGCACAATGACCTGCGCTCTTTTTTGGGGCAATTGCCCCATTGGGGCATCTCACCGCATGTGCGTGGTTCTCCACCGGCCTTGGTGACGAGCACACCCACGACGCTCAGATCGGCTTCTTTGCGTGCGGCTATCTTCAGACATCTGGTTGCAGTGCCTGCGGATCGATACAAACCAGTACTTCGATGATCCGTCCAAGCGACTTGCCGCCGATGCGGAAAGCATTATCGTGCTCGCCAATCCGGTCCAGCCGCGGAGCGAAGGCGAAATCGTACTCGCAAGCGCCGACCCAGCGGTTCACCCCGTCATCCGCATGAATTACTTCAGCGATCCTCACGATATGAAAGTTATGCTCGCGGTCACTCGCCGATGCCTGGGCGTCGTTGCGCGTTGGCCGAAGCATCGAACGATCGGTCCCCTGCTGATCCCGCCGTTCCTGGCCGAAAGGCATGGGCACATCGAGGGCGCGGTCCCGAGCGATGCGCTTCTCGAAGACCTCGCGCGTCACTACTCCTGGACCGTCTATCACGTCACGGCGACCTGCCGGATTGGAAGCGTCGTCGACCCAAGGCTTCGTGTGATGGGCGTCGAGCGACTCCGCGTGGCGGACGCCGCCATCATGCCGAACGTGGCGCCGCACCCCACTCGCATGACAGAGCGATGCTCGGTACTTACTGACGGCGTGTGCTCCATGGCGGCGTTCAAAGGGCCGACTCGAGGTCCTTGAGACAGTCCAGCGGCGGCCACCGCCGTTCCGAAAAACACGCAACCGGAACCGACGAAGGGACTGTTACGCTCTTCCGCACGGGACCCTAAACACGCTTCAGATCACTCTTCGAACTCCTCTCGCGAGCTCCCGGTGGTCAGGGATGGGAACCGTGACGGTGCCAGCGCCGGTTCGGCGCTGCATGACGATATGGCTTCCGCGCTGTCGCACCTCGACGAACCCGTGCCGCTGAGCGATCCGATAAACTTCGCGTCCCGAGAGGACGCGAAGCCTACCCATGCTTCGCTTCGATCCTCGTTACAAAGACGTCGGTCCGAAGCCTACGCTTGACCTCTTCGGGATCGGCAGACTCGAGGAATAACTCAATTGCCTCTCGCAGGTGGGAAGTCGCCTCTTCGACAGTTGCCCCCTGGCTGGCCACGTCCAGCTCGGGGCACAACGCGGCGTACAGGTCGCCCTCCTTCTCGATGATCGCCGTGTACTCCACGGCGGCTTCACGTAACTCCGCGTACCGCGAGGTAGCCAGCGGCCGGCCGCCACCAGTGGAGCCGGCAGTTTCAGTTTTTCTAGGCTGGTTTCTCGAACGCCTCTACGATCTCGAGCACGCGGTCCATTGGCGCGACGACCGTATATCCGGCAATTTGCGACGCCCGCGTTCGTTACCATCGGCACCAGTTCAGGCGCCGCGATGATCTCGCTCGCGGGTATCCTCGAGAGCCTGCGCGGAGCGAGCCCGGAATCGCGGGCTGATATGCATTCCACTAGAGCCAAGGCACACGTCCACTGGCTCCAAAACGACCCTCGTTACTGCTCTGTCCGGCTTCCCGAGAAGGGTGGAAACACCGGCGAGGTGTCGGCGCCAGCAACAGTGTCCCGAGCGCGACCACCGCGCTCGGGACCGTCGGCTCAACTCTTCTTTTCCGCCTTGAGGCAGTCGCTCATGAATGCTTTGCGGTCATCGCCCTTTTGAGCGCCTTCGCGGTGGCGTCAGCGTTGCACTTCTTCATTTTCTCCTGTTGCGTCATCGGCATGGCGTCTTCGCCCTTCAATCATGCGAGATGAAGGCCTTGCGCTCGTCGCCCTTCTTGTCGCCCGCCTGCGCGTTACAGGTCTTCATCCGCTCTTGCTGCGGGTTCGGCTTCTCCTGGGTGAGAGTGTGATTCACGCCCGTCGGCGGATCGCATGGTAGACCAACAAGAACACCACGGCTCCGATGACGGCGACGATGAGACTATACAGATTGACTCCCGTCACCCCGTGCATGCCGAATAGCGCGAACAACCACCCGCCGATGATCGCTCCCACGATCCCCAGGGCGATGTCGAGAAAGAACCCTTCGCCGGTTTTGTTGACGAGCTTACTGCCAATGAAGCCCGCGATTAGCCCTAGCACTATCCACGCGATGATCGACATTGATTGATCTCCTTTACGGGTTGGCGTCACTTCCTGCGTGGGTGCGCGTCACGCGCATGGCCTACTCGATGACCTGATCCGCCAGCAGCAGCAGCGACGGCGCCAGCCACCTGCGGTTCATGACCCGGCGCCGGCGCTCTCCGCTGCTACGATAGACGCGCGATGAGCGACCGGACGCTGGCCAGCGCGACTGCCCCGAGCGTGGCCCTGCACGCACCGAGCGCGACGCGGGTCACCACGTTCTCGGTGATCCTCTCGCTGAGTTTCTGCCATCTGCTCAACGACCTCATGCAGTCACTGGTGCCGGCGCTCTACCCGATCCTCAAGACGTCCTACGGCCTGAGCTTCGGCCAGATCGGGCTGATCACCCTCACGTTCCAGTGCACGGCCTCGATGCTGCAGCCGGTAGTGGGCCTCTACACCGACCGCCGGCCCCAGCCCTACTCGCTCACCGTGGGGATCGGGCTCACGCTGGTCGGGCTGCTCTTCATGTCGCGCGCGTCGTCCTACCCGGCGATCCTGCTCGCCGCGGCGCTGATCGGCATGGGCTCCTCGGTGTTCCATCCTGAGGCCTCGCGCGTCGCGCGGCTGGCCGCCGGCGGGCGCTACGGGCTGGCGCAGTCGCTGTTCCAGGTCGGCGGCAACGTCGGCTCCGCATCGGGACCGCTGCTCGCCGCCTTCGTGGTCGTGCCGCGTGGCCAGACGAGCATTAGCTGGTTCGCGCTGGCGGCGCTGCTGGCCATTGTCGTGCTCCTCCAGGTAGGCGCCTGGTACGGCCGCCAGCTCGTCGCCGCGCGCCCCACCGAGCGCGGCCGGGCAGCCACGCGCCGACGCCCGCCGCTGCCGCGTCGGCGGGTCACCATGGCCGTGGTCGTGCTCGTAGCCCTGCTCTTCTCCAAGAACGTATACAGCGCGAGCCTGGGTTCGTACTACACGCTCTACCTGATCGACAAGTTCCACTTGCCGGTCCAGACGGCGCAGCTCTACCTGTTCGCATTCCTGGTCGGCATTGTGGCCGGCACGATCGCGGGCGGCGCGATCGGCGATCGGATCGGCCGCATTCCCGTGATGTGGTTCTCGATCCTCGGCGCGCTGCCCTTCGCGCTGCTCCTGCCCTATGCCAACCTGTTCTGGACGGGCGTCCTGGCTGTGCTGATCGCGATGATCATGGCCTCGGCGTTTTCGGCCATCCTCGTCTACGCGCAGGAGCTGCTGCCCGGCCGCGTCGGGTTGGCCGCCGGCATGTTCTACGGATTCTCCTTCGGGCTCGGCGGCCTCGGCGCTGCGGCGCTGGGTCGGCTGGCCGATCTCACGAGCATCTCGACCGTCTATCGGCTCACGCCGTTCCTCCTCCTCCTCGGCCTGTTGACGGCGCTGCTTCCCCGCCGCCCCGGGCACCCCGCGGACGCCTAGGCAAGGCCACGTCCGCCCGCCGTGAGCGACACGCACGTCCGCCCGCGGCGGTGAATCAGCGTGAAGAGCATCGTGCGCCGCAGGATCGTCCTCCTGTCGAGTGGTATCCGGCGAGCCCGCGGTTCCGGCGCGGATCGTATACCATCGCCCCATGACCTACACCGATGCCGCCGGACTCTCGCTGTCCACCACCTCGTCCGAGGCCTTCGCCGCCTACGAGCGCGGCGTCGATCTATTCCTGCGCTGGCGCGGCGGCGCGATGGAGGCGCTCGACGCGGCGACGCAGTCCGATCCATCGTTCGCGCTCGCGGCGTGCACGCGCGCGCACATCGCGTGGCGGATGGGACGCGTGGATCTCGCCGACGCGGCGGCGCGCGAGGCGACGGCGCGGGCGGAGGCCGCGCACACCGAGCGCGAGCGCCTGCACATCGCCGCTGTCGATGCGATCGCGCGCGGCGACGCGCCGACCGCCTACCAGACGCTGGACCGCATCGCCGCCGAGCATCCCACGGATCGCGTCGCCGTCCGTCTCGTCGGCCTCAACTGCATCACGATGGGCGACTACCGTCGCGGCATCGACATCGCGCGCCGTAGTCTCGCCGCCTGTCCCGACGAACCGCAGTACCTGACGATGCTCGGCTTCTTCCTCGAACAATCGGGCTACAACGACGACGGCCTCGCGATCAGCCTGCGGTCGCTGGCGAAGGATCCCACGAATCTCTACACGTATCATGCGGTCGGCCACGCGTATCAGGCACGCGGCGACTATCAGCATGCGCTCGAGACGTTCGAGCGAGCCGCGTCGCTGGAACGCTACGGCCACATCCTCTGGCACCTGGCCGAGGCGCACGCGATTCTCGGCGACGCCCGAATGACGCGCGACTACTGGGCGTCGAGCGCGCCCCCGTTGCCCCTCCACGAGCGCATCGACCTGCTCTGGCGACTAGAGGTGATCCGCCACGCGCCCGCTGACAACGCGATCTGGCGCGAACTGGCGCGCGAGGCCGGGCGGCTGCTCGCGAACGCCGAGTTCCTGACGACGTGGATGCACCACTGGTTCGGTCTCGCGTTCGCGCGCGCCGGTGATTGGGATCTCGCGCGGCAACAACTGGAGCGGCTTCGCCGTCTGCCCGAGGGACGGGCCAGCGGCCACTGGTCGACACTGGGCGCGGCGCTGCTGGAGGGCGAGATGGCGATGATCGCGGGCGACGAGAAGCGCGCGGTCGAGGTCATGGCGCCGGCGATCGCGCACATCGACGACATGGGCGGCGGCAGCCGCGAGCAGAAGGACATATTCCGGGACGTCGTGCTCGAGCTGCATCGCCGGCTCGGCCAGGTCGAGCAGGTCACCGCGCTCGCGCACGAGCGACTGCTCGCCAATCCCTACCACGTGCCCTCGCTGGCGGCGCTGGTGTGGGCGTACGAGCGCAACGGCGACACCGCACGGCATCGCGAGGCGTGCCGTCAGCTCGTGGTGCGCGCCGGCGAGGCCGGGTGCGCGCCCGACGATCCCGAGGTGACGGCCGCGCGAGCAATCCTCGCCGCAGGCCCGTGAGGCTTCAGATCGATGAAGCGCGTAATCAGCGACGGGTGAGCGAGGTCAGCCGCCGCCGTCCGGCGCGGAGGGCTTCCTCCGCGGCAAAGACACCAAAGGGTCGACTGTCGTCGGCCCGTTGATTTCCTCCTTAACCGCGGCGGTTCTAAACCCCGGCGGGATTCGCTCGCTCTTGCGACGCCGAGTTCAAGGGAACGGTGCACATCGATGAGAGGCGCATATTAGGTCGAGATGGCTGTATAGGCACGTCGGGACGCCGAGGTGTGGCCGCTGCCGCGCAATCTACTCGCGCGCGTGTCTATCATGCTCCGACGGCATCACGGGCTGCCGCGATCAGCGGGGGGTAAGTGTAGGTCGGAACCGAGCAGCCGGGGGCGAGGATGAACTTCTTCATTCCGCCCTGGGCGCGTGCGGACTTCACCTGCTCGCGGACGGCCCGCGCGGCGAGTGTCGGGAATTTCACGTGGTCGAGGCCAGTCATCAGCGTGAGGTTGGTGCGCGCCCGCAGCCCGGCAATCGATGGGCCGCCGTTGAGATCGGCCCACGAGATGACGTGGGCGGGGTAGTCGAGCAGCTGATCGACGTAGAGCTTCGTGCCGTGGGCGTGGATGACGTGGCACTCGCCGCGGCCGCGGATGGCCTCCAGGAACCGCATGTCAAAGGGCCGCATGAACGTCTCGTACTGCTCCACGGTCAGTTCGTCGGCGCTGGCGGGGACGGAGAAGAAGATGCCGGCGCTGCCCCGTTCGAGGCTGGCCTGGGCGTAGCGAATCAGGTTCGCGTTCACGACGGCGAGAGCGGCCTCGGTCTCCTTCGGCTGACGGGCCATCAGGTCGAAGATCGCCTCCTTGACGACGTTACGTCGTAGCGTGTTCCAGGCGTTGA
>Ga0310810_10007030_pt1 | contig 12789 bp, 9 predicted proteins | sample NCmetagenome_FD_207641 | JGI IMG/M metagenome (GOLD analysis project Ga0310810, IMG submission 207641) | Soil microbial communities from experimental microcosm in Duke University, North Carolina, United States - NC | ecosystem: Engineered > Artificial ecosystem > Soil microcosm > Unclassified ... | reverse complement strand
GAGTTCTTCTACGGGCGAGCGCCGGATCCCACGGGAACGGCCGGGGCAGCGTATACGGTTGCCGATGCGCTCCTGGATGCACCGATCATCATCGCCCACGAATTCACGCATGTGATCCAGCTTGGCCGGCGGCTCAACTACGAGCCCGCGACGGCCTTCCAGTCCACGTGGGAGCTCGAGGGACAGGCGACGTTCGCGGAAGAAGTGAACGGTTACGCCGCCACGGGGCTCGCGCCCGGTCAGAACCTCGGCTTCGAGGTCGCGTTCAACAATCCTACATCACAGCCGATCAGCTGGTTCATCGATCCGTTCGTGGACCTTGTCGTGTACTACGGCTTCGTGTCGCAGACGTCGCGGGCGCTCGGTGCTCCGGAACAATGCAGCTGGCTCGCGACGCGCTCGCAGGGGAACACCGGCCCATGCCTAACGGGGCGCGAGCCGTACGGTGTTCCGTGGTCGTTCCTGCGCTGGCTCTCGGACCAGTACGGAGGACAGTTCCCGGATGGCGAGAAGGGCTTCCACCAGCAGCTCGTGGACAACGCGTTCACCGGCTACGCGACGATCCAGAGTCTGATCGGCCAACCGATCGACGTGCTGCTCGCGCAGTGGGCGGCGACGCTCTACACTGATGACCGCGTGCCGAACATCGACCCGAAGCTGACGCTCAAGAGCTGGAACCTGTTCGCGATCGAGAATCGGCTGGTGGCGAATGCGAAGCTCACGCCGTACGATCGGCCGTTCGGGAGCTTCACGGATCAGATCGCGGTCCGTGCGGGTTCGACCGCGTATTTCCGCGTCTCGGGTTCCGGCCGAAGTGCGACGGGCATTCGCATCCGCGACGGCAGTGACTTGCCACTGCCGGACAACATGCGCGTGTGGGTCGTGCGAATTCAGTGACAGTCATCCCGAGCGGAGCGCCGAAGGCGCGGAGTCGAGGGATCTAGCGTGAAGTACTCGTAGCTCGTCCGGCTACGATGACATCACAATAGATCCCTCGACTCACTGACGTTCGCTCGGGATGACACTACCCGACCTTCGCCGCGCGCGGACCCGGATCCGCCACCTCGGCGTCGACCTTCACATCGCTCGGGGCCGCGCCGTTGCCGGCGCCGTTCGATCCGAGCCCGGCCGACGAGAGACGCCTAACGAGCGTGAGGATCGTGTAGACCGCCACCGTCTCGTTCGCCTGGTTCGTCACCTCCACGTCCCAGGCCACCACGCCCTGCGGCACGCCGCCCGGGGGCGTTTCTTTCGCCGTCTTCTGCTTGCAGGTGAGCTTCGCCTGAATCGTGTCGCCGATGTACACCGGCTTCGTGAACCGCAGCGATTCGAGGCCGTAGTTCGCGAGCACCGGGCCCGGCGCCGGATCGACGAACAGTCCGGCCGCGGCGGACAGCACGAAATAGCCGTGCGCCACGCGCCGCTCGAACAACGACTCGCGCGCCGCGATGTCGTCCATGTGCGCGTAGAAGTAATCACCGCTGATGCCGGCGAAGTTCACGATGTCCGCCTCGGTCACGGTGCGCCGGTGCGTGACGAGCGTGTCGCCGATCTCGAGCTCCTCGAAATGCTTGCGGAACGGGTGAATGCGATCCGTCGGCCGCGCGGCGCCCGGCATCCACTCGCGCATCACCTGCGTCAGCATCGACGGCGAACCCTGCACCGCCGTGCGCTGCATGTAGTGCATCACACCGCGCACGCCGCCCATCTCCTCTCCGCCACCGGCGCGGCCCGGTCCACCGTGCACGAGATGCGGCATCGGCGATCCGTGGCCCGTGGACTCCTTCGCGCTGTGGCGGTCCACGACCATCACGCGACCGTGATACGGCGCGACGCCTAACACGACCCTCCGCGCGACTCCTGCGTCCGCGGTGAACAGCGAGCCGACGAGACTTCCCTTCCCGAGCTTCGCCAACTCCACGGCGTCGTCGATGGAACTGTATGGCATCACGGTGTTGACCGGTCCGAACGCCTCGACGTCGTGTGCCTCGCGATGCTCGAACGGCCTGTCCGTCGCCAGGAGCGTGATCGGGAAGAACGCTCCGCGCTCCGCGTCCGCACCCACGACGTTCATCTGATCGCGTCCGCCGAACAGCAGCTCGGCGCCCTGGCGAATCGCGTCCGTCGCGCTCCCGACATCGCGCACCTGCGTCCGGCTCGCGAGTGGCCCCATCTTCACGCCCTCGACCGCCGGGTCGCCAACCTGCACGGAGGCGAGCCGCTTCTTCAGCGCGGCGACGACATCGTCCATCACGCCGTCAGGCACGATGGTCCGGCGAATCGCCGTACACTTCTGGCCCGCCTTCGCCGTCATCTCGCGCACGACTTCCTTCACGAACAGGTCGAACTCTTCCGTGCCCGGCACCGCGTCAGGCCCGAGAATCGAACAGTTGAGCGAGTCCGCTTCCTGATTGAATCGCACCGTGTTGTTGACGATCGACCGCGTGTCCTTGAGCTTCCGCCCGGTCGCCGCTGAGCCGGTGAACGCGACCGCGTCCTGCAGACCGAGGTGGTCGAGGAGATCGCCGGCGCTGCCGCAGATGAGCTGGATCGCGCCCTTCGGAAAGATTCCCGATTCGATCATGAGGCGGAAACACGCCTCGGTCAGGTACGAGGTGACAGTGGCCGGCTTCACGATCGCGGGCACGCCGGCGAGAATCGTCGGCGCGAGCTTCTCGAGCATTCCCCACACGGGGAAGTTGAACGCGTTGATGTGGACGGCGACGCCCTCGATCGGGACGCAGATGTGTCGGCCCACGAACGTGCCGCCTTTCGAGAGCGACTCCATGGGCCCGTCGACGTAGAACGTCTCGTTAGGAAACTCGCGGCGGCCCTTGCTGGCGTAGACGAAGAACGTGCCAATGCCGCCGTCGATGTCGATCCACGAATCCGCTTTCGTCGCGCCAGTCGCCGCTGACAGCTGATACAAGCCGTCTTTACGCTCGCTCAGGTACTTCGCCATCTCCTTGAGCATGAGCGCGCGCTGATGGAACGTCATCTTCCTGAGCGCCGGCCCGCCGACGGTGCGCGCATACTCGGCCATTCCCGCGAAGTCGAGCCCTTCCGACGTCGCCTCGGCCACAGTCTCGCCGGTAACGGCATGCACGAGCGGCGTCGCGGCGCCGGTGCCGAGCACCCATTCGCCGTGCGCGAAATTCTGAAGTCGTCTCGAGTCCTGTGTCATACTGAAGGATCGCCGGTGGTCATTCACGCGGGCAAGACACGGGGCCGCAAGCGTCAGCCTCGGCGCGTCTCGCCCCAGGTCCGGTAGCGTACGCTCTGACGCGGCCGGTCGGGCGGTACCTCACGCAGCGGTTCGCATTCGCGCCACGTCGCGCGCATGTCGGCCGGCAGTTGTTGGTAGAGTCGCGTACCCTCCGTCTTCCACGCGATCATCTCGTCGCTCGCGTCCTTGACGACGCGCGCCGGGTTTCCGACGACCACCTTCCGGTCCGGAATCGTCATCTCGGCCGGAATGAACGTCAGCGCGCCGACGACGCACTCCGCCCCAACGCGCGCCCGATCCATCACCACCGCGTTCATACCCACGAGCGTGTTGCGACCGATGTTCGCGCCGTGGATGATCGCGCCGTGTCCGATGTGCGCGCTTTCGGCGAGCGTGACCGTCGCCCCCGGGAAGACGTGAATGACGCAGCATTCCTGGACGTTGCATCCGTCGGCAATGAGGATCTCACCCCAGTCAGCGCGAATCGCCGCGCCCGGGCCCACGTACACATCACGGCCGATCACGACGTTTCCGGTCACCGCGGCATGCGGATGCACGAAGGCCGATTCATGTACGACTGGCCGGTATCCATCGAATTCGTAGATTGCCACGGATGTTGCTCCTCAGTCGGGTCGCCCGGTGTCGGGCGCGCGTTCGTCCACCGCGTGCGCATATAGCCGTGTCGTCAGGCGGCCGCCAGACACGCGCCCATAATTCGTCGTCGCATTCCTTACGCCGAGGTGGCGCATAGCCACCACGGTTTCGCCAACGACGAACCGCACGCGCGAGTACGTCGGCCTGGCGCTCATCACGCTGCTCGCCGCGGCGCTCCGCATCTATCGGCTCGACAGCGACCTCTGGATCGACGAGATCGGCTCGTTTCAGTACGCGACCTCCGTCACGGTCGGCGAACTGCTGCGGACGTTCTCGAGTCCGAACCAGCACCTCATGAACTCGCTGCTCATGCGCGTCAGCGTCGCGGCGCTCGGCGAGCATGACTGGACGATCCGACTGCCCGCGGTCCTGTTCGGCATCGCCACCGTCCCTGCGCTTTACTGGCTCGCTCGGCCGATCATGAAGGGATGGCAGGCGCTCGCGGTCGCCTTCCTCACGGCGGTCAGCTATCACCACGTCTGGTTCTCGCAGAACGCGCGCGGCTATTCGGCGTACCTGCTTTTCTGCGTGCTGGCGACGGGCGCTCTGTGGCGGCTGATCACCGACCCACCGCAGCGGCGGTGGATTGCATTGTACGCGGCATCCGCCGTGCTTGGGTTGATGTCGCTGATCATCACGGCGTTCGTGATCATCACGCACGTCCTTCTCGCCGCGGGCCTGGTGATCGCGCGGTATCGACGGGCCGAGCCGGTGACGGCGCTCATCAAGCGGCTGGTCGTCGCCTTTGGTATCACGGCCGTGGCGTCGCTCGTGATCTACGGACCGACGGCCATCCAGCTACTGCATTCGGTGGGGACGGCGTACACCCGCGAGGGTACGGGATTCCGCCCCGTATCACTGGAGTTCGTGATGGTGATCCTGCGCGGCCTCAGCGCGGGCTTTGGATCGCTCGCGCTCGTTGGGGCGATACCGTTCCTGGCGATCGTCGCAGTCGGCACGGTCAGTCTCATGCGACGCGCGTGGCTGATCGTGATCTCGTTCGTCGTGCCGTTAGGCATGATGGCGGTGCTCGTCGTCGTCGCGGGCTGGCTCACGTCGCCGCGGTTCTTCATCCTCGTGGTGCCGTTGGCGTTCCTCGTGGCGGTGGAGACGCTGGACCTCGTGGCGCGATTGCTGTCGCGGCTCGTGCCGGAGGGAGCACGCCGAGCGCGGATTCACGGAGCGCTCGCCGGGGCGGCGGTCGCGGTGTGCGCGCTCGCACTCGCCTTCGGGTTACCGAGATACTACGCGGTCCCGAAGCAATCGTTCACGGCGACGATCGCGGCATTCAACGCGAGGTCTGGTCCGGGCGACGCGCTCATCGCGATCTACCAGGCCGACCGAGGTTTCGATATGTATACCCGCCGACTCGGGCTGACGGATACGGGCCGATTCTATTCGACGCGTACGGTAGCGGGGTTCGATTCGTTAGGCACGAAGCTCGCCGGCCGGCGGGTGATGCTGGCGACGACGTTCGAGCGTGCGTTTCGAGTAGAGTCGCCGGAGCTCTGGAAGCGGGTGGAGGACGGATGGACGCGGGTCGAGACGCTCCCGGCGACGGTCGGGGATGGAGAGATATCCCTCTGGGAGCCAAGATCGGCGCCAAGGTAGGATGCCCGAGGCGTCATCGCGCCGCGGCCCGTTGGAAGAACGATTGGGCCGATGACGCTGAAACGGCCGGATCCGGCTTTGCATTGAGACGATCTCTCGCCGGACTCTTTTGAAAGAGGAACAGCCGCTCGGGACGCCCTGGCTCCCCGAGGCCGTTCCCCCTCAAAAGGCCCCGGTGCCGCCTAACGTCCCGGCGGGGTATTTTCTGCGGCCTTCTGCGTATTCTGCGCGTTCTGCGTCAATGCTGTTGGACGTACCGCCCAACGTTGCAGAGCTCTGGCGAAGGATGATCGTTTCAATGCAAAGCAGTTATCCGGCCGCTTCGGCGTCATCCGCCCAATCGCAGTTCCAACGGCCGCGGCGCGATGAAGCCTCGGGCACTCACATCCTTTCGAGGATCGTCGCCGTGCCCTGGCCCACGCCCACGCACATCGTGCACAGCGCGTAGCGGCCGCCGTTGCGCTGCAGCTCGTGCGCCGCGGTGAGCAGCAGACGTGCCCCGGACATCCCGAGCGGGTGGCCTAACGCGATGGCTCCCCCATTCGGGTTCACCCGCGGATCGTCGTCCGCCACGCCGAGCTCGCGGAGACACGCCAGCGTCTGCGCGGCGAACGCCTCGTTCAACTCCAGCACGGATATGTCATCGAGGGACAGGCCCGCCCGCGTGAGCGCAGCCCGAGTCGCGGGCACCGGGCCCATACCCATGATCCGCGGCTCGACGCCCACCGCCACCGACGCGACGATGCGCGCGAGCGGCTTCGCGCCCAGCGACTTCAGACCCGCATCGGAGGCGACGAGCAGCGCACACGCGCCGTCGTTGATCCCCGATGAGTTGCCCGCGGTCACCGAACCTTTGCCATCCGCGCGAAACGCCGGTCGCAGCTTGGCGAGCACCTCGAGCTTCGTCTCGGGACGCACGAACTCGTCCTCGGCGAACGCACGCGCTTCCCCACCCTTCTTCGCCGGCGCCAGTTCCACCGGCGTGATCTCGACCCCGAAGCGGCCGGCCTGACGGGCCGCCGTCGCCTTTGCCTGCGAGCGGCACGCGAACACGTCCTGGTCCTGCCGCGAGACGTTGAACTGATCGGCGACGTTTTCCGCCGTCTGGCCCATCGAGTCGATGCCGTACATCTCGCGCATCTTCGCGTTGACGAACCGCCACCCGATGCTCGTGTCGAAGATCTCGACATCGCGCCCGAACGGCTTCGCGCTCTTGGACATGGCATAGGGCGCGCGCGTCATGCTCTCGACCCCGCCCGCGATGTAGAAGTCGCCATCGCCATTGCGAACGCCACGCGCGGCGGATGCCACCGCGGTCATTCCCGAAGCGCAGAGGCGATTGACGGTTTCCCCCGGCACGCTGACCGGGAGACCAGCGAGCAGCAGCGCCATGCGCGCGACGTTGCGATTGTCCTCGCCGGCCTGGTTCGCGCAGCCGAGCACGACGTCCGCGATCCGCGCCGGATCGAGGCTGGTGTGACGCTCGAGGAGCCGACGGATGGTCAGCGCTGCCAGGTCATCAGGCCGCGACTCGGACAACGATCCGCCGAAGCTTCCGATCGCCGTACGCAAGCCATCTACGATGTATGCATCAGTCATGACGTGATCCCGCCTAACGTTGTACGCTATTCAGTCGTGTCGTCCGGAAATATCTCGCGGCTCGTGCGGTAGACGGTGCCGCGAAACAGGCCGACGACGTCGCCGGTGTCCCTCGTGACCGTGACGTTGAAGAACGCGAGCCGGCGTCCTGCCGTCTCCTGCACCGCAGTCGCCGTCAGCACGTCACCCGGCGCGATGGGCGCGGGATACCGGATGCTGTTCTCCACGCTCACGGTCACGCGCCCGTGCGTGTTGGACGCGAAGGCCAGTGCACTATCCGCCAGCGAGAACGCGATCCCACCGTGGCACGCCCCGAACCCATTCACCATCTCCGGGCGCACCGTCATGCGAACCGTCGCGGCGTCAGGTGCGACGCTCGTGACCTCGAGGCCGAGCCATCGGCTGAACGCGTCATGCTCCAACATCTCCGCGACCACCCGCTCCGCCAACCGCTGCGCGTCGTCGGCGGCTCCGTCGGTTCGCACCGCGCCCGACGGGGTCATCCGACGGAGCCTCGTCCGTCACGAACCCATCGTCGCAGCAACGCACTTGGCCGATACCGATCCTCGCCGTACTCGGAGTGCAAACCGTCGAGGCGATCGAGCACTGTTGCGAAACCTATCTCTTCGCCCCACGCGATCAGACCTTTCGGGTAGTTGACTCCTTTCGTCATCGCGAGGTCGATGTCCGCCGCGGTCGCCACCCGCATCAGCACCGCGTCCACCGCTTCGTTCACCAGCATCGCGACCGTGCGATCGACGATCTGCTGGCCGAGCGAGCGATCCTCTGTCGCGGCCGGAGGCGTGGCGCCATCGCGGTAATCGTAAAACCCGCGACCGCTCTTGCGGCCGAGCCAGCCCGCCTCGACAAGCCGCTGTTGCGTCACCGACGGGCGATAGCGCGGATCGAACGAGAGTCCCTCGAATACACTCCGCGTGACGACGAAGTTCACGTCGTGCCCGATGAAATCCATCAGCTCGAACGGGCCCATCCGGAATCCGCCGACGCTCTTCATCGCCCAATCGATCGTGGCCACGTCGGCGATTCCTTCCTCGAACATGCGGATCGATTCGCCGTAGAACGGCCGAGCGACGCGGTTCACGATGAACCCCGGGGTGTCGCTGGCCATCACCGTCGTTTTCTTCCACGAATCGACGAGCGCGCGCGTTGCGGCCGCAACGCTGGCCGACGTCGCCAGCGACGGTACGATCTCGACCAGTGGCATCACTGGCGCCGGATTGAAGAAGTGCACGCCAAGCACGCGCTCCGGTCGCTTACAGCCGCCACCGATTGCAGCGACGGCGAGCGACGACGTGTTCGTCGCCAACACGCAGTCCTCCCTAACGACTGCTTCGAGCGACGCGAATAGGGCGCGCTTCGCGTCGAGCCGTTCGACGATCGCCTCGATGACGATGTCGCAATCGACGAACGCCGACAGGTCGTTCACACCTCGGACGAACGTCACGCGCTCGAGCGCGTTCGCGTCCCCGCCCGAGGGCAAACGCCCCTTCTCGACCTCGCGCGCGAGCGCCTTCGCCATCCCCGCACGCGCGCGTTCGACGGCATTCGCGTCGGCATCCGCGAGGATGACGCGATGGCCCGCCACCGCAGCGACCTGCGCGATGCCACTGCCCATCGCGCCCGCTCCGACTACGCCGATGACGGCATTCTGTTCGAGCAGGGTCACCTAGTGGCCGGTGAACACAGGTGGACGTTTCTCGATGAAGGCCTTCACACCTTCACGGTAGTCAGCCGTGGAGCCGGCCTCCGCCTGCAGCTGTGCCTCGAGCGCGAGCTGCTCATCGAGGCCGTTCGTCGCCGACGCATTGAGCGCGCGCTTGATGAGGCCGAGCCCGCGCGTCGGTTGCGTCGCGAGCTGCCGCGCCAACGCCGTCGCCTCATCGAGCAGCGTGCCGCCGTCCACTGCACGAAGAATCAATCCCATCGCCACGGCTTCGGCCGCGGTGACCTTCGTGCCGAGCATCATGAGCGCCGTCGCGCGCGCCATGCCGATCGTGCGCGGCAGGAAGAACGTCCCACCGGTATCGGGCACGAGACCGATCTTCGTGAACGACTGGATGAACGACGCCTCAGACGCGGCAAGCACGAAATCACACGCGAATGCGAGGTTCGCCCCCGCGCCTGCCGCGACGCCGTTCACCGCGCATACCACCGGCTTGTCGATCTGCCGGATCGTTCGCACGATCGGGTTGTACCCCCGCGCCACGATGTCGCCCAGATCCGGGGTCGGGCCTTCCTTCGGCGTCATCTCTGCCAGATCCTGGCCGGCGCAGAAGGCGCGGCCCGCGCCAGTCAGCAGCACCGCACGGACGGTGGCATCAGCCGCGGCGGCCGAGAATGCCTGACGCACCTCGACCGCCATGGGACGGTTGAAGCTGTTGAGCACGTCCGGGCGGTTCAGCGTGATCTTCGCGACGCCCTGAACCGCTTCGTACAGAATGAACTCGTATGACATGAGGTCCGAACCGAAAGCATGAGGGGCGACGTGACTACCCCGTGCGCCGCTCGCACGGACGCGCGAAAGCTAGTCGCCCGCGACCGCTACGCCATCGCCCCGCGATCACCGGCCGCCAACGATCTCCACGCGAGCAATCACATCGCCTTCGAGTACCGCATCGACGACGTTCATGCCGCGAACGACCTCGCCCAGCACGGTGTAGTCGTGATCGAGACGCCAGTTGTCGATGAGGTTCACGAAGATCTGCGCGTCTCCCGTATCGCGACCACGCGTCGAGATCCCAACCGTGCCGCGTTCGTGCGACCGGAGTCCGACCTCGTCGCGCATGAAGCGGGCGTCACCGACGTACTCGTTCGCGCCGGGACTTCCGCCCTGGATCACGAAGTTCGTCGCGATGCGATGAAACGTGAGGCCGTTGTAGTAGCCGCGCCGCGCGAGCGACACCACGCGATTGATGCTGGCGGGCGCCTCGTCGACGAAGAGACGCATCTCGAAGGAGCCGCCTCCGGACCCCGGCGCCATCGTCACGCGGAGGCGGGAGTTCCGAAGCCTCGCGACCTCGTCGAGCGACACCGGGATCCGCGCAAGCCGGCGTGGCGTCGCCCCTGTCGTCGGCACACGCCACGCTCGAAGCACCTGCGCCGCCCGCTCGGCCACCGCGGGATCGTAGTCGCTCAGATACGGTCGAATGCGCGACTCGTGGTTCGCCGCGCCGACCTGCTCGAAGCGCGCGAGCAATTCCATCCGCGGGTCGCGTGAGTTTTCACTCTGCTTTGCCGTGAACCGCGCGAGCGACGCGAGCAACGCCTCACCGAGTTGCGCCGATGCACGCGCGCCGTCGAGTGCCTTCGCGGCATCGAGCACGAGCTGGTGATCGGTCCGCGCCAACTGCGCGATGAATACCGAGTCGACCGCAGCGCTTCGCTCGATGCGCGCGCCGCTCACACCCCGGGTCGGCCGAACGAGCGCTGCAAGCGCGTTCACCGCGCCGTCACGAACGTTGTCGGACGCATCGCGTGCGAGCTTGCCCAGCGTGGCGGTGTCCGCGAGCTCGCCCGCCACGGCCGCCGCGTACATGCGCACCTGCCACACCGGATGTGCGACCAGGCGCGGCAACATGAGGCGCGCAGTATCGGGCGCCACACGCGCGAGCGATACCGCTCCACGCGCACCATAGTGCCAGCTTCCCCGCGTGCCGGACCGGGGCGTCGCGCCACGCGGGAGATCTCTCACGATCTGCGACAGACGCGCCACGGCCGCACTCGACGGTTCGCACGGCGCAGCGAGCGCGTCGATCGCGGTCAATGCGACATGCGCATTCGCATCTCGTGTTGCAGCAATGAGCGGCGTACAACTCGCATTGCGGCGTCGCGCGTATGCGCGAACGGCCTCCACGCGGACGCTCGCGGATGGATCGCCGAGCGCGGCGTTCACGACGCGCGCGCGGGAAGAATCGTCGATGGCTCCAGCAACCGCCGCCATGGAGATGACCTGTCGCCGCACTTCGGGGTCGGCATCGCCCAGGTCGCTGAGGAACCGCGCGCCAACGTTGCGCGCCGTCGCCTCATCGACTGCTTTCGGACTACCCACGGCGACAGCCAGCACTCGGCCGCGAATGGCGGCAAGGATGACGTTCGTCTCGCGGGACCACGTGCTGTCGCTCGCAGAACCGATGGTGGCAACGGACGGCACTCGCGGAAGCGCCGCTACGCGAAGCACGGCGGGCGACGTTCGGACCGCGGGAAAGCGACGGAGCAGATCATCGATGCCATGCACGACGCCGAACCACGGCTCCCTGGCGAGCGCGCCATCGCTTGGGATGCCATCGATGAACCCGACGATCGACTCCGCCGCCGCACGCGCGACGTCTTCGTTGGCATACGGCAGCCGGCCGAGCGTCCGCGCCATCGCGCCGCGAACGACCGGGCCGCTCTCGCTCGAGCTCAGTCCGCGCACGAGCCCCTGCACGCCCATCCACACGCGCTGCTGCGCGTCGCCGGGTGACCCATTCGCGGCATCGCCCTTCGCGATCTGCGCGATCGCGTTGAGCGCTTCGGCTCGCACGCCTGGCGAGGGGTCAGTGACGGCCGGCTGCAGCGCGGCCACGTAGTCGCGCCGTTCGAGTCGGCCGATCGCCCGGACCGCGATGCGCCGCGTGGTGCTGTCATCGCTGGCGAGGCCAACGAACAGCGGCGCGAGCGACGCCGAGTCGGTCGCGCGCGAATCCTCGGCGTCGAGCATACGCTGCAGCAGCGCCGAGTCCGGCGCCGCGGAACGAGGTGGGCGAGCTGCGCTGCCAACGGACGTTCCGTATGCGGTTGCGCACAGCGCCAGAGCGCCGAGCACAGCGAAGCGCCGAAGTGTTCGCCGATCGTTCACGTCCATCGCGTCGTGCCTCGAGGTCGAAAGAGGTGTGTGAATGCTGGTTCCGTGCAGCAAAGTTGCATGTGAAATCAGCCATCAGCTATCGGCTGGCAGCCAACCCTGACGTAGAGAGCAGCAACCAGCGTCACCCAGCAACCAGCACGACCACCCAGCCACCAGCGCCGTTCCCGTACCCAGTCCCTAGTCCCCCTAGTATTTTCACCGCATGCCAGTCCGCTCCCCCACGAAGGCCAAGACCGCTCGTCCCACGTCCCCCGACCGTCCGGTCGACTGGCGCGCAATCGCGTACAACTCGCTCGTCTCACGCGCGCTGGATGACACCGAGGAGCTGACGAACCGGAACCGCGCGACCGTGCCGCGGGAGCACCTGGTGCTCTATCAGTTCTCGGCGCGCGGTCACGACGTGGCGCAGACCATCCTCGGCTCCATGCTCACGCACGCGCATGACGGCGTCGGGGCGTACTATCGGTCGCGGCCACTGCTGCTCTCGCTCGGCCTGTCGATCGAGGACGCGCTAGCGAGTCCGCTCGGCCGCTCCGGCGGGTTCAGCGACGGTCGGGACATCGGCGTCGTGTGCAACATGCCTAACCAGAACGGCGCCGTGGTGCTGCCCATGTCCGGGGACGTCGGCTCGCAGTACACGCCCGCCGCCGGATGGGCGCAGGCCATCACGTACCACCGCGACGTGCTCGGCGACGATTCGTATCGCGGGGCGATCGCGGTCGCACTCGGCGGCGAGGCGTCGGTGGCCACCAACGGGTTCTGGTCGGCACTGACGATGGCGACGACCCTGCGCCTTCCGATGCTCTTCTACATCGAGGACAACGGTCTCGGC
>Ga0310810_10007029_pt1 | contig 12789 bp, 10 predicted proteins | sample NCmetagenome_FD_207641 | JGI IMG/M metagenome (GOLD analysis project Ga0310810, IMG submission 207641) | Soil microbial communities from experimental microcosm in Duke University, North Carolina, United States - NC | ecosystem: Engineered > Artificial ecosystem > Soil microcosm > Unclassified ... | reverse complement strand
CGGGATCCCCTTGCCTCTGTTTTCCTTTCTACCTGATGGTGTGCCCGCTGCTACCCGCACCGCGTCCGTGACACGATCCGACCAGAGCCGGGCACGCCCACGAGCGTACCCTCCTATAGTCTGAGTTTCGGAATAGTCGTCTTCAGATGGTACCCAGCACCTGCACCAACGGACTGCCCTGCCTCAACCCGGCCGACGCGCCTCCGTCCACCGGTTCGTCGCATCCAGCACCGCGAACACCGCCGCGCGCTCCGCGCTCTCCTTGATCTCCGCCGTGCCGGTCATGAGCAGGCTCTCCCGCCCACCCAGCCCCTGCACCCCCACGAAGGCGAAGTTCCGGTCGAACGCCTCCACGATCTTGGCCCCCTCGAGCGCCACCGAGAAGTCGCTGAGCAGGCGGTCGATGACCGTCACCGCCGCCTTGGCCGAGCCCTCGACCCGGCTCCGCGGGGTGTCGCTGATCTCCTCCTCCGCCGTCTCCGTCGCCCCCCGGAACGACAGCGTCACCGTGATCGAGAGCCGGTGCGGCCGCTTGCCCGGCGCCACGCTCACGCTCTCGTACAGCACCCCCCGCTGGAGCACCTTGTCCCGCACGGTGTCCCGCTCCAGCGCCTCGATCGGCTTGACGTCCGCCGTCTGGGCGATGCTGATCCGGCGATGGTCGACCTTCAATCCGAGCTGCGCCAAGAGCGCGCTCTCGATGTTCCGCACGAGCTGCTTGGGCGCCAACCCGGCCTGGGCCAGGATGTGGACTTCGCTCACCTCGCCCAGGGGCGTGGTCACCACCCGCGCCGAGAGGATCCCCTCCAGGCTGGTGAGCAGGTTCTCCGCCCGGCGGACCCCCCACGGATCGGGGATCGATTCCTGGGAGCCCGAGCTCCGGCGCTCGCTGCCCTGCGCTGGCGGGATCGGACTGCCGCTGGTGGTCATGTTGCCGGGCCTCGCGCTGAATCCGGTCACGATATGAGTGCCTTTGCCGTGAAGTCGTGGAACTCCCACTACGCGACCGCGTTCCGGCCGCCGGCCTTGGCGCGGTACAACGCGCGGTCGGCCGCGACCAGGAGGTCGCCCTCGTTCGGATGGCCCGGATCGAACTGGGCCAGCCCGATACTGACCGTGATGAGCCCGGCGGGATACCCCAGCCGCCGGCCCACCCCCTCGATCCCGGCCCGGAGCGCCTCGGCCACCCGGGCGCCGCCCTGCAGATCGGTCCGGGTCAGGATCACCACGAACTCGTCGCCGCCGTACCTGGCCGCCACGTCGGACGCACGCACGGCGCTGCGTATCTCGTCGGCCACCGCGCGGAGGATGTCGTTCCCCGCCTCGTGGCCGTACAGGTCGTTCACTTCCTTGAAGCGGTCGAGGTCCAGGAAGAGGACCGCGAACCCCTCGTGACTGCGCTTGCACCGCTCCACCTCGAACGCCAGCCGGTCGCGGAGCACCCGGTACGTGCTCAGGCCCGTCATGGTGTCCACCGCCGCCGCCCGGAGCGCCTCGTCGGCCCGGCGCTCCTGGTAGGGAGCGCATTGCCGCATCGAGGCCCTGCCCACCGCCGCCGCCGCGGCGAAGCCGCGGCAGGTGTCGAACCCGCAGGCCCGGCAGTCCCAGTGCTTCCCGTTGGGACCGAGGCCGATCTGCTCCAGGATCTGCCCGACCGCCTCGGGGTCCGGGTGGACCCGCCGAGGCTTGATCGTGAAGGTCGCGCCCACGCTCGCCACCACCGCGCTGTCCACCACCGGGAACCGGCTCCTCGGCGCCTCGGTGCTGGCGACCAGCTCCCGCCGCCAGTACAGCTCCTCCCGCGGCCCGCTCAGCGGGTGGTCCAGCCCGCCCTCGTTGCTCAGGATGTCCACGAAGCCGAGGTCGATCCGGTCCACCGCCACCGCGCGGGCCACCGCCCGGAGGGCGTCCAGCCCGCGGATCTTGCGGAACCGGCGGCTCGAGTAGCGCGACTCCTCCAGCAGCTCCAGCGGGAGCCCGCCCGCCGTGCTCAGGTAGCGGCGCCGCTCCTCCGGCACCCGCTCGAACAGCACCGGCTGCTCCGGGAGGTTCACCCCCCGGATCCGGAACAGCTGTTCCAGATCGGAAAAGGTGATTGCCGCATCGAGATCGGAAGCGTGGACCGGGGGACAGACACCAGCATACGCGATGCGCTGCCCCGACCCGTAGAGCGACCGCAGGTATCGCGCCTCCGCTATGGGCGGCATGGTGACCGGCGCGAGGTAGGGCACGAGCTCGGGGTACTGGGTCCGCACCGCGTCCACCACCACCGGATCGGTGCTGCGGATGAGGGTGCCCCAGGGCTCGTCGGCCCAGATCTTAAGGTATTCCGCGGCAACGAGTTCGTCGCCGATGACGCCACGAGTCACCGAACGGAAGCCCGCGGCATAGCAGGCGTTGATCACCTGCTCGGGAGTGGCGGGGTAGAAGTGGGCCGCCGCCTCCGGACTCAGGATGAGAATGCCATCGCCCTGGGAGGCGATGGCGAGGGCCCTGCCAATTTCCCCGCTGACCCGCACCGCGCCATGGGGGCACGCGGGCAGGCACTGGCCGCAGCGAATGCAGGCCTCGTCCACGATCTGCAGAAGCAGCGGCTCGTCGCCCGCTACCGCCACCGCATCGGTCGGACAGACTCGCACGCACGCCAAGCAGGCAACGCACTGCTCTGCGTCTATGACGAAGTTCAAGTGACCGGGCCAGGAGGTGGACGGGGGAATCCGTCCGCAATTTGACGGCCAGTGCGGGCGGTGTCAATAGGGATGGGTGATGTAAAACAGTAAGACAGTTGGATTTAGCCGGCCGGCAGCAAACTGCGCGCCGGTGGCTAAACTATTCCAGCCGATAGGCTTTGATCTTCCGGTAGAGGGTCCGCTCGCCGATGCCTAATATTTCGGCAGCCCGCCGGCGGTTCCCCCGGTGCTCCCTAAGTGCCGCCTCGATGGCGGCTTTCTCCACTTCGGCCATGGTCATCCCCGTCCGGTATACCACGGGGGACGCCCCATCCTTGTCGTTCTCCGGCAACACGTCCACCGTGCCGTGGTCGCCCAGGTCGATGACCTGCACCCGCTGGGGCGGGTGGTCGTCGATCCGCCGGCGGAGCTCCTCCACCTGAATCTTGAGCTCGACCAGGTTCCGGAGGATGAACTCCAGCTCGTGGCCGCCGAACCCCCCGCCCTGCCCCTGCACCGCCTGGGGCAGCCGGACCGGGAGCAGGGTGCCGGGGCCCTCGAGCACGTCGGCCGGGATGTCGGCGGCGCGGATCTCGGCGCCGGGGGCGAGGACCACCATGCTCTCGATCAGGTTCCGGAGCTGGCGGACGTTGCCGGGCCAGGGGGCGCTCACCAGGCGCTGCAACGCCTCCGGGGTGATCCCCCGGAAGGTGCGGTCCTGGGCCTTGGCGAACTCCCGGATGAACCGGCGCACCAGGATGGGGATGTCCTCCCGCCGCTCGCGGAGCGGGGCGAGGTAGATGTTGAGGACGTTGAGCCGGTAGTAGAGGTCGTCCCGGAACTCGCCCAGCGCCACCGCCTCGCGGAGCGCGCGGTTGGTGGCGGCGACGACCCGGACGTCCACCTTGATCGGCACCGTCCCCCCGACTCGGAAGAAGGTCCGGCTTTCCAGCACCCGGAGGAGCTTCACCTGGGTGGCCGGGGCGATCTCGCCGATCTCGTCGAGGAAGATCGTCCCGGTGTCCGCCAGCTCGAACCGCCCCAGCCGCCGCTCGGCGGCGCCGGTGAAGGCGCCCTTCTCGTGGCCGAAGAGCTCCGACTCCAGCAGGGTCTCCGGCAGGGCGGCGCAGTTGACCGTGATGAATGGCTTGCTCTGCCGGGGGGAGAGGTCGTGGAGCGCTTTGGCGACCAGCTCCTTGCCGGTCCCGCTCTCTCCCTGGATCAGGACGGTGCTGCTCACCGGGGCCATCTGCTCGATCTTGACCAGCACCTCCTGGATGGCGGCGCTCTCGCCGATGATCCCGGTGCGCTCCTGGAGCCCTCGTCGCTCCAGCAGCCGGCGGGCGGTCTCCAGCACCTCGTCCGGCCGGGCCGGCTTCATCATCGTCTCGGTGACGCCGAGGCGGACGACCCGCTCGGTGCGCTCGGAGTCGGTGGGCTCGAGCAGGGCGAGGGTGCTGATCTCGTGGTCGCGGGCCATGGCGGCGAGCTGGACCGAGTGGGGCTCGTGGACGGCGCCGGTGAGGACGACGAGGTCGGGGTTCTGGCGGCGGAGGGCTGCCCGGGCGTCGTCCATCGAGCTCAGCATGGCGGTGGCGAGCCCCGCGGACTCCGCCGCGGCGTTGAGGGGGACGGCGGTTTCGAGGTCGTCCATGGTGATGAGGATGCGGGCTGCCATTGTGGCAAAATAAGCGCCCGCGCTGGCGGAGGCTGGCGTCCCCTGGGCTCAGCCCCCGCGATGAGCCGCTCGACCGGTACGCACGGGCCGGAATGCGACAGCGTCGGCAGGGAGCCGGATGACCGGCCGGCTCGTGATTCTCCGCATTATCTCCCGCGCGGGACGCGTCCAGGATGGCCACCGCGGCGGTGCCCGGCCGGATTCCATTGTCGAATGCCATGCCTGCCGTTCGACTCCAGATGGAGCCCTGCCCCGTCAGGGGCATCATCCATTCCTATCCACCGGAGCGTTACGATGCTGCTGATCCGCGAGGTGTTCCACTGTCGGCCGGGCAAGGTCCGGCCCCTCCTCGAGAAATTTCAGGCGATGAACCGCATCATGGCCAACGCCGGCCAGGGCCACATGCGCCTCATGACCGATATCACCGGCGTGCGCTACTGGACGCTGGTCGCCGAGTTCGAGATGCCCGGCATGGCCGAGTTCGAGAAGATGATGCAGGGCGCGGGGATGAGCGAGGCGGACACGAAGGAGTTCGAGCGCCTCATGGAAGGGTACCATGACCTGATCGACAGCGGGCACCGGGAAATCTACCGGCTGGAGCCGGCTACGAAGGGGTGATCCCGCTCCGACACCGGTCGGGAGGATGGCGACCGCGGCGGCGCACGGGCAGATTGCGTGACCCATCCTCCCGACCCGGAGAATTCTCGTGATCCCCAGGCCCGCCCGGCTTGCCAGCGTCGCGCTGCTCGCCTTGGCCCCCGGATCCCTCCTGGCCCAGACCACCGCCACCCTCTCCCCCGGCCAGCAGCTCGCCCGGGGCGTGTACGAGCAGCTCATCCGGATCAACACCGCCGACTCGGCCACCGGCACCGCGCCGGCGGTAGAGGCGATGGCGCGGCGATTCCTCTCGATCGGCTTCGCGCCGAGCGACGTGCAGATCCTCACCCCGCCGGGGAAGCCGACCCAGGGGAACCTGGTGGTGCGCTACCGGGGTCGGCAGCCGGCCGCGGGGAAGCCGCTGCTCCTGATGGCCCACATGGACGTGGTGCCCGCGCTGCCGTCGGACTGGACCGTGCCGCCCTTCACCCTGACCGAGAAGGACGGCTGGTTCTACGGACGAGGCACCATCGACGACAAGGCGATGGCGGCGATCTTCGTGGCCAATCTGATCCGGGCGCGGCAGGGCGGCTGGGTGCCAAGCCGCGAGGTGATCCTGGTCCTGGCCGCCGACGAGGAAACCGGCAGCGAGGACGGCATTCAGTGGCTGGTGAACAACCACCGGGCGCGGATCGACGCGGCCTACGCGATCAACGAAGGCGCGAACGGCGACCTCCAGAACGGGCGCCCCGTGAGCCTCGGCGTGCAGGCGGCGGAGAAGGTACCCGTCACCTTCACCCTCACAGTGACCAACCGGGGCGGATTCTCCGGGATGCCCCGCGCCGACAACGCGATCTACCAGCTGGCCAACGGGCTGGTGCGCCTCTCGCGCCACACCTTCCCGGCTCAGCTCAACGAGATCACCCGCGCCTACTTCACGCGGAAGGCGGCAGCGGAGAGCACGACGGTGGCCGCCGCGATGCGGACCATCGTGCGGAACCCGAGCGATCCCGCCGCGCTCAAGATCCTCTCGGCCCGGCCGAACTACAACGCGATGCTGCACACGACCTGCGTGGCCACCCAGCTCGCGGCGGGACACGCCAGCAACGCGCTGGCCCAGAACGCCACCGCCACGGTGAACTGCCGGATGCTGCCGGGGACGACGGTGGGTGAGGTGGAGCGAGCCCTGATCGGGGTACTGGCCGACACGGCGATCCATGTGAGCGCCGCCCCCCGGCCGAGCGCGGGGCCGAGCCCGGTGCCGGCGGAGATGATGGCCACCATCGAGCGGGTCACGACGCAGGTATTCGGCGAGGGTGTGCCGGTGATCCCGATGATGAACGTGGGCGCCACCGACGCGGTGTTCCTCCGCGCCGTGGGGATCCCGACCTACGGCATGAGCGGTCTCTTCACCGACCCCGACGACGTGCGGATCCACGGGAAGGACGAGCGGGTGTCGGTCAAGTCGTTCTTCCAGGCGCAGGAGTTCCACCGCCGGCTGATGGGCGCGCTCGCGGGGAGCGTCCCGCCGACATGAGCGGGGCCGGAAGGGACCGGGACCCGGTGCTAGATTCTGGCGTGGTCACGGACCTCCGGAACCAGCTGCAGCAGTCCCTGGGCGAGGCCTACCGGCTCGAGCGCGAGCTGGGGGGCGGGGGAATGAGCCGGGTCTTCCTGGCCCTCGAGACCGCGCTCGGCCGCCAGGTCGTGGTGAAGGTGCTCCTCCCCGAGCTGGCCGCGAGCGTGAGCGTGGACCGGTTCCGCCGAGAGATCCAGCTCGCCGCCCAGCTCAGCCATCCGCACATCGTCCCGCTCCTCGCCGCCGGCGACGCCAGCGGGCTCCCCTGGTTCACCATGCCGTACGTGACCGGCGAATCGCTGCGCAACCGGTTGCTGCGGGACGGCGAGCTGCCGGTGATCGATACGATCCGGATCCTGCGCGACGTGGCGAGCGCGCTGGCCTACGCCCACGCGCAGGCGGTGGTGCACCGCGACATCAAGCCGGACAACGTACTCCTCTCCCATGGCGTCGCGGTGGTGACCGACTTCGGCGTGGCCAAGGCGCTCACCGCGAGCGCGGACCACGTCCTCCACACCGGCATCACGTCCATGGGCGTGACGCTGGGAACGCCGGCCTACATGGCCCCGGAGCAGGCCAGCGCCGACCCGGGGCTGGACCATCGGGTGGACATCTACGCGTACGGGATCATGGGGTACGAGATGCTCACCGGGCAGACGCCGTTCCACGGCCGCTCGCCCCACGCCATGCTGGGTGCGCAGCTGGCGGCGATTCCCGACCCGGTGACCTCCCGGCGGCCCGGCATCCCGCCGCTGCTGGCGCACGTTGTCATGAAATGCCTGGAGAAGCGCCCGGCCGATCGGCCGCAGACCGCCTCGGATCTGATGGCGACGCTCGACATGCTCACCACGCCGAGCGGGGGGACAGTGCCGCTCAGGGCCGTGCCGTCGGGAGCGGTGGAGACGGTGCGGGTAGAGGCGCAGGGGCGCACGGGCGCAGGGGCGCAGGCGGCATCGGCGGTGGAGACGCCGGGGCGCGGAGGCACGGAGGCGACGTGGCGACGGTTCGGTGTTCCGGTGGGCGCGCTGCTGGTGGCGGCGGGGGCGGTGGTATGGGCCATGGGACACAAGGAGTCGACGGTGGCGGCCCCGCCTGCGCCTCCTGCTGCCGGGCCGGCCCCCACACCGACGACGACGTCCCCCGCTCCGCGGGACACCGCGCCGCCGGTCCCGTCTGCAGTCGAGTCCACTCCCCGTGCGACCTCGCGCCCGTCCACCCCGCTGTCACTTCCCACCAACGTGGCGGCCCTGCTGGCCCGGATGCGGAGCCAGGCGCTGGCGGCGCGCTCTCGCGCCGTGGTGGCCGGGGCGGACAGCGAAGCGCTGGCGCAGGGAGATGCCGCCCTGGCGGCGGCGGACTCGCTCCGGGCGGCGAGCAAGACGGTCAGCGCCGCGGCGCGGTTCTCGGCCGCCGCGACGTCCTGGAGCGAAGCGGCCGAGGCGGCCGGTCGGGGACCGGCGAGAGACAGTGCGCCGGCTTCCACCGCAGCCCCGGCGGCGGCGCCCGAGCCGGCCCCGCCACGGCCGCCCGTAGCCACCCCGGCACCGTCCGCCCCTCCGCCTGTGCGCCCGTCCGCCCCCGCGCCCCCGGCCGATCCCGCGCCGGCGATCCGGGCCGTCTTCGCGCAATACGCCCAGGCGATCGAATCGCGCAGCATCCCGGCGATCCGACGGGTTTATCCCGGCCTCTCGCCGGCGCAGAGCAAGGAGTGGGAGGACTTCTTCGGCGCGGTGAACGAGATCGACGTGGACCTGGCGGTGTCCGACCTCGCGGTGAGCGGCGACAGCGCCGACGCGCGGTTGAGCGGCGTCTATGTGTTCCAGAATCCCGGTACCCGGCACACCCAGCGGGAGCCGGTGAGCTTTCAGGCCCGGCTCCGGCGAATGGGCGGCGAGTGGCGGATCGAGGTGCTGCGGTAGCGCTAGAAGGCGTACTCCGCACCCACCGTCCACAGCACGTCCGACCGCATGCCGCCCCGGTTGAGCGGGAAGATCCCGTTGACCAGCATGGTGGCGGCGTGCGGGATGGTGAGCTTGACACCCATGGACGCGCTGACCATGTCGTCGCGCCGGTCGGGGATGGTCGTGGTCTGGACGGTACGGCGGAACGGCGCCTGGAGCACCGCCGGCTGCGGCAATGGGATCTCCTGGCTGCCCACCGGGAACTCGCTGAGCAAGTCGGTCGCGAGGGTGGCCCAGGGCGCCAGCAGCTGGTCGAAGCCGGCGGTGATCAGGAAGACGTCGGGATCGAGATCGCTCCCGCGGTACTGGTAGCCGATGTTGGCGTGGGGGGAGAAGTCGCCCAGCCGGGCGGAGACGATCCCCAGTCCTCTGAGCGCCACCGCACCCGTCCCTCGCAGGTCCTCCTCGCTCCCGGTCGGAAACCGTCCCTCGGCCAGCACCGCGACCGATACCGGGGTGGATTCGCGCAGGTTCATCTTGAGCCGGGCGGAGACGTCGCCCAAGCCCGAGGAGCTGCCTTCGACGAACCGGGTGGCGGTGAGGACCGGGCTCTCCTCGGTGCCGGAGAAGAAGTGCGGTGGCGGCCCGGTCTCGCCGAAGGGGATGATCGTGGCGGTGCTGGTGCCGGTGAGCGAGTTCTTCACCAGCGGCACCACGACGCCGAAGTCGATCCGGTCGCTCACTCCGTAGGTCAGCAGGAACTCGGTGATGTCCACCGACATGTCGAGGTCGAGATTGAAGTCGATGACCTCGTTCTCGAAGACCGGGACCCCGTAGAGCGAGCAGTCTCCGCCGAAGATCGCGTCGCAGCCGGGGAAGTCCACGTTCTGGTGGGTGAACACCAGCGGCAGCTGATTGAGCGGCACCCCGCGCAGGGTACTGTAGTTGAGCCCCGTGTACGTGAGGCTCACGAAGAGCCGCCCCTTGCCCAGAGTCTGGGCCCGCTCGCCATAGATGGGGCCGGCGGAGATGGGGGTGCGCACCGGGGTGGCGCCCTCGAAGCGGAAGGTCTCCCCGCCGCTGGAGGAGCTTACCGGAAGGTTGGCGACGCTGCTGCTGATCGAGCCGGTGATGAACGAGATGATGGTGGCGTTCCCCGCGACGGCCGAGGGGATGAAGTGGTCGCCGTGGACCGCGATGCCGGGATTCTCGGACGCGGCCGAGCCGCCCAGGTGGAGCGCCTCGTCGCCTTCGCCGAAGATGAAGAGCTGATTGAGGTCGTCCTCCAGGCTCTGGGCCCGGAGGGGAGCTGCAGTCAGTGCCAGCAGCAGGAACGGGCCGAGAAGGCTGCGCATCGGCATGCCCCAACATAGGTTGGCCGCTCGCCGGCGCAACTGGCACCGGCAAAACCCCGCCCGGTGCGGTCCCTCACATCCGATCGGGATCCCCAGGCCCATAGTTGAAGGACGTTCCCGGCCCTTTCGGAGGGGTTGATGGCCGTCTTTCGTCTCGCCGCGCTGCTGCTGCTGATCTGCGGATGCTCGCCTCGGGGTAGCGCCCAGGCGCCTCCGAAGCAGGAGCTGCCGGCGGTGCTGGCCCGGGCCTCCGAGGCGACACCCGGTCCTGTCGAAGCCGAGATGCGCCACGTGCTGTATCACGTGGACGACCAGGTGGTCCTGCAGATCGACTACCTGCGCGGCGCGCTCCTCCCCACCACCAGGGCGCCGCCCTGGTTCGACGACCCGACCACGTTCCGGATCGCGATCGACACCGGCGAGGTCGAGATCTCGCCGGCGAGCCTGACCGCGCTCCTCAACCGCTACGTCTTCAACTACGACGGTACGCCGCTCAAAGACCTCACGGTGAGCATCGAGGACGGTGAGCTCAAGCAGCACGGCACGCTGCACAAGGGCGTGGACCTGCCGTTCACCATCGGGACGACGCTCGCGGTGACGCCGGACGGGCGACTCCGACTGCACCCGACGTCGGTCAAGGTGCTGGGGATCGGGGTGAAGGGGTTGATGAAGACCTTCGGGATCGAGCTGGAGAACCTGGTGAAGGTGCAGCAGGGGCGAGGGGTGGAGATCGAGAACAATGATTTCATCCTGGCGCCCTCGGGACTGCTGCCGCCGCCCCGGATCGCGGGCCGGCTCACCGCGGCTCGGCTCCTGCCGGACGCGATCGCCCAGACCTTCGGCGGCTCCACTCGGGAAGGCCACAAGGAAGCGCTGCACCCGTCCGACCCCAAGGCGCGGAATTACATGTTCTACCGGGGACGGGTGCTCCGGTTCGGCAAGCTCACCATGGAAGACGCCGACCTGCAGATCGTGGACGCCGACCCCGACGACCCGTTCGACGTCTCGCTGGCGCACCTCAACCAGCAGCTGGTGGCGGGGAGCAGCCGGAACCAGAAGGACTTCGGGCTGGTGACCACGATGCCCGACTACGGAGACATGCTGAAGAAGGAGCGGGAGCGGCTGGCGCTGGGGAAGAGCCCAGGGGCGCAGGCGCGCAGGAGCGCAGCGTCCGGGAGTCGAGCCGGCGAGCGCTAATGCCCGGTGCGCTCGCCGCGCACCAGGTCCACCGCGTGAGCCACGATCGGCTCCAGGACGGCGAGCCCGTCCTTCACTCCGCCGGTGCTGCCGGGCAGATTGACGATCAGCGTGCGGCCACGGACCCCGGCCACGCCCCGTGAGAGCGCCGCCCGAGGGAACCGAGGATACACACTCGTCCGGAGCGCCTCGGCGAGGCCGGGCGCTTCCTTGTCCAGGACGGCCCTGGTCGCCTCGGGCGTGACGTCACGGGGCGTGAGACCGGTGCCCCCGGTGGTGAGAATGAGGTCGGCCTGATCCCCGTCGGCCCATCCGATCAGAATCTTCACGATTGAGCCGGTCTCGTCGGGCACGAGCGCGCGCTTCGCCAGAGTCCACTTCTTCTCCCCGATCCACGCCACGATCGCCTCGCCCGAGGTGTCGTCACGCTCACCACGGTGCCCGGCATCCGAGATGGTCAGGATCGCGATTCTCATCGAATCACCACCACTCCATCCGCGTCATCCGGGGGGTCGTTTTAGCGGCCCTTCCTGGCGGTTCCCCTGGTCCAGATCGGCATCTTCACCACCTCGGCCGGGATCTTCTCCCCCCGGCAGTCGACCTCGAACTTTGTCCCCGCCTTCGCGACGGCGACGGGGAGGTACGTGGTGCCGATGCCGGCGCCGAGGCTTGGGCTCATGGTGCCGCTGCGGACGATGTCCACTTCCCTCCCCCCGGCGTGCACCGGATATCCGTGCCGCGGGAACCCGCGGCCCTCGAGGCGGAAGCCGACCAGCCGGCGGGTGATGCCGTGCCGCTTCTGGGCGCGAAGCGCGTTGTCGCCGGTGAAGGGCGCGCCCTTGTCCAGCTTTACGATCCAGCCGAGGCCGGCCTCGAGCGGCGTGGTGGTGTCGTCGATCTCGTTGCCGTAGAGCGCGTAGCCCATCTCCAGCCGGAGTGAATCGCGGGCGCCCAGGCCGATCGGCGTGGCGCCGGCCGCCGTGATCGCCTGCCAGAGCGGGACGGTGTCGCGCTCGCGGCAGTAGAGCTCGAAGCCGTCCTCGCCGGTGTAGCCGGTGCGGGAGATGAAGCACTGGGCCCCCGCGATCTTCCCCACCGCGAAGCGGTAGTAGCCGATGTCGTCGAGGGGGGTGTCGGTGAGCGGCTGGAGCAGGGCCTGGGTCCCCGGTCCCTGCACGGCGAGGAGGCCGACCTCGTCGGAGATGTCCTTGAGCCGCACGTTGGCGCCGCCCTTGTGGGCGACGATGTGGTCCCAGGCGCGCGCGATGTTCGAGGCGTTCACCACGATCATCAGCTTGTTGTCGAACCGGTACACCGTGCAGTCGTCCACGAAGGTGCCCTGGTCGGTCAGGATCCCGGAGTACTGCACGTGCCCCGCCTCGAGCGCGCCGACGTCGTTGCAGGTGACCCGGTTGACGAAGGCGTTCCGGTCGGGGCCGGTGATCTCGAACTCGCCCATGTGGGAGACGTCGAAGATCCCCACCCCGGTGCGGACGGCATTGTGCTCGGCCAGAATGCCGGTCGGGTACTGCACCGGCATCTCCCACCCGGCGAAGGGGACGAGCTTGGCGCCGAGGGACTTGTGGACGTCGTAGAGCGGGGTGCGGCGGAGCGTGGAGGTGGTCGTCATTACGGACTCCTTTCGCTGGGGAAAGGGGCTTCCCCTTTCTCCGTCATCAGCATCGCCATCAGCGCCTTCTGCACGTGCAGCCGGTTCTCGGCCTGCTGCCACACGCGGGACTGCGGGCCCTCGAACACGTCTTCCGCCACCTCCTCGCCCCGATGGGCGGGCAGGCAGTGGAGGAAGATCGCC